>JAABUR0100001462.1_pt1 | contig 42153 bp, 59 predicted proteins | sample 5560091 | NCBI WGS metagenome assembly JAABUR01 (sample SAMN10711879, study PRJNA513375) | rock metagenome | isolation source: Antarctica rocks | place: Antarctica: Victoria Land, University Valley sud | reverse complement strand
ACTCTCCCAGGCCCTCTTTTTTTGTCTCCAGCGTGTGGTGTTAGGCCGCGGTGACCCGTGACTTTTGGTCACGGTCCTGGTACCACCGGCATTGCTCCAACCGCACAGGCGGCAAGTGGCGCACGATAGCGAGGAGCTCACCAGGCCCCAGGCGCCGCACCTGGTCGGCGGTCATCAACGGTGCGCCGGTCTCCGCTTGCGATAGACCGCCTTGCTTGCTCACGACGGAGAAGCGTCCGCGCTGGCTACTGGCCTGCTGTGTGACGCGCGTCGTGTCGCCGCATAGTGCGGAGAACGTCCGGGCGTCCTCCAGCCCCAGGCCCGACAATCCAATCTTGGTCGCGCAACTCCCCGTGATGGTGGCGGCGCCCTCGTCGCCATACAAGGCCACGAGCTGCGCCGTATGCTGCACAGCCAGGAGCATGGACACGCCGGCGCTGCGCAGTGTCGAGATCCACACCGCCATTTTGGGCACACTGCCCAGATTTCCAAATTCATCAAGATAACAAGCGACCGGGCGGGCCAGTTCCCCGCTCGGGCTGGCGTCGGCCAACTGCGAGAGGGTACGGAACAGATCGAGGAAGAACGCGGCGGCAAGTGGCTTCAACTCCTCTTGCATCGTGCGGTCGAGTTGCAGGAACAGGGCGACGGGTTTGTGGCCGGTGTCGGCCAGGCGCGCGAAGTCTACGTCGTGACGTGACGTAACGGACTGTACGCGCGGATCGGCCATGATCCTGAAACGGGGCTTGATCTCCGCGAAGGCCCCGCCCAGGAGCTTCTCGTTGGCTTTGAGCGCGGCCATGAACGATAGCGCGCTCTCGCGGGCCAGCGGCGCCGGACTCTCTTCCAACACGGCAATAATCGCCTCGGGCGTCTGGCCGCACAGGAACGCGTAGAGGTCGCCCAGCGTCGGCACGGTTGGCGTGACCGCCTTCAAGTGGAAGATCGCCGCGCTCATGATCTCCTTACAGGCAGAATCCCAGAATGGTTCGCTCCTACTCTGCCCGGTGTTTTGTACCCAAGCATCACAAAATGAGAAACAGTCCATCGGCGTCGTGCAGCCGGCTAAGGGGTTATACCCCAGGCTTGTATCCGGCACGAGGAAGTTGACGGACCACACGGTATGCGTCGCCCTGAGCGCACGTCCGCACAGCCGCAGCAGCTCCCCCTTTAGGTCCGTGACGACGAGGGAGCGGTCCCCGCGCTCGCGTAGCAGATTGGGGATGATAACGCCGGCGCTCTTCCCCGAGCCAGGCGGTCCCACGACGAGGGTATTAAGGTTTTGCATGGCCTGGTCGAGGCAGACACGTTACCCGCGCCGGCCCAGTCGCCCGAGCAGCAACGGGCCGCCCCGATCGCGCAAGGCGCGCAGTTCGCGGGGCGTCGCCAGGTGCGCGTCACCGTGCGTCGCGCCGACCGTGATGCGGCCGGGGCGCGTGCAGAGGAACCACACGACGCGCCAGGCGGCGACGGCGAGCAGGAGGGCCAGGGCGACAGCCTCCAGCAAAATGAGGGTCGTGTACGGCTTCTGATGCGCCTGGGCATAGTGCGCGCCGACATGCGCCATCCAGCCCGGCCACGTCGGAACTGTGACGTTTTTGTGGCGTAGACGCCTGAGATTGGACACCAGCAACGCCGGCGGATAGGCGAGCGCGACGTAACACCAGCGATAGGCCGCTAGCGCTGTACCAGAGAGCCAGAGCGCCGCCCCCGCGCCACAAACGACTAGGAGGGCCACCAGCGCCTTAAAGGCCGTGAGAGAACGCCCTGTCGTGTCGTGTCTACGCATCACGTTCACCCCCTATCGCAACAGCCACGCGCTCATCAACAGCGCGCGGCGTGGCGTCAACAGCCGGCGCGGTCGTGTCCTGTCCCACCTGTGTCGTGACGTCCGTAACGGGCGTAACGGGCGTTCCGTCCATGGCGCTCGTCCAGCCGCGGGCGAGGGTCACGCTACAGCCGATGCTCACGCCGATGACCGACAGCAGCATGGGCGGGAGGTGGAGCGCCAGGCCCAGCGCGTAGAGCGCGGCCAGTCCCACCACGGCGCGGGCCAGGGGGAGCCGCAACGCCGGCGGTAAGCCCACAACGACGGCGCGCACAAAGTCCGGCGGCTGGCAGTACCAGCGCAGAAAGCGCACGAGCGGGCGCAGTTGCTCCCTCATCATCGCGCCCCGTTCATGCGCGCGCCACAGTGGCCGCAGTAGCGATACGCCGTGGTCAGGCGCGCACCGCACGCGTTGCACATGACGGCCGTCACGGGCGGTGTCCATGTCGGCCGCGCCATGCGGGCCGGGGTACGACCCGCGATGACCAGGCGCCGGATTAGACGCCCCACAATAAACCCTCCGATAACTCCGTCTGGCATCTCCATATGCTTTCCTCCTCTGTCCTACTTGCGCACGGCACTGACAAGCGCCGTGGCGACGCCGTTCGCAATCCTGAACGCGCCCGAGGCGCGGACCATCCCTGTCTGAAACAAGCCATCAACTAGGTGCGGCACGCCGTAGCCCATCAACAGCAGCGCCAGCACGAGGAACGGCTTCAAGACGCTGGGTATGCTGTAATCGACCAGGACAAGCGTCGCCACTTTCAACCAGACGCCCCATCCCGCGCCCCATAGTCCGACGCAGACGAAGGAGCGCAGCCACGCCGCCATGATGGCCGGCCCCACCGTCCACGTCGATGCACACAACGGGGCCACGACGAGCAGCCACGCGAGCGTCGCCACGCTGCCTAACTTGACCAGGACGACCAGGGCGTAGACGACGCCGGCGACGAGCCCCACCAGGGCGTTAATCGCGTTCATGCCCGGCCCGGTGAACACCGTGAGCATCCCTGTCAGCAGCGCGGCGCCGTCGATGGTGGTGTACGACGCGACTGCATCGGAGAGCGCCTGCAGCAGGTCCAATAGTTGCCCAATCCCCCAACCCAAGCCAAGGAGGAGCGCGGCCGTTTCCAGTGTGCGCGTGAGCATCGCCAGGCCGGCCGCTCCATCCAGTGACCCGCCACCGGGCAGTAAGGAACGGTAATAGCGCAGGGCGCCCAAGATGCAGAGCGCGGCCGCGACCCCCCCCGCCAACGGTCAGCAGGAAGCCGAAGAAGCCCGCGAGCGCCGGCCACTGATCGACGCGTACGACGGCAGTCAAGATGCCCGTGACGGCGTTCACAATGTCATTGACGGCCCCGATCACCCACCCGACCAGGCCGCTCGCCAGGCTCCCGAAGAAGTCGAACCAGTGCAGCGTGCCGAGCACACCGAAGCCCCAGCCCGGCCCCTGATTATCACTACTTAGCGGGACGGTCCCGCTGTACGCGCCCGTTGGTTGCGGTGTGTCCGTGGGCAAGACGACGGTCTGTGTGACGACCTGCACGCGCGCTGTCTGCGTCGCCGCAGGGGTATAGGTCGGGGAAGGTGTCGCGATCGCCGTGGGTGTATGGGTCGGCGGAGCCGTGGGGCCAACCAGGGCCAGGCCCACCACGAGGGCATAGAGGACGCTCACAGGTCCACCTCCGCGGCGAAGGGTACGGTATCGGCCAGATGGCGCACCGCGCCCCACACGTCGCCGTCGCGCGCGCTGATCTCAAACTCGCGCCGCTTCCACTGCCACGAACGCGGGTCCGACTCGAACAACCATTGCTCGTCGGGGTCGACCTGAACATGCACCTCGCCGCGCACGATCGAGCCCCGGATCTTGTTATGGCGCATTAGGTAGCAATGGCCGATGGGCAGCGCCTTGATAAGCTGGATCTCCTTGGGCGTGGCCCCCAGCGCCGCGCCAATCTTGGTCGCCGTGCCCTCCTTATCATCGAGCGCAAAGACGATCTTAGTGGCGGCAGCGCTGAACATGCTCTTGATCTGCGGATGCTTAATCAAGTCTTCAGGCTCGTGGGTGATCCACCACACGAAGCCCGCCCAGTGACGGCCGCGCCGCGCCAGGTCGTTGACCCATAGCGCCGCGCCCATGTGTTCCAGTTGCCACGCCTCCTCTAAAACGAACATATGCAACCGCTCGCCGACGACGGTCTGCGTGCGCCGGTCGAGCGCGTCAAGTAACTCCTGGGTAATCTCCTTGCTCTGGCGCATATCCACGATGACCATTTGCGTGTCGATGGGCGTCGCGTCAAGCTCGCTGGCCATGCGCACCGTCCTGGCTCCCACGAGCGCGCCGAGCGGCCCGTAATGCCCGGAGCGGTCGAGGATGGTGGCGCGTCCATGACGCAGCAGGTGCAGCTTCAAGATTTTGAGGGTGATCTGTGTCTTGCCCATGCCTGAGAGGCCCACCGTGACGCACAGCGCGTTACGCAGGCTCTCGTCTTCGGGGTCGAAGCGCACATCTTCGCCGCGGTCGGTCGTCCCCAGGCGGTAGCCCCGTGGCGTCGTGGGGTTCTTGCGGTTAAAGGGGTAGGTGTTCGCGGCGGTCTCCGCGTGCATGCGCCAGGCGCGGCGCGCGGTATCGAGGCCGGGTAAGGTGGCCTGGTAGAGCGGCTGTTGATGGCCCAGGCCCGAGGCGGGGCGCGCGGCGATCCGCTGGCGGGTCAGGTTGATCGCCCGGCGTACCTGACGCCGCGCCTCGCGGGGCGTCGACCCGATGGCGGTGAGGTAGACGCCACAGCGCACGATGCCCTGATCGGGCCGGCGCAAGCGCAAGATCATGGCGTCGGTCTCGCTCACGGCCGCTTCCGTATCGACATCGGCCTTCTTGCCGCTCATCAGACCGGCGAACATGGCCGCGCCGTTCTGCCGCTGGCGCAGCGCCAGGCGCTGGCGTTCCTGCTCGGGGTCCAGGCCGTTGACCCACACCGCCAGCCGATAGGCGCCGTCCAGCGCGACGAGCGGGTCGAGGAAGCCGGGGTCTGTCTCACCGGGCGGCCACAGCAGGTACGTCGACGCCGCGTGCTCCCCGCTGGAGAGGGCCAGCGTGGTCAGCGTTTCGCGCGTGGGCGTGCCGTACGCATCGGCGACACGCTCCACGGTACGCGCGGACAGGCCCATCGTCGTTAAGACGTCGCGCACGCCGCTCACGAGGTCCTCGATACCGACCGCATCGTCGGTGTCCAGGCGCAAGGCGTGTCGCAGGTGGGCCAGGCCAGGGACACGGCCCCAGTTCTGCGGCTCGTACACGACCACGTAGAAGCGCAGGTTGCTTTGCTTGACCGTTCCGCGCTCCAGGCGCATCACGGCACGGGTCGCCAACTCCTGCAACTGCGGCGTGGGCGTCAGGGGCGCGCCCGCTTCTTCGGCCACGATCTCGGCCTTGGCGCGCGCGTTATTGATGACAAGGAGCTGCACGGCGCCGCCGCCACCGAGCGCGGCCAGCAGCCCCTGCAGGCGTCCAATAAGGCGTAGGTCCTGCTCTTCGTCGGTCAGAGCGTCACGCGTGAAGCCGTCGACTTCCAGAATGGTATGGGTGCGTGGCGTGGTCGTGGGCTGCCCCAGCAGCCGGCGCACAAGAGAGCCGTACACCTGAGAGATGTACGGCTCGACGCGGACCTGATGCGAGAGGACCAGCGTTAGCCAGGTGAGCGCGGCCGGGATGAGCGGCGCGACGCCGCGCAGGAGGTCGTGGGGCAGGAGTTTATGCCCCACCCCGTAGACGAGCACGACGCCGAGCGCCTCGACCATCGACAGGCCGAAGAGGGGGCGGCTGCGCTCATCCGCGTATTGCAGCGTGGTCGCATGGTGTGCCATCTCATCATCCTTACTACGTGAACAAGGTCGGGGCTAAAGCAATGATGACCATGACCAGGACGCCACCGGCCAGGGCCTCGCGCATGTGCGCCCATCCGCGGTTATGACCAACCGTGAACATGACGAACCCGACGACCGCGCACAGAATCAGGAGGTAGGGCATCCATCCTTGCGCATGGCCCGCCCACGTCTTGAAGAAGCTGGTAATCGGGTCGTCGGCCGCGATAACGATCGCCGATGCGGTGTGTATGTGCTCCATAGTGTCGTACTCCCCTATCTTGTTGTCTGCCCCCCGTGCCACACTGCTTTATTTATGGTAAAGTTGGGTGAAGCGAACGGGTGTCTCAATTGACGGTTGCGAGTGCCTGCGTTTCGATTGGGCCGCGTCCTTCACAGGGCTGCGGCCCTTTGTCGTGCCTAAAATCTCGCGGTCGCGTGTCCTCCTTTCCTCTTTCGTGCCACGACAGACCTACTACCGCTATGCTGTGCGTGGAGATAGTACGAGTGCGCGTCACACCCTGCTGGGTTGTTACCGCTACTAAGAGGTAATTATACATGATTAGAGTTAATCTAATGCGATACAATAAGAGGGGAGTATATGCCAAGACGGCCATTAGGAGAGAAAAAGATGACCTACCGGACTGCTATTACGCTGCCCGACGAGTGGGCCGAAGAATTGGAGCGACTAGCTAAGGAGCGCGGGGCGCCTCCCGCCGTCATGGCGCGCATGGCGCTTATTGAGTGGCTGCGCGAACAAAAACAGGCAGAAGATGAAAAAGGACAATAGCCATGAGTGCCGGATCTCGCGCCCGCAGCGCCTGGCACAGTTCACCACGACGGTTAGCCGGCGACCGTGGGCCGTCCTCTGGATACCGATACCGACCGCGTGGCAAATCGCGGCGCGGTCTGTCGACGCCAACCATGCGGAGGCGGCGCTGGCGCTTCTACTCACCATTCCCGAACTGATAGGGTTGGTGTGCATTGTGGCGCTGATTGGGTGGCAACTGTGGGCAGCGGGGAAAGCCATAGCCAATCGTCGCGCCCACCGACCACAGCGACCGTGGGCGTACCCCTGGTTCGCGCGCATCGGGCTGTGGTTTAGTGGCGGTCTATGGTTGACCACCGTCTTCGTACACTAGGGCGCTCGGGGAAACACAGAAGGGCGCTATCCCGGCGCGCATCAAGCCGCACGAGGGATAGCGCCCCACTTCTTGAAAGAAGAATAGCGGTGGGAGGCCCCTATGGAGAAGAAACGGCTGGCCGTGATCGATGACGACGCGGCCTACTTGCAGCTACTCTGTCGTTTGCTCGGCAAGGAGGGCTACGAGCCCGAAATGTTTGAGCAACTAGAAAGCAGCGCGGCCGCCTACGAAGCGGTGCGCGCCTTCAAGCCCGAGGTGATCGTGCTCGACATCTCGTTGGAACGCCCGACGACGGGCTGGCAGACGCTCAATTTCCTGCGCCTCGACCCAGATCTCGCGCATAAACCGGTCGTCGTCTGCTCGGGCGACCTTACAGGGTTACAGGATCGGGCGTGGTACCTCAAAGCGAAGAACTGTGAGGTTTTGCCGAAACCCTATTATCTCGCCGACCTCCTCGCGGTCCTGGCGCAGATCGAGATAAGCCAGCTCTAACGCCGCGTTTATTCTTCCAAGACATGGTTCAAACGGACTTGACAGTGTTGCGCCTGTCAAAGGCTTAAAGTGTCAAGCTACGTCACGCGTGCGCTGAACCATGTCCAAGGAGCCGATCGTCGCCCCCGCGATCGACGACGACGCGGCCAGACAGCGGCCGGTGGCGTAAGGAAAAGCGTACGGTCGCGCCCACAGCTCATCAAGGGGCTGCTTTTCCGCGCTCGGAAGGCGACGACCTCTGCCGCTCTTGTCGCGCGTCTACTCGTTTCTCGGGCGCTACGCTCCCTGCGAAACACTTGGCCTACCGCCTTAATGACACGGCCGCAACCGCCGACTACTGGGGAAAAGAATAGACATGCGACGTACATAATGGCGCATGTGCGGCCACGCGGTAGGCTGGAGGGTGCGGGCGGTCTGCGGTGTTGAAGCTCCATCGTGGGCCGTGCGCACTGCATCTGCACTCCTGGCGCTTAGGGTCCGCTCTCCCGGCGCGCGGCCTGCTGCCAACAAGCTACCCGTGTGGTGAACGCTATCTGAGACGCATGGCGAGTGAGGCGCGCAGGTCGGTAAAAACGCCGTCAACCGCCGTCAAGACCCGCCTGTTCTCGATCATGATGCGCGTGAGGATCTCCTCACCCTCAGGCGTGAGCGCGATCAAAGCGCGGCGACGATCGTTCACGTCGTGCCCACGAACGAGGAGCGGTGCCGGCTGGTCAGTGACCATGCGGTTGACGGCGCGCGTCACCAACAGGGAGGTGGCGGATTGGCGAAGCTGTAGGTGCTCGGCGATCACTATGAGAGGGACGGCGGGATAAGAGCGGTGCCCACGCACCGCCAACAGGAGGAGGTACTGTGTGGGTGTGATACCTGCCGCACGGGCGTTCTCTTCGGACACACGCATGAAACGGCGGAGGGCATGGCGAAACGTTGCCTGGGTCTGATAGTCGGCATCGGTCAGCATGAAGACATCATCTACCTGTCAGTCAATACAACTACGTGCCGCGCATAGTGTACCCGTGTGGCGTGCGACAGACGCGGGCGGTCCACGGTGCCTGAAGCTCCATCGTGGGCCGTTCGTGTGTCCTACACACCAGGAGTGTGTAGGACGTGAGGTGAGGGATCGCTACGACCCATACCCCTCATGCGCCATGTCGCCAACCTCCTCACGCTTGACCGTGACGTTCGTGGCTCCGCATCTCCGACAGCGCCAATACGTTGAGGGGATACGCGCGACGCGGTGCCCCTGCTGATCCTGCTCCTCACCAGTCCTATCAACACGGTCTACAACCCACGCATGATCGCATGAGTATCCTTCGTCCATCGTGTCCTCCGGGATTCCTCCACCGACGCCTGCTTCGGGTAGTCGCTGACCAATTAGGGCGCCAGCTCCTGGTAGGCGTCACTCTCCAACGCGTCCGCGATCTTGCGCATATAGGCGTCGTCCGTGGCCTGAGCCAGGCCACGCATCTCGGCGGTAGCGGCGGCGAGGTGGCTCTCGAAGATCGCGCGGCACGCCAACGCCGCCGCCTTCTCACGGCGCAGGTCGGCGACGAGGCTGTGGAGCGGTCCGTCGAGGTCCCTGGTCGTCGTCAGCCGCGCATCTGCCAGGGCCTGGTCACAGGCGTGGACGATGGTGGTCATCGCGTCACGGAACCGCACGCCGGGGCCGGTGGCCAGCCAAGCGGCGGTCGCGGTCTGTTCATCGGGGTGGCCCGCATCGCGTAGCGGTGGCGGCGAGGCGGCGGGATTAGGGGGCATCGTCCTTATTCCTCCTCCACCAATGATGCTGTGGCCGTGTGACCCTCCAAGTGTAGAGGGCGACACAGCGCGCAGACATCGACCCTCCCCTGACCTGCGCTCAGTCTAGAGACGGGTTGCGTGCGCCGGGAAAAGAGGGCACCTGGCAGGATAGGCCGCGCGCAGTCAGTACAGGTCAATCGCACGATGGCACGGTACGCGGCGATGGGACGCCCGTCGTCCAGTGTGACCAGCCCGATGGGGTGACTGCGCACACCACGTCTCTCCTTCGTCAAGTGCCCTCCTACGGCGGATTGTCGCATAGATCTTACAGGCAAGATGGGCGCCAGGGGCCACGTTCCATGAGGGCCCAGCAAACCCACCTGTGTCGTACGTTAAGATGTGCCGCCCCGCCACTCCGCCTCGTTCCAGCGCTGACACCGCGCGCGCCACTCCGCCTCATACTCACGGGCCACGGTCGCGGCCGTCACCCCCAGCCTCTCAATGCGCACCGTCCGATCGAGCAGCCGATCATAGACGTACCAACTACCGGTCGCCGCATGATGGTGATACGTGAAGCGGGCCGGGAGTGACATGGCTAGGTCTTTTGGCGCGTGTCCGTGAGGCGCTCCCGGAGCTGCGCGACATCCACCGCCAGCAGGCGTGCGAGCGTGGCCCGCTCATCAGTCGTCAAGCTATCCATCTCTCCATAGACGCGCGCGCGCCAGTCCTGGAAAGCGCTGTACAGAGCATGCCCGTTCCCGTTCCTCGGCGTGCCCATGGAGTCGCTACCGCTATCGACAGGCGTCACGCGGTCATCTGGTGAATTATTCACCAGATGACCGCCCTCTCGGGGAGGGGGGGACGTGACGTCCGGAGCGGACGCGCGCCGAGGCTTTGGTGGAGCAGGGTCACGCACGGTCTTCACGTCCCGCACGCGTACGCGTTCACCACGCGTGGCCTGGTCAATGAGCTTTGTCCGCTGCAGCGGATCGGCGATGCGAGCAAGCTCCTGGCCCACCGTCGGACTCATCTTGCCCGTGCGCACGACCGTCTCAATACGGGGATCTTCGATCAGCCGTAACCGCAGCACGATGTACGAGTGGTCTTTATGGATGGTCTCGGCGAGCTCACGCTGCGAGAGCCCGAGGCGCTCCATCAGGCGCATGTAGGCATGCGCCTCGTCAACCGGGTCCAGGTCGGCGCGCTGGACGTTTTCCACGAGCGCCAGGCGCTCCATGGCGCCGTCGTCCATGTCGCGCTCGATGCACGGGACCTGCGTGAGACCGGCCAACCGCGCCGCGCGCCAGCGTCGTTCGCCGGCCGCGATCTGATAGTGGCCGCGTTCGTGAGGATGCGGTCGTACGAGCAGTGGCTGCAACACGCCGTGCGCCGCGATGTCGTCGGCGAGTTCCTGGAGGTCCACGTCGTCGAACGTGGTGCGCGGCTGGTAGGGGTTGGACGTGAGCAGGTCAACCTCGATGGCCCGGGCGTTGTCCAGGTCCTCGACGCCGGCGGGCAGCACGGGGACAGAGGCCCCGAAGATCTGGCCCACGCCGCCACCGAAGTCGTCGGCCAGCGCGTTACGGCGCGGAGCCTTAGCCACGGGCCACCTCCACGGAGGGGGGCGCGCTGCCCCACTGGGCCAGGAGCGCGTCGGCGATGTATCCATAGGCGAGAGCAGCGTCGCCGCGCGGGTCGTAGGCGGTCACGGGTAGACCGGCGGCGGACGCCTCGGCAGCTTTCGCGTTACGCTTGACCTCGCCCAGGACAGGGATACCGTCGCCCAGGAAGGCCCGGATACCCGCGGCCGTCTCGCGCCCATGCACCAGGCGATGGTCGACCATGGTCAAGATCACGCCGGCGACGCGCAAGCGCGGGTTGAGCTTGATCTTGCGTGTGTGCGCGATGGACGTCAGCAGGAGCCCCAACCCGCGCGATGCTAGGTAGTCCGGGACGACGGGGATAAGCGCCTCGTCGGCGGCCGTGAGCGCGTTTACGGTGAGCAGCGAGAGGGACGGCGGGCAGTCGATCAGGAGAATGTCATAACGCCCCCGGACGACGCCGAGGACCTCGCTCAGGACGTATTCACGTCGCCCCGTGTGCTGTAACTCCATCTCGGCCCCCGCGAGTTCGATGCTCGCCGGCAAGAGATCCAGCGCCGGCGCGATGGAGCGCACGATGTCATCCAGGATAGGCGGGTCACCGTTTTTCATATAGGACGCCAGCGCCGTATAGAGCGTCTCGTCGCTCTCGGCCAGCGTGACGCCGGCCGCGCTGGTCAAGCTAGCCTGCGGGTCCAGATCCACCAACAGCACACGCTGTCCACGGTCGGCCAGGGCCGCGCCGAGCGCGAGCGTGGAGGTGGTCTTGCCGACGCCGCCTTTCTGATTAGCGAGCGCGATGATGCGCGTCATAATCTCTCCTCGCTTTTCAACTGTGCGGACACCATCCGCACAACTCAAGCGCGGGCGCTGACGTACTCAATATGGCCGTGCAGCGCCCGCGAGGCGATACGGCCCCAATGTGTCGCTCTTGCGCTCCCACCTAACCCTCATGATTCGACTTTCTTAGGCGCCTCTACCGGCACGGGCTCCAGCGCCTCGATCTGGACCCGCCAGTACTCTGGGTGGCCCGCGCAATACGCGACATACCGCACCCGGTAGTGTAAGGGGGCGCGATGTGTCCCGATAAGTACACAATCACCCACATGGATGTGCGCGGCATCGATGAGCAGAAGCGCATCATCGTAGAGACCGACGCCCTGACCACTATAGTCGTGGGTCGCGGGGGGTACTGCGAGGGAATTGCAAGGAGGAGGCACCATACCCTAAGCATCCCCGATTGGCGCCCATACTGCTCATCTCTCATTGGCTCACGTACGACGTCACACCGCGCCACGCAACCGCCGCACTTTCGTTAGACGAAAAGCGTACCAGTCCTTGGTTGGCGTGTAGATCAACTCTACGTCACGCACCTTCGGTCCCTCAAGGACAAAGACACGCCAGTGTGGGTCGCTGCGCAGCGCCTTCAAGTGGGCCGTGAGGTTGTCGTCCGTGAGGTCCCCACTAAAGAGGCTGAGGGCCGTAGCGGCCGTGTATTTGTCGTGTATGTCAGAGCGGGCCGGGGTGTCCGGGATGTCCGGGATGTCCATCATTGCCGCCAGTGTACTATGAGTGGCGGGGCGTTAGACACGCGTATGCGTCGGTAGGCGTGACCACCTACAAGCCCTCGTCAATGCCCTCCAAGCGCAGCGGGCGGCAGGTGACACAGATAGGCTCGATTGTTAGCAAACCCGTCGTACGCAGGGCCACATGCACAGGAGCGCGGCGGGTCTGGCGCGAGAACATCTCGCCCGGCCCAATCGCGCCGCCGCACTGCGCACACTCAACCGCAGCCACCGCGCGGTAGGCGGTCGTGACCACGCCATCGTTCAGCCTGGCGCGTCCAACCCGGTGACTCTTTTCTTGGCTTCTAACCATCAGCCCTCCCTAATAGCGATTGTAGCACGCCCACGGACGCACAGAGGCCGCAGACGTGCTAACGTCTGCGGCCCTGAGATGGCCCGGTGGATATGCGTTAGTCGTCGAGCGTGATCCCAGCCTCTAGGCGGCGGCGCGACCGCCATTCAGCGTCGTAGAAAATCTTGGCAAGATGGGTGAGGGCCTCCGCGTCCTGGCGCATCTCATTGTAGCCATGGCAGGCGTCGATCGGCTCCTCCTGACTCCCTGTGCCGAACAAGCAAATGTCGTGGGCGGCGATGGCGCGCTGCAGGACGGTGATGAGATGAAGGCCGTCCCCGAAGTCGAGGACGATATCCCCGTTCCGGTCGAGCTCGACGAGCGCCTCCTCGTAGGCTTGGCGACGGGCGTCCATGGCGCCGTGCGTGGCCGTGCGGCGCTTCTCTTCGTCGCGGAGGTTCTTGGCGGCCTCGAAGAACATCCGCGCGACCGACGGGAGGTAGCTATGCTCCTCGGGTTGCGCCCGGTAGTCTTCGACCCACCGGCGCAACAGAGCAACGGCCTGGGCATCGCTGAGCGCGTGGGGGTCCTGCGCGGCGGCATCGGCGGTAGAGGAATCGGCGGCGGGCGGCGGGGTCGTGGTGGTGGACTCGGTAGCTGTGTGTGTCGTTGTGGTCATGTGAACTATCTCCTTAACGGTATCGTCGTGCTGATCGAGTTAGTGTGCGGCGTTGCGGTGGTTGAGGCGATCCCGAATGGCCACGAGGCGGGCCTCCTGATCCGCCGTAGGGCATGTCTCCGTCGCCACGAGGCGACCATCGTACGTCACGTAACCAATGCCCGCATAGATGTAGACGGCCCACGCGGGCACGTAGGATGGCGCGGTCGGGGCCGGTGGGGCGATCTGTTGAGTGGTCTCAGTGGTCATGGTGTAGGCTCCTCGCGGCGGCTGTCCGCGCGTTCCAGCGGTCCGCGAATGTGTTCCAGGCGGCGCACTCATCGAGCGCCGCTTGATTACTGGGAAGCCAGCGACCGTCGCCGGCATAGGCATAAGAGGGTTGGTCGATGGTGGGGGCCGCGCCGCTTGAACAATATTGTTCAAGCGGCTGTGTCGTCATGGCTGTTGAGGTGTTCATGGCTACGCGTACCGCATCGCGCTGGCGTTCGCGGCGGCGACCTGGCGCTCCAAGGCGTCCACTTCGCGGAGGTACGTCGCGTACTCGTCAGCCTGGCGGTCGGTATCGGCCAGGGCGCGCAGGGCCGCGTCGAGCTGGCGCTCGGCCTGCTCCACCACGGCGGGGACGGGGGACACCTCCCCGCCTCGCACGGGCCGCTTGAGCCCGCTCGGGGCTCCGGCCGACATCGGCACGACCACCGGCACCGACGGCGGGGCGGCCTGGCCGTACCACCGCTCCATCGAGGGCTCGATCGCGCGCACAAGGGCGACGTGACGGCATGTGCCCCTGTACGTGAAGCCGGGGCAGTTGCAGGAGCTGGCCGTCACAGGATGGCCGGTACCGGGCTTGCTGCTGGATTCGACGAGGTAGCGGCCAGGGCCCAGGCGACGGACGCGGGGCTTAAAGGTTGTGGCGGGCGTGGGGCGTGGGGCCGTAGACTGTGTACTGGGTGCGGTCTGCATTGCTTGCTCCTCCGTACCTACCGCCGCTTCGGGTGTAAGAGACCCGAGGCGGCATCTTTGTTTGTGGAAGCTATCTGCTCCTCACTCTTCTAGTATACCACACATTGACCAATATGTGTAAAGCATTGACCAATAATATGGTAGGCTGTGGTAGGTAGTGTAAAGTAAGGAGGAATCATTGATCGACGTTACGACTGCTGTCATGGAGAAAGAAGCCGTGCCCGTACGAAACGGTCGCACTGTGGCCGAGAACGAAGTATGGATCAATACGCGCGTGTCGAAAGAGACCAAAGCCGCGCTAGAAGAGTGGGCGAGGAAGACACGCCGTAGTGTGTCCTACCTTTTGCGCCGGCTAGCGGAAGATGCCATCGAGCAGGGGCGCGCGGAGCAGGGGGATCAACTCTGATCCGCTGGATTGAGCGCTCCCCCTGCCTGCACGAGGCCCGCGTGACCACCATAAACGGCGCGGATCGCTACGCGGGCTACGTCGCCGTCACGCCCCGGTGCCGACGTGTGGCGCGGCGATGTGGGCCGTGGATTCATCCCGCTCGGGATGGGGCCGCGCACGATGAGGATGCCATGCACACACGGAGGGACCCGCCGCCGCGGTTGCCGCTGTGGGTGATGATCAGCCACCGCACAGACGATGGCATGTTCGTCGACCAGTTCGTCGTCGTAAAGCCGGGTGACCAGGACTACGAGGCTGCCTATGCCTACGCCGCCCGGCGTCATCTCGTAGATGGGGAGCCGATGCCCTATATGACCGGGACCGACGCCGCGCCCGACGACTCCTTCGGTTAAAAGCCGGTGACGGGCGCGGCGTGGCGCCAGGATGGCGCGGGTCGTCGGCCTTTGGACATAAGACGTATTGGGTGATACGCTCACACCAACCACACGGAATACTATTCGTACACGCTGGCTAGACATAACACGCGATGGAGCGGGCCGCAGAGAGGGTAGAGGGGAGAGTAAGGGAGATGACCACGACAACAACGGACACGACCATGGTCGTCTATACGGGCACAGCGTTGGCACGCGCCACGGCGTGGGCGGCGCTGCCGGAGGATGAACGACGTCGGCGGGCAACCGAAGCGGCGCTGCTCCACGACGCGGCGGTGTTGTGGAGTCTAACCGAGGCGCGGCTAACCCTCAACGGCGCGGCCGGCGTCAACATCTCTCCGCGCACGCTCGCGACCTACCGCTCGGCGATCATGCGCCTCGTGACCCAGGACGGACGTGAGTGGAACTTGCTCAAGCCGCGGCGCACGGTCTCCAACGTCTGGATCAGAGAGATGGAAGCGCACGGCCTTAAGCCAGCGACCGTACGGGTGTATCTCGCCGCGGCCCGTGCCCTCTACATCGCGCTGCGCTGGAGCGGGGCCACGGACGCCGACCCGTTTAAGGACAGCAAGCCAGGTCGGGACCCCGTAGCGCGCGACGAGAAGCGCCAGCCCTACACGGACGACCAGGCCGCGCAACTCCTGCGCGTCGCCTTCACCTACCACGAGCGCCTATTGGTGTTGCTGTGCGGGCACGCCGGCTTGCGCGCCTCCGAGGCCGTGGCCCTCAAGTGGTCGGACATCGACCTCGACCGCGGGCGGCTCGTCGTCGTCGCCGGTAAGGGCGGCAAGAAACGGACGATCCCCCTGTCGGGCACGCTACGCCACGAGCTCGCGCTCGAACACGACCACCCCTACGGCGACTGGGTGCTGCCGTACCGCGATCGCCGTAGCGCGTGGTACCACGTCAAAGAGATGGCCACGCGCGCTGAGATCCCGGCCCTGGGCGTCCACGCGCTGCGGCACACGGCCGGGACCCGCATGATGCGCCAAACGGGATCATTGGAGATCACCGCCCACCTGCTGGGCCATAGCGACATCAGCACGACGCGCATCTACGCCAAGTTCGCCGACGACACGCTCGACGAGGCGGTGAGCGCGTGGTAGCACAGCCGGCCGCTCACTCAAGGTGGGGCGCCTGGGTCGGCAATGAGGAATACATAACAGGAAACATGGGCGGGAGGTGAAGGGGTTGCATCCACCTTCACCCCCCTAAACATCCCACCGCACGGGAGGCGGCAAGATGTCTATGACAAGCGTACCGCACGTAGTCGGTGATGCGCAGAGCGGCTCGCTATGTTCAGTACGTTTAGGTAAATGGAAGGGATAGCGGCACGCGTCTACGCCGCCTAGGCCAACGACACGCAGCGCAAGACTCTCGGCGAGTGGTAATACACGTTGCACAGATCAGTACTTTGGTAACACACAACAGCGGCGTAGAGCGCCCTATAGCGGAAGCGGAAAGAGGAGCAATGGCAAGCACACCACGCCTGGCCTATATGGTCGTCCAGAGCAGCGGCACCTATGGCGCGGCCACCCCCTATGCGGTCGTCAGCACCGCCTCGGGTATGCCGCACATGCCCGCCTACCACAGCAAGGAGGAGGCACAGCAGGTGGCCGACCGCCTCAATACTGAGGAGACGCAGCGCACGACCAATCAGCACGCGTCGGCTGCGGCGCAACGGAAGCTCGACCGTTTTCAAGCCAAGGCGGCCACGCACGACGAAGGGTAAGCGGACAAGACGACAGGGCACCGCGTGAGGTCCGCACAGCGCCGTAGGGAGACGCTATCGCCGGTCGGGAGGGAGACAATAGATATGGACGACTGGACGTTCGCGGAACAGGGCTTCATCGAGCATGTGGTCAAGTGGGCCTTGATCCTGCCCGTCGATGTCAGGCAGGAGGTCATCGTATCCGCCCGCCAGCACGCGCAGCTATGTCGGCAACCTCGGCCCGGCGCCGGTGGCTCCATTGTCTTCGCCAAGCCCACAGTGTGGGACGAGATCGCCCGTCGCGTCGAGACGGAAGGCCATACACCGCTACCCGACATGGGCCAGGATTAGTAACCGTGCAGAAGCTGGCCGGACACTCCAATGTGACGACGACCCAGCGTTACGATCGCCGCGGCGAGGCCGTCAAGGCGCGGGCCAGCGGACTGTTGCATGTGCCCTACGGCGGGCACGGCGGATAGGGGTACGCTTCTATTATGAGCAGTAGAGGCGGATAGCGCGGACGCGTAGGCGTGGGAATCGCTGAATAGCGCTGAACAATTCAAAGATTGACGCCCAATAATCGAGTAAGCGCCTTGGGGCGACGGTAGGAGAATGGTAATGACAACAAGCAAAAACTATGTCGTCCTGCCACACTGGGACTTCCTTAACATTATCTTGCCCGAAGAAGGTGAAAAATTTATAAGGGAATGTCCCCTGTGCCGCCAACAGGCGGGTCAGGATCTTTACTGGACAGAAACGGGCTCAATGGACGGCGCCAGAGTGGCGCTCGACTACATCGAATGCGCGTCATGCCACATCCGCCTATACCCAGCCGGTGGCTCTTTCGCGCTACCCAATACCCTCCGCCTAGAAACGGAGACTGAACGCGTCAAGGTAGCGGCAAGACTCGCTCCCTGGGGGCGCTGGACCGACAAACGCACCGCCAAAGAGAGAAGACGCATCGACACCGCCATCAAGCACAAAATGAGCGAACCTAGCCACACCATCGTCCCTACATCCATCGTCAAGAGCATGCGCGCCCCTCACATCACATCAAAGGGGCGCTTCCATTGTCCTGAAATCTACACGCTCCCGGACGTAGCGAAGCTTGACGAGTTACCAAACAAAATCCTCGATCTTGTCAATAGTATGCCTGACTTGACGATACTAGAGGCTTGGGAACGGAGTTGTTCACAACCACCTCAGGTACGTGGCTCCATCAGATATAATAAATAAAGACATACATCGTGCCGCACATGCGGCTCCTCATATGCACACCGTACCACGGCAAGTGGTGGCATCCGACTCGCGGACTGGGTTTGTCGGACCCGTAGCAAAAGATCCGCATAAACTGGGCGCCGTTGGAGCCCGTAAATATGCATAGGAGATGTTTGTCTCCAAAACCGCCAGGCCACAAGCCGAGGCGGTATTTTTGTGCCCAATTTACCCATAGATAGAGCGCCATCGCGCTAAAGGGGTACATCATGCCTACGAACGCTCTGGGCCGCCCACTGGCCCTTACCACCAAACGCGACTACCTGCTCGCGGTCCCGATCACGCACACACACCGCGCCGCGCTCCAGCGCGAGGCGGAGGCCGCCGGCTATCGCAGCCTCGCCGCCTACATTCGTGAGCGCAAGCTAGCTGAACCTCCGGCCACTCGCTCCGCCTGACACGACCCACCGTAGCCACCCACACCGCCGCCATTTTGGCCGGCGGTTTTTTGTTGCCCTCCGCATCCTGCCTCTTCCTTGACTAACGTCACTAGTGACGTTATAGTGAAGCTACAGCTACATAAGCTATGCCTTCACACGAGGAGATGCACCGTGAACGATACAGGGCTTAGACGACGCAAGCGCGACACGTCCGGTGATAATGAACGATCGCTCAAGCTGCAATGCTACGTCAGCGCTGATGAGAGAGACCGCATAGAAGCAGGGGCACGCGCCGCCGGCTTCTCGTCGGTCTCTACTTTTTTGAGGGTACTCGCCCTCACCTCAATTGAACGTGGGAGTGCGACACAGTGACGCCATAAGAAAAGGCGTCATCAGTGCGCGACCAACGCATCGACGACGCCTTAACTCGAAAGATTAGGGGTCTCTGCAAATCCCCAACCTATAGCCATCACGAAGGAAAAGCATTATGTACTTCGTTCCGACTACTACCATTGTACCTCAAAGCGAGGTGCGGTGATGGTCGCAATTGCTCAAGACACCCCGCGGCGGCCCCTTATCCTGCGGCCCCGCTACGACACCATCCCCGCCGAACTCAAGAAAAAGCCCCAGTTTGTCATCTTCCGCTACGAGTGGGACGCAGGCAAAAACGACTGGAACAAAGCGCCACGGACGCCGACCACCGGCAAGCTAGCAAGCACCACAGATCCCGCGACGTGGGGCACGTTCGAGGAGGCGCGCGTGGCCGTCGAGCGCGGGGACGCGGATGGCCTCGGCTTCGTGTTCACTCCAACCGACCCCTACGCGGGGATCGACCTGGACCACTGCATTGATCCCAAGACGGGAGAGATGGCGCTGTGGGCGCAGACGATCATCGCCGGCATTCCCTCGTACTGGGAGAAGTCACCGCGCCAGGAAGGCGTCAAGGGCATTGTCAAAGCGGTCATGGTGCCAGGCAGCAAGCATAAGAACAAAGCAAAAACTGTCGAGATGTACGATCAGGGGCGGTACTTCACCCTGACGGGGCATATGCTCCCCAACGCTGACAGTGTGATCGCCGCGTGTCAAGAAGACTTCGACGCCCTCTACCGGCGCGTCATGCCAGAATCAACACGAACGGAGCGGGCGCCAAACGTCCACGAGCCCCTCAACCTCGATGACGCGCGGCTCATCGAGCGCGCCATGGCGGCAAGTAATGGCCCGAGGTTCACACAACTGTGGGACGGGGACGTGACTGGCAATCAAGGGGATGAGAGCGCGGCCGACCTGGCGCTTTGCTCCTTGCTCGCCTTCTGGACAGGCCCCGACCCCGCGCGTATCGACCGCCTCTTTCGTCAATCCAAGCTAATGCGAGAAAAGTGGGACCGTGCCGATTACCGCGACCGCACCATTGACGCGGCGCTCGCTGGTCGCACGAAATACTATACACCGTTACGCATGATTAACAACGCGCGCTCATCACGAAATGGAGCGACCGACGGGGAAGATACGGACGAAGAGATCATGGGGAACCAGGAAAATGACGGCCGGCCTGAGATTAACGCGGCCGAGTCAGACCTCCCCGTCATAACACAGGCCGCATGGGCGGCGCTTCAACAGGCCAACACCCTACCCCATTTGTTTCGTCATGCCGGCAAACTAGCGCGCCTGGAAGTCGACGACCTGGGAACGCCGCTTCTCGCGGAGTTGACCGACGACCGCACGCGGCATGAGTTGGCACGGGCGGCGCTGTGGTTTAAGGTCGGTGCGAAAGGAACCACAGATTTCGTCCTACCTCCATCGCACGTTGTGAAAGATGTGCTGGCTACTCCAAACCCGCCACTGCCCGTGTTAACCCGCATCGTCGAAGCACCGGTATTCTCCGCATCGGGCAACCTGCAAACCTTACCCGGTTACCATGACGCGTCACGCACCTACTACGCGCCCGCCAAGGGGCTGCAGATCCCAAGCGTATCACTTACCCCAACAGTAGAAGAGCGAGCGCGGGCACGCTCCCTTATCCTGGATGACCTTCTGCACGACTTCCCCTTTGTTGGACAGGAGGAACGGGCCAACGCGGTCGCGCTCTACCTACTGCCTTTCGTCCGAGACATGATACAGGGGCCGACGCCTAACCATCTGATAGAAGCGCCGGTACCAGGGACAGGCAAAGGGCTCCTGGCAGACATGCTCTTGTTGCCGTCAGTTGGTCAACAGGTCGGTATCATGGTCGCCGCGAATGACGACGCCGAGTGGAGGAAGTCCATCACCACAGCGATCCGCAGCGCCAAATCAGCCATCCTCATTGACAATGTGACGCGCGCCCTCGACTCGGGCGTACTCGCTGCAGCGATTACAGGGCTGACGTGGGATGATCGCCTGTTAGGGTCTAACGATATGTTCCGCGCACCCGTAACCTGCGTCTGGGTTACGACAGGCAATAACCCTCAAATGTCCACGGAGTTAGCGCGACGAACGGTACGGATTAGGCTGGACACGCGCGTCGATCGGCCCTGGCAGCGCGAGGACGGCAGCTTTAAGCATCCACAGATCCGTACATGGGCTATTGAGCACCGCGGGGATTTGGTGTGGGCGGGACTGACGTTGGTGCAGGCATGGCTCGCTGATGGTCGCCCAAATGGCTCAACGACGCTCGGCAGCTTTGAGAGCTGGTCGCGCGTGCTCGGGGGCATCCTCACCACGGCCGGTATCACGGGCTTTCTACAAAACCTTGATGCGTTCTACGAAGTAGCGGACCGCGAGACTGAAGTGTGGCGCCAGTTCGTCGCCCAATGGTGGGAGAAGTTTCAAAACCACGACGTCGGGGCGGCCGATCTGTTTCCTCTAGCCGAAGCCATGGACGGCATCGAGTTAGGACGCGGCGGCGACCGCTCGCAAAGGATCGTGTTTGGGAAGCACCTCATGAAGCTACGCGATCGAGTAATAGGAAATTACCGCATCGCGCTAGCAGGAAAAAAGAAGAGTGCCACTCAATGGCAACTTGTTTCCATTCGTCCCAGTGAGGACGCAGCCGCGCAGCCAGAGTTTGATGGCGGCCTTATCTAGCACGATGAACACATGGGGGGTAAGGTCGGGTGAATGTGGTGAATGTGGTGAATGTTTTTATACCTTACTACGCGCGAAAAGCGATAACCAAACACCATACGCGTGTGAGAATAGCTGGCGAAACATTCACCACATTCACCACATTCACCTAGTAAACGCCCTTCTAGGTGATTTGTGGAGGGAAAATGATTGCAATCGAGCTTATGGCCGACTTCCAGCAGCGCGGCATCGTACTCACTGATGAAGATGGCCGCATCCGCTACCGTGCGCCGGCCGGCATCATGACCGACGCCGATCGCGCCGCGCTACGCGAGCACAAGGCCGAGTTACTCGCGCTGCTCACGTCGCCGAGCGCGCCGCCGACGTCGCGGCCTCGCCCAGGCGCTCCTAAAGAGTGTTTTTCGCACGAACAAGAGCCGCAGTCATGCCGACGGTGCAACGGCCGGACCTGGCGGCTCCGCGAGACTTCGCAGAGCGGCGGCGGTTGGCTGTGGATCTGCGCGGCGTGCGCGGAGCGCTTCCACGATACCAAGATCCCCCCGTATGTCCCCCCGTCGGTCGATAATGGCGACGTGATTGACGAGGCGCTCGCGCCGCCGCCGGCAGCCGCTGTCGTGGTGAGCGGCGACGATGGCGACTACATCGTAGGGCCGGCAACGCCACCGACCTTGATTGAAAGTTGTATCTGGTGCGGGACATGGACGCCGCTGGGCGTGTGCTGCGATGCCTGCAAGCAACCATCTCTACTACACAGAACGGGTAGGACTCTTGTCGAGGAGTTGCCTTATTCTGATCACGCCGCAACGGCGTAGGAGGTGTCCCATGGCACTTGGCCGTAATCGGGTTCGCGTTGAGATCCAGGAGGATGACAATTACTTTCTTGTGGCCTGGCGCGTGTTCGGCGGTGACGACTTCACCTACGTCAAATCATCATTCAGGCAACAGTTCCCGCGCAGCTCCGGCGCGGAATGGTTGCCCGATTCCAAGGCGTGGGTGCTTCCGATCTGGCAGCGGGCCACGCTGCGCGCCTGGTGCGCGCGCCTGTTCGAGAGCGACGCGGTGACCTGGCGTGATTATGACGCGTCGCACGAGCAGCGCCAGCAGTCCTACCAGCGCCAGGACGCGCCACGGACGCCACAAACGAGCCCATTGAGCGACGCCTACGGGACGCTCTTCCTTGTGCCGGATGCCCCGCTGTGGGCAGCGGAAGCGGTCTACCGCGCCGCTCAGAAGCTCGCCCACCCGGACGCAGGCGGCGAGCACGCGGCGGCGGTTGCTCTTAACCAAGCCATCGACGTTATCCGAACGTGCGCGTCCCGCTCGGGCGCGGCCTAAACAGTGTCACGCATGAACAGTGTCACAGCGCCACATAGAGGTCGTGCCACATGCCACACAGCCACCCATGCCACATTTGCACCCATACACTTATGATGAGTTGTGGACAACTGCTATTAGGCGTTTATGGTAGGCGTTTATACTACAGGGGTAGGGGTTAGTGCATCTTGTGAGGAGTTGAGCCGTGATGAGTCAGCCAGAAACGCCGCAGATCCTGACCGTCGCCCAGGCGGCGACGGCCTTGCAGATGTCTACCGATAGCGTCCTGCGGCTGATACGGGCGGGCCAATTGCCCGCCGCACGTCTAGGGCGCGGCTACCGGCTCCGGCCCGAGGCGCTGACCGAGGCCGTCCGGCGTCTGGAGCATAGCGAGCCGCAACCCGCGGCCTAACAGGAGATCACGACATGCCCCGTAGCGTACAGACACAGCGGCCGGTGCTGACGACGCGCCGCCAGCAAGCAGCGGCCAGGGACTTGCTCGCCTCCGTCGCTCGTGGCGAGGTTGTGACGGACTTCACGTTTATCACGGACCGCCTGGCGACGGGCGGATGTGTCGAGACTGAGGCCGACGTCGCGACAGTGGTAGAGGCCGGTATCGACACCCTGATCGACTGCCGCGCTGAGTTCGTGCCACACGCGGCGCGGTTTAAGGCGTCCCTCGCGGCGACGCATCCTCAGATCGCGTACCACGTCGTTCCAACCCTTGACGATGGGGAGCCAAAAGGGCCGTTATGGTTCGAGGCGGGTATTAGGCTGGCCCTCGCCGCGCTGGAGCGTCCCGAGGGGCGCGTCCTGGTCTATTGCCAGGCTGGCGTCAATCGGGGGCCGTCGATGCTGTACGCGATCCTGCGCGCCCTGGGCATCGCGGGCGACGAGGCCGTGGGCATGCTGAGTGACCGGCGTCCGGTCGTGGGCCTACGCTATCGCACGGACGCGGACACGGCGATCACCTGGCTGGGGTATGGGTTGCCATCCTCCCCAACGGACACGCGTCCTGTGTCGCCGACGGTGACGCACGGGTGGCACTTTGCCGCGGTGACGGGGGCTGCGTCCGTGGGCGTGACGGAGTACTGGGACGGCCGGCTTATCCCGAACAAGCTCGGCTTGCATGGCAGTGAACGGGCACTGGACGCCCTCACCTACATGCCGACCGCCGTGGGCAGAACGGCTGTCCTTGTGCGGTGGTGCGCCTTTAGTGGTGCGCTCGCCACGGGTGATCGCGAGTTCGTGGCCAGCGAGCGGACGGCCGTATGGTCCGCCGATGCGACGCTCGTGCTGCGCAACTTCGCGGCCTGGTGCGTCGCGGATCTGGAGTGTCAGGCCTGGGACATGACGGCCTCACAAGCGGCACGGCAGGCGGCAACGTGTGCACTCTGGAAGACCGAGTTGTGGTCGCGGAATGTCGATCCTGTGACGGCGGCCGTGGGCGCATCGCTCACCGCGCTCGGGGGACCAGCTCATTTCCTTGCGGGAGACCGCGCGACCGTCATGGCGCGGTGGCGGTACAGCTTACACCTGGAGAGCCTGTTAGAGAAGATGTCTCCCGGCCACGAGCACGAGGCCGAGGAGTTGATGGCCGCCAAGGGGGCCGAGGACGCCAAAAAGGCCGAGGATGCCAGGGAAACGAAGGAGAGCATACAAGCCCTGATCGGCGCAGCCTGGGGGGTCAGGTGAGCGCACGTCTGGGCACATGATGCACAAACGTCCATGGACAGGACAGCGAGGAGTGAGAGACCCCATCAGCGGCGGCGCATCGCAAGCCCAAGCACGGGCGGTAATTAGTTAAGCATGGCCGCGAGCGATGAGATTGTTGGGTGTACATCTTGTGCCGCGCTTGAAGCCCACACCCGTACGCTTGTGACATCACGATCAAGGGGGTGGGGCGATAAAGTGAACTGAAAGTTGACAACATTCGCCCCTTTCCTCGCTAGGCGCCCAATGACAAAAACACCAAAAACAGCAACGCAAGCTGCTATCGCATTGGTTGTTACATCTGTCGGCCATGTCCCACGAATGCCGGAGAAAAACAAGTCGATGAGTAAAATAATGATGATGGCGAATAGTGAATCTTTGATGAACGAGCGCAAGGGGGATTGATCTGGCCGATGGTACATTTTCTTGCCGCGTATCATCAATGGTTCATGAGAAGGGAGTGCTATTGGTGAACCATCTATAGGCGTTGTCGAGTTGACGTATTCCAACTTGATGTGGTTCAGGGTTGACCAATGAGTGATGATAGCCCTAGTGTCATCAGTTGATTTCAGAAAGGTAAACACTTGGTCAATAGTCTTTGCTGTGGCCTGCGCCATAATGCATCCCCCTGTTGCACATCAGCATACGGGACAGTGAGTATTTATGTAAATAGGATGAGTGGATAGAAAAGCCATGGCACGTCACAATGCAGCTTGTCGGTTGGACCAACGTGGAACTAACGCGGAACCAACCACGGAAAGGGAGCATGAGGATGGCCTACAGCACGCTAGCGGCGTCACGCCGTCGTTGTCGGGGTCTACGTCGCGATGGGACACCTTGCCGCGCCTGGGCGCTGTGGAACGACCCAGGCCAACGCTGCCGGATGCATTCAACCAGGCGGGGGCAGAGCCGCGCCTACCGACGACTGATGGCCGCGACCGTGGGCCACGAGCTCGCCGATGCGCTCGGGCGTCCGGTGTGCCGTTGCCACGCGTACCGGTGGCCGCATCGGCCGGGATCGGGGCTGTGCCGCTGGCCCGAGGAGCCACGCGCGGTCTGTGCGACGCCGCTCGGCACACGGGGACGGTCGGGGAGATGATGGGTGGACGGCTAAAAATATGAGGACTAACAATATGAGGGCTAACAGATGCCGCTCACGTGTGGCGATGGCTCCCCTCAACGTGGCAACCTTTGTCGGTGTCATTGGCCATGTCTTTTTTCCAGGTAGTTGGTCATCTCGCCTTTCCACCCTCGCCAGCACCAATATTGAGTGATGGCATTGCATAGCGAAGAGACCGCATGCATTTCTGGAGTGAGTGAGGCGTCATATATCGCTCAAATCGAAAGGGCCAAAGTGGAAAGGGAAGATGGCCAAAAAGGCCGTTTACCTGGAAAATTATCATGGCCAGCGACAGTCGGCGCATTGCAGCGCGGGGAGTGGTGCAAGACAGGTGGAACGCGTAGGGTAGATAGCCGGCGCGGGTGGCGCGGATTTTGGATAAAACTGGCTCCGAAAAGCCCAACGTGGAGCCTGCCGCGGCACCGTTGCGCACTTATGTCTCAGGTCTACACGCAGACTTATGGATAACCCTTATGTAACCTTGGTGTGTGGGACGGAGAAGGACGGACGCGAGGTGAGAGATGGCGATGAGTTGGGAGTCAATCTGCCGGCGAGCGGGTGGGCGACGGCACTACAATACGTGGCGGCGTGACCTGGCCTTTATGCGGCGGGGTGACGTCCTCAAGCAGTGGCGGGCGAGTCGCGGCGCGCCCGGCTGGCAAGCCAGAGCCGCCGCGGCGCTCGGCGTGCATCGCTCGACGATCACACGCGACGTCGAGGCCTTACGCGCGGAGATGCGCCAGGGCTCACCCTGTCCGATGTGTGGGCACGCAAGCCACGACTGGCAGAGGAGGAGCGGGGACGATGGCCTATAGCCTGTTAGCCGAAGCGCGTCGACGCTGCACGGGGACGCGCAAGGACGGCGAACCCTGTCGGGCCTGGGCGTTGTGGGATGACCCGTTGCAGCGCTGTATGAACCATGCCGGCCACACCCATCACGGCCCCCAGGCACGTCGGTACGGCGACCACTGCGCCAGCAGCAAGACCCGCTACACGCCGTGTCGGTGCGCGGCCTATAACTGGCCGCATCGTCCGGGCGGTGGTCTGTGTCGCTGGCCGGAAGAGCCGCTGTCCCAGTGGACCACGCCGGCTGGCCAACACGCGACGTTTCGACTCGTTGATCGACGCAAGTGGTACGGCCACGGGTACTTCTGGTAGGCAACAAGCATACGAGAAACGCGGGCACGCTGTGTTACCTTTTGTACACTTTTGTCACGCGCTCCCTCGGCGCGGCGCGTACCAGATAAGGGCGGCCATGCGACTGCACGCGCACCTCACCTCCGACTCGCCTCTAAAAGGGGAAGTTTCGGGAAGTTCCCATCGTATCATGGGGCCAGAACAACGCCAACTTGAGCGGTTTGCACGCGGCAAGCGCGTACGCGACGCACACGCCGGGCGATCCGCGTGGTTTTTTGATGTGCTGAATACGGCACGAAGTGGTCACTAGAACTTATCGCATAAGGTAGAGGGAGAAGGCTCAGGCCACACGGCCTTTGCTAGGATCTCGCAGCGCCGCACGGGCAGGGGGTAAGCCGTACCGTTCACGCGGCTGATCCATGTCGGCCCGTGCCGATGTGGCCTGATCCACGCCAGTCAACGACCGAATCCGGTCCAATCTGGCTTGATCCGTGTGGTGTGATGACCGCAGTAGCCTGCCACAGGCACGGCACTGGACGCCTGCGTGGTCGTCTAGCGGCGTCAGGTCCCCGCACGGTGCACGGCGGTCACGGAGGCAACGTCCGCAGTAGTCACCGTAACCGGGCCAATGATAAGCGTGGTCAGTGATCAGGCGGGTCATCCGGCCCATAAGGGTCTCCGTTCGCTGGACAAAGGATCGTTCACAGGGGCGGGCACGAGGCAACAGGACGGGCCGGACGTCGGCTGTGCCCCACGTCCGGCCCATCGAGGCTACTGCTGGCGCACAGCCCATACGCCAGCCGTCGTCTTACTCTCTGTATCGACCGTGAGCACTGCGCCCTTTAGCCACCTGCTTATCTGCACGGCGCGGACAACGGGGCTGGCGTTCGCGTAGAATGATGACTGTCGCGTGGAGCTGCGCAGGCCGGGTTATGCCTCCTCACCGATGATGCCGTGTGCATCGTCGCTCGCGTTGTCGCTCGCGGCGTCGGTGTCGCCGGTGCCAACGCCGAGGAGGCTGCCGTCATCGACCGCTTCGTCGTCCCCGGCATCGTCGTGCGTCTCCGTGTCGGTCTTGGCGAGGTCGCTGCTGCGGTTTCCGTTACCCTGGTCCGGTGGCGTCTCACGCGGCGTTTCACGCTGCGCCTCATCGGCGCGGCCCTCGACCGGATGCTCCTCGGTACCGCCGGTCCGTTTGCGTAACACGTCCTCTACCTTGTCTGCTGCCGTCTCGCGTGGAGGCGTCGAAGCGCCTCCGGTGGGCTGCTCGTTCATCAGAAGTCCCTTTCTGTCGCGTGTCAACCTCACGGCCGCCTCCGCGCGTGTCATACAGCCGCGCTCAACGAGGCTGTCTATGGTGCGCTCGACCATGCGATCCATGTTTCTCTCCATGTGCGACAAGCCGAACGCACGCGGCTTTCGCTCCTGGTCACGCATGACCCTCTCCTCGTCTATCCCGGTCAACTCTTTGCACGGCGGATGATAGCCACAACCACGGGTGTCAGGAGAATGGTCGCAAGGACGACACCGGCAACGTATACCACAGCATCCCTCCTGACACACTCCAGCGCTAGCTCGTCGTCGCCGTCTGCGCCGCGCGCTTGCCCGCCTGGATACCCGTCGTCGTGGCCGATGTGGCGTGAACGGTGATGCCGGCGAACTCTGGCTGGACGGTCGGGTAGCCCTCGATCAGCAGCTTGTCGGCCGGGTCCGCGGCGAGGGCCTCGGCGACCTTCCGCCACTGCTTCATGCCGACGAGCACCATGTAGTCAGTCTGCGGCGACGGTGGCGCCGGGACGCCTTTCGGCAGACTGGGCGCTTTCTCTGAGCGCATAGCCACGAGCGCGACGTCGCCGCGCTCCACGATCTTGCCCGGTCGTCCGATCACGGTCAGCTTCACGGTCGTCGCCTCCCCTGGTTCACTCATCGCCTCTGTCGCGGCCGCGCCAAAGGTCGCCCAGTCAAAGGGCGTCGCTCCAGCGTCCGTCGCGGGTCCAGCCCCCAGAGTGGTGCGTTGTGTTCCCTGGCTCTGTGGCGTCGGTTGCGACCAGAAAATCTTGCGCGATGCTTTCTTATCGATACCGCTGCGCATGAGGTGAAAGAACACCCCACCCGGCGTGCGTCGCCGGCTGCCATCGGGCAACATCAGGCCGCCCGTGGCTTCAACCTCAAGCGCCTGCACGACAAATGCGCGCACGCGCTCCTCACCCAGGTTGCGCAGAGCCCGCCCGATGAGCCGCTTCGGCTCGACCTCAGTTTCACCGAACTGGGCGGCGATCTCCCCGGCGATAACGTCTATCGTCGCCCTGTCCTGAATTATCATGACCATAGAATCCTCCCGCGCCTATCGTAGCACGCGGGACGCTTCCCCTAAAGAGTGTGCCTGCGATAGTAGTGCCGCAGCGTGCCGGGCGCCACCCCCCCCCTTCTTTCTTCAAGTAGCCGTACCTCGACCACTGCGCCTGACCGTGTATGCTGGTGGCAGGGGTTTGCGCAGCGAAGGTGTAACTACTACAACGAGCCCTCATTTCGACTCGTGATTCCGCTCTTTCTCTGGCAAAGTCTCCTTACCGTACAAATCTGTTCCGATGATGGCGATACCCCAAAACGGGCCGTATCCTCTTGCCGAAGACGCCTGAGGTCGAGGTGCTGGCAAAGGAGTTGCTCAACTATGAGCTTCGCATGACGGAGGATGCGAACGTTAAGGCCGGGACGCACGATGATTTGGTGACCGCACTTGGGCTTGCGACACAGACGGACCCACAGGTGCGCGCGGCCGTCTCGCCGCCGGTGGTGACGCCGCCAAACCCTATCATCGCAGCGACTTTTGAGCGGTACCGCCGCTACAGTTAAACACGGCAGACGTTCGACCGCGACCGCCATCGAGCCAGTGTGCTGCGGTGTGGGACGTGTGCCGCGCACCGTTTGGCTGCCTCGTGTGCCGCGCACCGTCTGGCTGCCTCGTATGCCGCGCCGTGAGGGTGACGACGACGACGATAACACTATACCCGACGGGAAGTAGCAAAGCGCCTAAAGGGCGGCGGGCTTATATAGCAAGCGTGAAAGACCCGACCGCTCCATTGTAATGAAGCGTGCACATCGAAAGAATGTCGCGTCCGATGAGGGCGACGATCCCACTGGCGGCGAGATTGGCCCCCATTGCGCGTGGCACATCGAACTGTAGATAGCCAAGCACACCCAGATGAATAGGATAGATGTTCTGCTGGGTTGTATGCGACGCCGACACCATTGTAGTTACGTCCACCACTGGCAGTCCGAGCTGCTGGGCGACGACATCATCGATACATGTATTGGCCGCGCCTGTATCGATCAATGCCTCACCAGCTACCAACGCCGGCACAGCTATTCCTTGTTGGTTCCATTGATCCACAAGGGACTGAGCCGGGCCAACCGTTACCTGAACGGTCGCGCCTTTCTGGTGCAGTGCATCTTTGGGCGGCATGGCAACGGTCTGTCCGTCGAGCGTTTTATACTCGCCGGTAACTTGTAAATGAAGGATTGGCACGAAGTATCCCCAAACTCAACGCTGGAATATCGACGATAGGCTGTGTTTCCTGCACGCGGCGAACAAGGAAAGATTCACGCCCGAACAAACGTGCTCCCTCCGCTAATGCGTCCTGGTCAGTATCAAATGTCCCGATCATCTCATTGCCCTTGATGAGAATGACGCGGCCGGCAAAACGATCCAGCCATTCGGGTAGATGCTCGTTGTAATAATTGATTTCTCGCTCCAACATGATGTGTACCCCCAGTGCGCCTGCTCAGGCTGCATACAACCTACATGGGCAGTTCCGCATCTTAATCGTAGCCTATTGTACCGCATGACGTACAAAGGGCACTCTAAAACAGTTGGACTGACATGCCCCCCCTCTTCTTCACGCAAGCCGCGCCCCGGCCGTTGCGCCCGACCGTGTATGCTGCTAGTGGGGCTGTAAGCGTGCTTGCGTAACTCACTACGCAAGGGGGCGCGGGGCGCCCCCTTACTGCGTTCGCCCCGCGCGTCCCGTCTGCACGATTCGAGGGACGGATGGGAGCCCAACCCCCTGAAAAAGAAGGGGTGACGCGGGGCCTGGGAGAGGCGACATGGCAGAGTCTAAGAGCTACGGGGACTTCCGTTTCGAGAAGTTCAGCGTCAAGGAAACGGGCAAGATCGCCGCCCGTGGCAAGCACAATGAGCGGACGCGCGAGACCCCCAACGCGGACCCCGACCAACTGCACGAGAACGTGCGCCTGGCCGGCTCGGGCGACTGGCTCGCCGATGTGCGGGCGCGCGCGGATGAGGCGACCTTCACGCGGTCCAACTCGGTGCTCGCCATCGATCTGGTGTTCTATGTGAGCAAGGGCTTCTTCGACGACAAGCCGCCCGCCCTGGTGGATGAGTGGGCGCGACGCACGATGGACTGGACGGCGCGCACGTTCGGCGGCGAGAAGAACGTCGTCGCGGCGATCCTGCACAAGGACGAGTTGACGCCGCACGTCCAGGCGATGGTGGTCCCGCTCGACGAGAAGGACCGCCTCAACGCCCGCGCGTTCATCGGTCAGCCGCGCCAGATCGTCGCGCTGCACACGAGCTACCACGAGGCCGTGGCGGACCTCGGGCTACAACGCGGCGTGCAGGGCAGCGTGGCGCGGCATACCGAGATTCGCGACTGGTACGTCCGCATGGAGGGTCCGACGCCGGCGCGGGAGGAGGTGCTGCGCGCGGTAGAGGTCGAGCCGCCGCGACGGATCGTGGGCAACCCCGAGCGGTACGCGAGCGAACAGCGCGAACAGATCGTGGACCGGCTCGCGCCCGTGGTGGACGCCGCCCTCGTCAAGGCCACGCACTACGAGCAACAAGCGGCGAAAGCCGAGGCCAACGTCACCGTCTTGCAGGGCCAGGTCCGCGACCTCCAGCGCGAACGGGACACGCTGAGAGAGGACTACAAGGCGCTGGCGGCGCAGGTCCGCGCTATCCCCCTGGAGAGTGTCATCGAGCGCCTGGGCGGCGAACAGGACCGTTACAACCACGCCAAATACCGTCTTGACGGCGAACACATCTCGATTACCGGCGAGCGTTTTTACAACCACGACCGGCAGCAGGGCGGCGGCGGCGCTATCGACCTGGTGATGCATGCAACACGCTACAGCTACCCCGAGGCTGTGGCCTATCTCAGGGACACCCACGGCACGGACGCAGCCATAACAGCCGCGACGTGGCGCGCCGCACGGCAAGCGCACGACGACGCCCGGCACATCGTGGAGCACGCGGAGCGGCCCCCCTTCCGTGCGCCCATTCAGGACGAGGAGCGCTGGCCGCAGGTGCGGGCGTACCTCATCGAAGAGCGCCAGTTGCCGGCCACTCTGGTGGACGACCTGCACACGCGTGGCATGATCTACGCCGACCATCGCGCTAACGCCGTCTTTCTCCGACAGGACGCGGAGAGCCAGGCCACGGGCGCGTCGTTACGAGGCACGGCGCACGGCTCCGACTTCAAGGGGCTCGCCGCGGGGACGCGCCGCGACGAGGGGCACTTCTCGTTCACCGTCGGCACGCCCACGGCCTACAGGGCGACACAGATCTATCTCGCCGAAAGTCCGATCGACGCCCTGAGCCGCGCCGCGCTGGTGATGCGCGAGAGCGCGACTGGCGAGCGCATCTTCATCTCGACGGATGGTCATGGCAGCTTGCCCACAAAGGCCATCGACGCGGGATTGGAACGGCGCGCGGTCGTGCATTGTGGCTTCGACCGCGACCGCGGCGGCGAGACCCTGTGGGAACGTGTCACGGAACGGTACGGCGCGCAGGCGCACGAGACGTACGGCCCCATCGACCGCGACCGTCCCCCGGCCGGCGCGAAAGACTGGAACGTAGCGCTGCAGCAGGCGTATCAGCGGGAGGATGCTCGGACGCCGAGTGCGGAACTAGACCATACGCACGCGCCCAAAGAGGCGCGTGCGCGTGATGATCGGGCGGACGAAAGACGCTGACGCACGGAGAGGGCGCGTGAGGGTAGAAAGAGGGGCCGTGGGGCGGTGGATGCTCTTTAGGGGTTACCCACCGCCCCACGGCCCCCGATGTACATGCAGGCGCGTTGTTGGAGTACGAACCTGGCATAGATCGTGTTTAGCGTATCACGGTGATGACACGCCCAGGACCAACGAGCCTCACGCTCACAGGTCTGTGATAAGGAAAAGGCAAACAAACATGAGTGGGGACGCGCCAATACAGATACAGGAGGCACGACGGGGGCATGCCTCATGGGGCATGCCAGCACACAAGGAACCGCGCTGGCCGGCCTCGCTCGCCGTGCTTATGGCGCTGGCGCTGTATTGGTTCTTGCCCGAGAAGCTGACGCTGGGGCCGAACTGGCTCCTGCCCGTCTTCGAGTTGGCGCTGCTCATTCCTCTGAGCGTCGTGTCGCCCTTCCGGCACAAAGACGAACCGCGCTGGCAGCGTTACGCCGCCGTCGCGCTCATCGCGCTGGTCAATGTGGCCAATCTCGTTTCCCTGGCCTTGCTCGTCCACGACTTGTTACAAGGGAAGGCGAACGGAAAGCAAATCGTGGGGCCGCAACTCCTCTTCTCGTCGATTCTGATCTGGCTGACCAACGTGATCGTGTTCGGCCTCTGGTATTGGGAGCTTGACCGCGGTGGCCCGGACGAGCGCAGCCATCCCGATCACCGGCAGCCGGACTTCCTCTTCCCCCAGATGACGACGCCCCACTGCACGCATGAGGGGTGGTCGCCGACGTTCCTGGACTATGCGTACCTGTCGTTCACGAACGCGACCGCCTTTAGCCCGACCGACACGATGCCGCTGACGCCTGTGGCGAAGGCGCTCATGCTCGTCCAATCGCTCGCCTCACTGCTGACCATCGCGCTGGTCGCGGCGCGCGCGGTCAATATCCTGGGCAGCTAAGACAGGTAAGCGCACAAGGGCACAGCCATCACGACGTGTGAGAGCCCCTGTTAGTGCTCTAGCGCCGCAGTCTCTGGGGTGCTCATAGGCGCCGTGCCCATATCGCGGGGTGGGGGCACCGGCGAAGCTGCGACAGGGGCAGGGGCGTGATGTGGCACTGGGGCGTGCTCCTGTTGCGCGTCCTGGCCGTCGGGGGGCCGGGCCGCGCATACGACCTGGGGGAACGTGGGCGCCGTGAGCGGGCCATCCAGGCGGGCCGGTCCCAACGGCGGCACGATCCCGCCGCGGTCCTTCACCTCGCTATCGTCGTAGTACCGGCGCTGGGTCAGGCGCACGGGCGGCCGCTCTCCGATGAGGGCGATCATCTCAGTCTCTCCGATGCGCTGTATCTCATCCGGGTTAAGCAGGTTGGCCTTGGTCTCGCTCTGGCTAGCCCCGCCGCGGTCGGTCGTGACGTGGAAGCGGCCGCGCTGCACGTTGCTACTTTGCGTGACTTCCGTCTTCTGGCCGGCCTGGTCGCTGAACCACTTGGCATCGTTCCAGGCCATGTGCGAGAGCCCGATCTTGGTGTAGCAGGAGGCGGTGATGGTCTCGAACGCCTCCTCGCCATAGACGGCCTCGATCTGTTTGGTGGACTGCACGGCCAGCACCATGCCCACGCCGGCGCTGCGCATCGTGGAGATCCACGTCGCCATCTCGGGGATAGCGCCCAAGTTGCCAAACTCGTCGGCGTAGATCATCACGTCGCGCCCCAGGGCGTCGCTCGCGCTCTCATCGGCGATCTGGCTGAAGGTGCGGAACATGTCCAGGAAGAAAGCGGCGATCAAGGGCTTTAACTGGCGCTGCAACGTGCGGTCGAGCCCGATAAAGAGCGCCACGGGCCGCGCGTCGGGATCAACCATGCGCCGGAAGTCCACCTCGTTGCGCGACGTGACGGCTTGCACGCGCTCATCGGCCATAATCATGAAGCGCGGCGTGATCTCCGCGAACACGGAGCCCAGCAGCTTATCGTTCGCCTTGAGGGCGGCCATGAACGAGAAGGCTTTCTTCTTGGCGAGTGGCGCGGGGCTCTCCTCAAGCGCGGTGATGACGGCCTGCGGCGGCTGTCCCGTCAGGAACTGGTCGAGGTGCGCCAGCGTCACGGCGGCAGGCGGCATCGTTGCGCGCAAGTGTGAGATCCCGGCCATCATCAATTCGCGCGCCGCGTTACTCCAGAAGGGGTCATCCTCCGACGCGCCGGTATTGGAGATCCAGGCATCGCAGAACAGGGCCGTCGCCAGTGGGTCGGTGCAATAGACGAGAGGATTGTAGCCCATGCTCGTGGCGGGTGAGAGGAAGTTAAGCACCCACACGTCGTGACGCTCGCTCAGGGCGCCGTAACTCTTCTTGAGCAACTCATTCTTCAAGTCGGTCACGACGACGGAGCGGCGGCCATCCTCACGCCGCAGGTTAGGGATCACGAAACCGGCCGACTTGCCGGTGTTGGGCGGTCCCACGAGCAGGACGTTCAAGACTTGCAAGGAGCGATCGAGGGCGACGCACGTACGCCCTCGCGTACCCAGGAGCAGCGGAGCGCCCGTATACGCTAACTGCCCCTGGCGCATCTCCTTGTCGGTCATCAAACGCGCCGAGCCGTGCGCCGTCGAGGGCGTGAGCCGCCGGGGGCGCGTGTACCAGAACCAGCCCACGCGCCAGGCAACCATGCCCAGCAACACGAGTGGAAGCAGCACCTCGATGGCGATCACCCCACCCAGGCCCCCATGCGCCGGCGTGTGTAACCACGCATAGCGCGCGTCGATGTTAGCTGTCCACTGACTCCACCCTAGCGTCCGCACATGCGCGTTGAGTGGGCTGCTGATGGCCTGAATGAGGACAGCCGGAGGATAGGCTAACCACACGTAGATGTGCCGCCAGAGGCTTTGTGGGAGGCCCAGGAGCCACGACAGCACGACAAGGGCGCTACTAATGAGAAGGGCGCGACCACGCCGGGAGAGGCGTGCGTACCGCCCTTGCAGGCGCTCACTAACGTGAAAAAAGATAGGCGCGGGGTGAATGCGATCCATGATGGTTGCCCTCCCCTTACCGCCGCGGGACGCGGCGCTTGATGATCGTCTGGTAATGGCTGGTCAGTCCGGGCGCGTAGCGAAAGCCGCCCCCACGCGAGATAGGCGCGCACATGAACAGTTCCCAGCCCTCCCGTCCCATCACATTCATGTGCGAGATGAAGGCCGGCAGATCCTTGTAGTCGATAACCTCCTCGTGGTACTCCCACTGTTCCACGGGGGCGGCGGCGTCACTCGGTGGCGCTTGTGTTAGCGTCATGGTCCCCTTCCTCCTCTATCTCGTCTACACGCGGCCCCTCGATCAAGAGGGGTATCGCTTTACCCATTACGGCAGAACGGCCGGACCACACGGCCCGCGTGTCCGCGGCGACCATCCCGGCCGCGATGCGCGCGGCTGTGCGCGGAGATGGCAAACCTTCCCGTTTCAAGCCATCCGCGAGGCGACGCCCCTCCGGGCTGGCCCACGTCGCCGCGGCCACGGCCAGGAGCCCGCCAATCGCCACGATCGGCAGTGAGAGCGGAGGGAAGAGCACGGCCGCTACGAGCGTACTCGCCACCGCGCCACCGCCGACGGTAAGCGCGCCGTGCAGGTCATCGGTATGGGCCTGCCACTCGCCGATCTGGCGCGACACTTCATACCAGGGCGCCCAGGTGCGCCACTGTATACGTGCCCGGTAGGTTGGTCGTTTCACCTTGTCTCTCCTCAGTCGTTGTCGTTAGTGGCCCGCGCCGGGGAAAATCTTGCTACCCACGAAGGACCGTGCCGCGCCGACCGATGCCCCAATGCCCGCATCCGTGACCGACGTGGCGACCGCGCCCAGGACAGCCCCGGTGGAACCCACGAACGACCCGACGATAGCCGGTGTCTTGTACAAGACGAGGACGAGGCCGAGCGCGCCCAACGCCGCCGAGAAGCCGCCGAACTCCGAGAGCGGGCCACCGCCGGCGAACAGGAGCGCGATTACCTTGAGCACCACGGCGTAGCCAATGGGCCAGAGCGCCAGGCTGATGACCATTTTCACCCACGCGCGCGCGATGATTTCCAGGTAGGGCGACACGAAGCAGGCCATGCAAAGTGGTCCCACGATGTAGAGCGCCCCGAGCGCCCCCAGGCCAAAGTCGCGCACGACGACGGAGAGGAGCACGAGGGCATAGGCCAGGAGCATCACGAGCGCGTCTAGGAGGGTCTGGATGCTGATGGCGTTGTGGACGGCGAAGATCGCGCCCCGGACCGCCTCCCACGCTGTTTCATGGGCGTCCAGCGGGATGGCGTTGATAACACCGGCCGCGCTGTTAACGAGCGTGAAGGCCCAGCCCATGAATTGCGGGTAGCCCGCGATCAGGCCGGTCACGACCACGCCCCGGCGTAGCGGGCTCGTCAGTTGGGCGAAGTCCCCGTGGCCCAGTTGTTCCAGGTAGCGCGCGAACACGCCGACGAGGAGGAAGCCGAAGAACAGCGTCGCCGCCAACTCTTGCAACGCCGTCTGGACGTTACGTAGGCCGCTCCACGACGCCTCGGCGGGGATATTGGGGGTGTAGGTCAAATCCTTCTGGAAGGGCGCCACAAGGCTTGTGAAGGAATCCGAGATGGCGTGCTCAATGGGCGAGAACAGGCCGACAATAGCGCCGTTGACGAGACCACCGATGGCGTTAAAGAGACCGCTCAGGTCGGGACACCAGTTGAGCAAGCCGGTGCAGTATTGGGTCGGGTGCGCCGGGTTGACGCCTTGCGGGATGGGCGAGGGCGACGGCATAACGGTAGGCGACGGATAGGCCGTCTGCGTGGGTGGCGGCGTGTAGGTCGGGTAGGGCGTTTGCGTGGGGATCGCCGTGGGTGTAGACGCGGGCTTACTGGCGGCGGTCGCGGCAACCGGGGCCAGCAGCAGGACAGCGACCATGATCGCCATGGATAGCACACGGGTTTGCATCTTACTGTCCTCTCTTCTCGGCCAACTCGGAGATGGCGGCCGCTACGCTGCCCAGGCGCGCGATCGCCTCGTTACGGGCCGGTACATCGGTCCAGGTCTCGGTCGTGAAGCAGGCGTACTCCAGCGGCGGGGCCATCACATCGACCTCGCCGCGGCGACGGCTACCGTCTTTGGCCTGACGGAACAGGACCATCTGGCCCTCATGCAAGGAGGTCATGACGTGCGCCTCCTCAACCGAACACTGCAACGCACGCGCGGCCCAGGCGGCAGTGTCCTCGTCGTCGCGCACGTCGGCCAGGCGGAACACACAGCGCAGTGACGCGGCGTCGAAGATCGGCTTGGTCGCCGGCTTGATGAGTTCGGACACCTGTTGACTGGCAAAGGCGAGGATGAGCCCGATATGGCGTGAACGCTTGGCCCAGTTGGTCAATTCACGCCCGGCGCCCATGAACTCGGACAGGAACCAGCCCTCATCAATCGCCAGGAACTCCGCGCTGGCCCCGCGTGTCGCGTCGAACGTGCTCTTGGCGCGCTGGGCCATCGTGTCCGTAATCACGAACAGCATCAACGCATAGAGCGGCGGGTCCAGGTCGTCGAGGTTCCAACACAGCACATCCTCCGCGATGTTGACGCGGGTGTGACGGTCCACGAGATGGGCATAGCGGCCGTCGCCGTAGGTCGGGTCCGTCACGAAGGAGAGCAGGGTGGCGTGGACCTTCCCCAGGACCTCGCGCTTCCGCTCAGGGATGCCCTCAGCGTTGGCGCGGGCCTCCAGTTCGGCGACTAACTCACGCTCCAGGGGCGCGTCCTCGCGGAGCAATGACCGTTCCTGTCCACCCGTGACGCCATGGCGCGCGTAGACGGCCTGGATGGCGCGGTCCAGCTCGCTGCGCACCTCGCCGTCCAGCTCCTGGCCCGGATTGCACAGTAGGATCTCGTGGGCCGCGACGAGCACGCTGACCTTGCGGCTGAGTTTCTGGCCGGCTGGCAGGTCCCATAGGTTGATGATCGGCGGGTCGTCCTGCTTACCGGGCGCGATATAGGCGCCGCCGCACAGCGCGACGAACGGCGCGAAGTGGTCGGCCCGCGCGATCAACGTCACGCGATGCCCCCGGTAGCGCGACCATAAGGCACACCGTAAGAGCCAGAACGTCTTACCCATGCCCTGTGAGCCCGTGACGGTCATCACGCTGGTAGACAGGCTGGGGTGGATCAGGTCGAGCAAGACGAGCTCGTGGCCACGGCTGGCGAAGCCCACCGGGAAGCCGGTCGGCGTGCCCGGATTGTGCGCCAGGAACGGGAGCCCGTTACCCACGGCGCTGGTGTGCCAGCGCTTGGCGCGGCGCCGGGCCGTGTTCTGGCCAAGGGGCAACGACGCGCGCCAGAGCGGCCCCTGGCAGCCGCGCCCCTTGCCGGGCTGGATGCCCAGGCGTGTGCCGATGAGGGACAGCGCGCGGCGTGTGGCCGTGTCGAGCGCTGCCATACTCTCCGCCTGGAGCGTCAGCACGACCGTGGACAGCGCCAGGCCCTCGACCGCGCTGTGCAGGTCCTGCGCGAGCGCGCCCGCCTCCTCCAACGCATCCTCATCGTCAAGTGAAGGCAACCTCTTACGTTCGTAGGCCCGGCGCACGGACGCGGCCGACGCCTTCCGCTTGCGCAAGACGCGCGTGCGCTCCCTGAGATTGTCCAGACCGCGCAGGTGCCAGGACAGGCGGGCCGTACACTCGATGGCAATGAGATCGCCCAGGTAGCCGGGACTCGTCAATTCCTTGGGCGTGAGCAAATAGAGTGAGCGTGTGTAGACCGTCGTACCGTCCTCGGTGACGTGCGCGATCTCGCGGCGGCGCTCCTGCCAGTGGCGGGGCGTGAGCATAGCTGCCAGGTTGCCCTCATCGCAGGCGTCGGCCAGCTCATCGGGTTGCGTGGCGCCGGGGTTTGCCGTACGCCACAGAAGCGCCAGGACATCGGGGCGACGCAGGCGATGGGCGGCCAGGTCAGACGCCTTGACCTGAGCCAGCGTGTCGTCTACGGCCGCGTCGAGCCCGTGGCGGTCGATCCGCTCGTCGTCCACGCGCCGTAGCCCGATCTGGTCGCGCGCCTCGTCGAGGACGCCGGCCAGACCGCCGCGCGACTCGGGAGCAGGCGCGACAATGAGATAGCCGGATAGGTCGGGGACGTGGGTACGCGCCACCTCGCGCTCTAACCATTCAAGCGTCGGGGCGGCGATCCCGCGTAGTGTGCGGTCGGGCGTGGTGACGGTCGCGCTCACCGCGGCGATCACGGCGTCGGGACGCACCGGGTTGCTCTCGATGATGACCTGTAGGGCCTGGGCCTGGGCGAGCCCATGCACGAGGGCGGCGAACTCACGGCAGACGCGCTCCTGGTCGTGCGCGCCAAGGCTGCGCAGGTTGAGGAAGGCGTCGACCCGCACAATGGCAAGGCAGGACCCATCGGCAAAGATGAGCGTGCCGTCGGGCTCGACCGTGAATCGGCCAAGGCCAGCAGGGAGCGGAAGCGGCCCCACGACGCGCGGCGGTTTAGGAACGCCACCGTGAGAGGGCAATGAGGCGTCGCCAGACGGACGCGAGGGCAGGACGCGACGGACGGCCCTGGCCCAGGCGTGCGGCGGCGTGACGCGGCCCGTGGGGCGTGTGGAAGGGGATCGGTTGGGTGTCATGGCGCGGCTCCTTGCGATTGTAGGTATGACGGCGCAGGCTGTAGAAGAGGTGTTGCCGGATGGTCGGCTCCCGGTTGGGGTCGGCCATGGCGTAGAACAGGAGCGCCAAGCCGCCGCCGGCGATGCTCGTTAGGATGATGTGCCCGAACACGGCGAGCAACGTTGTACCGAACATGAAGGCCCCCAGCCACCACACGCCGCCGGCGGCGAGGCCCGCGGTGAGCAGGGCCACGGTCTGCGCGATGGTCAGGTTGGCCGGACCCCGCCACGGCTCGTTAGGGACGCGGGGGGAGCGACGGTTGGTCATAGGGTGCATAGCGTGTTGTCTCCCTAAAGAGAAAAGCGGTGGACGCTGGCCAGAGCCAGGTCCACCGCCAGCCTCGGTGCTACGTGACGACGGGCTACCCGATATTAGCCCCGGCCTGCTTGGCGAGCGTGGCGGCGATGACCCGGATCAGGATCAACAGGGCCATCCCGACAAGCGCCGTGCGCGTGACATCCGCGCCGTGGCGGTAGCCCAAGATGCCAGCGAAGACACCCATAAAGACACCGACAATGCCCAGGCCAACGGCGGCCAGCACGATCTGCGTCCCAAATGTGTTAATTAAGTCGAGAAGTGTCTGCATGGTCTACGGTCCTTTACGAGCTACTGCGTGCCATAGTACAGTTGAAGGCGAAGCATAGGGGGCGGCTCTCCGTCATGGGATGTCTACCTGTTGTCTTCCACCGGCCGGGGCTGTTGGTGGCAGTCGTCGGCCCTTTGTCGTACCCGTTCTCTCTCTCTCGGTACGTTCCGATCGTCCCTCCCTCTCCACGCCGTTGCTGTTGTAGCACTCGCATCCCTGTGGCGCTATTCGGTAACGTATGCCCCCGTGCCGCACCGCTACCTGTAGCGAAGATGCTACATTTAAGGCGGGCTAATACTAATTGTAGCATAAAGATATCTTTGATATCTATTCTGTATAATGGGGGTAGCGTGGCAGATGACTAGACGCCGCGAGCAGGAGGGTACGCGATTGGAGAAGCCGGTTTTAGTGCGCCTAGACCCCCAGATGTATGAGCGCGTCGAACGCGTCGCCGCCGCTGATGATCGGAAGGTCGCGGCTATGATTCGGCGCATGCTTGATTACGCGCTCCCCCATTTTGAAGAAAGCGTCATCCAGGACGAGGTACGTCATGAATGACGTGACGATCGACGCACGATGCGATCCCGCCCCCAACGACGTATGGTATATCGGGCAGACAAGCCAAAAGCAGGAACGGTGAGTGCCGGATCTCTCGCCCACAGCGCAGCGGCGCGGCTGGCACAGTTCACAACAGTGGCTAGCCGGCTCCCGTGGGCCGTCCTCTGGATACCGATCCCGACCGCGTGGCAAGTCGCGGCGCGGTCTGTCAGCGCCAGCCGTGCGGAAGAGGTCCTGGCCGTGCTGCTCAGTATCCCTGAACTGATAGGGATTTTGTGCATTGTGGCGCTGATTGGGTGGCAACTGTGGGCAGTGGGGAAAGCCATAGCCAATCGTCGCGCCCACCGACCACAACGACCATGGGCGTACCCCTGGTTCGCGCGCATCGGGCTGTGGTTTAGTGGCGGCCTGTGGTTGACCAGCGTCTTTGTCCACTAGGGCGTTCAGGGAAACACACAAGGGCGCTATCCCGGCGCGCATCAAGCCGCACGAGGGATAGCGCCCCACTTCTTGAAAGAAGAATAGCGGAGGGAGGCCCCCTATGGAGAAGAAACGGCTGGCCGTGATCGATGACGACGCGGCCTACTTGCAGCTACTCTGTCGTTTGCTCGGCAAGGAGGGCTACGAGCCCGAAATGTTTGAGCAACTAGAAAGCAGCGCGGC
>JAABUR0100001459.1_pt1 | contig 42171 bp, 49 predicted proteins | sample 5560091 | NCBI WGS metagenome assembly JAABUR01 (sample SAMN10711879, study PRJNA513375) | rock metagenome | isolation source: Antarctica rocks | place: Antarctica: Victoria Land, University Valley sud | reverse complement strand
GTATAAACGGGCAGCGTGTTCATTCAAATGAGGCAGAATTAATTTGAATTTTTTGTTCAATTCTTCATCGCTAAACATAATAATTAGTTTAGGATAAATGTACTACTTATTTTTTAACAAACACTAACTTAAACTTCAATCATCCGTGTTGTTCAAAAATAATTCAGACCGGATAACCCAAGCCCTTCGCTCCATTCCCATTACAGAAACTTCATCACTACTATGGCTTTGTCCGACGCTTCCTGATGCATCTCCTACCTATGGCAAGATTGAGTTGCAGTATGAACTGCAGGTTGTTTTGACGAACAGTCCTCCGATACTTGCCGGAGTTCCTGCAAAGTATATTAGCACATCAACAGGTAAAGCCTCTCACGTTTCGTATAAAAGCCTGTGTAAAGCTCCTGCCGCCTTAATGCCGGTTGTTCTGCAGCCGTTAAACAGCTAACTGCTGCAGTCTTCGTATCAACTGTAGGGATCGATACTTTTAACAACGAGGAGCCGTTTCGACATGTCTTCGGTAGGTTCACTTTCGTTCAGCTTCCTTACACCTACCTGATCTCTTTTAACGAGACCTTTTGCCTGAACGTTCAGCACCATGCCTTTTGAACACAGCACCTTCAGGTGGTTTGCATACTTCGTCTGTACAACGTATGCGGTAGGCCTGCTACCATCTTTTATACAACATTGAAAAGAACTATCAACTCTCTTCATTCGTGACACACCCCGCAAAGGGCATAAATACCAAAACAGATAAATAAAGAGGAGATCGGCTCTTTCATTCAATGCAATTAACAGAGTGCATTTCAGTACACCTTTAACTGAAACTCATCGGCATAATTGCATTCTATCTTATCAGTATTCGAGTATATCTTTTTTCGAAAGCGGGAACAAATTAACAGATCAAAACGCTCTTATTTTACTATAAGCCCGATAGCAATTATAGCAACTGCCTAAAACATTATATAAAGCCCTGTATTATTTATAGAAGAAAAATCTGCAAAATATAAAAAGACCTTATTTTCATTTAAAGCCTGAGAATAAAATGCTTCAAAGTTTCAACTAAAAATATAGTCCTTTTATTACCGGGTAAGTGTATACGTTACTTGCATACCTTTATCCGGCCTTATAAATACTAACTTATGAGGAGATAGTTGCTGAATGGCGGCAACTATTATTTCCTTGCCGTCTTTCATAACTTTTACATGTTCTTCATCACTGTCCATTTTCCAGGTAAATTCCTTTTCTCCTACTATCAGCCTGCCGTCTTTTGTAAATTTGAAGTTGGTTTTTTTAAAATCTTTTTGATCTCCTGCAATTATTTTTTCGTCTTTAGCCTTTTCCTTTTTCGTCACGTGAGCAGGAAATTCGGGCGTTAAGCTTTTTACTTTCCATGAACCGGTCAGCAGTTCAGATTTTGCAGACTGTGCAGAAGCCGCTGTTATAATAAATGTGGCTGCCAGTAATAAAAGATGTGATTTCGTTTGCATACAAATTAATTTTAAATGATTAAAGAAAATTTTGATTTTAGTTCAGGCTTCTCGTGATTGTTAGGCACCAAGCAATCTCCTGAGCAATTAGGTTGACAGTTGGTTAGGGATTGCTTTGCCAATCTGCGCCAAGCTCACAATCACGTCCTTGTAACGCATGATTTTCAACTTGTCTTTTTAAAGACGTTTTTTGTTTTTTGCTTTTGACAAAAGGTTGGACACTCACAATGACGAAGCTTAATCCCTGAAATTGATTTATAAATTTTTAAAATTTAACCATCGCTGTTTTTGAACTAACCGTCTGAGCGCTGAAATAGCCGAGGCAACCACCGCTGATATTGCTTGTAGCATTGGCCGGAGCCACGAGATCAGCATTGCTGTAGGCTACTTTTTCCGCCTCGCTCAGGTAAGTATAAACCTTCTTATCAATCGCCGCCATGCTGAGCTGCACCTGGTCATTGCGGCGAAACTCTAATGTGTCGGCATCCACTTTATCCTGGATATACCGGCCGTCAGACAGGCGGTCAGAAAAGGTTTGAAAGCGTTTATCAGGGATGCCATTAATAACCATTGCGTATTTATAGAAGTTCGCAATGCCTTTCAGATCCTGGTAGTTAGCCTGCGGCCTGATACGTTGGGTATCGCTAACGTCAAATGAGGTGGAATCAAGCAATACCGGCTGGGGCATTGTTGAGGAAGCCGTATAGACCATACCATTCAGAGACACATTGAGCAGGTAGGTGTGGCCTGGTACACCCTGCATAATTTTTTGGGTCTTATACACGCCGGGCGTCGTCTCCGACAACATATCCTGAAGGTTGGTCGCAGAGTCTGTGATCGTTATTACGGCACCAGACACTCCGGTATAGGCATTGTCGGCGAGAACCCAATGGAGTTCACAATGGAAATGTAGTAAGGGCCGGCAGTATCGCTGATAGCACCTTGTATCACCAATTGAGGGGCAGTGGTATCAAGGTTGGGAGTGATGGTTTTAGTGCAGGAAAAAAAAGCAGCTAAAACAATCCCGGTTAAAAAAATATTTTTCATGATTTAAAATTTAAAATTATAAGTGACAGAAGGTATCCATTTGAATAAGGTCGTTTGCCGTACCTGCGTCTTCAGGTCATTTTGGGGATCCTGCTGAAAGGTGATTGAATATGGATTGGCATATCCATAAGCGTTATAGAGGGAAAAGGTTAAGCTGCTTTCAAATTTTTCAGTCTTTTTCATAATCTTTGTTGCCCCAAGGTCGAGGCGGTGATAAGCAGGCAAACGATTGCTGTTCCGGGAAGAATAGGTATATACCGGCACTCCGTCTACCGGGTACTTTCCTGATGGCCACGTAACAGCATTGCCCGTGTTGTACACCCAGGTAGCCGACCAGGTCCATTTCTTATTGGCCTGGTAAATACCAACGACTGAAAAGTTATGGGTCTGGTCCTGCGGCGCAGGATACCATTTTCCATTGTTAATATCATTGATCTGCCGTTCAGTCTTCGAAAGGGTATAACTGATCCAGCCTGTCAGCCTTCCGGTTTTCTTTTTGATGTAGTTTTCCCATCCATACCCTCTGCCTTTCCCAAACAACAGGTCGGCCTCTACATTATCGTTGCCAACCAGGTTAGCGCCGCTCTTGTAATCTATCTGGTTTTGCATGGTCTTGTAATAAATCTCTGATGAGAACTCATATCCCTTATTGTGAAAATAGCTGTAATAACCTGCAGATACCTGGTCTGCAATTTCCGGTTTTACCACGTTACTGGTAGGCAGATACACGTTGGTCGGACTGGTTGAGGTAGAGTTATTCAGCAAATGAATATTCTGCACAGTCCGGTCGTAGGAAAGCTTGATGGAACTGTTAGCATCTAACTGGTAGCTTGCCGCAAAGCGTGGCTCGGGATTTAAATAGTTTTTTACTGTTTTTCCATTATTGTAATAGGTAGTGGTCATTATATTTCCGGCCTTGTCGTATGTATAATAATTTCCAGGGCCTAATACCGCAAGATCGGTCAGCCTGATTCCGTAAGTTAACTTTAGTTTATCAGTAGCTGTCCATTCATGCGAGGCATACACGGCGCTTTCAATCGCGTATTTCTTCTCCAGAGTAACACTGTTAAAATTGGAGGTCTGGGAGCTGACGGCCCGGCCCGGCTGCGTGGTATGATCAATCACTTCCAGACCGATGTCAAATTTGTTCTTTGGGCTGAGATAATAATTAAAGTCCTGTTTTAAATGGTAGTCTGTAATATTCGAAGTAACCCGGATATTGTTGATATTACTGATGAATTGCGTATTATAGTTATAATTGCTATAAATCAGCGACGTGTTGGAAAACAGCTTTTCGCTAAAAATATGGTTCCAGCGAAAGGTGGCCGTTGAGTTGCCCCAGTCTATCCCATCGGCATTTTTAAAGTGCAGCACGTCTTTGCCAAAGTAGCCTGACAGGAATACACGGTTTTTTTCATTCAGGGTATAGTTTGCCTTCACGTTTACATCGTAGAAATACAATTTGCTGCCTTTGACGTTCGTGTCAGAGACCAGCTGTGTAAAAACATCTGCATAGGTTCTCCTCGCGCTAACTATAAAAGAGCCTTTTCCTTTGGTGATGGGTCCCTCAAAGTTGATGCGTGAAGCAATCAATCCAATGCCTCCGTTAACGTGAAACTGCTGGTCGTTCCCGTCCTTCATTTTAATGTCTTCCACTGAAGCGAGACGTCCGCCGTAGCTGGCTGGCATACCTGCTTTATACACCGTGATGTCTTTGATAGCATCAGAATTAAAGACCGAGAAGAAGCCCAGCAGGTGAGCCGCGTTATACACAGTCGCCTCATCAAGAAGTACCAGGTTTTGATCAGCGCCTCCTCCACGCACAAAAAACCCTGTTCTTCCATCACCTGCCGATTTGATACCTGGTAATAGCTGCATTGTCTTCAACACATCTTTTTCGCCAAGTAAAACCGGTATATCTTTTATATCTTCCATTGAAAGATGCTGGACACCTGCAGGGGTCCTTAAAATATTATTGCTTCTCCGGCTTGTAACAACCACTTCCTGCATTTGATTGCCACCAGTGCTCATTTGCAGGTTAACAACCTTATTACCGGTGAGGGTAACATTCACGGAGTCCAGGGTATAGCCCGAGAAAGAGGCAAGCAATGTCCAGTTTCCTTCGGGCAGCGTAATAGAATAAAACCCATAACTATTAGTTGTTACACCTATACCTGGCTTTTGCAGAAAACTAATTGAGGCGCCTGACAATCTTTCTCCGCTGGCTTTATCCTTAATAGTGCCTGAGATAGTAAATTTCCCCTTAGACTGGGCGAATAATGCCACCGGAAGAAATAGCAGCATTAGTATAGATAGCTGTTTTAATTGTATCATGCGTAATTGGTTTGATGATTTTATGATTGATAGTGTGAAGGTTCTGATATGTATCTTCTATCAGATTAGAAAACTACGCGGAATGGACAAAATGAAGGTTGAATGGCTTGGGTGAGCTTTACCTTGAAACTGAACTTATTAATAAGTTCTCTTTTCGATTTTCTGTTTTATCTTTTAAATTAATGAAATACTATGGTTCTAATTCAGTCTTATTATTTCCTATCGGATAGGTTTACTTATCCTCTATCCGGCTTTAAACAGATAGAAATTAAAAAATAACTACCCACTTGTCTACCAGGAATAAAATTGAAAAAGACGAGATTAAAAGGCTTCTGTAAATCAATTCCTTTTTTGTGTAGTCGAAAGTTGAAAAATACTGGCAGATAAAAATGATTTCGTAAGCAATTTGAAGAAGAAAAATAAATACATACAAAAGCTTTAAAATGGTATGGTCTGATATAAACAGGGCCAGCAAATAAAAAACAGAAATCATTAGTAAGGAGGCAGTAAACTTAAAAATATTAATAACCAGGTGCTCTGCATAATTCTGTCCGGCTCTTTTAAAAATTAAGAAACTTAACAAGGCATAAATAGGAATAAGGATAAAAGCAAAGAATTTGTCATATCTGTCGGTTAATGAATTGTATGAGGAAATAAAGTCTTTGTTGATCCTTGTATAAAAAATATCCTGCAGGTGTATACCAGAATGATAGTGCAGAAAATGTAAAAGGGTAATTGCCAGAATTAAGAATGAAAAATAATTTAAATATTCAGCTCTTTTACCAAGCACATAATCTCTTACAGCATGTCCCGGTCGTGTATAAATTTTTTTTATTGTTGGAAAAAATCCATGGTGCAGGTTATAAACACCATGGATGAAATCGCATGAAAATATGTATTTCAAAGTAAACCGGCTGGTATCAGCCTTTTGACCGCAATGAGAACAAAAGTTTGCCTCTATCGGTTGACCGCAATTAAGACACGCAGACTTTTCATCAATCAAAGTTTCAGAAGGAATTTTTAAACCATCATTGGTTATCTCTTTATTCTTTTCTTTTAACTCATCTGCAGGATGCATAATTTGAATATTACCTGTATAATAAAGTGTTCTTATGTTTCAATGTAATTCCGTTTCCGTTTAACCTGGGAAAAGCTGAGGCCTTTTTTAGAACATACCTTTAAGCCTTTTTTTCAGGGATGCAGTTTCAGCCGAGTTATTTTTATTGCCGCTTGCAAATAAAGTTTTAGCATCCTCTTTGTTACCGTAAAAACTATTGTTAGCTTTTTTATCAACATGTAAAGAAGAGCCGTCCAAACTGATACCCCCAAAAAGTCCTTTGGATTTAGAATAGGAATAAATTTCTGCATCTAACTTATAATCTGTACTGGCACTTGAATTTCTTCCGATTGGACCGGCAGTAACCGAAGCATCGCCGCCGAGGGTAAAGGTTCCCTTACCAATGTTTTCAAGTGTTTCTCTGTGCTTAAAAATCAAAACGAGGTCAACAGATTGTACGCCCGCCTGAAATCCGATGCTGCCTCCGGTAATGGTAACAAAAACAGGGTTACTCCATGAGCCATCTGCATTTTTTACTATCGCTAAGCCTTTGCCCCTTTTGCCACCCACGCCCAGGCCTGCATTTATCATCTTTGGAATAATGATTATTCCTTCGGTGGTATTAAAAAGTTTTTCCGGTATGTTTTCTTTCATCTTACTAAATTCAGTAAGCACCTGGGTTGAAGTTTTTATTTTGTTAATGTCTTTTTCCTGGCTTTTGGCAGCAAGAAAGGTGATGGAGAATAATACTGCCATCAAAGAGAATTTGAAAGTTTTCATGATTGTTTGTTTTATGATTAAAAAAATTTTGAAGAAGATTGCAATAATTAAATAAATCCTGCTCTTGTTTATTTTTTAGCCGATTATATTTTGTTTTTGCGTTAATAGTTCATTGTTTTAAGAGAAATATTGCGCTTTATTTTTCTGATGTAAAGATGCCACGAAGCAGGTGAGATTGTTTTGAAAAACATGGTGTGATGGACAAAATGCAGGCTCAATGGGCTTGTAATGCCTTAAAAATTTGACATGGTATATTTTTCTCTAATCCATCCGGATTCTTTAATTACTGATATTATATTCGATGTCGTTTACGTGAGCTATTACTCCTCATCGGGAAAAGGAACGACGAAGCAATTTGATGACAAAATAAACAGACTTTTAATATAAAAGAACAGCTTGCTTTGTTTCTTACAATGATGAATTGATTTTGTTTTTCTCCTGATGGTGAGCATTTCTACGGGATTGCCATTAGAATAATAAGCAATCCAGGACTAAACCAGGTCGCTATAGCTTTGAACTTAGCCGGTCTGAAGATTGTAGTTTTGCAAGGCTGGAACCAATGGTAATAATGGTAATCGCGATAATCATCATGGTGATGTGCTCCATTCCAAAAAAGCGCAATCTTCTCTGGTGCATCGCTTCCCTTAAATGATGAAGAAAATACCGGGGAACCGGACTGACAGTATAAAGCCAAATGCCAATGACCAATATCACTTGCGCAACAGTATCGGTTATCTGTCTGATGGTATTATTAGCATTTGAAAAAGGTGTTTATTCAGCCAACCTTTACATGCACTATAGATGGCATAAATTAAATTTACCAAAATCAACCACCGGATATAGCAATGTACTGTTACGAGTATTGAATAGATAACTTTTAAGTTTTAGGCGATTCCAAAAAGTCACTTTTTAATAAGCCACTGCAGGAAAGATGCTGTCCGGTTTTTGCTGACGACAATTGCCTCTTTATAATCTATTGAAATATTAACGACATATTTCCTTGGGAAGTAATGCGTGGCATCCGTTACTGCTTGCCTGTTCACCAGGTACTGCCTGTTAATCCTGAAAAACTGGTCGCCGCAGTTTTTTTCCAGTTGATCGAGCGTATGGTCAACTATATAAGACTTTTTATCAAAACAAAGCAAGCGGGTAATTTCTTTATCAATGTAGAACAAAGCGATTTCATGTAAGTTTACCGGCAGTACTTTGTCTTTATAATGAACAAGAATAGAGCTAAGTTCTTTTCTGCCGCCTGTTAAAAGATGAATAAGTGAATCATAGTCAAATGCAGTTGGTGCAAAATACTTTTTTAACTGATAATATTTGTTGATGGCTGTTGCTACAGATATAGTGTCAAAAGGTTTTAAAATATAATCAATACTATTGGTTTTAAATGCTTCCACTGCATATTCATTAAAAGCAGTACAGAAAATGATTGGCGCCTGTATTTGGACATTCCTGAATATTTCAAAGCTAAGTCCATCGCCTAACTGAATGTCTGAAAAGATAAGATCTATATCTGTCCGTCCTTCTAAATATGCCACAGATTCTTTTACCGAATGCAACATAGCAAGGATTGTAATGTCCCTGTTCATCTGCCCGATCATATCAGCCAGGTCTTCACCGCTCAATATCTCATCTTCAATGATTACTACATTCATGCCGATAGTAATTTTATATATACCTGAAAATTATTGCTGTTCGACTTAATCTCTATACCCTCATTTCCCAGCAACTTATACCTGTCAGAAAGATTTTTCAGCCCAAAGCCTGATCCCGGCTCAATGTTTAATTTTACAGACAGGTTGTTTTCCACCAGCAGCCTGTCGGGCGCCACATAGTGGATCTGAATGCACAAAGGCTTTTCATTGGTTAACGCATTATGTTTTATGGCATTCTCGATCAGCAGCTGCAGTGAAAAAACGGGCACCACAACATCTTTCATAGTATTTAAGCTCATGTCAATTTGGTAAAACAAGCTGTCTCTGAAGCGAATCTTTTGCATTTCTAAATAATATAAGGAGAATTTCAGCTCTTCCATAAGGGGAACAATATTTTGTTCATTATGGGAAATGGAAAACCGCAGAAATTCGGATAATTTAATCAGGTAACTTTCTGCAAGGACTTGGTCTTTTCTGATTAATGACTTTAAAGCATTTAACGAATTAAAAAGGAAATGCGGATGCAACTGGTTTTTCAATTTTTCATGCTGTGCCTGCAGACTCATCATCTTCAGTTCAACATTTTCGAGCATTATACGCGATTTTTCCTGCCTTGACATAATCAATTCTATTGATATTAAAGAGATAGTATTAAACACTATTGCATAAAATAAAGGAGACAAGGGCGTATGCGGGGTTTCCATCCCAAGTTCTTTTATCGCAAAACCAGACAACGACTGTATTACAATAAGGTTGATAAGATAACTTAGAAAATAAAAGAATACTCCTTTGTTTTGCTTTCCTTTAAAAAGTTTAGGAAGCAGGAAAATGGTTATACAAACATTTACTGCCCAGCAAATTATATTGGCAATAGCAAAGGCAGTAATTTTCCTTAAAAAATGATAGTCTTCAGCATGATTAAAGCCTAAAAATAACACCAGGCTTATACAGAGCAGGAAAAACAACAGGTTAACAATTACTGCAATTTTTACCAGCTGGTTATTTTTTTCGTCCCAATTCATTTAACAAATTTATAGCAGTAACGGTAGTAATTCTTTGAAGATTAGCTGTAATGGAACTTTTTAGGGTTAAAAAGGACAAAAGGGAAGGCGGGTTGATTATAATAATTTAATTTACAAGCAGAAGAAGGATCAGAAAAAAAGTTTCGGGTCACCGGTTTAAAAGAGTTATTGATATCCGGTTGCCCAAATGAAGGCAAAGCAACCTTTTTATCATTCAAGCATAACTTTTGTCCCTTGCCCTGATTGTATGTTACGGAAGTAAGGATAAATGCAGATTTGCCTGATAAAGGATGGCTGTTTAAAAGAGGTAATTCCGAAAAGTAATTTTTTACATTTGATTACTTTTTGATGTTATGCAATTGTTGTAACTATATGGTGACGAAATTTATGTTTTCATCACCATCAAAGTATAATACAAAATTCTATTTATATAAGCAAGGTAAGAATGTTCGGAAAGCTCATTGATACGTCTGGAAGTCGCTCATTTTTTACTCGTGCCACCTGCTTACTGTTGTATTAAACCTGCTCTCTTTTTGCTTCTGTCTTTCATAATACACTCAGTTTAGCGTTTTATGCAGAAAGCGTTATACAGACATATAAACTATACTTAAAGACATTGTTTGCCGTATACTGCCACAGTAGCTTTGCCTTATGACATCCACTATAAAGAGCGAAGGAGAATTTAAATCACGAAAAGGTGAGATAATATTAGTTGCAGGCAAAGTAACGTCGTTAAGCATGGGCATTATCCACACGTTTCTTAATGAAGATGCTACTGTAGTTGCACCCGTTGTCAGCCTGCGCGACAGAGATGCTATAAAGGCTTATAAAAACAATAAGCATTATGGCAACCTGGTAACAATGCTTACCGACATCCCCGACTTTGATAAAGCCACCGATCTGTGCGAGGCGATTGTAGAGAAGTATGGGAAAATAGACATTGCAGTCGGGCTGCGTAACGAAGTAAAATGCAACAAGCCTCTTACTGAAGCTCTCTTGGATGAATGGGACAGTATGGTAGATAATGGCATAACGTCATTCTTTGTACACGCACGTGTGGTATTAAATGTAATGAAGCAATTAAAAACCGGACTATTTGTAAGTGTAGGTGATGGTGTGGGGAAATATAAAAAACCTTCTGCGCTGTCGAAAGTTGAATTAACGACGATAGAAGAGATGTCTAAGATTTTTGCAGAAGAAGCAAGCAAAGAAAATATAAAGTACTATCATATTAAGGTGAGTGATTTTGAAAATAGAGACATGTTGTTAGGGGCAGATGTTGAGGCTATATATGGCGAACAGATGGGAACACATATACTGGAGCTATATGATAAGGAGACTTACAACAAAGAGTCTGTCTTTGAAATATTTCCTGTAACAGAGTACCAGCCAAATTAAAGTTTAAAAGAAAAGTTTATGACCTTCAAATAACGCTCATGAAATACGTTACGCGTAGTGTGTAAAGACGGTTGACAAATCCGTTTTTATATCACTTTTTCTTATTGCATACACTTGTCATGTTTCAGTGTGTCTATAAACATCGTTACAACAAAGATTTTGGTTTAGAAGTCATTAAGACATGTTTATGCGAGGTAACAACATATATTCACTAATTTTATAAACCTACATTTGTTTTTCAAATAAGTGAACATGGCAGGTTTTAAAGACAAAGTGATTTTAATAACTGGTGAAGCAAGCAGCCTGAGTATGGGAATTATTTATTCCTTTTTAAAGGAGATGGCAATTGTCATTTTTCCTGCAAAAAGTCTTCACCAGGTTGACATGATAAAATCTTATCGGGATATTAATGAGCATGACAATTTTATTACGCTGTTAATAGATGTGCAGGAATTTGAAAAGTTGATAGAAACGTGTGAAACAATTGCTGACAAGTTTGGGAAAATTGACATTGCAATAGAAATCCCCGGGTTTTCGAACGCTCAGAAAGATCTTACAGAAGTAAGCATAGAGGAGTGGAATAACATGATGGAAACAGATATGCTTCCTTTTTTTATGGGAGCCCGTGTTGTCCTTAACCTGATGAAGGGAAGTCTCAGCGGCATGTTTGTTCATATAAGTGACAGCAAGCTTCTTAAAAACCTTCAGTCGTGCGCCCTGGCGAGAGTTGCTTTTACTACCAGGATGGAAATGTCCAAAATATTTGCAGAGGAAGCACACAGAAACGGTATCAGGTATTATCATCTTTGGGCACAGGATGAAAACAGCAAAGAAACATCGGGTATGAGTGCTGAAATGATAAGTATGGAGATTATGAAACTTTATGAGGAAGAAACGTATAATAAAGAAACTGCACTCCGGTTATTTCCAAAACAATTGCTGCACCAGGTGGTATAACCCCCAAATCCCTGAAGAGGTTGAAGCCAAACCAAATGAATCTGGCGATTTTCTGTTGCATTACAAGCAGGCGGCACAATGAAGTTTAATAGAAACTTTGCTGCCATTACAAAAAATAACATAAATCTGTATGCATACGCTGCTTTTTATTTTTGAAATATGAATACTCCCGACACTTTTATAAACACTTATGGTATTAAGGAAGTTCGTGCAGATATTGGCGAACAAATGCAGGAAAATGAGTTCCTTGTTTATCAGGCTGAAGATATACTTATTCATGAAAAAATGTATTCTCCTTCACGCTCCACACACTTTTCCGCACATCTCAATCTCGATGAAACTATCGCGATGAAGTATAATCTTATCAATTATAGTATCCCTGTAAATTCTCTCTTTATTATTCATCCCGGCATTGTTCACGGATTCATAGAGGTCAATCGTTTCCCTGCCATTAACATAAATTTTACACAAGAGTTTTTGGCGGCATCAATGATCCATAAAAAACACGCAGAAGCCCTTGGTTTTTTATCGGTGCAAAGTAATCCGTTATTTCCGCTTACAGGTAAAGAGGCAGCAATACTGCACCCGCTCATGCTTTACCTGAAAGACATGGCTAACAATAACGACCATCCTTTTAAAGAAGAAATGATTCATCATGGCTTCAATCTCTTTATGCTTGAAGTAGCAGCTATCGCAAAAAAATACAGGAGCAATGAGGAACAAGGCACGACCCGCAAAGAAGATATTTTACTTGGTTTTCTAAAACAATTAGCCGCTCATTTTAAAGAAGAAAGAAGTGTGCAGTATTATGCAGGTACACTTTATATGACACCCAAACATTTAACCAAAACAGTAAAAGAACTGACCGGTAAAACCTGTGGCGACTTTATTGATGAAATGGTAACTACAGAAGCCAAAATTTTACTCGGCGATCTCTCGTACTCGGTGGGGCAGGTAGCTGATGACTTACATTTCAGTGACCAGTTTTTCTTTTCAAAATTCTTTAAAAGGCGAACCGGTCTAAGTCCCAAAGAGTATAAGAATTCTCTTTAATTTTTGGAACTCGTCGCCCCGGTAGTTTTAAGTAAAAAAGTTTATCTGTCCTGGTAATGTAAAGTGGGTTCGTTATAAAAAATCACTTCTTTAACAGCAGCCCCCCTGCATTATTAACTGCGCATCTGATATTGGCTAAACAAAGCCTTATTTTTTTCCGCCCGTTTTCATTGTGCTGCTGCTACATTATATTGTTGTAATACTGCATTTAATTCAGGGTAGTTTCTAAAGCAAAGTCGTTACCAGAATCTTACATGCGGTAATTTATAGGCGATACATTTAATTAAACTAATTTATTGTAAATCAACTTTGATTAGATGAAAAAAAATTGACAGTCTTACAATAATAAACTATTGAAAAAGAATGAGTATTACTGCAAGAATTAAATATATTTTCTACATGCGTGTAAGTTTTCTTCTATTTGTCCGGTTAGCACTATAACGTCTTTTCAATCAACTCCTAATTTTTGTCATTATCCAAAGTCTCAAAGTCTTTCTGTTTACTAAATATTTAGTAATTCGTGTACTCATAGAAAAACATGATCATTCACTTATCCCGGGATTGCTGAATTGCAAGAGGCGAATATCCTTAGATTCTGTTACAAGTTTCTTAGATTCTGTTATCTTGATTGATTAACGGTACACGAACTTTGTGGTATAAAAAAAATGATAATTATGAAAATAATAGTAACAGGTTCCCTCGGCTACGTAAGCACACCGCTCATACAGGAATTAATAAAAAAAGGACATTCGGTTACCGTCATCAGCAGCAACGCTGAGAAACAGGCAGCTATTGAAGCACTGGGCGCAAAAGCCGCCATCGGCAAAATGGAAGACGTTGATTTTTTAACCAATACATTTCGAGGTGCAGATGCGGTTTATTGTATGCTGCCTCCATTAGGTGATTATGCCGACCCGAATAACAATGCAAGTGCGGGCATGGCGAGAGCAGGTGCAATTGCCAATAATTATGTACTGGCCATCGAACGGTCAGGAGTAAAACGTGTAGTTTACCTGAGCAGTATTGGTGCAGATATGAAAAAAGACAATGGTTTCCTTATTCTTCATTACAATGCGGAAAATACCTTGAATAAACTGTCATCGGGCGTTAATATTTCATTTATTCGCCCCGCTGCATTTTATAAGAATCTGTTGCGCTATGTAAATGCTATAAAAAATCAGGATATTATTGCTGCAAATTTCGGTGGAGACGATCTGAATATACTTGTTTCTAATATAGATATCGCCGATGCGATAGTTGACGAACTTGAATCTCAGGTGTCCGGCAGAAAAGTTCGTTATGTGGCAAGCGAGGAACTGACGTGCAATGAAGTGGCAGGTATTTTAGGTGCTGCTATCGGGAAGCCTGATTTGAAATGGGTGACAATTAGTGATGATGAGCAGCTTAACGGCTATAAAGCTTTTGGAATGAATGAGAGCTTTGCTCTTGAATTTGTTGAAATGAATGCCAGCATCCATAACGGGAAATATTGGGAAGATTATAACCGCAATAAACCAGCGTTGGGAAAAGTGAAACTGAAAGAATTTGCAAAGGAATTTGCTGCTGTTTATAACCAGCAATAAGTATATTACACTTGTCAGCCGCAAAACCACACAAGATTAAAACCATCAGCGAGTTTCATCATTTAGCGGGCTTACCCAGGCCGCAGCATCCTTTGATCAGTGTAATTAACACGGAGGAGGTGAAACGGTTGCCTGGAAATATGCGTGCCAGCCTGATGCTGGATTTTTATAGAATTATATTAAAACGCGATTGCAACAGTAATTTTAAATATGGCCAGCAGCAGTATAATGTACAAGGCGGTGTCATGTATTTTATGGCACCAGGGCAGGTATTTGGCCTGCCCGTAAAAAACGAAGAAACAAAAAAAACAAAGATGTCAGGATGGAGTCTATATATCCATCCTGATTTTTTGTGGAACACACACCTGGCCAAAGGGATCAAAAAGTATGAATACTTTAATTATTCGGTACATGAAGCTCTGTATCTTTCAGAAAAAGAAGAAGCTACTATTATTAGCATGATGCAAAATATTCAAATGGAGTACTTTGCTAATACGGATAAATTTAGCCAGGATATTATCATTTCAATGATTGAAGTATTGCTGAACTATGCCGACAGGTTTTACCACCGCCAGTTCCTCATCCGCAAAATTGAGAATCATCAAATGCTTGACCGGCTTGAAGATCTGTTAACAAGCTATTTTAACAGTACCGATCTGTTAACGCGGGGATTGCCAAGTGTTCAATTTATAGCCGAAAAGTTAACTATATCGCCCAACTACTTAAGCAGCTTATTAAAAGTATTGACAGGCCGCAATACGCAACAGCACATCCAGGACAAGATGATTGAAAAAGCGAAGGAAAAAATATCTGCCACCGAACTATCGGTAAGTGAAATTTCTTATGAATTAGGCTTCGGGCATCCACAATCATTCAGCCGTTTGTTTAAGACAAAGACAGGACTTTCACCTTTGGCATTCCGGCAAACCTTTAATTAAGCAGAAAAAGCATTGGTCAGACTTTAATGTTTTATTTGTTCTTTTCTATATAAGGCTGCCGATAGCTTCGCTCAAATAATCTTCCTTTTTTATTTTCTATGCACAGAATAGTGCAGGACAAGTGGTGCAGGCATTGGTCTTATAGTGTTTTACAAAATAGAGGTAGCGCTGTTTGCTTTTCTGTAAATTATAGCTCAAGCCATTTGGTAACTTTGCCATTATGAAAGAATTGATAGAATCTATCTTGCAGTTTGGCAACCTGAACAAACAACAAACAGACTTTGTTGAAAAAAATGCAACAGAAATAGACCTTCAAAAAGACGAATATTTTTCTGAAGCGGGAAAAATTCCAAAACAACTCGGCTTTATTGTGGAAGGTGTTATTCGTGGTTGTTACTACAACAACAAAGGAGAAGAAATCACACGATGCTTTATTAGCGAAAATAGTTTGGTGGTTGATTATGTCAATTTTGAGGCAAACACTTCCTCTTCAGAATATTTGCAAGCCTGTACTAATTGTAAACTCATTGTATTTTCAAAACAAAATTGGGAAGAACTTTCTCAAACCATTGTGGGTTGGGATAATATTAAAAACAAGATGGTTCAAAAATGTCTTTTTCAAAAATCCAGAAAAGGTCCGGTCATTTCACAAGATGCTACTACACGTTATTTGGAGTTCATGGATAATTATCCATCGTTTACTAATCGTATCCCATTAGCATACATTGCTTCTTACTTAGGTGTTACGCAACAATCTTTGAGTAGAATAAGAAAAAATATTCGCTAATTCGGTTTTTACCAAATGGTAAAAAGTTTCATTTTTTACGGTACAATTTTGCATCATTAATTTTTAAAACATATAAAAAATGAAATTAGCATTAATTACAGGAGCCAACAAAGGAATTGGGTTAGAAACAGCAAAACAACTTTCAAAAAAAGGACTGTTCGTTTATTTAGGAAGTCGTGATATTGAAAAAGGCGAAGCCATCGTAAAAGAATTAAACGACAATGGCTTTCAAAACATCCAAGCTATTGAAATAGATGTTACTAAGCACGCCACAATTTTATCTGCAAAGAACCTTATCGAAAAAGAACAAGGGCATTTAGATGTTCTGATAAACAACGCAGGTATATTTGGAGTTGTGCCACAAAATGCTCTCGAAGCAAGTATTGATAATTTCAAAGAAGTGTATGAAACCAATGTATATGGCGTTGCAAGAGTTACACAAACTTTTTTCAATTTATTGCAAAAATCGTCCGAGCCAAGAATTGTAAATGTAAGTTCAAGCGTCGGTTCTCTTACGCTTCAAAGTGACCCAAATTGGCAAGCTTATAACTATGCAAAATTTGCGGTTTATGCTTCGTCAAAATCCGCTATGAATATGTACACGGTTCATTTGGCTTACGAATTGCGTGATACGGCATTCAAAATAAATGCGGTTTGCCCTGGTTATACAAAAACTGATTTTACTAACCATATCGGAGGTGAAGTTGAAGACGCTGCAAAACGTATTATAAAATACGCATTAATTGACCAAGACGGACCAACTGGCAAATTTTTCAGCGAAGAAAGCAATCCGGAAACAGGCGAAATTGCGTGGTAACAAAGACAGATTAACCACGAAGAAAACAACGAACCGCTAACATGAGGAGACTGATGGGCAACCTCCTTTTATAAGATTATATCAGCTATAAGTTCTTTCGAAAATAAGCGTTGTTTATGTGTCTAATTAAGAAACAATGGCTGTAGGGAATCAATAGGTTTCGCACAAGCCCCGGTGAATTCATCAAGCCTGAAAACATTAAAATGCCTATCTCTTTTTTCAGGTTCTAAGGCATTCGGTTTAGTTTGTGCCGGTAGAAATCTTCTATTGCCGAAGTCTTTTCCATTTGGTAAAGCTACAAAAATCAAACAGAACTTTACCTCAGTGTTTATGAAGAGAACCTTTTTCCGGCTTTTTCTGTGCCGCCTTTAATAAGGTAATGCGTGTAAAGATAAATTTTGTTGTAATAAAGGCTTTCTAAGAGACCATGAGGGTTCTGCTATAAACTAATACTGGAACTGTATTTAAGCAGGCTTTCAGGATGGGCTGGCTTAACAGCAAATCCATTTTTTACCATTTGATAACTGAGTTCTCCTTTACAAGCAAGACCTTTGTTATTCAGAAAAATACTGAAAACTATGACAAGAGGCGCTGTTAAACAACATAAGGGGTTTTCAGGTGCGCATACAGTAATCGGTTCCACAAAGAGTTAAAAGAAACATGCCAGAAATACCTATTTAATTTTGAATTTTTAAACAGAGATAGATGGAAAAACTATGTGCTGCACTCAGTTTCGGTGGCATTCTTACCAAAGAAGAGATTGATGATATCATTCTTCATTTTGAAGAAAAACAATTGCAGGCGGGTAAGGAGTTTTTGTCGATAGGAAAAGTCTGTAATGAAATCGGGTTTGTTGACAGCGGCATCATAAGAGGTTATTCGGTAAGTGCGAAGGGCGAGGAAGCAACCAAATATTTCTTCAGGGAAAAACAGTTCATTGTAAACCTCGAAAGTTATTACAGTCATAAACCGAGCACGATGGCGCTACAGGCAATAACCAGCAGCCGTGTCCTGAGCATAAAACGCCAATCCTGGGAAGAGCTGACCGAAAAAATACCAAAGTTGTTTATCCTTACTAAAAGCCTGGCAGAAGCCAATCTCTTGAATAAATTAAAAGATAATGACTTTCTCAACTTCGGCACTGCCGCCGGTAAGTATGGTGAGTTTATAAAAAGGTATCCTGAGCTTGCTTTGCACATACCACAGCAATACATTGCGTGCTATCTTAAAATAACATCTCAATCACTTAGCAGGATACGGAAAACATTAGGGAAAAAGGACCGCTTAGGTGAAAATGCAAGATGATATAAATCAAAATTTGCGGTAGTATTACTTAAGATGAAAATTTGAATTGCTTAAATATATTTTACAATAAATGGAAAATCTAAAACGAAATACATCCCTTGACAGAGCCATTGTATTAGGTGGTGGCGGAATTACCGCTATTGGATGGGAAGTTGGAATTATAAAAGGTTTACTTGAAAGCAAAGTGGATCTATATAAGACCAATATGATTTTTGGGACTTCTGCGGGAGCTTTTGTTGGAGTAGCTCTGTCAAGCGGATATGATATTGATAAACTTTTTTTAGCACAGTTTAAACCGGGTGAGACAGAGATTTCAACCACAGCTACGAAAGAAATAATGGATGCCTGGTATGAAGCGTTTATGATTGGTGGGAATGACAGGCAGCGTGTTGGAGCAGCCTTTGGAAAGATTGCTAAATTAAATCCTGAACCCGTTCCGGCATCTCAACGTCAATTAGTAGTTAACGACAGGCTGGTGACAACAACATGGCCGGCAACATTAAAGATAACAGCAATAGACGCTGACACCGGAGAACTAAATGTTTTTGACCATACTTCAGAAATATCTTTGGCAGATGCTGTAACAGCAAGTGGAGCCGTACCAGGTGTTTGGCCGCTTGTTAAATTTAAAAATAAACAGTGGATAGATGGCGGTATGGTATCTTCTTCTAACGTGCTTCTTTCTGGTGAATATAAAAAAGTTCTTGTTCTTGCTCCAATGCCGCAGGGTTACGGTTCAATTCCCGGAGTAAGGGAAGATGCTGAGGCAATGAAAGCTAATACAGATATATATATAGTTGTGCCAGACCAGGAAAGCATAGATGCAATTGGTAGCAATCCCTATGATCCTAAACGCAGAAGCGAAGCGGCGACGGCCGGTCGTCATCAAGGCGCAAGTATTGCTGAAGCTGTGAGTGCAAAATGGCAATGAATAACTGAAAGTAATTTCGAGCTAATGAAACTTGTTACCTCAATTAGTCTCCTTTAATGCCCGGTTTAAGTGATTCACATGTACAGCCAGTTGATTGGCAATAACAGAGCGAAGGATAATACTGGTTTAAAGTTGGAAATTAATTATAGTGAAATTCTCATGTTTTAGTCGGTTTCTTTTTCACTCTGAAAATGCAATAGCAAACTCTTAGCGAAATCTAAAAGGCCTCTTTGTTGGCTATAGTTATTATTAACTATAAAATTTCTATATAATTTTATGACTACTCTAAGGTTTAATAACCGTTAATTTAAATGCACCTTTCTCAGTTGAAGCATGTTCTACAGCTTCGTTAACGTTGTCCAATCCAAATTCTGATATCTCAAATTCATCCAAAGAAAGTAAGCCTGCTTTTACCATAGATATTAAACGATCCGGCGCATCTCTTTTATACATCCATTGCCCTTTTATCGTTATTGAGTTTCTCATTATCCAGGGATATGGCAAGTCTAATCCATCGCCGCCAAGCATGCCAACACCACCCATCAATGAAATTCTGCCATATTCTCTTACGGTCATTATTGCGGCTCTTACCATATTAGCAGATACAGAAGGAGGTAAAATGTCCAGAGCACAATCTATTGGATAAACTGCTGTTTCTTTTATATTGTTGCTGTCCTGCTCTTCATTTCCTGAGAGTAATACAGGGCGAACTCTATTGCCAAAGCGTCTTACTAATTCGTCTAATACTATTTGATTTCTGCCAGGTGCAATAACGCATCCTGCTCCCATTGCTAACGCTACTGCTACTGCTGCACTTCCAAAGAACCCCGTTGCTCCGCTTATCACGATAGTTTCTCCTGCACTTAATCCGATAGACAGTAATCCCCCAAACGGAACTAAACAGGTATTTAATGTGCACCATTTAGAAGCATCTTCCTGTTTTATGTCGCCTATTTTAATTGCATTCTCGGTAGGAATTCTTATCTCTTCAGCAAAAGAGCCATTGCGGTAATATTCCTGAAGTTTTAACCCTCCGTCACCACGCGCACTTACCCCTTGCAGCGTTATGTCGGGATTAAAAGCATCGTCTCGTGAGCGAACTGTCGGGTCGCACAAAACCCAGTCACCTGCTTTTAGTTTGGTAGAATCCGGTCCAACCGCAAGTACCTTTCCAACACCACCTGCCCCGGGAGCCAAAGGAAGTTTCAGCATATACTTCCTTTCTGCATTAAATACTTCTTTTGCGTAGTGCGGTACAGGAGCTGCTATTACTTTTACTATCACTTCACCAGTTCCTAATATTGGGCTTTCCACATGCTCTATTGTAAGGGGGCTCCCAAATGACTTCAAAATTGCTGCTTTCATTATTTAAAATTTATTTACAAAGGTCGAAAGCAACAGATTGTTATTACTGAACAAATGGTAAGAAATTAAAGTTTTCTGCGAATTCTGCTTAATGACTGAGGCGTTATTCCTAAATAAGAAGCTATAAGTTGGAGAGGAACCTGATTTACGATGTCGCCATTGTCGTGGAGGAAGTTCTTGTATTTTTCTTTTGCATCAGAGTTTCTCAGCGTTTGTTGTGTCTTAATTTTTTGGACAAGTGTTTTTTGTACGAGGTTGTTAAATATTTCAGGCCATTCAGAAAATCTCAAAGTGTCTTCTTTTTTGATGATTAATAAAGTGCAGCAGGTTACGGTTTCAATATAAAATTTTGAAGGAACAGCATTAGCATAACTGTCTAAATTGGTAATAAATTGATTTTCTCTAAAGAAGAATTTCGTTATGTCATTACCTGTATCACTATACTCGTAGCTTCTTATTATGCCTTTTACTATAAAGCCTATAAAACCGGCAACCTGACCTTCGCTTAAAAGCATACTTCTGCTCTCTAAGTTCAGCGCCTCAAAGTAAGAAGTAATCATTGCTATCTTACCCCCGGATATTTGAAATTCATCTTGTAAATATTTATTCAATGCTTCTCTCATTGTTCAATAGTTCGGCAATTTTTCTGATATAATTTCCTGTGCTTGTGGATAAATATTTTATAGGACGAAAGTTATTAAGATAAGATTGTGTAAATAAAAAGGCAGAAAGATTTGGGGTGAAACAACGTCCGATCGCCTTTAATAAAGCCATAGGCTTCATCGCTGCAAGTATAGAACAAGTAAAAAGAATAACCAAACCTCAAAAGAAGTTTTTGAACTGGCTTTTTGAGAAATGGTTTATTCTTGCTATGCGTCATACCTTTTTAAATATTTATCGTTAAATGAAAGTCGCTTAACTAAATGTCCCCGGGGTGAAGGCTGTGTTAATTAAGGTCGTGTTAATTAAGATCATGGCAAATGCAGTTAAATATAATTACCCGAACTTTCCCTCATACAATAAAAAAAATTTTTGAAATCATCGGCCCGCCTCCAAGGGTTACATACATAGCTATTGTCCACAAGGCAGAAGCGTATTCAATGCTTTTAGATACCTTTTGTGATTTCTTATTAAGAAAAATAAAAGCTGGCAGCGAACACAGCAGGAAAACGCAGCCATTCCATATCCTGCAAAAATACTGGCTGCAATGCTCAGCAGCATAGTAAGAAGCAAAATAAGGATCCATAAGACTGCGGCTTTTTTTGCACCAAGCAGAGATGAGTAGGTTAATACCCCTTCCGACTCCAACTCAGGGTATGCGTATCTTTCTTCCGATCTCCAAAACAATTCCATTCATGTAAGAAACGGCAAAAAAGAAAAGCAATCCTTTGGGGGGTGGGCGCCTTCCACCTTCCAGTCGAGCCCGCTGGCATACATATCAATCAGGGGGATAATAAACATGTGGGAAGTTACGTACCAAAACTGGTTTTTTTTCAGCCAGCGCGACACAAAAAATTCTTTTCCCATTAACAGTAAATAAGCTATAACTGCAAGATAAATAACCAGTATTTGTGGGAAAAAGAGCAGGTTGACGATTACCTGCAGTGTTACGATTATAATTGCTGTTAATGCAAGCTCACGTAATGAAATTAATCCTCTCGGCACGGGAAGTTCGCTTCTAAATAGAGCATTATCTTTGGCATCTTTAAATTCATCAAATATCCGTACAAGAAGAAAAAGAGAAATAGTGATAAAAATACCGGTAAGAAAAGTTTTAAAGTTAACAAAACCTTGGGCGCCTCTGCAAATCCTTGAGTACGAAATGGCCGAGAAACTAAAAGAAGCCACCAGCAATCCGTGACCTAAAAACGGAAATCGTTCTTTCTGGTACAGGTAAAATCTATACAAAAAAGAAGCATTGTTTTCATCCGGCTTGCTGTATTTGTTTTGCTGGACGATGGTTTTCATTTCTTTCTTCCGAATTTTTTATGGGCGGATGAAAAATGCCCGGCAGAAAGGGCGGCGGCAATAGAAAGCTCTCCTGCCAAAACCAATGCCCCGCAAATCTCTGCAAATTTTCTCGCTTTTCCTGCACCATAGCAATCCATAAGCTCCAGACATTCTTTTTGAGTGGGAAGCGCCGTTCCGCCTCCGACAGTTCCCACGATCAGGTTAGGAAGTGTTACGCTTGCATATAAATCGCCTGCTGCCGTTACTTCCATTCTTGTTATGCCCACGGCTGCTTCGGATATACAGGCAACATCCTGCCCTGTAGCCAGAAACAAGGCTGCAAGTCCGTTGGCATAATGACCTTGTGCGCCAATTGATCCGCTTTGAATGGTGCCGACAGTAGAAGATCGCCAATAATCCGACCTGGCTTCCGGGGTGGTTTTTAATACTTCGCTTACAATTTTTTCAGGTAAGGTAATTTCAGCAGTTACTTTTTTGCCACGCACATTGCTAAAAGCCAGGGCGGTAGCTTTTTTGTCGCCGGAGTAGTTGCTTTCTATAAACCAAAACAGCGGTTTTACAGGAGCATTTTCAATGATATAATGACATATTGCATTCGTGCAAAAAGTAACCATATTTTGTCCTGCTGCATCACCAGTGGCCCTTACAAAACTTTTATGAAATTAAAAGAACTGGTTGAAAAGTAGAATTACCCGGTATGATTACTTACCATTTTATTTTTTTAAACTCCTGTTTTTCAGCTGCGTTTGAAAATGTCTTTTTCAAAAACTGCGGCAATGCTTTTGTCGCTCCTGTTTTCGTAAAGCTATTGGCAGTTAATCATTTTATTTATGTTGTCTGAACAACCATTCATACATTAACGGGTCGCTATATGCGCCAATCCAGGAGAAATGACCTGTTTCCGGATAGACAGTAAAACCCGGATGAGCGCCGGCTTTGGTTAAGGCATTAACCATATTAAGCGAAAGAACCGGGTTTACTGCCGGATCTTCAGCACCATGAAAAATCCACATGGGAATATGTGCAATTGATGGCGCTTTTGCTGCATCTCCGCCGCCGCAAACAGGTACGGCTGCGGCAAACAAATGCGGATACCGCTCGATTGCATCAAAAGTGCCAAAACCACCCATTGAAAGCCCGGTTATATATATACGATTGGTATCAACAGGAAATTTTTTTATAAACTGATGAATAAGCGCAATTAATAGTTCCATAGGTTTGGAAGGTGAAGGCTGAAGTGACATTTCAGTGCGATTTTTGTTATTTGAAAAATTTGCCCAGCTTATATTGTTTGGGCATTGCGGAGCAATAACAAAAGCGGGATGCATTTTCATAACCTGGTCGGTTGCAAAATTCCTCACTCCCCATTTTAATTGCGATTCATTGTCGTTGCCGCGCTCACCCGAGCCATGCAGAAAAATTACAAGCGGATATTTACGTAAGGTATCAGAATCGGGGAAAAGCTGTCTGTAACGTAATGTATCGCCTTTTTCATTAATATAGTTTTCGGAGCTGAAAAGTGAGATTTGTGAAAATGCTGCATTTATGAATCCGCAACAAAAAATGGTTAACAATAAAGCTGGCAAGGTTGGAATTGATAATTTCATTTTTTTAAATGTAAGATTAAGAATTTTTTAGAAAGTCTCATTAAAAAAATATCCGCCCCGCAAGCCTTGCTGTAGCCGGTATTCGTTGAGCTCGCGCATCCGTATTTGTTAATGATGTGCAATTTAATAACGAAAGATAATAACAAATTTTAGTTAGATTTCGACTATGTGAACAAAAGGTGAATAGCGAAATTATAGCACACTGAGCGACTTTAAAGATGAAAAGCAAATGAAAGCCAACCTCGCTTTCAAACGCGTTTGAACCAAAATTAATTATGCCCGTATGAGAAACATTAAAGCGACGTCCGACCGTCATTATTAACCTTCATCAATAGCGCTGATAACCCTGGTTACGCCGAGATTGCGTATTCTATTTAAAAAGAAAAGATATACATCTGAAAAATGTTCTTCTGCTGCCAGGTCTCCAAAAATTGATTTTATCTTTAAAAAAGCCAGCGGATCATCTTGTACGGATTCGGTTGCTTTTTCTGCCAGCAGTTGTTTCATCTCGTCCTGTATATCATGTTTATGTGCAGGAAGCTCAGCCAATTCCAAATAATGATGCCATGCCGCAAGTATCAGGGCAGCCCTTTTTAAAACTGCTCCCTTAGCTAATTGTTCATTGATAGTTGGTAATAAAAATGCAGGAATTTTGGCAGAGCTCTCTGAAAAAATCCTGGTAAGCTGGTCTTTAATATAAGGATTGGCAAAACGTTGCATCAGTGTTTTCTTGTATTCTTCTACGTCAATTCCGGGTACATCATCTAAAATGGGAGTAACCTCTTTATTCAGGAAATCCTTCACAAAATTAAAAAATACCGGATCAGCCATAGTTTCGTAAACAAAGCTGTAACCGGCCAGATAGCCGGTAAAACCCAAAGCCACATGTCCGCCGTTGACTAACCGGATTTTCATTTTTTCGTAGGGATGCACATCTTTTACAAACTGTGCACCGGCTAAATTCCAATCGGGTCTGCCGTTTACAAAATTATCTTCTATTACCCACTGGCAAAAAGGCTCGCAAACGATTGGCCAGGCGTCATCTATATTAAACCGGTTATGAAGCTGGTTAAGGGCTTCAGCAGAAGTTACCGGCGTAATTCTGTCAACCATTGCATTTGGGAAAGAAACATTTTCCGCTACCCAATTCAGTAATTCCGGCTCTGCCAAACTAATATAAGCGGTAAGCATTTCTTTAGCTACTTCTCCGTTTTGCTGAATGTTGTCGCACGATTGTATTGTTATTCCTTTTAAACCACGTTTTTTTCTTCTTTCCAGGGCTTGGGTAAGGTAGCCAAATATCGTAGCAGGCTGATCAGGATTATTGATATCTGATTGGATAGCTGGCGTTTCAGACATAAATTTTCCGGTAGCGGGATTGAAATTATAGCCGCCTTCGGTAATGGTCAGGGTTATAATCTTAATATCAGGATGCGCCATTTTCTCAATAACGGCATCGGGATTTTCGGGAGCGAAAAGATACTCTGCAATCGAACCGATTACTCTTGCATCGGTTGTGCCGTCAGCTTCTGTAATCATCAATGTGTATAATCCGTCCTGAGCTGCCAGCGTATCGTAAATTCTTTTATCCTGCGGCAACAAAGCGATACCGCAAATTCCCCAATCGGTTACTCCATTATTTTCTAATAGCTCTTCTGTGTAAAAGGCCTGATGCGCTCTGTGAAAACCTCCAATGCCTACGTGTACAATCCCGGTTTTTACCTTTGATCTGTCGTAAGAAGGGATTCTTACTTCTTTTGAAAGCAGGGATAAATTTGCCGAGTTTAATTTTATAGCTTTTTGTTCCATATTTATTTGTCCTGAAATCTTTGCAGCAATACTGCAAGAATGATAATAAGTCCTTTGATAATTTGTTGAGAATAAGCGGTGATATCTAACAAATTCATCACATTTCCCATCATTCCTAAAATCAGCACGCCAAGGAATGTGTCTGCTGCCGAGCCTTTTCCGCCTCTTAAACTGGTGCCTCCGATTACTACGGCTGCGATCACATCCAGCTCCATACCTACTCCCAAATTAGGCGATCCCACTGAAGTTCTTGCGGTGCTTATAATTCCGGCTAATGCTGCAAGTCCGCCGATAATTGCATACACGCTGAATTTATAAAGATGTACTTTAATCCCGGACAAATGCACCGCTTCTTCGTTACTTCCAATTGCAATTAATAATCGCCCGAAAACATGGTATTTTAATATAATGGCGGTAATGGCAAATACAATAAATAAAATAATCGCCGGGTTTGGAATACCTAACGTCCGGCCGCTGCCAAAATCGGTTAAGGCAGCGGCCTGATCAGCTACCATAATGGGTGCGCCCTTTGAAAATATAAAACCGCAGCCTCTGACAATAGTCATCAATGCAAGAGTGGCAATAAAAGGCGCCATTTTTTGATAGGAAACAAGGTAACCTGAAATCGCACCGGCTAAGATACCTGATGCAAGCGCTGCAAGTACTGCGATGGGGAGTGACATGGATTGCGAAAACAATGCAATTAAGACGCCGGACATAGCCACGACTGAACCTACGGATAAGTCGATTCCTCCTGTCAGAATAACCAACAGCATACCCATGCTGATTATCCCTACGGGTGCTAATTGCCTGATTAAATTAGACAGGTTATTAGCCGTAAAAAAGGCATTTGAAACAGAGGCTGAAACGATTAGCATGATCAGGAAAATAACTATCGTATTGTGCCGGATTATAAATTGAATTGCATTCTTTAATGTCATTCCCATTGTTTGATTCTTTTAGTCCTGAAGCTAATTTAACTTTAGAGTAATTTGGTTTAATGAAGCCAGTATTTTTTTGTATTGAACCTTTCTTTGATAGTTGATACTTAATACTCAATACTCAACTTTTATATTGATATTTTTTCCTAAGTTAATGACATTGATTAATACACTTCATCCCGTCTTTGCTTAGCTAATGAGCGCCAATAGACAGCCGGAGAATATTCTCTTCTGTAAATTCTGCTTTGCTTAGCTCTCCTTGTATTTGCCCTTCCCGCATCACCAGTATCCGGTCACAAATGCCCATCAGCTCTGTTGTTTCTGAAGAGATAACAATGGTTGCTACGCCCTGATCGCACAGATCATTTATAAGTGAATATATTTCTACCTTTGCTCCCACGTCAACGCCTCTTGTCGGCTCATCAATGATCATTACTTTACAATCCCTATTTAGCCATTTAGCCAAAACCACTTTTTGCTGGTTTCCCCCGCTTAATTTTCCTGTTGCCAGGTTTCCATTTGGTGTTTTTATGGCCAGTTTTTTTATTAATCCATCAGTATTATTAGTTTCTTTTGCGGTGTTAATAAAACCCGGTCTATTAGAAATACCTTTTAAATTAGTCAGACTGATGTTCTCTTTAATGGGTAAAGAAAGAATGACTCCCTGCATCTTTCTGTCTTCAGGCACCATGCCTATTCCGTGTTTTACAGCATCGGCCGGTGAGTGAAAATGCATTTTCTTTTCATACATAAAAACATCACCTTTCGATCGTTTATCTGCACCAAAAACAGCCCTTACAGTTTCTGTTCTTCCGCTGCCAACCAAACCGGCAATTCCTACGACTTCCCCTTCTTTTACCTGCAGTGATACACTTTTTACCTTGTTGGCAAAACTGATGTTTTCTGCCCGCAGCACTGCTTTTCCAATCGTCGTCGTCCGGGGCGGGAACATTGCATTGAGGGTTCTGCCCAGCATCATTTTAATAATAGCATCTCTGTCGGTTTTGGCTACATCAAGCGTTTCGCTTGAAGCGCCGTCTTTAATTACCGTTACACGGTCGGCTATTTTAAAAATCTCGCTTAGATGGTGAGAAATATATATAATGGCCACGCCATCTTTCTTCAACTTATATAACGTGTCAAATAATTTAAGCACTTCTGTCGGGCCTAAAACAGCAGATGGTTCGTCCAGAATCAGCACTTTAATATTTTCGGACAAGGCTTTCGCTATTTCAACAACCTGTTGCTGTGCAATGCTCAGGCGGCTTACTTTTACAGCCGGATCAATAGCAAAGCCGATACTTTTAATTAGTGCATGTGCTTCTTTCCTTAACTTATTCCATTTTACCCAGGAACTGTTTTCACTTAATTTATTTAAAAAAATATTTTCAGCAACGGATAAATCCGGTACCAAAGAAAATTCCTGGTAAATTATTCCTATACCTAATTTTCTGCTGTCAAAAGTATTTTTGATGTGCACTTCTTCACCATCTATAAAAATCTGTCCCTTATCTTTTTGGTGCACTCCCGAAAGTATTTTCATCAGCGTTGATTTACCGGCTCCGTTTTCGCCCATCAACGCATGAATCTCTCCGGGCATAGCTTTAAGTGTAACATCCTTTAATGCAGCAACGCCGCCGAAAGATTTGGCAATGTTTCTTAGTTCAACACGGTTTACTAAACTCCCGTTTTCCATTTTGGTATTGGTTTATTAGCTGAACAATTTACTAAAAGGCTGCTTTTTCATCGTAAAACTGATTTACATTATTTTTATCAATCAGCACCGATTGCGTGTACATTACCTTGTCTAAGTATTTATCGCCATTCAGATAACGCACGGCGGATTCAACAACTAATTTTCCCAATCTGTCCGGGCTGTTCAAAGCCGCCGCTCCATATTTATCTTGCCTGATTAATTTAAGCGCTTCTTTTTGCCCGTCGAAGCCTACCACCATAATATTGGTTTCTTTTCCCAACTCTTTAACAGCTCTTAGTGCACCGATTGCCATTGCATCATTTTCAGCCATTAAAACATTGATACCAGGGTGGGCGGAAAGAATATCTTCCATAGCTTTTAAACCTTCATTATTAGCCCAGCCACCCCATCCCTGGGAAATGATATTGAAATCCGTTTTCCCTTGCGTTCGTAACTGTCCTTCGGCAAGGCCGCTCATGAAACCGAGGCGTTTTTCTTTTCCTGCCTGGTTGCCCTGGTTGCCGCTTATGATGGCTGCGTTAATTTTTTTGCCCGCCATTTTATCGGCTACCCATTCGCCAACCAATTCACCATTTAAGGTGTTATTTGCAAAAACCGAAGAAACATAATGCGCAGCGGGATCAATATAACTATCCAGAATAAATACAGCCACGCCTGCTTGTGTAGCTGCGTTAACGGTTGATACCAAAGCCTTGTAGTCTAAGGGATTAATGATTAAAATTTTAACGCCTTTAGCCACCATATCTTCTATTCCGGTGATTTGCCTGGTTATGTCTCCCTGTCCGTCTGCGGAAATAAACTGCATTCCGTAAGATTCTGCATTGGCTTTTACGGCTTTAGCTAAAGCAACATAAAAAGAAGCGTTAAGGGAGGGTGAACAATAGCCAACTTTAATTTGAGAGAGATTTCTCTTGCTTACTATCGTTGGCTTTACTGCTGCATTCTTTGTGTTACTTTCTGATTTTGGATTACATCCCCCAACAGGCAGTATGCCTGTGGCACAAGTAATTACCATGACAAGTGTGCATAATTTAATGCTCATATCCTGTTTATTTGGTTGGTTAACTTATATAGTTGGCTGCCTGTTAAATTTTAGTTCATCAATGAGTTTAATGATTAAATAATTTTAGCAGGTAAATATTCATTAATAAAAAACATTTCAAACTTCTGATTTTTAAATATAAAGTTTGAAATGTAATTGTGACAAACATTTTTAGACAACTTCTTAATGACCTTTATTTTAATTCTTTTTTTAAATAGTTCAACTATCTGTTTTGGCACTAAGTTTTAATCCTTTTTATTTCACAAAGCAGGATGCAACAAAGGTTGACAGCAGTACTTCATCCAATAAAGAAAAAATCAATATTCAGCAGTAAATTGCCGTTAGTGCTTTTAAGGGAATGCTTTTTATAGCTTCAAATAAAAATTACGAAACCACCGCTTCTTTATTATACTTATTCCTGTAGCCCATTGGAGACAGACCCGTAATTTTTTTGAATACAGTTCTGAAAGCTTTAGTATCAGAATAACCAACATCATACATCACTTCATTCACATTTTTACTGCTGGTTTCAAATTGCTTTTTTGCAGCCTCGATTTTTACTCTTTGTATATATTCGAGGGGTGTGTTGTTGGTTGCCTTTTTAAAACGCCTTTCAAAATGACGAGTGCCTATTGCAAACCGGCTTGCCAGATTTTCTACTGATATTTTCTCCGTCACATTATTTTCAATAAAGTCCTGCGCCTGCTTTATAGGTTCATCTTCATGCTTCTTTTGCCCGTTAAACATTATAAAAGGCGATTGGCTTTTGCGGTCAATTTCCAAAGCGAAAACTTTAGCAGCAGTAATGGACATCTCACGGCCTGCGTATTTTTCAACAAGGTGCAGTAAAAGGCTCCAATATGAAGTTGCACCACCGCTTGAGTAAAGCCCCTGTTGTTCGGTAACAATTCTTCCATCTGCAAGGGTTACTTCAGGAAACATTTCTCTGAACTCATTGGCTGTTTTCCAATGGCTTGAACATTCCTTCCCATTCAATAAACCTGTTGACGCCAGTAAGAAAGCGCCGACACAAAGACTGGCTGCTTCTGCACCTTTTTGATATTGTTCAATAATCCACGGATTAAAATCTTTGTTCAATTTCAATGTTGTATTCAAGTCACCGCTTAATGCCGGTATTATTATTAAGTCAGTTTTTTTCAGATCTTGTAACAACACATCAGTATGAATAGTAAATAGTCCTTTATTCAACTTCACCTCAGTTGAAAGACCGGCAAGCTGCACGTTAAATAACGCCGGTTTACCAACTGCCTCTAAAAACTCATTCACCCCTGTAAACATAGTGCGGGGGTCAACAATGCTTGCTAAAACAGACTCCTCAGGCACAAGAATAGATACATGCATCATCTTTACATGTTGATTTTAGTCTTTGTAAATAATAATTTGATAAAAATTAATTCATCCCTGATCCATATAATATAATAATCGTCGCGGCTGGAAAATTATTAATGAAATAAAGGTAAGAAACAAAAAGTCGGAAACAACCTTTACTGAGTCTTTTCTATACCCCATCAAATTCAGCTGCACTGAATATTTTTGTATTAATAATTGAAGCATTAGCTATCAATACATTTTACTCAAATAAATTATTCATTTCTTAAACTTAAAACCATGAAAAAGACAAAAATCATCTATTGGACAACGACAGTAATCATCTTCCTGTTTGAAGGAGTTATGCCTGCATTAACATCTCAGACAGAACTTGCTAAAGAAGGCATACGGCATTTGGGTTATCCGGCATACTTTGGCAATGCTTTGGTTATTTTTAAAATTTTTGGTGTGTTAGCATTGATTATTCCTAAAATACCAAATCGCATTAAAGAGTGGGCTTATGCAGGTTTTGCTTTTAATTTCATTTTTGCCTGTATCAGTCATTGGGCAGTTGACGGGTTTGGCGTTCAAACTCTTTTTCCTATTCTTATCTTAGCAATTCTGATTACTTCTTACATTTTTTACGCAAAGCTTAAAAAATATCAAAACGTTTCTAATGTAACCTTTAAAACAAAAAATCATGTCATTTCAGGCATATCTCAGTAACATCAGAGAAAAAACAGGTAAGGGTCCTGACGACTTTAAAAAACTCGCTGAACAAAAAGGATTTGTGCAGGATGGCACAATTAAGCCCGGCGTAAAAGCAGGTGATATAGTAAAGTGGCTTAAAGAAGACTTTGAGCTCGGGCACGGACACTCTATGGCAATTTATGCTTTGCTTAAGGGCGCAAAAAATGAAAGCAGTAAATAATATCAAAGCAGCGTAACTGCAACTTGTAACAGTAAATCTTTTGATGAAGGTATTGTTTTTCTTTTTACCAATGCAAGTGAAATGAGAAAAGTAATTGTATCAATGAACATAACGCTTGACGGTTTTATGTCCGGCCTCCAGTGTGAGCTGGACTGGCATTTCAAAAGCTGGACCAGCGAGATGGCAGAAACTTTATGCGAACAGTTGAATAGAGCCGATACTATTTTGATGGGCCGGGTAACTTATTTGGCAATGGCTAAATACTGGCCTTCCAAAGCGACGGATTTGTCCTGCCCGAGGGAGGATATCGCTTTTGTTGAAATGATCAATAATTACACTAAAATTGTTTTTTCAAAAACCCTGACCCTCATTGGCTGGCGTAATTCAAAATTGGTAAACGGAAACCTGGCAGACGAAATTGTTAAGTTGAAAAAGCAGACCGGTAAGGACATGATCGTATACGGAAGCGGCCAGGTGGTATCGGCTTTAATGCAACTGGGATTGGTTGATGAATATCAGATTTGGGTGCATCCTGTTGTAATTGTCAGAGGCAAGCCTTTATTTAAAACTTTAAAAAATAAGCCCTTGCTTGAATTATTTAAAACAAAGACCTTTCGGTCGGGAGTGGTGTTGCTTTTTTACAAAATAAAGCAGAGCGTGTAAATCGGATATTCAAAATTCACAATTATAAAAAAATCATTACTATTGTGTAAAATTGATACATTTTTAGTTCTCATAATACATTTTTCCGGTTGTCTTATTGCAAATGCTTTGCGCTTTTCAAATTGTCTTTAAACACTTTTTCAAACTTCTCCAGCTTAGGCTGAATTACATACCGGCAATACATCTGGTCAGGATTAGAGTTGAAGTAATTCTGATGATAATTTTCTGCCTCGTAGTAATTTTTTAAAGGCTCAATGACAGTTACCACCGGCTTGCTCCAGGCGCCTGACTTATTAAGAGCAGACTTATATTTTTCCGATAATTCTTTTTGTTCTTCATTATGATAAAAAACAACGCTGCGATACTGCGATCCGCGGTCATTGCCCTGCTGGTCTGATGTGGTAGGGTCATGCGTTTTCCAAAACACTTCAAGCAATTTGTCAAAAGAAATTTTAGATGGATCATACACAATTCTGCACACCTCAACATGCCCTGTTTTTTTGGTGCAAACCTGTTCGTAAGTAGGATTTGCAACATGGCCGCCGCTGTAGCCGCTGGTTACTTTCAGTACACCCTCCAATTGCTGAAAGACTGCCTCAACACACCAAAAGCAGCCTGCACCGAATGTGGCGGTATCCGTTTTTAAATTTGTCATGCTTTTTAAGTTTACCTTCTTACCCGGTGAGGACTTTAGTTTAGAATAAGAAATAAATGATATGGATGCAAGAAAAACAACTATTAAAAAATATTTTAAGTGTAAAAGTTTTGCAATCATCTATGTTTATTTTTTAACTGATAGAAAGAGTACAAACTTAGCTAAACTGTTTTACAAGAAAGTCACCATATAAGAGTGTTAACAACCCGATGGGCAAAAATAAAGTTCTTTTAACACTGGTTTTACTTATTTTATTTATTATGTTTTATACAAATTCTCTTTAAGAAAATTTTTATCAATCGCTAATATCATTATAAATGTAAGCTTCAAAAAGAAAATGCGACAACTGCCAAAAAGTTGAAATGCAAACGGTTTTCACGTTCTTTGCCGGTAAAATCTTTGTCTTGTATAGAACAGCATTTATATTATATATTTTTTGTTTTTTTTGTTATGTCCTGTTTTCGAGGGTTCCTGATTATTTTCAAGCAGATTTTACCCGCGGCATTATTACCGAAGCAACATTTTCAGTAAAAGAAAAACATCCCGTTTTAGTTGTTAATTATGAGGTAGGAAATGAAAAATTTAAGTATAAAACGAACAAATGGTTTCTCAACAGGCATAAACCAGGGCAGATAGTAACATTAATTTATAATCCTTCTGATCCGGCAATTGTAAGCGTTTATGCCCTTTTGGGTTATTGGGTACAATGGGATGAATTGCTTTTTACAGCTATAGGTTTTATTATTCTTTTTATTGCAGCCATTATTATTACGGGAAAAAGGAGTGCTTTATCTTCAACATTGCGGGAGCAAAACAAAAAAAGAAAGTATGATGAAGATTAATGGGTTACATTAAAATAACCCAAAAATATTTTAATAAGGGGCTTTGGTGAACGTTCTCAGTAAATGTATTTTGTAAGAAAAAAATTGGCTTACTAACACTTGTTGCTTTCAGCTTTTTTGCAGTTTTATATATTAAAGAACCTTCACCGGAGGTATCTGCTAAGTTTCGCCTTTATTTTAGGAGCTGTATATTTTGTGTCTAAAAATAAAGGGCGTTTCTTTCGAAACACCCTTTATAAACCCTGCTCAATAAACCACCAAATCAACTTTAAACAATATAACAAGAGGCAACAAAGCAATTTATTGACTAAGGCTTAATTAATAAGTTTAACAGCCGGTTTCTTTTAGCTGTTTTTAACCTTTTTTTGATCTTAATAAGAATTAAGTAATTATTGCCAAATTTCTTTTTTACTTACAATCTTACAATGTTATATATAATAACTGGAGGAGTAAAAGCCTCGTCGTCTTCAGGCCTGCTATAAATTATTTTTATAACATTCATGCCTTTTATTACTTTTCCGAAGGCTGCATAGCCTTGTTTATCCGGGTTGTTTTCTCCGCCGTAGTCAAAACCCGGCTGATCGCCAATGCAGATAAAAAATTCAGTGGTTGCCGTTCCGGGCTCCTGCCTCGCCAGAGATATTGTGCCGTCTTTGTGCAAAATACCTGTTTGCGATGTTGTCTCGTGCTTTATGCCGTGCAGCGAAGCAAAAAGCTTATGATTTGTTCTCCAAATTCCTCCCTGTATCAACGCGGCTTTAAAGGCATCGGTAGGCTGGTTGTCCTCATTTAAAACACGGTAAAATGCTGCATTCTTATAAAAACCAGAATCTATATAAGACAAAAAAGCTCCGGCGCTTACAGGCGCTTTATCCATGTATAATTCCACTTCTATACTTCCCGCATTGGTTTGTATCTCAATATGAGGATTTTTATATTTCTTTTTTTCACACGAAACAAAAATCAGGATTACGGCAGTAAAAAAATATTTAATCCACATACAATTTCTGTTTAAAAGCCTTTTTATTCTTTTTGATACCGGCATTCGTTTTTCATTTTTTATTTTTTTAAAAATTATTATTGTAAAAATTTAAACAAAATGAAAGCAGCCGTAGTTTTGTCAAATATAAAATACATTTTATGGAAATAACTAAAGCGCTAATGGTTCAGGCAGCAAAAAGCTTTCCTGTAACCGCAGAACAATTATATGCTGCATGGACAAGTCCCGAGCAGTTAAAGCAATGGTGGAAGCCAATGGGAAATTCATTAAAAGAAGTAATAAATGATGTAAAAGAAGGCGGCACGGTTCGTTATATATTTAATGATAATAAATTGGTTATATCAGGCCGGTATCTCGAAGTAAAGCAAAATGAAAAGCTCGTATACACCTGGAACTGGGAGCTGCCAAGTGATGCCGTGCGAAATGCAGATTACAAGCTAACCATTAATTTTCTACCAAAAGGCAACGGCAGCGAAATCAATGTCTTACAGGAAAATTTCGAAAATGAAGAATCCATGCTGCCGCACCAGGAAGGTTGGGAAAAAGGGCTTGATGACCTCGAAAATTTTCTTGGCAGCAGCACATCGGCACAAAGCAATCAAAATGAAGGACAAACTGCAGATGGAGAGTCAGAAGGCTACCGCGAAGATCCGGAACAGGTGAAAGTCGGTGGCGCACAGGTTTAAAATGATAACGTAATAAAAATTGTTTTTAATAAAAAGGACACTTTTTTTCATAGCCCATGGGTTAAACCATGGGCTTCAAAATGAAAATATGCCGGCATTACATAACAGGATTTCCCAAAAAGAATTGAAAGAACGTTTGTACCAGGAAACTGAACTAAGAACGACACTCAGTTTTTATAAGTATCATCGTGTTGATAATCCGCAGCAATTCAGAGATGAATTGTATAAAAGCATGAATTCTTTACACGTTTTCGGTCGTATTTACGTAGCTGCCGAAGGTATAAATGCACAGGTAAGTGTGCCAGCTCCAAACTTTGAGGCATTTAAAGAATTTTTGTATTCTTATCCGTTTTTAAAAGATATACGCTTAAACATTGCAATTGATGATGACAGTAAATCGTTTTGGGTGCTCAAGATAAAAGTGAGGGAAAAGATAGTGGCCGATGGTATAACAGACTCTGATTTCAGTATGGAGAAAAAGGGTAAATATGTGAACGCTGGACAACTGAACCAATTGCTGCACGACGAAAATACCGTTGTTGTTGATATGCGCAATCATTACGAATATGAAGTTGGGCATTTTGAAAATGCCATTGAAATTGCCAGCGATACCTTTAGAGAACAGCTTCCTATGGCAGTTGAAATATTAAAAGAAAAAAAAGACAAAAATATTATCATGTATTGCACGGGCGGCATCCGTTGCGAAAAGGCAAGCGCTTACATGCTTCATAATGGTTTTAATAATGTTTTCCATCTCCAAGGAGGCATCATAAACTATGCAAAAGAAGCGGAGGCAAATAATCTTGAAAATAAATTTACCGGCAAGAACTTCGTTTTTGATAACAGGCTGGGAGAGCGGGTTACCAAAGACATCATATCCAAATGTCACCAGTGCGGGCAACCATCAGATACGCATACCAACTGCAAAAATGACTCATGTCATTTGCTTTTTATCCAATGCGAACAATGTGCCGATAAATATGACGGCTGCTGCTCCGATGAATGCCAGACTATTTACAACCTGCCGCCGGAACAACAAAAAATTTTGCGGGAAGGAAAACAAAACGGAATGATGATATTTAATAAATCGAGGCAAAGACTGCGTCCGCGGCTTACCGAAAAAACAGTATAACTTTTTTTAAAGTATGTAAAACAGTTTTTTATCTTCAGCTGCTTTTCTTCCAGCGGTACAGTAATTCTTTAAACTTTCTAAAAAAACCTTTTACAGTTACCGTCTTTGTGGATGATCTTCCCTTTCAGAAGCACTCTTTTTAAGTTTATTGGAGAAAGTATTCTCATTTTTTCCAAATATTCCAATAATAATTTTTCTCTCTTTTTGGGAATGTGTCCGATTGGGCTATCCTTTTGCCTTTAACACATGGTTATAACCTTAATAATTGTCTTACTTCGTTTTATGATACTAAAAACAATCAAAACAAGGAACTTTCCTGGTTGTTGCAGATAACATACATTAATCCGAGTTTATCCATCATTCTAAAAAAAACCACATCACTATGAAAACCCTTAATCAGGCTACTGACACACAATTGATTCATTCTTTCCAGGAGGGAAACAACAAAGCCCTGGAAGCTTTGATAAATCGTCATAAAGACAAAATTTTTACCTCTATTCACATTCTTGTCAAAGACAGGTACCTGGCTGAAGATTTATTCCAGGATGTTTTTATTAAAATTATTGATACCCTCAGAGGTAAACGTTACAATGAAGAAGGAAAATTTTTACCCTGGGCAATACGCATCGGCCACAATCTTTGTGTAGACCATTTTCGTAAGATCAACCGTACACCTACCATCACAACAAGTGAAGACCGTAACATTTTTGATGTAATAAACATTGTGGAAGACGGAGCTGACAAATTATTGATGCAGTCACAAAGTCACGATAGTCTTCGCCATATAATAGATATGTTGCCCGAAGAGCAGAGAGAGGTAATTGTTTTACGTCACTACGCAGATTACAGCTTTAAAAAAATTGCTGAGACAACTCATTGCACGCTCAATACTGCCTTGGGCCGCATGCGATACGGACTTATGAATATGCGTAAAATAATGGCAGAAAAACAAATTGCATTGTAATAAAAAAAGAATAAATAAATGCTTATATAACATCTTTACTTCCCTATGTTTAATAACAAAAGTCTTCTGTAAAAAGGAGACTTTTTTGTTTTCATGCAATCTGTAATATTCCCTTTGTAAGGCATTTGCCTGAGAGTATGCAGATGTGATAAAACAACAGGGCGTTATTGCAGCAAACTATGGTGCAGATGACACGATATCATGGGTTTCTCCGACCGATATTGCTGCCGCAGTTGCCGAAGAAATAGCAACACCGTAACTTAGCAAATATGCAACCTCATAGATTTAGAACTGATAAAGCATTTGCCTGCCAGTAAAATAAGTTTGGTGTTCGATTTTTATTCCATTGGCCTCAAAAGGAATTTCAATGCTAAGATAAAATATGGCCAGCAGGAATATGATTTTGATGAAGGTATCATGTTCTTTATGTCGCCTGGCCAGGTTTTCAGAATTGAAGTTGATATTGATACGCCATTACAACAATCGGGATGGATGTTACTGAAATGTTGCAGGTGAAGAACATTGTGCAACGGCGAAAGAACACCAACAGGGGCAAAGGTGTTATGCACAGGGCTTTCGTATTTTAAAATAAATCATGCCACCATGGTACATAGAAAAGTGGCATATAGTCGTGCCAACCAAATAAAAATGAAAAAAATACATGAATAATTGGTGCCATAAGTACCGATATAGGGATATAAAATAACAGCTCACGCTTTGTCATTTTTAGGACAATGGGTGGTAAAACAAATGTGATAAATGCAGGAATTCCATAAAAAATCCACCAAGGCACTCCTTTTCCATAAGTAATTCTTGCAAATGTCATCCCGCCGACAACAGCAATAACAGATAATAAAACTATTTTGAAAACTGGCTGCTTTGGTCGTTTCCGCAATGTAAAAAGCAGAACCAAAACAAATACAATTATTGCAACAAGCATGTAAACAAAAAATTTTCCTGTTTCTGTCATACAATTAAAATTTCAATTTAGAAGTTTATAGATTTATTACAATTATAATTTGTATGATAAAACTTGTCAGCCCTATTATACCAATCGGAACGAAGTCCCTGACAAGTATATTTCTTTTTTTTCTTAAAAGTGGTTTCCTAAAAAGTAGTAATTCAATAAAAGGTAACATTGCCAAGAAACCATAACCGTAAAATGTTGTTGGTTTATATAAGTCGTTCATTGTCCTGCGAATTAATCCAAAAAAAATATAATCCATAATGACAGAACTAATTAACATACTCAATGCTATCAAAGCACTTCCTGTCAAAATGTTTTTACCCTTGTAACGGATTAAACATAAATAAATTCCCCAACCCCAAAACAAAGGCATAATGGTCAGCATCATTGTAATACCTAAATTGGCATTTATTCTCCATGGATACCACAATATGATATTTCCTGTCCAATATAAAGCGAATCCAACTGTCAGGTTATAAAAAAGCCATTTTCTCATGTATTTGTCAATCATTTTATTTTAGCCTTGCGCATAACGGAAAAGGCTTGGCAATGGGTTGGAAATTTGTAACGTCAAGCCTGGCCGAAGCTAAAATATTTTTACCAGAGATGAAGATAACAACTATTGGTGAACTGCGATGTCTGGCTGGAACTATTGCTGATATCGAGTTGCAGCCTGATGTTCGTTAGTCCGCCAGCCTATTGCCGGCAGAAGTAACTCTTTGAATCCCGGAATAAACTAATAAGCTAATGTTGGTGTTTTACGAACCCAGGCATTATTCGTTATTTGATTTAAGATAAAAAAAGCTAAATCGGCTCTTGAGACAGAACTGCCTTCTTCAGGCCTGAATCTTTCAGATATACGAAACTGAGTCGTAAGCGCAGCATTAGTAAGGCGAGATGGCCTTACCAAAATCCAATCCAATGTTGAATTGATTATTATTTTTTCTGCCAGTTGCATATCCTCATATCCTTTATTCAAATAAAACGGTTTAAGAATATGTTTATAAAACCAAATTTCTTGAGGGTCTTCTTCCACACCTGCTGATGTGCAAAATGCTAACTTTTTTAAATTTAATTCAGCCATAGCTTCTACAAGAACCGAAGCAGTTTTTGAGTATAATTTGGTTGATTTCTCACCGAATAGTTTTGGTGTAAAAGCCAAAACAGAAACAACCAGGTCACTTTTATCAATGATTTCTTTTACTAACCTCTTATCAAATATATTTCCTTTGATTATAGTCAGGTTAGGATTTGTAATGTCAAGTTGATTTCTGACTATGGTGGATAGACTATATCCTTTTTCAAGTCCTTGCTTAATTAACTCTTGTCCTGTCGCACCTGTCGACCCAAATAGTGAAATTTTCATGCTGCAAAGCTACAATGCTTACAGTGGGAATGACTGTTTGATATTTCTGCCGACGATCAGGTATTGCCGAAGTGCATTGAATAGAATTCCGTCTATCCCGGCTAACTGATGCTGAGTAAACATAAAAAGTTGATGATAAATTCAACAGCTAAATTTCTGCTCAGCAGGCGCTGGTTAGCAGCACGATAAGAATGATAGAAAAGTATGGCACTGATGCAATGTTATGCAGCCATTGTAAGAAGGCAAAGCTTGAGCTTCTTTACGTGATGGATATCAAAGGAAGCAAAGAGGTGCAAAGGGAATAGAGATGGGTTGCTGAGATAAAAAAATACCGTCTTTTTTTGTAACGTTGATCAACGTAATGGCATAGGTATGACTATCAGTAAAAAAGTAAGAGCGGAGACCGATAAAATTTACAAAATAACTAATGCTGTGAGATTGCAAACCGGATTAATGAAAGATAATACCGCTCAAAGTCATACAGCCATAGGGCAAATGTACTAATCCAACCCAGGCAGGTTCAATGTAAGAGAGCTGCTTTGTACCCTATAGTTGCACCGGCTTCGGTCAACATGGAGTAGAACAAAAAGCCCCGATACTTACGGTGTATCGGGGCTTTTTGTTGGGGCTTTTCGTCTACTCCTCTTAATGTTAGCAGTAGTTTATTCATCAGTCATTACTGTTTTCGAATTCCAACTACTATTTACATTATCTGGCTTTTCCGTTTTTTCTGTCAAAATGGATCTTTCAAAGGAACCCCCATGCTATAAAGCGATAACAACTGCGAACGCAAAATCTTGTACTCTTCGTACATAACCTGCACTATAAAGACCTGCTGCGACAAAAGGATTATTTTGGCACATATCAGAGATATACTCAAATCTCTTTCTTCAAGCGTGTTAGCACAGTACACTTTAAAGAACGAAACATTATGTGGAAGGGGATGATTACTTCGTTTCTACAGTCAATATTTTAAACGTTCCGGGTATCAATTCTCGATGATAGGTATTTTTAGTAGCAGGTTTAAATAAACCTGCCGGCAGGTAAACCTTGTGTGTTTTTTGATCAACAGCGATCGTTCTTGCGCCCGGTTTAGTTACTACATTTCCAATTAAAATAAATTTATCAGCCGACAGCTCTTTAATAACAGTCAATGTGCCCTCACCGTTTGAGGAATAAGCAGTTTTTAAGCCTTTATCAAATCCAGCGCCGTCAGCCCCATCTCCGGTAGGGAAACTGGTTACGACTTTACCGTTAGTTGCGTTCATCACGATCATACGTTTGTTTTCGCAAGTTGCAAACAAACGCATGGTTTCCCTGTCTATAGCAAGTCCGGAGGCACCAGTACCGGGTTTGTTTGGCAGCGATGTGTAATTTTGAAGGTAGTAGCATCTATTACATCAATCTCACCTTTTTCGGAATTGTTCACATAAATGTTCCCTTTACCATCACTTACAGCGGTTTCTGGCCAGCCGGTCAATTGTATGGTAGCCACTACTGTATCACCGGTTGGATCAATCACCGTCATATTTTTACTCACGCCGTTACACGTAATCACTGTGTTTGAAAAATCATCATAGAAAATGGCATCGGCAAATTTCCCGGTTGGTACGTATTTAAGTATATTATTTGTTGTAAGATCAAATACAAGTACTTTATTCAACGATCCGTTACTAATATAACCCTTACCCAAAGCATGCACGAGGGCAATGCCATGTACATCCTTTTCGGCTTTAATAAGCCCTAATGAGTCGCCGGTATTTTTGTCTAAAACATGAACCTGTGATTCATGGGAAACATACAATTTTTCAGAAACAGAATCAACAGTCATGTAATCAAAGCCGCCGCCACCTTTGATAGCGAATGTACCACTGATATGGTAACCCGATTTAATTTGGGCGTAAGTAACTGTTAAAAAATAAACGATACATTTAGGGGCTAATTTTATAATTCCAATCGCCTCTGAATTCCTTGTTTGTCAGATTTATTTTTTTCAATGCTTCATCATCTACTTTTAATACCTTTTC
>JAABUR0100001458.1_pt1 | contig 42176 bp, 42 predicted proteins | sample 5560091 | NCBI WGS metagenome assembly JAABUR01 (sample SAMN10711879, study PRJNA513375) | rock metagenome | isolation source: Antarctica rocks | place: Antarctica: Victoria Land, University Valley sud | reverse complement strand
CGCTGCTCGACTCGACCAAGATCCGTCACATCCTCGTCCGCCACGAGCAAGGCGCCGGTCACGCCGCGCAGGGCTATGCGCAGGTGACCGGCCGCGTCGGTGTCTGCATGGCCACCAGCGGCCCGGGCGCCACGAACCTGGTCACGCCGCTCGCCGACGCGCACATGGACTCGGTGCCGATCGTGGCAATCACCGGTCAGGTAGCGAGCGCGGCGATCGGCACAGACGCCTTCCAGGAGGCAGACATCCGTGGCATCACAATGCCGATCACCAAGCACAACTACCTCGTCACCGACCCGGCCGAGATCCCGCGGGCCATTGCGGAGGCGTTCTACATCGCTGCCACGGGTCGGCCAGGCCCAGTGCTCGTCGACATCGCGAAGGATGCCTTGCAGGCGACGACGACGTTCGAGTGGCCGCAGTCGATCAACCTCCCCGGCTACCGGCCGGTGACCAAGCCGCACGCGAAGCAGATCCGCGAGGCGGCCCGGTTGATCGCCGCGTCGACCCGGCCCGTGCTCTATGTCGGCGGGGGAGTGATCAAGTCCGGCGCGCACGAGGAGCTGAGGGTGCTGGCCGAGCTCACCAGGATCCCGGTGGTGACGACGCTGATGGCGCGAGGTGCCTTCCCCGACAGCCATCCGCTGCACCTGGGCATGCCCGGCATGCACGGAACCGTCGCCGCCGTGGGCGCGCTGCAGCGCAGCGACCTGCTCATCTGCCTGGGTGCGCGCTTCGACGACCGGGTGACCGGTCGTCTCGACACGTTCGCTCCCGATGCCGTGGTCATCCATGCCGACATCGACCCGGCCGAGATATCCAAGAACCGGCATGCCGAGGTCCCGATCGTCGGTGACTGTCGGGAGGTGATCGCCGACCTCGTGGTGGCGGTGCAGTCGGAGTACGACGAGGGACGCCGCGGCGAGGAAGGCTCGTGGCTGGCGACGTGTCAGGCATGGCGAGACAGGTATCCGTTGGGCTACGAGAGCCCCGAGGGCGCGCTGTCCCCGCAGTACGTCATCGAGCGGATCGGCACTCTCACCGACGCGGACACGACGTACGTCGCCGGCGTCGGCCAGCACCAGATGTGGGCCGCGCACTTCATCAGGTACGAGCGTCCGCGCACGTGGCTCAACTCGGGTGGTCTCGGGACGATGGGGTACGCCGTCCCCGCCGCCATGGGCGCCAAGGTCGGTCGGCCGGACAGCCCGGTGTGGGCGATCGACGGCGACGGCTGCTTCCAGATGACCAACCAGGAGCTCGCCACCTGCGCTTTGAACGGGATCCCGATCAAGGTGGCGATCATCAACAACTCAAGCCTCGGCATGGTTCGTCAGTGGCAGACCTTGTTCTACGACGGCCGATACTCCAGCACCGACCTGCACTCCGTGCGCGTACCGGACTTCGTCAAGCTCGCGGAGGCACTCGGCTGCGTCGGCCTTCGGTGCGACTCGGCCGATGACGTCGACGAGACGATCACCAAGGCGATGGGGATCAACGACGCGCCGGTCGTCATCGACTTCGTCGTCAACCCCGACGCGATGGTGTGGCCGATGGTCCCCGCCGGCACCAGCAACGACGCACTCGAGATCGCGCGCGACCTGAAGCCTGTGTTCGACGAGGATGACCTGTGACGACAGCTGTGCGACGCCAACCGCACCGAGGGGGCCTTTGATGACGATGCATACGCTCTCGGTCCTGGTCGAGAACAAGCCAGGCGTGCTGGCGCGGGTGGCGTCGATGTTCTCTCGCCGTGGCTTCAACATCGACTCGCTGGCAGTCGGCCCGACCGAGCACCATGAGGTCTCGCGGATGACGATCGTCGTCAACCTCGAGGACCATCCACTCGAGCATGTGACGAAGCAGCTGAACAAGCTCGTCGAGGTGCTCAAGATCGTCGAGCTGGAGGGTCCCGGCTCGGTCGAGCGGGAGCTGGCTCTCGTGAAGGTGAAGGCCGACGCCCAGACGCGCAGCCAGGTGCTGGAGACCGTGACGCTGTTCCGGGCCAAGGTCGTCGATGTCGCAACCGACGCGGTCACGATCGAGGTCACCGGCAACCGCGACAAGCTCGAGGCGATGCTGCGGGTGCTCGAGCCGTTCGGCATCCGCGAGCTGGTGCAGTCCGGGATGGTGGCCATCAACCGCGGCAGCCGCTCGATCACCGACCGAAGCGCGCGCCCCGCCCCACCCCCGATTTCCATCCGGCCGCCGGCCTGACCCGTCGGCGCCCAACCACCCGTCCCAACCAAGGAGAGCCCAGCTCATGGCTGAACTGCTGTATGACGACGATGCCGACCTCGCCATCATCCAAGGGCGCAACGTCGCCGTGCTCGGCTACGGCAGCCAGGGACATGCTCATGCGCTGTCGCTACGCGACTCCGGTGTTGATGTGCGCGTCGGACTGCCGGAGAGCTCCAAGAGTCGCGCCCGCGCGGCGGCAGAGGGCCTGCGTGTCGTGACACCCTTCGAGGCCTGCGAGGAGTCGGACTTCGTCGTGGTGCTCGCACCGGACCACATTCAGCGGAGCCTGTACGCCGAAGCGATCGAGCCAAACCTCGTCGACGGTGACGCGCTGCTCTTCGGTCACGGCTTCAACATCCGCTTCGACTACATCCAACCTCCCGCCGGCGTCGACGTGGTCATGGTCGCGCCCAAGGGACCGGGTCACCTGGTGCGGCGCGAGTACACCGAGGGTCGCGGCGTGCCGGTGCTCATTGCGGTCGAGCAGGACGCGTCGGGCACTGGCTGGGAACTGGCGCTGTCCTACGCGAAGGCACTGGGCGGGACCCGTGCGGGCGCAATCAAGACGACGTTCGCCGAGGAGACCGAGACCGACCTGTTCGGCGAGCAGGCCGTGCTCTGCGGTGGGACGTCACGGCTGGTCCAGGCCGGTTTCGAGACGCTGATCGAGGCTGGCTACCAGCCGGAGATCGCCTACTTCGAGTGCCTGCACGAGCTCAAGCTCATCGTCGACCTGATGTACGAAGGCGGCATCGCCAAGCAGCGCTGGTCGGTGTCGGACACGGCTGAGTACGGCGACTACACGTCGGGCCCGTACATCATCGACGACTCGGTGAAGGCACGGATGAAGGACGTCCTCAACGCAATCCAGGACGGCTCATGGGCTGCCGGGTTCATCGAGGACCAAGACGCCGGCGCTCCCAAGTTCCAACAGTTCCGCAAGGAGAGCGAGACCCATCCGATCGAGGAGACCGGTCGCGAGCTTCGCACCCTGATGGCCTGGGTGAAGTCGCACGACGACGACTACACCGAAGGCAGCGCCGCCCGCTGACCCACGGAGACAAGGTGCCGGCGCAGAATGTCACCCTGACTGGTCTAGACTGAGCGTGCTCGGGCACGGCGTGGTGCTCCGGTCGCATCTGGGCCGTCGACGACACCGACACGCCATCCTTCGAAGGACACCTCCTTGTGACAGATCCGTCCACCGCTGCCACCCGTGCATGCCCCGTCGTCTTGATCGCCGAAGAGCTGAGTCCGGCCACCGTCGAGGCGCTCGGCCCGGAGTTCGAGATCCGGCACTGCAACGGCGCCGACCGCGGCGAGCTGCTGCCGGCCATTGCTGACGTCGACGCGGTCTTGGTCCGGAGCGCCACCAAGGTCGACGCGGAGGTGCTCGCCGCAGCCCGCCGCCTCAAGGTGATCGCTCGCGCCGGCGTCGGCCTCGACAACGTCGACGTCAAGCAGGCGACGATCTCCGGTGTGATGGTCGTCAACGCGCCGACGTCCAACATCGTCAGCGCTGCCGAGCTTGCCGTCGGCCTGCTGCTGGCCGCAGCGCGCAACATCGCTCCGGCCAACGCCGCACTGAAGAACGGCGAATGGAAGCGCAGCAAGTACTCCGGCATCGAGCTCTACGACAAGACAGTGGGCATCGTCGGCCTCGGCAAGATCGGCGTCCTGGTGGCACAGCGGCTGAGCGCGTTCGGCATGAAGGTGATCGCCTACGACCCGTACGTGCAGGCCGGTCGCGCCGCTCAGCTCGGCGTACGCCTGGTCACGCTCGACGAGCTCACCTCTACCGCCGACTTCATCTCCGTGCACCTGCCGAAGACACCAGAGACCGTCGGCCTCATCGGAACCGAGCAGCTGGCCCGCTGCAAGCCCTCCGCGGTGCTCGTCAACGCGGCGCGCGGCGGCATCGTCGACGAGCAGGCGCTGTACGCCGCCATCAAGGAGGGCCGCATCGCAGCTGCAGGACTGGACGTGTTCGCGTCCGAGCCGTGCACCGATTCACCGCTGTTCGAGTTCGACAACGTGGTGGCCACCCCCCACCTGGGGGCGTCGACCGACGAAGCGCAGGAGAAGGCCGGGATCGCGGTCGCCAGATCGGTGCGACTCGCCCTCGGTGGCGAGCTCGTGCCCGACGCGGTCAACGTGCAGGGCGGCGTCATCGCCGAGGACGTCCGACCCGGAATACCCCTCACCGAGAAGCTCGGCCGCATTTTCACGGCGCTGGCGGGGGAGGTGCCGCAGCAGCTCGATGTCGAGGTGCGCGGTGAGATCACCGAGTTCGACGTGCGCGTGCTCGAGCTCGCCGCACTCAAGGGCATGTTCATCGACGTGGTGGAGGAGACGGTCTCCTACGTCAACGCGCCCCTGCTTGCCGCCGAACGTGGACTCGCCGTCCGGCTCGTCACCGAGGCCGAGAGCCCCGACCACCGCAACCTTGTCACGTTGAGGGGCACCCTCTCCGACGGCAACCAGGTGTCGGTGTCGGGAACGCTGATCGGGATCCAGCACCGGGAGCGGCTTGTCGAGGTGAACGGCTACGACGTCGACCTCGAGCCGACCTCCCACCTTGCCTTCTTCACCTACACCGACCGACCTGGGATGGTGGGCGCGATCGGACGCGTGCTCGGGGACGCCCAGATCAACATCGGCGGAATGCAGGTCGCAAGGGACCGTCAGGGCGGGCTCGCGCTGGTGGCGCTCAGCGTCGACTCGGCGATCCCCTCCGCCGTCCTCGACGACATCGTGGCGGAGATGGACGCCCGGATGGCCCGCTGCGTCGAAGTCTGAACGAGACGAGTGGTTCCAGCGTCTATGCCGCGTTGCCGCGCGTGACGCGGCGGGTGCCGGTGTGGTCGACGACGTAGTGGCGACCATGAGGTGAGCGCCAGACGAAGACGCCGGTGAAGGGCTGTTGAACCTGCCATCGGCCGTGCGTCTTGATCCGGTGGTGGCGTCGGGTCATAGGTCCCAGCTTGCCGACCGCGGTCTGGCCCGGTGGGCCTCCCTCGTCGGGCGAGACATACGGCTCGGTGTGGTCGAGGTCCATCGTGCGGCCGGTGTTGGCCGCGAAGGGGAAGGCGTCGGCCGGCGTCACGAGCTGGACGGCTTCGCGCAACGAGTCGGGGACCTCGTAGGAGTCGACAGGGGCGATGCCGGTGATGTCGACGACGGGTTTGACGGTGACGGCGCAGTCGCCGAGCCATTGCCGGGCCTGGCCGAGGGTGACCGGTCCGATGCCTTCGACCCTGGCCACCCCGGTTCCGTCATTGCGGTCGAGGACGCCGCGGGTCAGATGCACGTAGAGGATGGCCTTGGGCCTCGGATCGACCTTGATGGTCTCGCCTCGCGACCACGGCGAGCGGTCAGAGTCGCCCAGGCCGGCTGAGTCGGTGATCGCGCGCGAGTCAGCGGCGCGTTCGCGGGCTGCGACCTCAGCCTGCGCGAACAGGTCCATGGTCTGCTGCGGGTTGCCCAAGATGCCGAGAGCCCGGGCCCGCCGCACTTGCTTGGACTCGGTGTCGCCGAGCAGGCCGAGGGCGTCGGCGGCCCGGTCGAGGCCGGCATTGAAGCGCAGCGCATCCGGCCCGGCGGCGGCGAACGCTCCGCAGATTGTGCCTACCTCGTCGGCCGGTTGGAGCCAGACGCCACGGTCACGGCGGCGGAGCTGCTCGCGCTGGCGGGCGAACTCGGGGTCGGCCTCGACGATGGCTGCCTGCACCACCTTGAGCAGTCGCCCCAAGGTCAGGGAGTGGGCGTACCGGGCAACCTGCCGGTCAACGGCAGCCGCCGCCTGCTGGGTGAGGGCGCGGGTTTCCGAGGCGATCCGGCGGCCGATCCACGGCTTCACCTCACCGGCCCGGATGCGCCGCCACAGCACAGGAAGACGGTGGCGGAGGTCAAGCGCATCACCGATCAGCATCGCTGCCGCCTCGGGCGACGTCCCCATCTCGGCGCCAAGCTCCGCTGGACAGAACTCGCACGTCGCGGGTGTGCCGTCGCCGCCGAACTGGAGAAGCCGCTCTGCGCCCGGCAGAGCCGCCCCGGTGGTCTCGACGACGCCGTGCAGGTCGGCCCATGCCGCGGCAACCTCCAGCGTGCGCACCTCGGCTTGCTGCGCGAGCGCACGCACCTCGACCAGGTGGGTCAGCAAACGATCGGCATCGAGGGAATCCAACTCAAGATCGAACATGTGTACGATTCTAGATCGTCACTCCGACAGTCTCCATAGTCAAGATTCCCTTGTGGAGAACGGTTTTCAGCTGCTCCGGGCCAGCGTTGCCTCATCAGTCGCGGGTGGCGATGAGGACAGCGGCATCGCTCGTCACCATCACCTCGACCGTGGTGAAACGCTTGTCGAGGAACCACTGCTGACGCATCGTGTCGACCCGGCCGTCGTACATCGGTGGCCACGCGGCGCACGGCGTGAAGTCGTCGAGCACTGCGATGCCTCCGGGCCCCAGCAGGTCGGCAACGGTGTCGATTCCGGAGGCCTTCGCCTCACGTACGTCGAGGAAAAGCAGTGAGAACGGCGCCCGGTCGCGCAACGAGGACCAGTCGCCGTTGACGACCTCGACGCGCGGGTCGTCGACGAAGATGTCGCTCACAGCGACAGCCAGATCGGCGTCGACCTCGGCGGTGATCACGTGGCTGCCCGCACGCGCCGAGCTCGCGAGCCAGGCGGCGCCGACGCCGCAACCGGTGCCGCACTCGCCGAGGGTGCCGCTTCGGCTCGCCGCGAGCGCGGCCAGCAGCCGACCCGTCTCGAGCCGGCTCGAGGTGACGAAACCGCGACGCCGCGACAGGTCCAGCGCGCGACTCACGGCAGGAGGCAGATCGGTCGGAGCGGTCACGGCATCGAGTGTTCCACACGAGGTCGCGAGGCCTCGTCGTCCCGCATCGTAAGACGAATCATCCCTTCCCCTGACACGCGGCGTGATCTCTGCGTACGGTGGATCCATCATGCGGCACTTCGTAGTCATCCTTACGCGCCGCGGCGGGGCCTCCTAGGCCAACACCTCGCCGCGGAGTCCAGGCGTTGGCCGACCGCGTTGTGAGGAACCGCATCATGCCGACCGCATTCGGTCCGCCTCTCCCATCCGACGAAATGCCGCCGCGCGACCCGCGCGGCAGTTCTCGCTTGGCATCGCGTGTCCGCACGTGACATCACCACCAGCCCGAGATGGAGAACCGATTCTTATGTATGACATGTATCCGGAGTGGGGTCCCGCCCACCTGAACGACGAAGCTGCGTCATCCTCGTCGAAGGGGCCGGGCCCGGTCCAGGAGTCCCTCGACCTGCGTGACCACGGTGGAGAGCGCCCGGACGACAACTAGGCTGACGATAACTAGGCTGCCCCGATGACTGACAACTTCCGTCTCGCCGTCATCGGTGGCGACGGCATCGGCCCGGAGGTGACCGAGCAGGCCCTGAAGGCGCTCGACGCCGTCAGCGCGGACACTTTCACCTTTGACAGAAGTGACTTTGACCTGGGCGCGGACGCTTGGCGTCGAACCGGTGAGCTCTTGCCGGACGAGGTGCTCGCCGAGCTCCGCGAACATGACGCAATTCTGCTGGGCGCCGTAGGTGGCCGCCCCGGCGACACGTCGTTGCCGGCGGGGCTGATCGAGCGGGGGCTGCTGCTGCGGCTGCGCTTCGAGCTCGACCAGTACGTCAACCTTCGCCCGTCGCGCAGCTACGTCGGAGTACCGACGCCGCTGGCGGGGCAGCCGGCGATCGACTTCGTGGTAGTGCGCGAAGGCACCGAGGGGCCGTACGCCGGGAACGGCGGCAGGTTCCGCGCCGGGAGCGAGCACGAGATCGCCACCGAGGTGAGCATCAACACCGCGTACGGCGTTGAGCGGCTCGTCCGCGACGCGTTCGAGCGCGCCGCGGCGCGGCCGCGCAAGCACCTGACCTGGGTGCACAAGACGAACGTGCTCGTCCACGCGGGGTCGCTGTGGTCAAGCATCGTAGGCTCGGTGTCCGAGGAGTACGCCGACGTAGAGGTCGACTATCTGCACGTCGACGCGGCGACCATTCTGCTCACGACCGACCCCGGCAGGTTCGACGTCATCGTGACCGACAACCTCTTCGGCGACATCCTCACCGATCTGGCGGGTGCCATCACCGGTGGCATCGGGTTGGCCGCGAGCGCGAACCTCAACCCGCAGCGCACCTCACCCAGCATGTTCGAGCCGGTCCACGGTTCGGCGCCCGACATCGCCGGCCAGCACAAGGCCGATCCGACTGCGGCCATCTCGAGCGTGGCGCTGATGCTCGACCACCTCGGTCACTCGGCGGCCGCGGCCACCGTTGACGAGGCAGTTGCCGCGGACATCACCGAGCGCGACGGGGCGGTGCGCAAGACCGAGGAGGTCGGCGACGACATTGCCGGCCGCATCCGTGATCTGGTCGGCTAACGTGCGTCTATGACGTCGTCTCAGATCAGGGTCGAACGCACCACATCGCCGGTCGACGAGGCGCAGCGCGCGAAGATCCTGGCCGACCCGGGTTTCGGGCGTTATTTCAGCGACCACATGTTCGTCGCCGAGTGGACTCCGGAGAAGGACTGGCACGAGGCCACGGTCAAGCCGTACGGCCCGTTCAGTGTCGACCCCGCCAGCTCGGTGCTGCACTACGCGCAAGAGATCTTCGAAGGCCTGAAGGCGTACCGGCATGACGATGGCTCCGTCTGGACGTTCCGGCCTGACGTCAACGCCGGCAGGTTCCAGCGTTCAGCGGCCCGGATGGCGCTGCCCCGGCTGCCGGCCGACCTGTTCATCGCGGCCATCGAGGCACTTGTGTCGATCGACCAGGAGTGGGTCCCGAGCGGCGGAGAGAAGTCGTTGTACTTGCGACCGTTCATGTTCGCCTCGGAGGTGTTTCTCGGCGTACGCCCGTCAAAGCACGTGACCTTCGCGGTCATCGCCTCTCCCGCCGGCCCGTACTTCCCGGGTGGCGTGAAGCCGGTGTCGATCTGGTTGAGCGAGGACTTCACTCGGGCCGCACCCGGGGGGACCGGCGCCGCCAAGTGCGGCGGCAACTACGCCGCGAGCCTGGTGGCTCAGGCCGAAGCCATCGACAACGGCTGCGACCAGGTCGTGTTCCTCGACGCCCGCAACCAGCGCGACATCGAGGAGCTCGGCGGCATGAACATCTTCTTCGTGTACGCCGACGGCTCCATTGCGACCCCGCAGCTGAACGGCTCGATCCTCGAAGGCGTCACCCGCTCGTCCGTGCTGGAGCTCGCCACCGAGTTCGGACACAAGACCGACGAGCGCGCGGTCACCCTCGACGAATGGCGCGACGGCGTGGCCGCCGGCGACATCGTCGAAGTGTTTGCGTGCGGCACCGCCGCCGTGCTGACCCCGGTGGGCACGCTCAAGTGGCGCGACGGCGAGCTTTCCTGCGGCCACGCGGCCGGACCGGTGACCCTGCAGATTCGTGAACGACTGCTCGACGTGCAGTACGGCCGGGTTGGCGACCCACACGGTTGGATGCACCGGTTGTCGTAGGACCGGCCGCACGCAAGCGTTACCGTAAGCCGTGCCCGACTCAGCCGGCCCGACGAAGGTCGGGGCTTACGAGCTCCTCGCCAGGATTGGCGAAGGTGGGATGGGCGTTGTCCATCTCGCGGAGGCGCCCGACGGTCGCCGGGTGGCGATCAAGCTCTTGCGGCCGCACGTTGTCGGCGACGACCAGGGGCGCGCCCGGATGGCACGTGAGGTCACGTCTCTTCGGCGGGTGCGGTCGCAGCGCGTCGCCGAGGTGTATGACGCCGATCCGTGGGGCGACACGCCTTACGTCGTGACGCGCTACGTGCCTGGCCTGTCGCTGCACGACCATGTGGAGCAGCGGGGCCCTATTACCGGTGAGGATCTCGTCGTCTTCGCCCGCGGGCTGGCCGAGGCGTTGGTGGCGGTCCATCTTGCTGATGTGCTGCACCGCGACGTGAAGCCGTCGAACGTGCTGATCGAGGGGCGCAACCCGGTCCTCATCGACTTCGGCCTCGCGCAGCTGTCCGACGACTCCAAGCTGACGCACAGCGGCTGGCTACTGGGAACGCCGGGCTATCTCGCACCCGAGATCCTCTACGGCGACGACCCGACCCCGAAGGCCGACGTGCATTCGTGGGCCGCGACCGTGGTCTTCGCCGCGACTGCCAGAGGCCCGTACGGCAAAGGGCCCGCGATCGCCGTGATGGACAGGGTGCGCCGGGGCGAGTACGACCTGTCGGGGGTCCCGCAGAGCATCGACTGGATGATCAGACGTGCCCTGCTGCCGGAACCGAGGGAGCGTCCCGCTGCCGGTGAGCTCGTCGAGTGGATGACGCCGTTGCTGCCGTCGCAGCCGCAGGCGTACGCCGGACCCGCCGAGCGCCGTCCCGAACCCGCGACGCCCCAACAACGAGCTGTGGAGCGGCCGCGCACCTCACAGCCCTTGCAGCAGGGCAGGGCGAGCGGTGCCCGTCCAGCGGCGGAACCGAGCAGGCAGAGCCAGCGGCCGAGCACCCCGACGTACTCGCCGACTCCCTGGACCGAGCCACGTCGAGTGCCGTACGCCGCCTCGCTGTCGCTGTGGGTGTTCACCGTCGCCTTGGTCGTGGTGGCAGCGGTCACCGCGCCTCTGGTGGCCGCGGCGCTGGTGTTCGTCGGCGGGCTGCTGCTCAGAACCCTGACACTTCGGGGGCGGCGGCTCAAGGAGTGGCGCCGGCGCCGCGGCGCCCGCCGAAATGACTCAACGGTGGCCACGGTCTGCATGCCGTGGTTTGCAGTGCTGGCCCTGCCGGCCGCCTTGCTCAACGCCGGCGTTGCGATCGTCGACGCAGTCATCGTCGTGGTGGTCACGGTGCTGCTGGACGATCCTGCGTCACCCAGCCAGGTGCTCGCGCTCGCGGGCGTCGTAGGCGCACTCTTCGTGTGGTGGGGTCCGCTGAGTGGAGATGTCCGTGCCGGTGGTCGGATCGTCACTCGAACGCTGCTGCAGCCGGGGGCTGCAACGATCATGGTGCTCACGCTGGTGGCGCTGTCGGCGGTGGGTCTGCTGGCGATCAGGGGATCGGTCGGACCGCAGTACGACCCGCTCCCGGACCCGCCATGGGAGCGGTCGCTCCGTAGCCTGGTCCGCTGACGCGTGCCCGTCAGTTGAGACGAGTGCTCAACAAGCGGGCAGTTCACGTGCCAGACTCTGCTTCATGACCCACCGCCGGCCCATTATCGAGTAGCGCGTCAGAACTGACTCTCACGCGCCGACCTCTCGTCCCACGAGAGGTCTTTTTGTTGGCCGACCCTCTCGAGAAACCGGACTGCTCACGATGACTACCGATGACTTCCACGTCTACGACACCACCCTGCGCGACGGTGCGCAGCAGGAGGGTCTCAACCTCTCGGTGCACGACAAGCTGCAGATTGCCGGGCAGGTCGATGCCCTGGGTGTCGGGTTCATCGAAGGCGGTTGGCCGGGGGCGGTGCCCAAGGACACCGAGTTCTTCGCCCGCGCGAAGAACGAGCTGCACCTGCAGCACGCGACCCTGGTTGCTTTCGGTGCAACACGCCGGCCGGGAGTGCGCGTGGCCGACGACCCGCAGGTCGCGGCGCTCCGCGACAGCGCAGCCTCCGTCGTCACGCTGGTCGCCAAGAGCAGCGATCGGCATGTGGAGAAGGCGTTGCGGACCACCCTTGGCGAGAATCTGGCGATGATCACCGACACGGTGTCGTACCTGCGTGCTGAAGGTCAGCGCGTGTTCCTCGACGCTGAACACTTCTTCGACGGCTATCGAGACAATCGCGACTACGCACTTGCCTCGTTGGTGGCAGCGGCCGAGGCGGGCGCAGATGTCGTCGCGCTGTGTGACACCAACGGCGGGATGCTGCCCGACGAAGTGGCAGCGACCGTGCAGGACGTGGTGCGGTCAACCGGCGTACGTGTGGGGATCCACTGCCACAACGACACGGGTTGCGCAGTCGCCAACACGTTGTTCGCGGTCGAAGCCGGCGCGACCCATGTGCAGGGCACGATCAACGGTTACGGAGAGCGCACGGGAAACGCCGACCTTCTCGCGGTCGTGGCGAACCTCGAGCTCAAGCGTCGGCGGCCGGTCCTGCCTCCCGGGCGGTTGCGCGACTCCACGCGGATCGCCCACGCCGTCGCCGAGGTCACCAACGTCTCGCCGTCGCCACGCCAGCCGTACGTCGGTGTTTCCTCCTTCGCGCACAAGGCGGGCCTGCACGCGAGCGCCATCCGGGTGGACTCGAGCCTCTACCAGCACGTGGATCCCACCGAGGTCGGCAACGACATGCGGCTGCTCGTCTCGGAGATGGCAGGGCGAGCGTCGATCGAGCTGAAGGGGCGCGAGCTCGGCTACGACTTGTCGAAAGACCCGGCGCTGGTGGCGCGCGTGACCGACCGGGTCAAGGCGCTCGAGGCATCCGGCCACACGTTCGAGGCGGCCGACGCGTCCTTCGAGCTGCTGCTGGTCGAGGAGGCGGAAGGGGTTCGGCCGTCATACTTCGAGGTCGAGAGCTGGCGCGTGATCTCCGAGTCGAGCCCCGGCCAGGAGGCGGCGTCGGAAGCCACCGTGAAGTTGTCCGCCGGCGGCGAGCGGATCGTCGTCACCGGAGAGGGGAACGGCCCGGTGAACGCGCTCGACGCGGCGTTGCGGCTCGCGATCGGACAGGCGTTCCCCGAGGTGTCGAAGCTGGAGCTGGTCGACTACCGGGTGCGCATCCTGAACCAGGGGCGCGGCACTGACGCGGTCATCCGTGTGCTGATCGAGACAGCGGACGACACCACGTCATGGGTCACGGTCGGGGTGGGGCACAACATCGTGGAAGCCTCGTGGCGAGCTCTGCTCGACGCGGTGACCTACGGGCTGCGCCGGGCCGGCTGACTCTACGCCCCGACGGCTCGCGGGCGCTCTACTTCACGGAGGTGCGCGAGCCAATCGTCAGCCTCCTGCTGTCGGTGGAACCGCAGCACCCTCGGTGCACCCGGATCGGCCGCCCAGGCGTCGACGCGGGCGCGTTTGCGGCGAAACGACGTGAAGTGCCACCACAGGATCGAGTCCCGCTGGAGGAAGGCGTTGCGCCAGGTCTCGTAGTTGCCGTTGCAGATCTCCTGCCTGTCGATCGACCGGGCTACTGCCCGACCCGGTGACGCCGTACACGAGCACCCTCCGCGCACCGCCGAGACCGTGCGGCTGCGACATGGACCCATCCTAAGGCGGGTAGTGAGGAAGGGTGCTGCACGGGCGCCGGTAGGCTTGCCCGTCGTGAGGATCGCGAGGTACACGACGGGTGATGAGCCGGCGTACGGCGTCGTCGGGGGCACTGACGGCGACGAGATCATCGCCACCATGGTCGGTGATCCTCTGTACGTCGGAGTGGAGCTGACCGGTGAGCAGGTCGGCCTCGCCGACGCCCGGTTGCTCGCGCCCGTCATCCCACGGAGCAAGGTCGTGTGCATCGGCCGCAACTACGCGGCGCACGTCGAGGAGCTCGGTCACGATGTCCCCGAAGAGCCGCTCGTCTTCCTCAAGCCCAACACGTCTGTCGTCGGACCCCACGACCCCATCGTCTATCCGCGACAGAGCAGCAACGTGCATTTCGAGGGGGAGCTCGCGGTGGTCATCGGCCGCATCTGCCGCGACGTGCCGGTCGAACGCTGGAAGGACGTCGTCTTCGGCTACACGGTCGCCAACGACGTGACGGCGCGAGACCTGCAGGAGAAGGACGCCCAGTGGGCACGGGCGAAGGGCTTCGACTCGTTCTGCCCGCTCGGCCCGTGGATCGAGACCGAGCTGGACCCGGCTGACCTGACGGTGACGACGGAGCTCAACGGTGACGTCAAGCAGCTGGGCCAGACGAGCCTGATGCTGTACGACATCCCCACCGTCATCGCCTACATCACGTCGTTCATGACGCTGCTTCCGGGCGATGTGATTCTCACCGGCACCCCCGCGGGCGTTGGCCCGATGCAGCCCGGCGACGACGTGTCCGTCACCATCCAGGGGATCGGCACGTTGACGAACAAGGTGGTTTCTCGTGACTGACGCACCCACGGTCCCGGTTCGCGTTCGCTTCTGTCCTTCGCCCACGGGGAATCCTCATGTCGGGCTGATCCGTACGGCGCTCTTCAACTGGGCGTTCGTGCGTCACCTCGGGGGCACGTTCGTCCTCCGGATCGAGGACACCGACGTCAGCCGCGACTCGGAGGAGTCCTACGTCAGCATGCTCGAGGCCATGCGCTGGCTCGGCTTCGACTGGGACGAGGGTCCGCAGGTCGGGGGGCCGTTTGGCCCCTACCGACAGTCCGAGCGCTTCGGCATCTACGAAGACGTTGCGGCAAAGTTGCTTGCTTCCGGACACGCCTACCACTGCTACTGCTCCCATTCCGAGCTCGAGGATCGCAACGTGCGTGCGCGTGCCGAGGGCCGCACTCCCGGTTACGACGGTCACTGCCGCAATCTCACGGCCGATCAGGTGGCGACCTACGAGGCGGAGGGGCGCCAGCCGGTTGTGCGTTTTCGTATGCCCGACACCGAGATCACCTTCCACGACCTGGTCCGCGGTGAGATCAGCTTCGCAAGCGAGCATGTACGCGACTACGTTGTGGTGCGCGCGAACGGTCATCCGCTCTACACGCTCGTCAACCCCGTCGACGATGCCCTGATGGAAATCACACACGTGCTGAGGGGTGAGGACCTGCTTTCGTCCACGCCGCGGCAGATCGCGCTGTATGCCGCCATGGCCGAGATCGGGATCGGCAGCGGGAAGACTCCCCAGTTCGGCCACCTTCCTTACGTGATGGGACAGGGCAACAAGAAACTGTCGAAGCGCGATCCCGAGTCGAATTTGGTTACCTACCGCGAACGGGGCTTCCTCCCCGAGGGGCTCTTGAACTACCTCGCCCTGCTCGGCTGGGCCATCGCTGAGGACCGGGACATCTTCTCCGTGGACGAGATGGTCGAGGCGTTCACGATCGACCGTGTCAACCCGAACCCCGCCCGCTTCGATATGAAGAAGTGCGAAGCGATCAATGCGTCACACCTGCGGGCACTGCCGGTCGACGAGCTGGCCGAGCGCGTCCTCCCGTTCCTCCAAGCCGCAGGGCTGGTTGCCGACCCCGTGACGCCCCCCGAGCGCGCTTTGGTCGTGGCCACAGCACCGCTCATCCATGAGCGGATGACGACACTCGGTGAGGCAGTCGACATGATCGGGTTCCTGTTCGTCTCGGAGGATGGCTTCACGATCGATGCCGGCGACGCAGCCAAGCTCCTCGATGACGACGGCGTCGCAGTGGTGCGAGCGGCCTATGACGCGCTCAACTCGGTGCAGACCTGGGTTACGCCGTCCATCGAACAGGCGCTTCGGGCCAAGCTGGTCGAGGAGATGCAGCTCAAGCCGCGCCACGCGTTCGGGCCTGTCCGCGTCGCCGTCACCGGCCGCCGTATCTCGCCGCCGCTCTTCGAGTCCCTCGAGCTGCTCGGACGCGAGCGGTCGCTCTCGCGGCTGAGTCTGCTGCTCGCAGGCTGACTCGTGGACGAGCAGCCGCCCGCACACGTGCCGCTGGGCGCCACATCCGAACCGGGCTGGCCTCCTGCGCCACCGCCGACAGGAGCGCCGTACGCGCCGGGTTCGGTGTACCCGCCAAGCATGACAGCCGGGGAGGGTGGCGGTACGCCGCCAACGCCGCCCGCGCCGGCGTACCACCGGCAGCTAACAGCCATCAAGGGAGGATGGTGGCGCCTGGGCATGGCGATCGTGGCGTCGGCGGTCGGGTTGGTGGCCGCCGCCGTCGCGGCCGTCCTCGCTGTCACGGTCGTGGCACGGACGGTCGGCTACAGCGACTTCACGGTCGACCCGGCCGACGGGATCAACGCCGGGGAGATGCTCGCGACCAACCTCGGCCTGATCCTGCTCATCCCGGTCGCTGCTCTGCTCGCCCGCACCCTGTATGGCATCAAGCCTCGCCGGCTGTCGTCCATGCGCCCTGGGCTGCGCTGGACGTGGCTGGGTGCCTGTGTCGCCATGGCAGCGTCCGTCTGGGTGCTCCTCTTCGCGCTGGTCCTCGCCGGTGTGCTGGCGGAGGGGAGCGCACGGCTCGGGAGTGCGGTCGTCGCGTTCCTGCTCGTCGTGCTGCTCACGACGCCATTGCAAGCCGCGGGGGAGGAGTACCTCTTCCGAGGGCTGCTCCTGCAGGCATTCGGGGCAACCCGGTTGCCCACGTGGTGCTGCTGTCTTGCCACCGGTGCGCTGTTCGCCACCGCGCATCTGCAGTTCCAGCCGGCACTGTTCGCGGATCGGCTGCTGCTCGGTGTGGTCTTCGCCTGGCTGGTGGTGTGGACCGGGGGACTTGAGGCAAGCATCGCCATCCACGCGATCAAGAACGTCGCGGTCCTCATCCCGGCCGGTCTGCTCGGAGACGTCGACGAGGCGATCGACCCCAGTGCGGTGACCTGGGTGCCGTTCATCGTCGACGTCGTGCTGCTCTCGATCGTCGTGCCGTGGATCGCGTACCGGTGGCGCAGACGCACCCAACAGAGCGCGTCTGTGAGGCCGCCGCAACGACCGACGCTGCGATGACCCCATCCGCGCGCCGCTGGATTCGCGGCTTCGCTGGACGCCGTCGGAACCGGCGTACGCCGTTTGGTGGGACCGAGCGGCTCCGGTATCGTCAACCCTCGGCGTGCGGGCGACCGACGCCTCTCCCATGGGGTATGGGGTAATTGGCAGCCCGACTGGTTCTGGTCCAGTTAGTCTAGGTTCGAGTCCTAGTACCCCAGCGACGAGACGGCTGCAGCCGGGCTATAGAGTCTCGTTTCCGATGGCCCCGTTGTGTAGTGGCCTAGCACGCCGCCCTCTCAAGGCGGTAGCGCGGGTTCGAATCCCGTCGGGGCTACCATCGGCGTCCAGCACGCCGCGCCCACGCGCAGTTAATTGCCTTCTGCAGAGGCGCCTCGTCCCCGGGAGAACGACGCTCGTTCTCTCCCAGTCACATCGACAACTCGATCGGCCAGAGGAGAATCGCGTCGACGCGACGACTGCGCTCCCATTCACGAGTCGCAACGGATCCGTCTGTTACACGCGTGGTACAAAGGATTCAAGTTCACCGACGTTTGCGCGAGTCAGCGTGGGTCAGTCAGTCAGTACTACGACATCTGATGAAGGCATGTCAACCACCTGCCCGGATGCCCGAGTTAGGCTGACTGTACGGCGGTTATGCATCTCATGGGTTGCTACCGTTTCCCCTTGTTTTCCTCTGACTTGCTAAATCTTCGCTACATGGGATCTCAAGCGGAGTTTAGGTTGTCACCTCCGGATGAACTCCACCGGAGCGGTGCGCGCATGCTTTCGACACCCCAGAGCCGCCCAACCCAAGGTTCACGGTCTATGGCTAGAACGTCCTCGCCAGTGGCGGCCTCCCGCTCGTACCTAGACCCGCGTCGACCCATCTGCTGGACAAATTGGCGGCGGTCGCGGCGAAGCTGGTCACCCTTCCCGAGCTCCAGGCGCTGACCAAGGCGATGCCCGAGCGCTGCCAACTCATGGTGCTGCTCGCGCGGCCTCCGGTCCGGTGAGATCACAGGGCTCGGGGGCACTCTATCTGCGCTCGCAGCCCCGAAGTAGGGCGCTGGCAGGGACTTCCGCGCTTGCGCCAATGACCCTGCAGCCGTGTGGGTCCCGAGAGGAACTCCGAACCTTGCACAGGTCAAGCGGATCAGACAGAACTGCAGCCGCTGGGCGAGGCATACCCCCCGGAGGCGGACCTGGCGATATGCCTGTCTGGCCTACTCCCCTTCGAGAACGTGCGGATCGGTGAGCAACGCCGCTGACAGTTCGCCGCACCGTTCAGGCACTGTTGGTGCGTTCTCGGGAGGATCGTCGTGTTCGTATATGTCGCCACTGGCTTCGATCATGTCGCCAACCCTGAGTTCACTTCCGTTCGACAGGGTCACCGCGAGGCCGTCTTCGGCCGCTTCCGACCCTTCAGGGAAGACGGCAATCCACCGGTTTTCCCCGAGCTCCAGACCCAGGCAACCGTCCATCTCGCGAAGGGTGCCGACGATCCTTTGATCCGAACCGCCTGACCTGCTCCCGGCAATTAGGACAGTGACACCCCCCGCCTCGACGGGCTGCGCCTCGTCGGCGCAGCCTGATAGCAGTAGGGATGCGACGGCGATCGGCATCAGCCACCTCACGGTTGGTCCACTTTCCACGCCAGTCCGGTTGAAACTCATCCGTCTGGCCCCACGCGAACGTTTACCTGCAGGTCGTCAAGCGTGTTGTTCAGTGGAGTCCACTGGTCACGAGTCTGAAAGTCCAAGGTCCTGTGCCAGCCGGAATGCACGCCGTAGAATCGGCTCCCGTAGAACCACGGCCCACCGCTATCTCCACCAGTAGCCCTGCGGTCATCCATGTCGACTAAGTTGCAGTACTCGTCACGGCATGTAGTCAGGTTGTGAACGTTGTCACATTTCGCGTCGTCTGACCCGCGGCCAAAGAAGCATAGAAACTGATCCACCGATGGGTTTCCGACGGGACCGTCGATGTCTCGGTACTCTCCAACCGCGTAATAGAAACCGTAGCCAACATCCTCGGTGGAAGAGTTGTACTGAATATCTCCCTTGGAGTAAGGGAGGCGACGTTGGTATGTCAGAACGTCTCGGCCGGAGTAGTCGAAGTCGCCATTGCAGTGCTCCGCAGTGATCAAGCCCTCGGTTGTCCCGCCCGTTCCGCGGACTGGCCATCCCGAGGTGCACTGCAACGTATTCGTGCCAGCATAAGTAAGTATCGCCCCGCCACGGATGGTGTCATTGCCGGAGTCTCCAGCGGGTGCGGTTCTGATCTGCACGTCAAGCTCTTTGCCGACGGACCGAATGGCGTCGTTTCCGGCTGTGTACATCGCTTCCATCGCGGCGGAGTCGCCCTCAGTGATCCCGTACACCGTGGTCACCACGGCTCCGAGCTCCGCGCTGAAACTAGTGCTAACTGAATGCGGCAGGGCCTCGGCGCGAACCGCATAATGAACCGATTCCACCGCTTGGCGCACTTCTGTTTCGCTCAGGGGGGCGTCTCCCATCAAGTCAACCGGGACAGGAACGCCGTTCAGCAGTTCGAGGGCGTCAGTTGGCACAGGGCCCTTGAACGTGATCGTCCCCCCAAAGTCGTCGCCCTCATTCATTGAGGAGGAGGCAAACCCATCGGGGTGCTTGGCCTTGATCATTGCGACGGCATCGGAGAATTCTTCCTGCCAGCCAAACCGAGCCACCGCATTGCGGAACGAGATACCTTCCTGTTCAGCGATCAGGCGCAGGTCAGCTGCCTGAAATTCGTCCACCTGGATATTTGTGTCACTCGGTTCGTAGGTAATGATCGCGACAGCGGCGGGGGCATCGGAACCAAGCTGGACGGCGGCGCCCCCTGGCGGAGGGGAAGCGACCACCAGAATGGCCAGGGTCGCGATCCCAGCGAGCGATGCGAGCGTCCGAGTAGCGATCATCGCCGTCTCCCCATACCACCTATAGACGTGAAGTCGGTCTTGGAATAGTGCGCCCTTCTTGCGGGGTTGTCAAGACTTCGATGCGGCGTTACTTGGCTACCTGCAGCCGCCGCGCGAATGAGCGACACGCCGGTCCGCAGACGTAGATGCACCGAGCCCGGATCACCTGTCATCGGCAGGGTCCGCCGCCATGTGCGGCAGAACCGGACGACGGCGCGCTGTATGCCCGACTCCTGCTTATGGCCGATGAGGGCATGTCCGAGGACCAGGCGAAGGGGCCGCGATTGAGATTCGACAAGTGCCCGACACCAAGTCGAAGTGCAAGCCGAGGATTCCTGCTTCGTCGTAGAGGTTCGCCGAGTGGCGGAGGGCGACTCCTTCACGCTCGGCGACAAACAGGGCTGAAAGTTTTGAAACCGCGCATTGAGGACATCCTGTCATCGGATATGAGCCCGCGGCTTCATGCTCGCCGCCGAAAGGCCTAGCTTGGCTCGACCTGAACGAGGCGCCGGGCGCCGCGGGATCTGTTGGACAACGCTGGGCGGCTGATCGCCTCTCCTTCTCACTGTCGATTGAGAAGGAGACGATGATGACGGGTTCTACGTGGACGCCGAGGCGGGCAGTATTGTCTGGGCCGTTGGGCGAGTACGGGGCCGGGCTTCGCTGCCGCGCCGCTCGAACAATGCGCTTCAAGCCGATGTCCGCAGACCATCAGTTGCGGCTGCTGGCTCATCTGAGCGGCTGGATGCAGAATCACGGCCTGGGAGCCAGGCAGACTGACCGGGGCGCGGGTCGACGAGTTCCGAGTGGAACGTTGTGCCATCTATACCGCGTTGTACTCCCGGCGGGCGCTGCGTCCGCTGCTGGATCACCTAGCCGGGCTGGGTCTGCTCCCGCCGAGGAGTTCCGTGAAGGGGCGGTCCGGATCGTCGAGAAGACGAACAAGCCGATCGCGCAGGTCGCTCGCGACCTCGGGGTGAACGAGGGCACGTTGGGGAACTGGGTGAACCGGGCTCGTGAGGAAGCCGAGGGCACGCGCGGGTTGTCCAAGGACGACCGCGAGGAGCTCAAGCGGCTGCGCGGCGAGGTCGCCGAACTCCGGATGGAGCGCGATGTCCTCAAGCGATCCGTGGTCTTGTGGGTCAAGGAGGCGACGAAGTGAGCGTGGCACGCTTCATCGCCGACCAGAGGACCAAGTACCGGGTGCCACACACGGTCGTCTGTGCCCTGCTCGGGGTGTCGCTGGCGTGGTTCTACAAGTGGCTGGGCCGTGCCTCGGGGCCGTCGGCGACGAGCGGTCTGCACACGGATCGGGACCGACGCCGCGACACCGTTGACCGGGCGGTGAAGGTGGCGTTCGACACGGCACGGGGGCTGCACGGCTCGCCCAGGTTGCACGCCGATCTCCGAACGAGGGCTGGACGGTCTCGGAGAAGACGGTGGCGGACTCGATGCGCAACCAAGGCCTGGTCGCACGCCGGATCAAGCGCAGGAACGGGCTGACCAAGCAGGACAAGACCGCACCGAAGTTCCCTGAGTCGAAGATTCCCTTGAGAGGCAGGCAGTCGGGTTCGCGTCTCGTGGCCATCGGACTGGGCGCCCGATGGACGCTCTTCGCGCTCGCCATCCAAGCCGCCGTCGTCGGATGATCAACGGGTTGGTACGTTCTGGCGTCTGAACTCGAGGGCAAATTCATATGGTCTAAGCAACGCCGTTGAGATCGGAGTGTTGCGATGGTGCGTCCTGTTGAGGTGCGGGATCGGGTGATCGATTTGGTGTGTACGGGTCTGAGCCTGCATGCGGCGGCGGCTGACGCTGGTGCGTCGTTGGCCTCGGCGTCGAGGTGGTGGGCTCAGTGTGGGCGGATGGAACTTGTGCTAGCTCATGGTTGTGTCGGCGGTCTTGGACCGGCCCCGGCGGCGGTGCCTGGTAGCGGTCGGTGTCGGCGGTCTTTGTCGAGTGAGGACCGGGCGGTGATCGCTGCTGGCCATCGTAAGGGGCTCTCGGATGCAGTTATCGGTGACCTGATCGGCCGGGACAGGTCGGTGGTGTGGCGTGAGTTGCGCCGCAACTCCAGTGAGAACGGTGAGTACTACGGAGGTGTCGCGCACCGGGTGGCCGCGGACCACCGGCGCCGACCCAAGTCGTTCAAGCTGGTTGAGGACCAGGCGCTGTGCCGACGGATCGAGGGGTGGATGGACCAGGGTTGGTCACCACGTCTGATTGCCCAGATGCTCGCCACACAGCACCAAGGTGGCGGCGGCGATGACCACACTGGTCGGGTGAGCCACGAGACGATCTACCAGGCGCTCTACGTGCAAGCCCGCGGCAGCCTGCGTGCCGATCTGCACCGGCAGCTCAGCCTGAAGCGGCGTCACCGGGTCCCACGGACCCGGGACCGTCATGCCTCGAGCCCGTACAAGGAGGCGTTCAAGATCAGCCAGCGTCCTGCCGAGGTCGATGACCGGGCGGTGCCTGGTCATTGGGAAGGCGACTTGATCGTCGGCCCGGAGTCGAAGTCGGCGATCGGGACCCTGGTGGAACGCTCGACCCGGTTCACGATCTTGTTGCACCTGCCCGGCCGACACGACGCGAACACGGTGGCCGAGGCGATGATCCGCGAGATGGGTCACCTACCCGAGCATCTGCGGCGCTCGATCACCTGGGACCGTGGCAGCGAGCTCGCCGACTACCCCCGCATCCAGGTCGAGCTGGCGACGCAGCTGTTCTTCTGCGACCCCCACTCGCCCTGGCAGCGCGGCACGAGCGAGAACACCAACCGGCTCCTACGGTTCTGGTTCGAGAAGGGAACCGACTTGTCGGTGCACACCGACAAGGACCTGCGACGGGTCGCAGACACCCTCAACAAACGACCCAGACCCACCCTGGACCTACAGACCCCAGCCATGAGGCTGAACGCGCTGCTCACCGCAGCGTGAAAACCCCACCGTTGCTAAGACCGCTTGACATTGCCCGAGTCAAGTCGACAAGAGCGTTCCAAACCAGAGGCTTAGCGCGGTCGCGCCTGGCCAGGGTGACCTCAGCCACCGCAAACAGGCCGGCATGATGCGACGCAACATCGCCTGGCGCAACAGACACATCACCGATCCACGACTCCGCAAGGCCATCCGACGAGCCGAACCATCAAGAGGGCGAAGGTTGCCTGATGCGGACTAGGTCATGCTGGTCTCGTGCAGGACAGTCTCCTCGGGGGTGAACGCCCGCAGCACGCAGAACTCGTTGCCGTGCGGGTCGGCGAGCACAGCCCAACTGACGTCGTCGGTTTGACCGACGTCGACGCGTCGGGCACCTAACGACTCGAGCCTCGCCACCTCGGCTGCTTGGTCAAGCGGGCGCAGATCAAGGTGCAGCCGATTCTTCACAGTCTTCGCGTCATCGACCTTGAGAAACAGCAGGTCCGGCACAACGCCGTCCTGCGGGCTACCTGCTGGCGGCTCCAACGCCACCTCGTCCGGCTCGTCGTAGGTCTTGCGCCAGCCCAGTGCCGCCTGCCAGAAGTCAGCAAGCTCGGTTGGGTCGTGAGTGTCGATGCAGAGGCACTGAATACTGAGCGTCATAGCCGAACTGTGCGCGAGCCATCTGCTCGGCGTCCAGTAGTTTTTCCGCCGACCGCGATGTCCGAATCCCGCCAGTGACCGATGCTGTCATGGGGTTGGATAGGTCTCATGGACGTGACGTACGAGCTGGCGAGCGACGCGGATCGCTGCTACCGCGCTGTCCTCAGCCGCGACCGCCGGTTCGACGGCGTCTTCTACACGGCCGTGCGTACCACCGGCATCTACTGCCGGCCGTCGTGCCCGGCGATGACCCCGCGCTGACGCAATGTCGCGTTCTACGTCACCGGCGCAGCCGCCCAGTCCGCTGGCTTCCGGGCCTGTCGCCGCTGCCGGCCCGACCTGACTCCCGGATCACCGGGATGGGATGTGAAGGCCGACGTAGCCGGACGTGCGATGCGGATGATCTCTGACGGCCTCGTCGACCGCGAAGGGGTGGAGGGGCTGGCGTCGCGCGCCGGCTACACCTCTCGACACCTCAACCGGGTGCTGACCGAGCAGCTGGGAACCGGCCCGCGTGCGCTGGCTCGGGCACAGCGCGCACACACGGCTCGCATCCTGATCGAGACGACAGACATGTCGTTTGCTGACGTGGCGTTCGCCGCCGGGTTCGCCAGCATTCGACAGTTCAACGCCACGGTGCAGCAGATCTACGCCGAGACACCGACCGTGCTTCGACAGCGTCCGCCGTACGGCCCGCGCGCCGAGCGCCGCACCCGGAGTGGTGACCCTGTCGCTCGCGGTCCGGAAGCCATTTGACGCCGAAGGAGTCCTCGGCTTCCTTGCACCGCGGACTGTGCAGGCGGTCGAGAGCATCGATGACGGCACGTACACTCGCACGTTGCGCCTGCCCCAGAGTCACGGGACGGTCCAGCTGACCCCCGCCGCCGACCAGGTCGTCTGCACCGTCCACCTCGCCGACCTGCGCGACCTGACGTCGGCTGTCGAGAGATGCCGTCGGCTGTTCGACCTCGACGCGGATCCCGTCGCCATCGACGCGCACCTCGGTACGGACGAGACCCTTGGGCCTTCGGTGTCGAAGCGTCCCGGAGTGCGAGTGCCGGGTCACGTCGTCGGCTTCGAAGTCGTGGTCCGGGCCATGGTCGGGCAACAGATATCGGTGGCTGGTGCACGCACGATCGCGGCCCGGCTGACGCAGGAGTACGGCGAGCGGGTCGCTGACGAGGGGACCGTGACGCACCTGTTCCCGTCGGCCGACGCGATCGCCGCCGCCGACCCGGAGCTATTGCCGATGCCTCGTGCCCGCGCGCGAGCCCTGGTCGGTGCCGCAGCGGCAGTGGCCGGCGCCGACCTCGTGCTCGACAGGAGCGCCGACCGCGGCGACGTACGCCGCCGCCTGCTGGCGCTGCCGGGCATCGGGCCGTGGACGGCGGACTACATCGCCCTGCGTGCCCTCGGCGACCCCGACGTGTTCCTGCCGACCGACCTCGGGGTGAAGCACGGGCTGGCCAGACTTGGCGTGTCCGGACCGGCCGAGGAGGCAGCCGCGCGATGGAGCCCGTGGCGCTCCTACGCTCTTATGCACGTGTGGTCGGCGCTGAGCAGTGAACCACCAACCGAGGAGGAGAAATGACGGACAGCATGCTGATGGAGTCGCCAGTGGGCACGATGCGGCTGGAAAGTGACGGCGAGGCCTTGACGCACGCGGAGTTCGTGGCCGACGACGTCCTGCCCGGGGCACTCGAGGGCGAGCCCGACCCCGTCCTCGTGGAGGCGAGCCGCCAGCTCGAGGCCTACTTCGCTGGTGAGCTGCGCGTCTTCGACCTGCCGCTGGCAGCCCATGGCACGGACTTCCAGACCCGGGTGTGGGCGGAGCTGGTCAAAATCCCGTTCGGTGAGACGACGTCGTACGGCGCGATCGCGGCTCGACTCGGGAAGCCACCGGGTGCGTCTCGAGCCGTCGGCCTGGCGAACGGCGCGAATCCCATCGCGATCGTCGTGCCGTGCCACCGCGTCATCGGGTCCAACGGGTCCTTGATCGGGTACGCCGGGGGGCTGGACCGCAAGCGCTACCTGCTCGGCTTGGAGTCGCCGACGCCTGCCCAGCCCGGACTGTTCGACGAGGCGTTGCGCCGTGAGGTCACTCTCCCGAGCGTCGCAGCGACTCGCTGAGGCGCTCGGCCGCGGCGAGGACCGCGGGGGCGTGCATGCGACCCGGTTGCCGGCTCATCCGCTCCAGCGGGCCCGAGACGGAGACCGCGGCGATCACCTTCCCTGAGGGGGAGCGGACGCCGGCGGACACCGAGGCGACGCCCGCCTCCCGCTCGCCGACGCTCTGCGCCCAGCCGCGTCGGCGAATGCTCGCCAGCGCGCCCGCGTTGAACGCGGCGCCATGCAGACCACGGTGCATCCGGTCCGGATCCTCCCAGGCCAGTAGCACCTGGGCCGCTGACCCGGCAAGCATGCTGAGCTGGCTGCCGACCGGGATGGAGTCGCGCAGGCCGCTCGGGCGTTCGGCTGCCGACACGCACACACGGAAGTCTCCTTGCCGGCGGAACAGCTGGGCGGACTCACCGGTGATGTCACGCAGCCGGGCCAGAATCGGTCCCGCCGCTGCCAACAGCCTGTCCTCACCGGCGGCCGAGGACAGCTCACTCAGTCGCGGACCCAGCATGAACCGGCCTTGCATGTCACGCGCCACCAGCCGGTGGTGCTCCAGGGCGACGGCCAGCCGGTGCGCCGTCGGCCGCGCCAGACCGGTGGCTGCGACCAGCCCGGCGAGCGTCGCTGGACCGGCCTCCAGCGCCGAGAGCACGAGAGCCGCTTTGTCGAGTACGCCGACTCCGCTAGAGTTACCTGAACTGTCCATGCCTCGATACTGCCGTCTCAGATGATGGTATGCAAGCGGGAGGGCTCAGATGAGTTCGACACCACCACGAACCTTGGCTCACAAGCTGTGGGACGAGCACGTCGTCCGGCGGTCGGCAGGCGAGCCCGACCTGCTCTACGTCGACCTGCATCTCATCCACGAAGTGACCAGCCCGCAGGCCTTTGAGGGGCTTCGCGATGCCGGCCGGCCGGTACGTCGCCCCGACCTCACCCTCGCTACCGAGGACCACAACATTCCCACGGTCGACGTCGACCGCCCGATCGCCGACCCGGTGTCGCGGGCGCAAGTTCAGGCGCTGCGCGACAACTGCGCAGAGTTCGGCATCCGGCTGCACCAGCTCGGCGACGTAGAACAGGGCATCGTGCACGTCGTCGGACCGCAGCTCGGACTCACCCAACCAGGCATGACGATCGTGTGCGGTGACTCGCACACGTCAACGCACGGCGCATTCGGCGCGTTGGCCTTCGGGATCGGGACGAGCGAGGTCGAGCATGTACTCGCAACCCAGACCCTCCCGCAGTCACGGCCCAAGACGATGGCCGTCAACGTCGAGGGCGAGCTCCCGGTCGGGGTTTCTGCGAAGGACCTGGTCCTCGCGCTTATCGCTCAGGTGGGCACTGGTGCCGGCCGGGGACACGTCGTCGAGTACCGCGGCGAGGCCATCCGCGGGCTGTCGATGGAGGCCCGGATGACGATCTGCAACATGAGCATCGAGTGGGGCGCCAAGGCCGGCCTGATCGCTCCCGACGACACCACGTTCGACTACCTGCGTGGACGCCAGCACGCGCCGTGTGGGGCGGGCTGGGACGCCGCCATCGACCACTGGCGCTCCCTTGTCACCGACGAAGGCGCGACGTTCGACCGCGAGGTCACCCTTGACGTCGAGGGTCTCGGCCCGTTCGTCACCTGGGGAACCAACCCTGGGCAGGGAGTCCCGCTGTCGGCTGAGGTCCCGTCGCCCAGCAGCTACTCCGACGAGTCCGCGCGGGTGGGTGCCGAGCGCGCGCTGGAGTACATGGGCCTGTCGGCCGGCACCAAGATGCGCGACATCGCCGTCGACACCGTCTTCGTCGGCTCCTGCACCAACGGGCGCATCGAAGACCTGCGCGAAGTGGCAGCGGTCATCGAGGGGCGACAGGTGGCGCCGTCGGTACAGATGCTGGTCGTGCCCGGCTCGACCAGGGTGCGGTTGCAGGCCGAGGCCGAGGGACTGGACACGGTCTTCCTGGCAGCAGGTGCGCAGTGGCGCGGGGCGGGATGCTCGATGTGCCTCGGCATGAACCCGGACCAGCTCAAGACCGGTGAGCGCAGCGCCTCAACGTCGAACCGGAACTTCGAAGGACGGCAGGGCAAGGGCGGCCGCACGCACCTCGTCTCACCGGTTGTCGCCGCGGCGACGGCTGTCACTGGACACCTGGCTGCCCCGGCCGACCTGCCCGCTGCGCAGAAGGGAACTTGACCATGGAGAAGTTCGAGCGGCACGTCGGGACGGCCCTCCCGCTGCAGCGCAGCAACGTCGACACCGACCAGATCATCCCGGCCGTCTACCTCAAGCGCATCACCCGCACCGGCTTCGAGGACGGCTTGTTCGCGGCCTGGCGCAGCGACCCCGACTTCGTCCTCAACCGGTCCGAGTACTCCGGTGCGAGCATCCTGCTGGCCGGTCCCGACTTCGGAACCGGCTCGTCGCGCGAGCACGCCGTGTGGGCTTTGCGTGACTACGGATTCAAGGTCGTCGTCAGCCCGCGCTTCGGCGACATCTTCCGGGGCAACGCCGGCAAGCAGGGCCTGCTTGCCGTTGAAGTGTCAGACGACGTCGTCGAGCAGCTGTGGACGATCATCACCGCCGCGCCTTCCACGGAGGTGACGGTCGACCTCCAGAGTCGGCGCATCACAGCGGCCAATCTCGTGGCAGACGTCGACATCGACGATTACACCCGCTGGCGGCTGCTCGAGGGCCTCGACGACATCGACATCACGTTGTCGCACGAGGCCCAGATCTCTGCCTACGAACGGAATCGGGCGTCGTTCAAGCCGCTCACCCTCGGTCGGTAGCCTGCAACACCCGCAGCCTGGCAAGGTCGCCAGCACGAAGAAATCGCTTGTGACACAAGATAATTGCCGCTTCTCGTTGGGTGTGTCGCGGAGTTTTGCTGTTCTATGGTGAATAGCGTTTCGACCAACGTCGAGCACCGGCTCGACCCGCAGCGTTTGAGGAAGGGAAATCCCTTGAACAAGAGTCAACTCATCGAGGCACTGTCCAACCGTTTCGAGGGAAACAAGAAGGCTGCTCAGCACGCCCTCGAGTCTGTCCTCGACACGATCACGCGCGAGGTGTCCAAAGGCGAGAAGGTCGCGATCACCGGATTCGGCGCCTTCGAGAAGGCCATCCGTCCGTCGCGCATGGTGCGCAACCCTCGCACCGGTGAGCGCACCCGGGCGAAGAAGACCGCTGTACCGAAGTTCCGCGCGGGTGCAGACCTGAAGGCGGTCGTCTCCGGCGCCAAGAAGCTCCCCAAGGTTGCGGCCTCCACCGCGTCGGCTACGACGTCTTCCACGCGAAAGTCGACGTCGTCGTCACCGGCCAGGAAGACCACGACCGCGAAGAAGACCTCGACGGCCAAGAAGACCTCGTCGGCAAGGAAGAGCACCGCTTCGAAGTCGACCGCCGCCAAGCGCACGTCGACTGCGTCGAGGTCGACCGCAAAGAAGAGCGCCGCCAAGACGTTGGCCAAGAAGTCGTCGTCCACCACTGCAAAGAAGTCGGCTGCGAAGACGCTGGCCAAGAAGTCGCCGGCGGCGAAGACCACCACGGCGAAGCGTTCTCCGGCCAAGAAGTCCTCGAATGCCAGGAAGACCGCGAAGAAGAGCTAGCTCGCTCGATCAGCGCCAGGTGGGTCCGACCCGTTGAGGGTCGGACCCACCTGGCGTTTTCACGACGGGGGAGGGTCGGCGTCGGGGAGGGTGAGGATCGTCAGCGAGCGCACGTCGTTGCCGGCGCCGAGCTCGAAGCGGACACGCTGTCCGAGGCGCAGCAGCCGCAGACCGCTTGCTTCGAAGGTCTGTGGGGAGATGTCGACGAGCCGGCCGTCATCGAGCACGATGTTTCCACGGTGTGTGGAATCGTCGAACGCCCAGACCGTGCCCTGCATGCGCTCACCGTAATGCGTCGTGGTCGAGCCCGGCGACGACCTTCGCGGTGTACGCGCCGACGCCGAGCCGCAAAGCTTCGCCGAGGTCGACCAGCGTGTCGACGTCGCGGCGAAGTCGCTCAATCCGCGCAGAGGTGACCTCGACAGCGCCCTGGTCGTGATGTGTTGCCCACGAGCCGGGGCCAAAGGCGGGCCTCAGGTCCCGTCCGGCGGAGGCAGCCAGCAGTGTCGTACCCGTGCCGTCGGTGTCGCCGACGAACCAGTACTCCGACGGGGCCGCGTCGAGCACCTCCGACAGGTCGGCCGGTCGTAGCGCAGGCAGATCACCCGCTAGCGCGATGAGGCCGCAGTCAGGGTCCCGGCCGCGAACGTCGTCTGCGCCGTGACGGATAGCCGCGTTGAGACCGGCATGGGGCCGGTCAGCGACGAGGTCGGCGCCCAGGTCGCGGAACGCCTCCCGCTCTGGGTCGTCGGTGACGACCACGACCCGGCGTACGCCCGGCGTCGTGAGCGCGGCGAGGGTGGTGTCGAGGGCGAACGCACGAGCCAGATCGCGACGTTGTTCGACAGAGATGCCCGTCAGTCGTGACTTGGCAACCGCAACCGGCTTGACGGGGATGATGATCGACCACGGAAGTCGAGGGGGCGCGGGCATCACCACTGATACTTCCACGTTGCCCGCAGCACCCCTCAGCACGTCCGATACTTGTCGCCCTGCCAAGATGACTTTCAGTCGAACCTGCAAGGAGGTATTGTGGCGCGTCGCAAGCGCGAGTGGGCGTTCGGCTTCTGCGTGCTCGTACTGCGTCGTCCGCTGATGCTTCTCACCAGGCGTGACTGGCGCGGCGGCGAACACGTGCCCCGCACCGGCGGATGCGTGATCGCAGTCAACCACGTGTCGGAGTTCGACCCGATCCCGTTCGCCCACTTCATCTACGACAACGGCAGGCTTCCGCGGTTCCTCGGCAAGGCCGAGGTGTTCAAGGTGCCCGTCGTCGGTGCGATCCTGACGAACGCAGGGCAGCTCCCGGTCTACCGCAAGACGACCGACGCGGCGAAGGCGTTCAGGGCGGCCGTCGCGGCGATCGAGCAGGGTGAATGCGTCGTCGTCTACGTCGAGGGCACCATCACGCGCGATCCCGGGCTCTGGCCGATGGTCGGCAAGACGGGCGCGGCGCGGATCGCCCTCAGCACCTGCTGTCCCGTCATCCCGGCGGCCCAGTGGGGGCCGCAGGATGTGCTTGCTCCCTACGGCCGCAAGCCGCGGTTGTTTCCGCGCAAGCTGATGCGCATGCGGGCTGGCCCGCCGGTCGATCTGGCGGCGTACCAGGGCAGACCGCTGACTCCAGAGACCTTGCGTGCGGCAACCACGGCGATCGTGGACGACATCACCGGTCTGCTCGAAGACATCCGGGGCGAGCGGGCTCCTGACACACGCTTCGACCCGTTGGTTGCTGGGGTGCCCGAGATAGGCAACCCGAACCGGCCGGTGCGCGACGCCACACCCCCGGTCGAGGATCCCGGTACGTCGGGCGGTGAAGACTGATGGGCAAGGTTGCCGTCTTCGGTTCCGGCTCGTGGGGCACGGCGTTCTCCTTGGTGCTGGCCGATGCCGGCAACGAGGTGGTGATGTGGGCACGCCGAGAAGAGCTCAGTGACACCATCAACGCCAAGCACGAGAACACCGACTACCTGCCGGGTGTCCAGCTCCCACCGTCGATCGGCGCCACACACGACCCCGTCGAGGCGTGCGCCGATGCCTCGATCGTCGTGCTGGCCGTGCCGTCGCAGGCGCTACGTCCCAACCTGGAGCACTGGTCGCGACACATCCCCGCCGACGCCGTGCTGATGAGCCTGATCAAGGGGGTCGAGGTCGGCACGACCATGCGGATGAGTCAGGTCATCGAGGACGTGACCGGCATCGGCGCGGATCGGGTGGCCGTGCTGACCGGACCGAACCTGTCGCACGAGATCGCCGCCCGACAGCCCGCCGCTTCGGTCATCGCGTGCACCGACGTGCAGGTTGCCGAGATGCTCCAGTCCCGCTGCCACAGCCCGACGTTCCGGCCGTACACGAACACCGACGTCACCGGCTGCGAGCTCGGGGGGGCGACGAAGAACGTCATCGCCCTCGCGGTTGGGATGTCGGTCGGCCTCGGGTTCGGCGACAACGCTGCCGCCACGGTGATCACACGTGGCCTGGTGGAGACCTCGCGGCTCGGGCAGGCGCTCGGCGCGGATCCGTACACGTTCTCGGGCCTGGCTGGGCTCGGCGACCTGGTTGCGACCTGCTCGTCGCCGCTCTCGCGCAACCGCACCTTCGGAGAGAAGCTCGGCACCGGCATGACGGTCGACGAGGTCGTCGCCTCTACTCGTCAGGTCGCCGAGGGTGTGAGCTCCTGTGGCTCGATCCTCGACCTGGCGACCCGCAACGGCGTGGAGATGCCCATCGTCGAGCATGTAGCGGCGCTCGTGCGCGGCGACCTCAGTCCCAAGGAGATGCTGACCAGCCTGATCTCTCGCGCCGCGAAACCCGAGCGCGCCTGACGTTCGCGGTCAGCCGAGAACTGCCTGGTCGAGAGCCTGGGACAGGTCGCTCCACAGGTCGTCGACGTCCTCGATGCCGACGCTGAGCCGCAGCAGGCCCTCCGGGATCGTTGCCGACTCGCTCTTCCACCGGCGCCGGCGCTCAAGCGACGACTCGACCCCCCCGAGGCTGGTCGCGTGGACCCACAACCGGATGCCGCCCGAGACAGCGTCAGCCTGGTCGGCGCCACCCGCGACCTCGATCGCCACGATGCCGCCCCAACCCGGGTAGCGGACCCGGTCCACCGCGGGATGCTCTGCAAGCCGGCGCACCAGCTCGGCAGCGTTTGCTTGTGCCCGCTCGACGCGCAAGTGCAGCGTGCGCAACCCACGAAGGGCAAGCCATGCCTCCAGCGTGCCCGGCAGCGCGCCCATCGTGCGCCGCTTCTCGTCGACGGCGCGGTAGATCTCGTCGTCAGCTGTCACGACCAGGCCGATGACGGCATCGGAGTGCCCGGCGATGTACTTCGTGCCCGAGTGGACGACGACGTCGGCGCCGCTTTCGAGCGGTCGTTGGAGCAGCGGCGTGGCGAAAGTGTTGTCGACCACCACGCGTACTCCAGCCGCGTGCGCTGCCTCGCACAGTGCCGGGATGTCGGCGACCTCCAAGGCGGGGTTGGTCGGGGACTCGACCCACAGCAGCGCGACCTCGTCGTCGAGCGTTGCGATCACCTGCTCGGTGTCGTCGATGTCGACCAGCACGACCTTCAGGAGTCCGCGTTGCTCCAGGGACGCCAGCTGCACGAGCGTGCCCTGGTAGCAGTGCCGCGCCGCCACCACGGTCTCGCCGGGAGTCACCAGGTCGAGCAGCGTCGAAACCGCGGCCATGCCCGATGCGAACGAGATCGCCCGCCCGCCCTCGAGCGCTCCGACCGCCTCCTCGAGAGCCTCCCAGGTCGGGTTCGCGTAGCGGCCGTACTCGCGATCTCCGCCGGCGACGTACGTCGACGCCATCACCAGCGGGTGGTTCAGCGGCTGGTCGGGCTCGTGCGGCGGCCGCCCGGCCTTGACGGCGACGGTCTGCATGGACAGGGGGGGACGGGGCGCGTCTGCGGTCACGGCAGCCATTCTGAGGCATTAGCCTTTCGACCATGAGTGCGCCTCGCAAACCCCGCATCGCTGTTGTCTTCGGGGGGCGCTCGAGCGAGCACGCAGTGTCTTGCTCCACCGCGGCCAGCGTGCTGTCGGTCATCGACCGGGACAAGTACGACGTCGTCCCGATCGGCATCAGCCTCGACGGGAAATGGGTTCTCGAGTCCGGCGACGCGGAGCGGTTGGCCCTCACCGCCGGACACACGCCCGCGGTGAACGGCGACGCGGCCGCCGTGGTGGTCAGCCAGGACCCGGCACGGCGGGAGATCGTCGTCGCCGGGCCGGGAGAGACACCGCACGAGCTCGGCAGGGTCGATGTCGTGTTCCCGCTGCTGCACGGCCCGTGGGGTGAGGACGGCACCATCCAGGGCCTCTTCGAGATCGGCGGCATCCGTTACGTCGGCTCCGGCGTGCTGGCGTCGGCCGTCGGCATGGACAAGCACTACATGAAGATCGTCCTCCAGGCGGCCGGTCTGCCCATCACGCCCTACGTGGTGATCAAGCCGCGGGAGTGGGAGAACGACGCCGCAGCCGCGCGCGACGCCGTCCAACGTCTCGGCTACCCCGTGTTCGTGAAGCCGGCCCGGGGCGGCTCCAGCATGGGCATCACGAAGGTGCACGACCACGACGGCCTCGATGCCGCAGTAGCCCATGCGCACGAGTTCGACCCGAAGGTGCTCGTGGAGTCCGCCGCGGAAGGTGCACGCGAGGTCGAGTGTGGGGTGCTGCAGCGGCCGGATGGAGGGGCGGACGCCAGCGTGGTGGCGGAGATCGTCGGCTACGGCTCGCACGAGTTCTACGACTTCGCGGCAAAGTATCTCGGTGAGGAAGGCGTCCAGCTGGAAGTGCCCGCCGACCTCACGAAGGACCTCCGCGACACGATCCAGCGGTTGTCCGTGCTGGCTTTCGAGGCACTGGACTGTGAAGGGCTGGCACGGGTCGACTTCTTCGTCGGCACCGACGATCGGGTGGTGATCAACGAGATCAACACGATGCCGGGCTTCACGCCGACGTCGATGTACCCGCGGATGTGGGCCGAGTCGGGGGTGGAGTACGCCGAGCTCGTCGACCGGCTCATCACCCTCGCTGCAGAACGGTCTACCGGCCTGCGGTGAGCGGTATTAGAGGCAGGGGTGCACGTTCTCGCTGTTGGCGGTGATCGCAGCGGCGACATCTGTCAGCGGATCGACCGGGCTGCGACTGTCGTCGGGCGGAACGGTCACCTCGACGTAGGGCCTGCGGCCGATCGTCGTGAACACCACGGTGCTGGTGGGTTGCTGGGTGCCGTCGAGCGGCTTGCCGTCGGACTCGGCGTACCAGCCCACGCCGTTGATCTCGAAGCAGTACGACGTCGGCTCCAGCAGGGCCGGCCGGTCGACGCCACAACGGAGCACGATCGCAGGATCACCCCACGCGGCCACCAGCCCGTCGTCGGGGGAGACTTCGCGCGCCTCCGCGTCGACCACGCTGTCGGGCAGGTCGGACACGAGCGACCGACACAAGGCGAGGTCCGCACCGGTGGGAGTCGCTGGCATGACGGATACGTCGGAACCGCAGCCGGCCGTCGTTGCCATGAGCAGCACCCCGACAAGCCGAACGCCCCCCGGGCGACCAACGACCGAGGGGCGTCGCCAACGCATGGTTGAGAGGCCAGGGTGGCTCGTCAGAAGTGGACGACGGGACAGGTAAGGGTGCGGGTGATGCCGTCGACGGACTGCACACGCGCCACCACCAGCTTGCCGAGCTCGTCGACGTTGCGGGCCTCGGCGCGCACGATCACGTCGTAGGGACCGGTGACGTCCTCGGCGAGCGTGACACCTTTGAGCTCCGCGATCGACTGAGCGACCTCCGCGGCCTTGCCGACCTCGGTCTGGATGAGGATGTAGGCCTGAACCACCACTGTGGACCTCCGCGAGTGAGTCGTGTCGTTGGCGCGGTGATCACGCTACCGCCTGGTTAGGTTGTCACAGAAGTCCAGACCGTCAAAGCGAAAGGGATCTCCCAATGCCACAAGGACTGTCGGGCACGTTGGGCGATGTCGGGGAGTTCGCCGTGGTGGCGGCCCTGGCATCCCGGTTCCCGCAGAGCTCCGGTGTCATCGTAGGCCCGGGCGACGACGCCGCGGTGGTGACGGTTGACGGCGGCGAGGCTGTGGTCTCCCTGGACATGCTCGTGCAGGGACGGCATTTCCGGCTCGACTGGTCGAGTGCCACCGACATCGGGCACAAGGCCGCCGCCGAGAACCTCTCCGACATCAATGCGATGGGTGGGCGTGCGACGTCTCTGCTCGTCGGACTCGGCGCGCCGCCGGAGCTTGAGGTCGCGTGGGCGCTGGAGCTCGCCGACGGACTGACGGACGAGGCCGCCAAGGTAGGCGCCAGTGTGGTGGGCGGTGACCTGACGCGTGCCGACGCGATCACGATCGCGATCACCGCGCTCGGGGTGTGCGAGCACGGGGTTGTCCGGCGTTCCGGCGCTCACCCGGGTGACGTGGTGGCGCTGGCCGGTCGACAGGGCTGGGCGGATGCCGGTTTCGCCGTGCTGGCGCGGGGTTTCCGGTCGCCGCGGGTGGTCGTCGACGCGCACCGGCAGCCTCAGCCTCCCTACGAAGCCGGCCCGGAGGCTGCCCGGCTGGGTGCGACGGCGATGATCGACGTCAGCGACGGCCTGTTGCAGGATATCGGTCACGTTGCGACGGCGAGCGGTGTCGCGATCGATATCGACTCTGCGCGGTTCGACGTACCGGAGCCGCTGCAGGCGGTGGGTGCCGCGCTCGGCGTCGACCCCAAGAAGTTCCTCCTCACCGGCGGCGACGACTACGGACTGGTCGCCACGTTCCCGCCGGGAGTAGAGCTGACGGACAGCTGGCGGGTGATCGGGGCCGTGCTCGACGGCGGCGAGCGTGGCTCGGTCACGGTCGACGGCGCGGAGTACGACGAACCGGCCGGGCACCAGCACTTCCGGTGACGCCGCGCTCGGCTCCCGTGCCACGACCCCGGACACGCAACAGCCCCGGGCCATCAGGCGCGGGGCTGCGTTCGACGGTTGTCAGCGGGTGACTTTGCCTGCCTTGAGGCAGGAGGTGCACACGTTGAGGCGCTTCGGGCTGCCGTTGACGGTGGCGCGCACACGCTGGATGTTGGGGTTGAAGCGGCGCTTGCTGATCTTGCGTGACCACGGACGGTTGTGACCGAAGCCAGGCTTCTTGGCGCAGATGTCACAGACGGCAGCCACGGTGTACTCCTGAAGATCAAGCGGGATGAGGTAGGCCCGGCACTGGTTGCCGGGCAACCGCACAAGAATAACGGATCGGCGTCGTCAGGCGCCAATCCGCTGCTGGCGCCGGCACCTCGGTCGGGCGTTAGGGTTTGCGCAGCCATCGAGAGAAGGGAGCAGCCGTGAGTACACCCGCCGACGTCGCGCTGCTGCTGCGATGGTGCGACCGCGCGCTAGCCGGCCTGGGTGAGGCACGCGAGGAGATCGACTCGCTCAATGTCTACCCGGTGCCTGACGGTGATACCGGGACGAACCTGTATCTCACGTTCGAGGCGGCCCGACAGGCCATCGTCGAGTCCGAGCCGGGCTCGCTCGTCACTGCCCTCACGTTGTTCGCCCGTGGCGCGTTGCTGGGGGCCCGCGGCAGCTCCGGTGTGATCTTGTCCCAGCTGATGCGCGCCGGCGCCGCCCAGCTGTTGCGTGGAGACCCGACCAAGCCCGGCCAGCTGCTTGCCGACACGTTGACGTTGGCCGCCGACGCCGCGTACGACGCCGTGGCGCAACCGGTCGAAGGGACCATGCTGACGGTTGCGCGGGCGGCCGCGGCCGCGGCGCAGGAGGCGGTGCCGCGCGCGCCGGAGGACCTTGCCGGCCAGATGGGTTTCGTGGTGAGGGCCGCAGCGCTCGCGGCTCGGGAGGCGCTCGAACGCACGCCAGAGCAGCTGGCGGTGCTGGCGATGGCCGGTGTCGTCGACGCCGGAGGTCGCGGTCTCTGCGTCATCTTCGACGCCGCTGAGGAGGCGCTCACCGGGTCCCGGCCCACCGCCCAGCCGCGCCGACGCGCCGCACCCTTGCCGAGTCCGTCGCTGCCGACGGGCGACCTGTCGCCGGACGGTCCGGCGTACGAGGTGATGTATCTGCTCGACGCCGACGACGACGCGATCCCGACCCTGCGGAGCAAGCTCGGCCCGTTGGGCGACTCTCTCGTTGTGGTAGGCGGAGACGGTCTCTGGAACGTCCACGTGCACGTCGACGACGTCGGTGCCGCAGTGGAGGCGGGCATCGAGACCGGTCGGCCGTACCGCGTCCGGGTCACCCACTTCGCCGAGCAACGCGGCCAGTCGATGAACGCCGATCCGAGCGTCCGCGCCGGGCGTGGGTTGGTCGTGGTGGCCGCCGGTGAAGGTCTGGCCCAACTGTTCGAGGCGGGCGGGGCCGTCGTCGTCAAGGGCGGTCCCGGGCAGCGTACGTCGACTGGCGAGCTCCTCGACGCGATCCGGGCCACCGGGCGCGACCAGGTCATCGTGCTACCGAACGACTCCGACACGCAAGCCGTCGCTGAGGCAGCCGCCGCGGCGGCGCGCGATGAGGGCGTCCGAGCCGCGGTGATCCCCACGCGTGCCCAGGTGCAGGGGCTTGCCGCCGTTGCCGTGCACGAGCACGGTCGCAGCTTCGATGACGACGTGGTCACGATGACGTCGGCGGCCGGGCACACGCGCCAGGGTGCCGTCACGGTCGCGGTCCGTGACGCGATGACGATGGCCGGTCCCTGTCAGGTAGGTGACAGTCTCGGGGTCGTCGAAGGCGACTTCGCTGTCGTCGGCCGCAACCTGCTCGACGTGGCGGTGGAGGTAGTTGACCGGCTGCTCAGCGGCGGGGGTGAGATGCTCACCGTGGTGCGCGGCGTCGACGCGGACCAGGCACTCGTCGACGAGCTGGAGGCGCACGTGCGTCGTACTCGCGCCGAGGTCGAGATCGTGCGCTATGACGGTGGCCAGCAGCGTTACCCGTTGCTGCTCGGCGTGGAGTAGGACCGACTGCGACATGGCTGGCGTCTCGCTGGACACCAAGCTCGACGGCGTCGTCGGGGGCAAGAGCTCCGGCCCGCTGCGCAAGTCCCTCGACATCCACACCGTTCGCGACCTGCTGACGCACTACCCCCGCGCGCTGCAGGACATCGGTGAGCTGAGCGACTTCTCGCAGCTCCAGGACGGCGACCATGTGACGGTCATCGCCAAGGTGCTCAGCGTCGCCAACGTGCCCTATCGGGTGAAGGCGACCGGCCGACAGGCCCAGCGCACCGAGCTGAGTGTCACCGACGGGCAACGCGAGCTCTCGTTGGCGTTCTTCCAACAACCATGGCGGGTGAAGCACCTCAGGCCGGGAACGATCGCGATGTTCAGCGGCAACGTGAGTGTCTTCAAGGGGCGCCGTCAGCTCGCACACCCCATCTGCGAAACCCTGGGTTTCGGCGCCGACCTCGACGAGTTCGCCGAGCACGAGGTGCCGCGCTGGGTGCCGATCTACCCCGCCACCGCCGCCGTCTCGTCAGAGAAGATCCGCGACTGCGTCACCCAGACGCTGCTGGTGCTCGACGACGTGGCTGACCCGCTGCCCGACGACGTACGCCGGTCGCAGCGGCTGATGACCTACGGCGAGGCGCTCCGCACGATCCACCAGCCCACCGACGCACGTCAGTTCGAGCGGGCCAAGGACCGGCTGCGGTTCGACGAGGCGTTCACGCTGCAAACGGTGCTGGCTCAACGCCGCCAGCAGACGCTGCACCTGTCGGCGGTGGCGAGGCCGCGCCGCGAGGGTGGGCTGGTCGCCAGGTTCGACGCCCAGCTGCCGTTCATCTTGACGGCCGGTCAGCGTGACGTCAGCGCCGAGATCACCGCGGACCTCGACAGGTCGCACCCGATGCACCGGCTGCTGCAGGGTGAGGTGGGGTCCGGGAAGACCGTGGTGGCGCTGCGGGCCATGCTCCAGGTCATCGACGCCGGCGGCCAGGCAGCGCTGCTGGCCCCAACCGAGGTGCTCGCCGCGCAGCACCACCGGTCGATCACCGCGATGCTCGGCCCGATGGCCGAGGCGGGGATGCTCGGCGGCGACACCGATGCCACCCGGGTGGAGCTGATCACCGGGTCGATGCCGGCGGCGCGGCGCAGGCAGAGCCTGCTCAATGTGCAGTCCGGGATCGCCGGGATCACCGTGGGAACCCACGCGTTGCTCGAGGAGACCGTGCAGTTCGCGGAGCTGGGGCTTGTCGTCGTGGACGAGCAGCACCGGTTCGGGGTCGAGCAACGCGCCGCACTCACCGCCAAGGCCCACGGCACATCGCCGCACGTCCTCGTGATGACCGCCACCCCGATCCCTCGCACCGTTGCGATGACCGTCTTCGGCGACCTCGACGTCTCGACGCTGCGGGAGCTGCCGGCCGGCCGTACGCCGATCCAGACCAGCGTCGTCCCCGCGGCAGAGAAACCCGCCTGGCTCCACCGCGCTTGGCACCGGGTGCGTGAAGAGGTCGAGAAGGGTCACCAGGCGTACGTCGTGTGCCCCCGGATCGGCGACCAGGGCGCCGACGTGAAGGTCGACGAGGCGGCGTACGACGAGGAAGGCGGCCTGTCCCGGCGGCCACCGCTCGCCGTCGTAGACGTGGCGGCCGAGGTGGGCAGCGGAGAGCTTGCCGGGCTCCGGACGGACGTGCTGCACGGACGGCTGGCGGCTGAGGAGAAGGACCAGGTGATGCGCAGGTTCACCGCCGGAGAGGTCGACGTCCTCATCGCCACGACCGTCATCGAAGTCGGCGTGGACGTCCCCAACGCCTCGGTCATGCTCGTGCTCGACGCGGAACGGTTCGGGATCTCGCAGCTGCACCAGCTCCGGGGGCGGGTAGGTCGCGGCAGCGTTGCCGGCCTGTGCCTGCTCGTGACCGAGGCCGAGGCCGACTCGCCTTCGCGTCGGCGCCTCGATGGCGTCGCCGCGACGTCCGACGGGTTCGAGCTGGCGAGGCTCGACCTGGAGAGCCGCCGGGAGGGCGACGTCCTCGGCGTCAGCCAGTCGGGTCGGCGGTCGAGTCTCAAGCTGCTCTCCGTCTTGCTGCACGAGGACGTCATCACCGCGGCCCGAACCGCTGCCGACGCTGTTGTCGCCGGTGACCCGAACCTCGATGAGCACCCTGTGCTCGCTTCGGTGGTGGCCACCTTGCTTGCGTCGGAGCAGACGAGCTACTTGGAGAAGTCGTGACCCGGATCATCGGCGGCGACGTCGGAGGGCGCCGCATCCAGGCACCGCCTGGTGGTTCGACCAGGCCGACGTCCGACCGCGTGCGGGAGGCGTTGTTCTCGGCTCTCGAGTCGCAGCTCGGCACGCTCGCCGGTCGTCGCTTCCTCGACTTGTACGCCGGGTCCGGCGCCGTAGGGCTCGAGGCACGCTCCCGCGGCGCGGCGACGGTCACCCTGGTCGAGCAGGACCGGGCGGTCGCCGCCTTGATCCGCGGCAACGGCCGCGACCTCGGGTTGTCCAACGTCACCGTTGTGCAGGAGGCCGTCGAGCGCTGGGTCGGGCGAGCGTCGGGAGACGTCACCTTCGACGCCGTCTTCGCCGACCCGCCGTACGTGCTCGCGGCCGACGCGCTCAGGGACGTGCTTGCCGCGCTTGCAGAGCGCGATCACCTTGCGCCGAGTGCGCTGCTGGTCCTCGAGCGATCGCGCCGAGACACTGCGTGGACGTGGCCGCGGGGCTTTCGCGAGCTGCGCACGCGGCGCTACGGCGAGACTATGCTCTGGTACGGGCTCGCGCCGTGATCCCTCATCATCCTCGGCCTCTTCTCAGGAGCTGACGTGCGTCGAGCAGTGTGCCCCGGGTCGTTCGACCCGCTCACCGTTGGTCACCTCGATGTCCTCACCCGCGCTGCGGGTCTGTTCGACGAAGTCGTCGTCGCGGTGCTCGTCAACGAGAGCAAGAGCAGTCTCTTCACCGTCGAGGAGCGGCTTCAGATGCTGGAACAAGGGGTCGCGGACCTGACCAACGTCTCCGTGGACACGTTTGCGGGGCTGCTCGTCGACTTCTGCCGGGACCGCGGGGCGACCGTCATCGTCAAGGGCGTGCGTAGTGTCGTCGATCTGGGGTATGAGGTGCAGATGGCGCACATGAACGAACGCCTGGCCGGAGTACAGACCGTCTTGGTCCCCACCGCTCCCGACCTGTCGTTCGTCGCATCGAGCCTGGTCAAGGAGGTCGCCCGATTTGGTGGTGACGTGTCCGGCCTCGTACCGTCGTATGTTCTCGACCCGCTGCGACGCCGGCTCGAGCCGCCTGCCTAGACCGCGTCGAACCTCGGGAAGAGATGGAGAAAGGCGTTCCGTGGACGTCCAGCAGTTGGTTGAGCAACTACGCCGGGCGATCGAGCAGGCTCGGTCGATGCCGATGTCGTCGTCGGCCGTCGTGAACCGTACCGAGATGCTCGGTCTGATCGGACAGCTCGAGGCGGCGCTGCCGCGGGCGATGGCCGCGTCTGACCAGGTGTACTCCGACCGCGACTCGGTGCTCGCGGACGCCCGCAAGGAGGCCGAGCGGATCGTCGTCGAGGCCCAGATCGAGCGCGACCAGCTCGCGTCGGAGACCGACGTCCACCAGCTCGCCAAACGCGATGCCGACCAGCTCCGCGCCGACGCCGACCGGGAGGCCGCCGCCCTGCGCAAGGAGACCGACGAGTACGTCGACCAGCGGCTCGCGTCGTTCGAGATCACCCTGAACAAGACGCTCGAGGCGGTGGCCCGCGGCCGCGAGCGGTTGCACGGCCGCTCGGGGCTCGATCAGCCGGCGAACGACGACGAGCCCTTCCGGTTCCCCGGCCACGACGACGACTAGTGCCCCATCAAGCAACGTTCGCCCGCTGCGCGCCGCCCGGCGGGCACCCGGCGGCGTTGTCGTCGACTCGACGATGCTGGGCATCGCCTTCGCTCCTCCGCCTTGCCGGGCACTCCGCCCGACGCCGCTCGCCAGGGCAAACCTTGCCTGACGGGGCACTAGCCGATGTGAGGACTAGCCGATTTGAGGCCACTGCCGCCCAACGGTTACCCTTAGTGGCTGCCTCTCGCCAGAGAGGCGGGGTCTGTCTTGCCAGACCGACGCAAGCTATCGGAAGTCTTGTGCGATGCGACTCG
>JAABUR0100001456.1_pt1 | contig 42244 bp, 41 predicted proteins | sample 5560091 | NCBI WGS metagenome assembly JAABUR01 (sample SAMN10711879, study PRJNA513375) | rock metagenome | isolation source: Antarctica rocks | place: Antarctica: Victoria Land, University Valley sud | reverse complement strand
GGGGTCATGCCCTGGGCAAGCAGGGCGTTCACCTCGCCGATCGCCTCATCCACCTGCTGCCCGGCCTTGGAGCGGTCGATCAGCGCCGCCACCTTGATCAGCTCCAGGTAGCGCGCCACGGCGTTCGATACGTCGACCGAGGTGTCCAGGCGCATCTCGCCAAGGCGCCCGCCGAGCCGAGACACGGTTTCGAGAAGCTCGTCGCGCATGATGCGAAACGTCGAGTGCAGGCCCTCGGCCGGGCCGAACAGCTCCTCCTCGAAGCGCTCCTCCGTCGCATCGAGGGCGCTGCGCGCCTCCTCGTAGAACGGGGAGGCCCTGGTCGGCGATCCGTCGGACTCCTGCGCCCACGAGAGCACGAGCCCTTCGCGCGCACGGGTCATGGCCACGTGCAGGAGCCTGCGCATCGCCTCCTCGTGGGCTCCGGCCGGCGGCAGGCGCTCCTTGAGCAGCGCATCGGGGACGGCCTCCGCCCCCGGCGCCGGTTCGCGTCCGGGGATCCGCGCGGCGCTCAGGCCGAGCACGAACGCGTGATCGAGCTCGGTGCCCTTGGCCTCCCGCATGGACGCCACCCGTACCGCCGGAGCGGCCGCCGTCGGGCCGGCCTCCTCCTCGCGTACGCCCGAGTCGGCCACGGCCTTGACGTAGCGAGTGAAGTCGCGTGGGGTGGCCTGCGGCTCGCGCCGCATGTAGGCGGCCGCCAGCTCGGGCAGCCGTGCGATGTTGCGCAGGCGCTCGACGGTGCCGGCCTGGGTGGCGAACACCTGCTGGCGGCGCACGCCGATCCGCTCGATCAGCCGGAGCACGAACCGGTCGGGGCGCCGGTCTTCGAAGGCGAGTGAGGCTGCGCGGTACAGGCGCAGGAAGGCCTGCGCGCGGTCGCGGCCCTCGGGTGTCAGCTGGGGCCCGTCCAGGGCCGCGGCAACGGCGGAGGGCATGTCGAGCTTGCGCCGGCGCGCGAGCTGGGTGAGGCGGGCGATGTCGACCGAGTGCAGGGCGATGGGCGGTCGCGACAGAGCCCGCACAGCCGCTCCAGAGTCGTTCGGGTCGGCCAGCACCCGCAGCCAGGCCAGCACGTCACGCACCTCGGCGCGCTGGAAGTAGGCGGCCGACCCCGTGAGCCTGAAGGGCACGGCGCGCTCCTCCAGCGCCGCCTCGACCACCGGTCCGTCAGCGGCCACCGAGCGCACGAATACGCCGATGCGATCGGCGCCGACGCCACCGGCGATCAGCCGCTCGGCTTCGGCCGCCACCGCCTGGGCCTGCGCGCGCTCCGACGCACAGGCCCAGAAATGGACGAACCCATCCTCACGCGCGCCCGCGGGGGCGCCCACGCCGCGGTATTGCGCTCCTCGCTCCTGGGCTCGCCCCGGGATGGGGGCGACCACGGCCGCGGCGGCCGCGACGATCGCCCGCCCCGAGCGCCGGCTTTCGGCGAGCTCGATTACCGGTGCGTCGGGGAAGGCGCGTCGGAAGTCGCTGAAGTTCTTCTGCGCCGCGCCGCGGAAGCGGTGCACCGCCTGGTCGTCGTCGCCCGCCACGACCAGCTCACGCCCGGCCTCGCACAGCAACCCCACCAGCATCGTCTGTGCGAAGTTCGCGTCCTGGTACTCGTCCACGAGTATGTGGGTGAACCGCCGGCCCACCCGCTCGCGCACCTCGGGGCGTTCGTGCAGGAGCGCGAACGCGCGCAGCACCAGGTCGCCGGAGTCCAGCGCGCCGCGGTCGGCCAGCAACCGCTCGTGGTCCGCGTAGATCTCGGCGAACTCCAGCTCGCGGGCGCCGCGTGCACGCTCGGCGTCGCCCCCGCCGCCGGCGGCGCGCTCGGCCTCGGCTGCGTGGGCGGTCAGTTCGCCGGCACCGATCATCTCCTCCTTGAGCCGGTCCATCCGGGCTACGAAGCCGGCTAGCAGGGGAGCCGGGTTGCCGCGTATGTCGTGGTGTCGCAGCCGCAGCTCACCGATGTGGTCGAGCAGCAGCGCCACGCGGTCGGCGGAGCTCATAGGGGCGAAGTCGGGATCGAGCCCCGCCTCCAGAGCCTCGTCGCGGAGAAGGCGCGAGCAGAAGGAGCGGAAGGTCCCCACGTGAAGCTCTTCGTAGGGCGGCTCGATCAGCCCCTCGACGCGGTCACGCATCTCCACGGCGGCGGGCTCGGTAAGCGCGAGCGCCAGCACCCGGTGGGCGGGCACGCCCCGCTCCACGAGCCAGGCGAAGCGACGCTCGAGCACGCAGGTCTTGCCCGTTCCCGCGGGGCCCGACACCAGCAACGGGCCGCCGGGGTGGGTGACGGCCTCGAGCTGTGAGCCTGTCAGGCCGTCGGTGGATGCGGGCATCCCGGCGAGGATAAGGAAAGGTGCGGTGCTCGCCGGAGATTCGCCGGTGCGGTGCTCGCCCGAACAACGTTCGGGCTGCGCTCCTCCCCTGGTGCGGTGCTCGCCGGAGATTCGCCGGTGCGGTGCTCGCCCGAACAACGTTCGGGCTGCGCTCCTCCCGAGACGTTCGGGCTGCGCTCCTCCCGAGACGTTCGGGCTGCGCTCCTCCCCTGGGGGGTCTACCCGCGGGCGCCGAAGGTGGTGGTGTAGGTGGCCCCGTCGGGAGCCTTGTTGGCAGGGGTGCCGATCATCACGCCGATGCCGATCTCGGAAAAGCGTGCGGTGAGGATGTTGTAGCGGTGGCCGGAGCTGCCCATCCACATCTTCACGATCTGCCTGGGAGTGCTGTGCCCGCCGGATCCCCAGGCCAGGTTCTCGCCCACGATCCAGCTGCGCACGCCGGCCAGATAGCCGGTCTTGACCAACCGATCGACCACGTCCTTGCCGCTCTTGGAGACGTGGGCGAAGTAGTGCTTGTCGACCATGTCCAGGGAGTGCGCGCGCGCCGCCGCCGACAGCCGCGGGTTGAGCCGCAGCTCGTGCAGACCTCGGTCGGTGCGCTCCTCGTTGAGCAGGCAGAGAGTGGAGCGGGCGATCTCCTTGCGTGGCGTCTCGACGGGATCCGCGCGCGCGCCCGCGCAGGGTGCGGCCGATGCGGTCCCCGCCCCCGGGCCCGCTAGAAGCGAACAGCCCACGACGGCCAGCGTGGTCAGTTTGAGCTGTAGGCGTCGAGAGGTCATAGCCCTCAACTCGGGCGCTGGCCGCCCGCCCAGTCGCCGCGGGCTGCTCGCCTGGACAGACGTCCGAGCCCCAGGCGCCACAATGCCCCGATGGCCGATCGGCTGAAGGCCTACCGGGCCAAGAGAGACCTCGATCGCACCCCCGAACCCGCGGGCGGCGAGGACGGCGCGCACGACGGCGGCGGGCGCTTCGTGATCCAGGAGCACCACGCGAGCCACCTGCACTGGGACCTGCGACTGGAGCATGAGGGGGCCCTGGCCTCGTGGGCGCTCCCGAAGGGCGTGCCGGGCCACCCCGAGGAGAACCGCCCGGCCGTGCGCACCGAGGACCACCCGCTCGAGTACCTGACCTTCGAGGGCGAGATCCCCAAGGGCAGCTACGGCGCCGGCACGATGCACGTCTGGGATCGAGGCACCTACGAGTGCGAGAAGTTCCGCGACGACGAGGTGATCGTGACTCTTGCCGGCCGGCGCGTGGGAGGTCGGTACGCGCTGTTTCAGACTCGTGGCAAGAACTGGATGATCCACCGGATGGATCCGTCCGCGGACCCCACGGCGCAGCCGATGCCCGAGACCGTCCAGCCGATGATGGCCAAGCTCGGCCCGCTGCCGGCAGACGACGGCGCCTTCGGATACGAGATCAAGTGGGACGGTGTGCGCGCGGTGGCGCACGTCGACGCCGGCCACGTGACGCTCACGGGCCGCAACGGCACGGACTTCACGCCCCGCTACCCCGAGGTACGCGGGCTCGGCGACGTGCAGGGCTCGCGGCGGCTGATCCTCGACGGCGAGGTGGTGGCCCTCGACGAAGGGGGGCGCCCGAGCTTCGAGCGCCTGCAGTCGCGGATGCACCTGGCCTCGGTCTCGGCGGTCAAGCGCCGGATGCGCGACATCCCTGCCACGTATGTGGCCTTCGACCTGCTGTGGCTGGACGGCCACTCCACGCTGGCCCTGCCCTACCGGGAGCGCCGTCGCCTGCTGGCCGAGCTCGAGCTGAGCGGGCCCGCCTGGCGCGCCCCCGCCCACCGCGAGGGCGACGGCCGCGCCCTGCTGGCGGCCGGCAAGCAGCAGGACCTCGAGGGCATCGTGGCCAAGCGGCTGGACTCACCCTACGAGCCGGGCCGGCGTTCCGGGGCGTGGATCAAGGTCAAGAACCACGCCACTCAAGATCTGGTGATCGGGGGCTACACGCCCGGCGAGGGCGGCCGCGCGGCCAGCCTCGGCGCGCTCTGCGTCGGCGTCTACGAGGACGGACTGCTCAAGTACGCGGGCAAGGTCGGCACCGGCTTCACCGAGGCCACGCTCGCCACGGTGCTGGCCGAGCTGCGCTCCATCGAGTGCGAGCAGAGTCCATTCGACGGCCGCCAGCCCCCGCGCGGCACGCGCTTCGTGGAGCCCCGCCTGGTGGCCCGCGTGGAGTTCAGGGAATGGACCCGCGCGGGCACGCTGCGCGCGCCCGCGTTCAAGGGCCTACGCGACGACGTGGACGCTGCCGACGTGGTTCGGGAGACCTGACTCGCACTGAGAGCCATCTTGCCGCGGTTTGCCAACCCGCCACCTACGGGTACGGTGTCCGACCTATGGCACGCGCCATCTGGAGCGGGGCGATCTCCTTCGGCCTCGTGAACATCCCCGTGAAGCTGTTCAGTGCCGTCCAGAAGAAGACGGTGCGCTTCCACCAGCTCGACGCCAAGACGGGCTCGCGGATCCAGCAGAAGCGCGTCAACCCCCAGACCGGCGAGGAGGTCCCCTACGAGCAGCTGGTCAAGGGCTTCGAGCTCAGCCCCGACACCTACGTGGTGATCGACCCCGACGAGCTGGCGGCGATCGAGCCCAAGAAGACGCACACGATCGACATCGAGGACTTCGTCGAGATCGACGAGATCGACCCGATCTACTACGACCACCCCTACTACCTGGCACCCGGGCCGGGGGCGGGTAAGGCCTACGCGCTGCTGCTGGCGGCCCTCAAGGACACCGAACGGGTGGGCATCGCCCGCGTGGTGATCCGTTCCAAGGAGCAGCTGGTGGCCATCCGCCCGCGCGATGACGTGCTGACGATGGAGACGCTGCTGTTCGGCGACGAGGTGGTCCCCCCGTCCGACCTCGGGGACCTGCCCGACCCCGATGACGTGAAGGCGAGCAAGAAGGAGGTGGACATGGCGCGCCAGCTGATCGAGTCGCTGTCCACCGAGTTCGATCCCTCCAAGTACCACGACGAGTACCGCGAGGCGGTTCTCGAGATGATCGAGCGCAAGGCGCAGGGAGAGGAGATCTCCGTTCAGGCGCCCGAGGAGGCGCCCGCCGAGGTGCCGGACCTGATGGCGGCGCTCGAGGCGTCGATCGCCTCCGCCAAGCGCCAGGGCGGCGCCAAGAAGGCGTCGAGCCCCAAGTCCGGCTCGAAGTCCGGCTCGAAGTCCGGATCGAAGTCTGGATCGAAGTCTGGATCGAAGACCGCCAAGACGGCGTCGGGCAACGGCTCCAAGTCCGGTTCGAACTCCACGGGCAAGCGCTCGAGCGCCAAGAAGTAGGTGCCCTCCGCCGTCGAGGTGGAGGTCGAGGGACGCCGCCTGCGCCTCACCAACCTCGACAAGGTGCTCTACCCCGACGTGGGGTTCACCAAAGGTCAGGTGATCGACTTCTACACGCGGGCGGCACCCTGGCTGCTGGGACACCTGCGCGGCCGTGCGCTCACGCTCAAGCGCTACCCCAACGGCGTCGAGAGCGGCCACTTCTACGAGAAGCAGAAGCCGTCGCACGCCCCCGACTGGGTGCGCTCGGAGGCCATCCAGGCGGGTGACCGGACCATCGACTTCGTGCTCTGTGACGACCTGGCGACCCTCGTATGGCTGGCCAACCTGGCCGATCTCGAGCTGCATCCCTCCCTCGCGCTGGCGCACGACCCCGGTGCGCCTACGGTGCTGGCCTTCGACCTCGACCCCGGGCCTCCGGCGGGAATCGCCGAGTGCTGCGAGGTGGCCCTTCTCCTGCGCGAGCTGCTCGCCCAGCTGGGGCTCGACAGCTTCGTGAAGACCTCGGGCTCGAAGGGCATGCAGCTCTACGTCCCGCTCAACACGGAGGTCACCTACGACGACACCAAGCCGTTCGCGCATGGAGTCGCGCGCCTGCTGGAGTCGCGGCACAAGGACCTGATCGTCTCGGTCATGAAGAAGAGCCTGCGCTCGGGCAAGGTCTTCATCGACTGGAGCCAGAACGACCGCCACAAGACCACGGTGGGCCCCTACTCACTGCGCGCACGCGAGCGGCCCACGGTCTCCACCCCCCTGTCCTGGGACGAGCTGGATGATCCATCCGGGCTGTCCTTCGATTTCGCTCAGGTGCTGGAGCGCCTGGAAGAGCACGGGGACCTGTTCGCCGGAGTGCTCGAGATCGAGCAGGAGCTCCCTGCCCTCGAGTCTCGCCGCGGAGGACCCTGAGCGCCACGCCGGGAACCGAGGTTTACAAACGTGTGTTCGGTGGTATGCTCCTATTGAGCTTAGTTCTAATAACCTTAGTTCGCTTGTACACCTCGAAGACACCTCGAAGACACCTCGAAATGAAAGAGAGCACACAAATGGCCACTCAGACACCCACCCAAAGGCGCGCAACCGCCCGCAAGGCTGCCGCCACCCGCAAGCGCAACGAGCGCAGCGCCACCGGCCAGAAGGCCGCCGCGACGCGCAAGCGCAACACGACTCCCACCCAGCGCAGCGCCACCGGCAAGAAGGCCGCCGCGACGCGCCGCAGCAACGAGGCCGCCCGCAGCGCCCGCAGCACCAGGTCGTCCGCGAAGGCCACCGCACGCGGCGCCGCCCGCACCGTCGGAACCGGTGCCGAGGCCGGTGCGTTCACGCTCGAGTACGTCGGCAAGCAGGCCGAGCGCGCCGTGCTGATCCCGGTTGGCGCCACGCTGATCGCCCGCGACAATGTCGTCGAGGCCGTCAAGCCCTACACGAAGCGGGCAACCGCCGAGCGCGAGCTCAAGAAGCTCCAGCGCGAAGTGAAGGTCGACGTGAACAAGTTCGAGCGCCGGGGCAACACCGCCCGCAAGCGCGTGCAGCGCGATGTCAAGCGCACCCGCACGCGCGTCGAGCGTGAGCTGCGTCAGCGCCGCAATCAGGCCACGCGCCTGGTCAAGCGCAACCGCCGTGAGGCCGAGCGTCAGGTCACGGCCGTGCGCCGCGACGTCGGCCGCCAGGTCGGCGAGGTGCAGGAGACCGTGTCCTCGGTCCTCTCGTAGCCCGCTCGAGAGATCGGGCACGGACGCCGCCCGATCTCTCGACGAACTTCCCCCCCGCTCGGCGGAGAGACCGGCGCCGGGGTAGCACTGCCGACCTCATACCCCCGTCGGCAGTAGCAGCATCTCTCCTCCCTCAGTAAGCGAAAGGGCCCCTCCGGGGGCCCTTTCGTGGTAGTTGGCCCGGGCTCTGCGACAATCAGGAGATGCCTACCGAGGAGCAGATCCGCGAGGCGCTCACGAGTGTCATCGACCCTGAGCTGCGCAAGAACATCGTCGAGCTGGGGATGGTGCGCCGAATCGCTCGCCACGAGGACGGACGCGTGGACGTGACGGTCTCCCTGACCACGGCCGGCTGTCCGATCCGCTCGCATTTCCAGCAGGCTGTCGCCGACAACGTGATGGCGCTCGGCGGGGTGACCGGCGTGGGGGTCGACTTCGACGTGCTCGACGATGCCGAGAAGAAGACGCTGCAGCAACGTCTGGGCCGTGGCTCGCTCCCTCAGGGCGCGCTGGCGCGTGTCAAGAACGTGATCTGCGTGGGTTCGGGCAAGGGGGGGGTCGGCAAGTCCACCGTGACCGCCAACCTCGCCGCGGCGCTGCAGATGGAGGGTATGCAGGCCGCGGTGATGGACGCCGACGTCTGGGGCTACTCGATCCCGCGCATGCTGGGGGTGCAGGGCCGCCCCGACATCTCCGCGGACCGCAAGATCCTGCCCCTGGAGGCCGCGGCGGGGGTCAAGGTGATCTCGATCCAGTTCTTCCTCGACCGCGAGGACCAGGCAATCACCTGGCGCGGGCCCATGCTGCACAAGGCGATACGCCAATTCCTCGAGGACGTCGAATGGGGTGAGCTCGACTACCTGCTGATCGACTTGCCGCCCGGTACCGGCGACGTCTCGATGACCCTGGCCCAGCTCTTGCCACAGGCCCGGTTCGTGATCGTCACCACGCCGCAGCCCGCCGCCCAGAAGGTCGCCAAGCGCGCCGCGGAGACCGCCCTGCGCTACGACCTCGAGATCTCCGGAGTCGTCGAGAACATGTCTCCGTTCTCGGGTGCGGACGGGCAGCGGATCGCTATCTTCGGCGAGGGAGGAGGCCAGGCCCTGGCCGACGAGCTCGAGGTGCCGCTGCTCGGAAAGGTCCCGCTGGAGGAGGATCTGAGGGTGTCAGCCGACGAGGGCACGCCCTTGGTCGCCGAGGATCCGGACTCCCCGGCGGCTCAGGCCCTGCGCCACGCCGCACGCGGCCTGATTGCGGCCACTCCGCAGGTACCGGCCGTGCTCCAGGAACCCTCCGGGGCGCCCCTTCCGGGTGTGCCGGAGGTCACCGGCACCGCGCTGCCGATGGCGCGTTAGGGTTCAGCAATGCGGAACCGAAGCGGGGGCGCGCTCGTCCTGGGCGCGATAATGGCGGCGACCGCCCTCGTGCCGGCCGGTGCGCGGGCGGCGGAACGACTGTACGGCGTGACCGACAGGGGCCGGCTCGTCACCCTCCATTCAGATTCCCCAGCGGTGTTCCGCTCCAAGAAGGCCATCACCGGGCTGCTGGGCAATGAAGCGATCACGGCGATCGACGTTCGTCCCGCCGACGGGCGGCTCTATGGCCTGAGCACCAACAGCCGGCTCTACACCCTCGCCCCCCGTAGCGGGCGGGCCACGCGGGTGGGAGGACCGTTCAGCCCCCGCCTGGGGGTGGGGGACATCGGATTTGACTTCAACCCCGCTGCGGACAAGCTCCGCGTGGTTACGGCAAACGGAGGCAATTTCAGGGTCAGCCCCGTCACCGGCCGGCTGGTCGACGGCGACGCGGATCTCAGCGGCGTGCAGGGTGATCGCGACCTCCGCTACGAAGCCAACGACCCTGCGCGCTCGTCGCGGCCCCGCGTAGCCGCCTCCGCCTACAGCGCCAACTCAGCGGGGGCCGCGCGTACCAAGCTGTTCGGGATCGATACCTCGCGCGACACCCTCGTGCTGCAGGACCCGCCCAACGAGGGAGTGCTCAACACGGTCGGCAAGCTGCGCATCGACGCGGGCGGCCCGGTGGGCTTTGACATTGCCGAGGACGGTCGAGCGTTCGCTTCCTTCGCATTGCGCGGCAAGGGCCCGACCGGCCTGTTCCGGATCAACCTGTCACGGGGCCGCGCCACGCCGGCGGCGACCTTCAACGCGGTGGGCGTGTTCGCCCGGGGCCCCAAGGACGGCATCCGCGCCATCGCGGCCGCCGGGCGCGTGGCAGACGACAAGCTGGGGCCGCGGGTCGGCAACCGCAAGCTCAACGACCCTCGCGTGAGCCAACTGCTCAGCCGCCGGGTGCTGCGGCTCGAAGTGCGCTGCAGCGAGGCGTGCGGGGTGGAGGCGCAGCTCGTACTCGGACGCCGCGTGGTCGGTGGTGACAGCGGCGCGGTGCTCGCCGGCGGAGGACGTACCGTCCTGCGGCTCGGCCTGAGCAGCAAGGGCCGGCGGATCGTGGGCCGCGTGCGGCCCCGGCGCCTCGACGTAGCCATAGCGGCTACGGATGCCGCAGGGAACACGGTCAAGACCGACAGTTTTCAGCGCTAGCCTGCCGCCGGCTTCAGCGCCGGCCTGCCGCTGCCGGCGGCTATCCGGCGTTCTGGAAGTACTTAGCGTTCACCTCGGTGAACTTGGCCCACTCGTCCGGCAGCTGGTCCTCGGCGAAGCAGGCGTCGACCGGGCAGGCTTCGACGCAGGCGTCACAGTCGATGCACTCCTCAGGGTCGATGAACAGCTGCTCGACCGCGTCGTAGCCCGGCTCGTCGGGAGTGGGATGGATGCAGTCAACCGGGCAGACCTCGACGCATGAATTGTCCTTTTGGCCGATGCAGGGCTCTGCGATGACGTAAGCCATGGGTTCAGTTCCTCGCCTTGTTCGTGTCCGGTGGACCGGCCCGCCGCGAGCCAGGTCGAGCGCGGCATTCTACACTCGCGGGGCGATGATCCTGCTCACCGGAGCCACCGGTACGGTGGGCCGAGCGCTCTTGCGGCGCCTGACGGCGTCCGGCGCCCCGGTGCGATGCCTGGTCCGTGATCCCCGGCGCCTGGGAGCAGACCGGGTGCGGGTCCAGATCGTCCTGGGCGATCTGGCCGACCCAGGCTCGTTTCGAAACGCGCTGCGCGGAGTAGACACGGTCGTGCACCTGGCCGCATCGATTCGCGATCAGCCGCGAGGATCGCTCGAGGAGCTGAACGCCGTGGCCACCCTGCGCCTCACCCGAGCCGCCGAGCGTTCTGGGGCGCAGCGGTTCGTGTTCTTCTCGGCGATCGGCGCGAGCCTTCAGTCGCCTACGCGCTTCTTTCGCACGAAGGCGCTGGCCCGCCGGGCAGTGGAGAGCTCGGACCTCGATACCACGGTGTTCTCTCCGTCGATCGTCTACACCCCCGGCGATCCCTGGCTGACCCTGCTGCAGCGCCTCTCCTACCTGCCGGCGATGCCGATGGCCGGCTCGGGCAAGGCCCTCTCACAGCCGATTTGGGCCGACGACGCCGCCGACTGCGTGGTGGCCGCCCTGGAGCGCAAGGCCGGCAGCGAGCCTCGGCGCCGCTTCGATCTCGCCGGGCCCGAGGCGCTGTCCTACGACGACATGGTGCGGCTGGCGCTGCATCCGCTCGGGCGTGAGCGCCCGCTCGTGCACCTCCCCCGCCCGGTGGTCAGGCGGGCCCTGCGGGCGCTCGAGCGTCTTACCGGGCCCGCCGCCTTCGTCACCTGGGAGGAGGCCGATCTGCTCCAGGAGGCGATGATCAGCGCCCGCGGGACCACCGACGCCGAGAGCCTTGGCGTCACCCCGATGCGGATGAGTGCGGTGCTGGGAGCGCCTGAGAGCCGCTGACGTAGGCCACCATCCGGTTGGTCAGGCTGGTGAGGGTGGCGCGCTCGCCTCCCTGGCTGTGCACCGGCTGCTCGAGGGCACGCCGAACTCGCTTCGCCACGCTCGGGGCTGAGCGCTCGATGACCGAGCAGGCCATGGCCGCGGCCTCGCGGACCAGCACGGGGTCCACGCTCCAGAACATCTCGAAGTCGCGCTCGCTGTCGTTCACGGCAACCTGCCCCGGGCGCTCCCAGCCGCTCAGGCATGCCGTGAGCGACGGGGCCTCGCATATCAGCGACCATTCGCGCCCGATCGAGTCGGAGGTCGCGATCGGGACTTCCACGGGGGCGCCCGGGGGCTCGCGAAGCTCGCCGAAGTCGGCGAGCACCACCGCGAGACGCGCCGGCCCGGCGAGGTCGCGCCAGCGTGCCTCCGCGGCGCGGTAGAAGCGCTCGCGCTGAAAGCTCGCGAACAGCATCGCCTTCTCGGCGCCCGCCCCGCACTCGTCCTCGATCGCGTGGCTCACCGCCAGCAGCGTGCGCTTGGGCAGCACGTAAGGCGTCAGCTCGGGCCGGCGCCGGCGCAGCCTCGCAAAGATCGAGTTGTCCGCTACGGCGCCGGTGGCCAACGAGGCGGCGAGTTTGGCCCTCTCGATCGCGGCCTTCAGCTCCAGGCCGGACTCGCGGTCACGCACGACCTGGCGGATCAGATCCACGTCGAGCACTGAGTAGCGCCGGTGCCCGCTTGGCAGCCGCTCGGGGGCGGGAAAGCCATGCCGGTGCTCCCACATGCGCAGGGTGGGAGCCCCGACGCCCGTTTGCGCCGACACCTCGCGCATGGTCAGATCGGACGTGCTCACGCTGCCCAGGACAGCTCCATGCGGGCCTTTTCGAGCCCCAGGCGCACCCGGCTCTTGGCCGTGCCGAGCGGGACCTTCGCGGCGGTCGCGATCTCGCGGGCGCTCAGCCCCGTGCCGAATGCGAGCAGCACGGCCTCGCGCTGGTCGCCCGGCAGCTCGTCGAGGGCCCGCAGCACCCTGCGCCCGCTGTCCTTGCGGAGCACAGGCTCGGCAGCGTCCTCGGCGACACCTCGCTCGAGGCACACTTGCCGCGCGGAGCGCTCAGTCGCGGCGTCTCGAGCCGCCCGTGTGCGCCAGCGGTCGAGAGCACGGCTGCGAGCCATCATCGTGAGATAGCTCGACAGAGAGCCGCGAGCCGGGTCGAAGCCGTCCGGCTTGCGCCACAGGTGCATGAACACATCCTGCACGACGTCCTCGGCCGACGCGGGGTCGCGGAGCACACGGTTGGCCGCGAGGAGCATCGCGGGGGCGTGCTCACGGTAGGCACGGCTGAACGTCTGGGGGTCCCTGAGTGTGGAGTTCACCAATTCCTCGATCCTGCGTTCGGAAATAACTAAACACAGCATAGAGCTAATTCGGGAGAAGGTTCAACGACCCGCGGGAAGCGGCCTGCGCGCCCCGGAAACGACGAAGGGCCCGGCGTCAGCCGGGCCCTTCGTGACGATGCCGTTCCTGGCGACCAGGAACCAGCGACTGCAGCGCGAGACGCTGCTTACATCATCCCGTCCATGCCGCCGGGCATGCCACCAGGCATCCCGCCGCCGTCCTTGTCCTCGATCTCGGCCACGATGCACTCCGTGGTGAGGATGTTCTTGCCGATCGACGCCGCGTTCTGCAGCGCGGACCGGGTGACCATGGCGGGGTCGATCACGCCGGCCGCGACGAGATCGACGATCTCGCCCGAGTCGGCGTTGAGGCCATGGCCCTTCTTGGACTTGCGCACGTCGTTGACCACGACCGAGCCTTCGAGCCCGGCGTTGTGGGCGAGCTGGCGCACCGGCTCCTCGAGAGCGCGGACCACGATCATGGCGCCCGTCCGCTCGTCGCCCTCATAGCCATCGAGCTTGACGGAGTCCGTGGCGCGCAGCAGTGCGACACCGCCGCCCGGCACGATGCCCTCCTCGAGAGCGGCGCGGGTGGCCTGCAGCGCGTCCTCGACGCGGTGCTTCTTCTCCTTCATCTCCGTCTCGGTGGCCGCTCCGACCTTGACCACGGCCACACCGCCGGCCAGCTTGGCCAGCCGCTCCTGCAGCTTCTCGCGGTCGAAGTCCGAGTCGGTCGACTCGATCTCGTTCTTGATCTGGTTGATGCGGCCCTTGATGGCCTCGCTGTCACCCGCGCCGTCGACGATGGTCGACGTGTCCTTGGTGACGACCACGCGGCGGGCACGACCGAGCTGCGAGAGCTGGGTGTTCTCCAGCTTCAGGCCCATCTCCTCGGTGATCACCTCGCCGCCGGTGAGGATCGCGATGTCCTCGAGCATCCGCTTGCGGCGGTCGCCGAACCCGGGGGCCTTGACCGCCACACCGGTGAAGGTGCCGCGGAGCTTGTTGACCACGAGCGTGGCGAGCGCCTCGCCCTCCACGTCCTCGGACACGATCAGGATCGGCTTGCCGGCCTGGATGACCTGCTCCAGCACGGGCAGCACGTCGCGTACGGAGCCGATCTTCTGGTTGGCGATGAGGATGTACGGATCCTCGAGGGTCGCCTCCATGCGGTCCTGGTCGGTGACCATGTAGGGCGAGATGTAGCCCTTGTCGAACTGCATCCCCTCGGTGAACTCGAGGTCCATCCCGAAGGTCTGGCCCTCCTCGACGTTCACGACGCCGTCCTTGCCGACCTTGTCGATGGCATCGGCGATCACGTCGCCGATGTCGTCGTCACCGGCCGAGATGGCGGCCACACGGGCGATCTGCTCCTTGCCCGAGATGTCGGTGGCCTGCTTGCCGATGTTCTCGACAACCTGGTCGACGGCCTTCTCGATGCCGCGCTTGAGGCCGAGCGGGTTGGCCCCGGCCGCCACGTTCTGCAGTCCCGAGCGCACGATCTGCTGGGCCAGCACGGTGGCGGTGGTGGTGCCGTCGCCGGCCACGTCGTTGGTCGCGGTTGCGACCTCGCGGACCAGCTGGGCGCCCTGGTTCTTGAAGACGTCCTCGACCTCGATCTCACGAGCGATCGTGACGCCGTCGTTGGTGATCGTGGGTGCGCCGAACTTCTTGTCGAGCACCACGTAGCGGCCCTTCGGGCCGAGCGTGACCTTGACTGCATTGGCCACTGCGTCTACGCCCTCTTGAAGCGCGGTGCGCGCCTCCTGAGCGTACTTGAGCTCTTTGTGAGCCATGTTTTTCTTCCTCCGTTACTGAAGTTGACCGATCGGAACAATGCGGTGCTCGCCGGAGAGCCTTGCGGTTTGGTGCTCGCCGAAACGACGTTTCGGCTGCGCTCCTCCCCTGACGTTCCGGCTGTGCTCCTCCGCTAACCGGCGACCTTGGCCAGGACGTCGGACTCGCGCAGGACCAGCAGGTCCTCGCCGTCGACGCTGATCTCGGTGCCGCCGTACTTGGAGTAGAGGACCTCGTCGCCCTCGGTCACGTCGACCGGGATGCGCTTCTCCCCGTCGTCGTCGAAACGGCCCTCTCCGACCGCCAGCACCTTGCCGCGCTGGGGCTTCTCCTTGGCGGTGTCGGGGAGCACGATGCCGCTGGCGGTCGTCTCCTCTTCTTCTATGGCCTGGACGATCAAACGATCGCCGAGAGGCTTGAGCTTCATACGAAACCTCCGTCTATGACTGACGTCTTCGGGTGCGCTTGGCACTCTAGCAAGGTGAGTGCCAAGGCTCGGGACCGAGCCCTAGGGCCGCAAAGGTGGCGCCTTAGCCCAAGAGGACATAGCGATGGGAGTCATGCAGGCGCCCCGCCGGACCAGGCCGGCGGGGAGAAGTTGACGGGTCTGATCAGTTCTGGCTGGGCGCCTGGGGGCGCAGCCGCTCGGAGATCTCCGTCGGGCGATCGGAGATCTTGGAGAAGCGCACGACCGTGACGGTGTCGTCCTCGGACACCTTGCGGCCGTAGATCTGCTCCAGGAAGTTCACGGTCTCGTCGAGGCGCCGGAACTCGGGATTGTCGTGCTCGATGTCCCGCGGCGACAGCTCCTTGACGGGCTTGACCTCCACGCCGTCGATCACCGCCTCGAAGATCCGCTCGCGGGGCGAATGCTGGAAGCCAACCGTGACCAGCACCACCTCGCCCTGGCGGTACTTGGCGTGCTTGTCGCCCAAGCGGATCGTGGCCGTCTTGCGGCCCCGCTTGAGCTGGTCGATGAAGACGGGTGAGTAGAAGTTGAGGGCGAACACGAGCGCTGATACTACGGGCCGTCCCGTTCGAGCGCCTTCGCGGCCATCTCGCGCTCACCCCTGTAGGAGAGCAGCCGTGGCGCCGCGTCCAGGGCCACCCAGGCCGCGTCCTCCACCTCGTCGTCGTGGTCGGCGACGCTGCCCGACAGGTAGTCGAACAGGAAGAAGGCGACCTCCTTGAGCACGCGCTCTCCCGACAGCGTGTACCAGTAGCGGACCTCGCCGAGGCGCCCGACCGGCTCGGCCGTCAGGCCGGTCTCTTCGCGCACCTCGCGGGTGGCCGCTTGCTCCAGCGTTTCCCCGTCCTCGGGATGGCCCTTGGGAAGGGCGATCACGCCGCCGCGCGGTCTGACCACGGCCACCTCGGCCTGACCGCCGGCCCTGCGGACCACCACACCGCCCGCCGAGAGCTCGCGCTTCAAGCCTCGCCCTCCACCAGTGGGACGAAACGCACCGCGGCGATCTGTTCGACCTCCCCCTCCCGGATCCGCACCAACCGCTCGTCGCCCTCGCGCTCCACGGGGCAGACCAGGGCCCCGCCGGGTACGAGCTGTTCGCCAAGCGCCCGCGGCGGGCCCTTCCCGGCGGAGGCGGTGACCACGATGGCGTCGAAGGGCGATCGGTCGGCCACGCCTTCTGTGCCGTCGCCGGTGCGGATCTCGACGTTGCGATAGCCCAGTCCGGCGATGATCTTCTGCGCTCGCTCGGCCAGCGCGGGAATGCGCTCGATACTCACCACGTGCGAGCAGCAGCGGCTGAGCACCGCCGCGCCGTAGCCCGACCCCGTGCCCACCTCGAGCACGCGCTCAGGCCCCTGCAGATCCAGCAGCGCGGTCATGCGCGCCACGATCCACGGCTGGGAGATCGTCTGGCCTTCGGCGATCGCGAGCGCGCAGTCGGTGTAGGCCCTGTCGGCCTGGGCTTCGGGCACGAACCGCTCCCGGGGCACCAAAGCCATCGCAGTCAGCACGCGCTGGTCCTCGACCCCGCGCCCGCGCAGCTGCCGCTCGACCATGCGCCTGCGCCGCCAACCGTGGGGCTCAGTTGATGAAGTCCCGGAGTCTCTCGGGCTCATGCACCGTCACCTTTCCCCGTCTGAGCGCCACCACACCCTCTCGCTGCAGGCTGGCCAGAAAGCGGCTCGCGCTCTCGCGGGATGTGCCGGCCAGCTGAGCGATCTCGGCCTGCGTGGCCTCGACCAGAACGTCGGTGTGCCCGGCGCCCTCGTCCTGGCGAGCCATCACCTGGAGCAGGAGCGCGCCGGCCACCCGGCCCGGGACCGTCTGGAAGGACTGAGCCAGTAGGCGGTCGTTGAGGCGGCGCACCCGCTCAGCCAGCGCCGCGAGCATCTTGAGCGCGATGTCGGGGTCCGAGCGAAGCACCCGCTGCATGTCTGTGCCGAGGATGGCCACCAGCGCCGTGGACTCCAGCGCCTCCGCCGTCGCGGAGCGAACCTCGTCACCGAACGCGGCCAGCTCGCCGAACATGGAGCCTGGGCGCAACTCGGCCAGAGCCAGGGTGCGACCGCCTGGGTGCTCACGCCGGATGCTCACCGAGCCGCTGCGAACCACGTACAGCGCCACGCCGCGGTCGCCCTCCCGGAAGATCACCTCACCGCGATCGAAGCTCCGCGGTACCGCGAGCTGCGCCACCTGCTCGAGCTCCCGCCCCTCGAGCGCCGAGAACACCTCGAGGCTCGAGAGCAGGGCGGCCGTGTCCTGCTCCGGCTGCACAGTCCGAGTCTAGGCGCGCCCGAGCTATCGGCGATGTCAGCCCAGCGCGGCTTCGCGCCTGCGCCGCCTCGCCGTGCGTGCGGCGAACCAGAGCAGGGCGGCCAGAAGCGCGGGGGCGATGGCCACGCCGAGGATTCGCACGAGCAGCTCGACGGAATCCGAGAGTGAGTCCACGGCGTCTTCGAGCGCCCCGCCGACTCCGTTGCGGTCGCTGCCCGAGCCGTCCTCGTTGCCGGTGCGCTCCAGGGTGAGGGCCACGGTGGCGTAGTCGCTGCGCAGGCGCAGGTCGCGCAGCTGGCCGCGCAGGCCGTTGACCTCGGCGGCGACCAGGTCGAGGCGGCGGCGGATCGACTCTGCCTCGATATCGGTGTCGGCGCTCTCGAGCCGCGTGAGCAGGCTGCGCCGCTGGGCGCGGGCAGCCCGCAGGCGGTCGGCCGCCGAGACGAACTCGCGGGTGGTGTCCTCGCCCGCCTGGGTGCGGGCACGCACGTCGCCGAGCTCTGACAGGTCTCGCAGGGCGGGCTGCAGCCGCGACGCCGGGATGCGCAGCTCGAAGTCCCCCGCGGACGCGCCCTCCTCTCCGCTGGAGACCGACGAGCGCAACACGAAGCCGTTGTAGCGGTCGGTGACCGCGATGATGTCGTTGGCCACCTCCTCGACCCGGTCATCCGGGGCGGCGAGAGTCAGGGAGGCCGATCGCTCGATGCGCCGGTCTTGCTCGCCGGGGGCGAAGCTATCGCTGGAGTGGGGGACGGGCGCGAGCTTGGCCGCGGCCGTGGAGTCCTCCAACACTTCGGGCGAACCGCCGCCCTCGGCGAGGGAGGCCCCTTCGCCGAGGCGAGCGGGTGCGTTGGCAGCACCGCGATCAACGGCCGACAGCTCCGGCTCGCCACTGCTGCCCTGAAGCGAGATCACCACCGCCACGGCCGCGAGGATCGACGCGGCGCCGGCCAGGGCGAGCATCGGCGGGCGGCGCAGCTTCGGCCGTCCCGGGCGGGGAAGGCGCCGGCGGCCGAACCCCGCGCGCACGCGCTCGCCCAGGCCGGCGGCGAAGGCCGGGTCGGCCTGCGGGGTGCCGGCAGCCAGCTCCAGCACCAGCTCTTCGAGCTCGCGCTCCGGCTCCCCGGGGGCGGTTGCCGTGCCGCGCGCGAGCGCCGCGTCGATCACCTGGAGGTCAGACTCGATCTGGCGGTCATGCCCGGTCATTGCAGGCCTCCCTCAGCTTCGTGATGGTCCGGTGAAGTCGCGTGCCCACGTTGGACTCGGTGGTATCGAGCACCTGGGCGATCTCCGCGTTTGACAGCCCGCCCATGAACTTGAGCGCCACCATGTCGCGCTCCGGCCCGGGTAGATCGGCGAGCGCGTGCTGAACGACCTGACGTCGCAGCGCGCTTTCGGCGTGGTCGGCCACCGTGGGCGCCGTCACATCCTCAGGATCGGTGTACAGCCCCGCCCGGCGCTTGCGGCGGCGCAGCTCGTCCAGGGCCGCATTGCGGGCGATGCCGAAGATCCACCCCTCCGCCGTCCCCCGGGCGGGGCGGTAGCTGCGCCGCTTGCGGTAGGCGCGCTCGAAGGCCTGGGCGGTCACGTCCTCGGCGCCAGCGCGGTCGTGCACCAGCGAGGCCACGTAGGCGTAGACCTTCGGGAAGGTGCGCTCGTACAGAGCCGCGAAGGTGTCCGCGGTGGTGGTGTCGCCGGCCAGTGGGAGCACGCGCTCTGCGATCGCCTCGTTCATGCATCCACTACGTACGGGCGGGCGATCCATCACATCGATGTCGCGGGCCGGCCGCCTTCCTGGCACTATGCATGCCGATGCGACGCCTCGTCTTCTTCGTCGTAGCTCTCTTCGCGCTCCTCGGGCCGGTGCTGGCCGGCGCGGCAAAGCCTGCGAACAAGTACCTGTGGGCCACGGTCAACCTATGTGACACCGCGGGCGCGCCGGACACCATCGGCATCCGGGCCAGCATGCCCGGCAACGGCACGCGGCAGCAGCTCTACATGCGCTTCGAGGCTCAGAGATTCGACGCGGCCAATCACCGGTACGTCCCCTCGGGGAGCAGCTCGCGCTGGATCCGCGTGGGTTCCGCGCGCTTCAAGTCCGCCCAGGCGGGCTTCTCCTTTCAGTTCGGCCTGCAACCGGGCACCGAGGCCACGTTTCGGGGGCTGGTGGACTTCGAGTGGCGCGCCCGCCGCAACGGCCGCCAGGTGGTGGTCCGGCAGGAGGCTCGGATCACGCGCGCCGGCATCGAGGGGGTCGGGGGCGGAGACCCGCCGAATACGTCGGCAGCCACCTGCGTCATCCGCTGACGCGCGCGGGCGCGAACAGCCTCGGATCGTTTGTGATCACCGCGTCCACGCCCAGCGCATCCAGCCGTTCGATCTCCCGGGCGTCGTCCACCGTCCAGACGTAGATCTGCCCACCGGCCTCATGCACGCGCGCCACCAGCAGCCGGCTCATGAGTAGGCGGTGCACCATCAGGGCCTCGCATTCGCCGCGCCGGATCGCCCGTGCGGCCTTGGCGGGCAGCCCGGAGCGGATCCAGAGCAGCGCGCCGTAGGCGGGCACCGCCAGCAGGAGGCTCTTCGTGTAGTCGCGACGGGCCCGCGGGATCGACCAGCCACGCCGCAGCCCGGGCGCCATCTGCCCGACCAGACCCAGGCTGGCCGGATAGGTGGAGGAGATCAGCGAGCGCGACTCAAGTCCGCGAGCGCGCAGGCCGTCGACCACCTCGCGCTCGTAGCCGGGCAGCTTGAGGTCCACGTCCAGCTCGATGCCGGCGTAGGCCTCGCCCGCGAAGTGGTCGAGCCCCTCGTCCAGAGTCAGGGGCGTTCTCCCGGCCGCGTCCTCGAAATCGTGGGCCAGGACCAGCCGGCGGCCGCCGTCAGCGGGCAGCACGTCGAACTCGATCATGTCCACGCCGGCTTCGAGGGCCGCTTGGAAGCTCTCGAGCGTGTTGCCGGGGGCCACGTGGTCTGCCCCCTTGTGCCCGACCCGGATCACGTCTGGCACCTCGGGCACCAGAACGTGGTGCGGTTGTCCTCGCCCTGCCCGCGGGCGCGCACGCGAGTGTCGCAGCGCGGGCAGGGCAGCCCGGCGCGGTCGTACACGGTGGGCTTCACGCGCAGGCCGCTATCCACGGACTGGCGCATCGCTTCGCAGGCGGCCCGCACCACCGCCAGCGCCTCCTCGTCTCGAACCTCCGCGGTGCGCCGCCATGGATCGAGGCCGGCGGCGAAGCAGGCCTCGGCCTTCCAGACGTTGCCGATACCGGCGACGGTGCGCTGGTCGAGCAGGGCGTCGCCTATGCCTCGGGTCGGATCGTCCTCACGCAGGCGTCGCAGAAAGTCGCGCTCGTCAAACTCGTCGGCCAGCACGTCGGGTCCGAGGGCGGCCAGCCGCTGGTCGAAGCGGGTGCGCGAGTCGGTCATCAGCTCGAGCACCGGGCCGTCGAACTGGACCACCTCGTGCCCCGCCGTGCGGATCACCAGCCAGGCGCGGCGCACTGACCGCCTCCAGCGCTGCCCCGGTGCGTAGACCCCCCACTTGCCGGTCATTCGCAGGTGCGAGTGCAGCGTCAGGCCGCTGTCGAAGCGGATGAACAGGTGCTTGCCGTGGGCGTCCACCGAGCGCACCGCCTGCCCGGCCAGGCGCTCGGGCCAGCGATCCATGCGGTGCCGCGGGTGGGGAGTCTCTACCGACCTGATTTCATGGCCGACCAGCGCCGCCCCCACGCGCGTGGCCGCGTAACGGATGGTGTCGCCCTCGGGCATGGCCCTGATCGTAGGCGCGAGGCCCGGCGGAGGGGGTCACTTGCTCCTACGCGCTCAAGGTGAGCTTGCGTGGGCCCTGACGGAAGCCGATCTCCACCAGGAGCGTCTCGAACTCCGAGCCCACCACCGGGTTGCCGTCAAAGCGTTCGAGGGCCAAGCGCTTGATCCGCCCGCGGCGCACCGCGTCGGCCACCGCCTCGAGCGCCTCGCGCAACCACTCGGCGGGCTCGCCCGAGGCCTCGCGGGGCCGGCGCAGAGCAACGATTGCCTTGCCGTTGCGCTCCAGGTAGAGCACGGGCTCCGCGTCGATGGTGACCACGTATGCTCCCGGTACGCGGCTGGGTCGCCGAGTGGCCTCGGCGTCGTCGCGCTTGGGCCAGGGCAGCGAGGCTCCGTACGGGTTGGCCGGGTCGGTGACCGCCAGCACGAGGGGCCCCGCGGGCTCGTCGGCGCGCAGGCCCCGCAGCCGCTCGATCGCCGCGGGCAGCGCGAACTGCGCTCCGCCGAGACCCTCGACGAAGTAGCCGCGACGGGCACTCCCGAGCGTCTCGAGGTTCGCCAGCTCGCCGTAGAGCGCGGCGAAGCCGCCGGCCACGCCCTCGCCGAGCACCGTCTCGCGGGTCACGATGCCGTAGCGCTCGAGCAGCACCTCCGACAGTGCGCGCATCCGCGCCCCGTGGGCGGGTGCGTCGGCGAACAGGGGCCCGGTGAGCGACCAGCGGCCCTGCACCTGGGGGGTCGCCGGACGCCGCCGGCGCGAAAAGCGCCGCCCGTGCTCGCGCTGCTCGCGCGCCAGGGAGAGTCGCGGCGCGCGCAGGGGAGCGAACGCGTCGTTGGTCACCTCGCCGGCCCAGACGAGATCCCAGAGCGCCTCCTGCAGCTCGATGGGGTCGGTCTCGGGGATATCCGCCAACAGATCGGTCCAGAACGAGGCGCCCCGCGTGAGCCGCTCACGGATGCGCTCGTGCACAGCCTCGGCGGGGGGATCCGCCTTGATGTTCGGCGGGCCGAGCCAGCGCGCGTCCTCGCGGAAGTACAGCGCCACCTTGCCCGAGCTGCGGCCCAGCGACCCGGCCCCGACCCCGACCCACACCAGCTCTCCCGAGGCGCAGAGCTGGTCGAGCCAGGAGGGAGAGTATGCGCCGGCCCTCCTCGGCAGTACGTCGCGCTCCCAGACCTCGGGGGCCAGGGCCAGGCCCTGCAACGGCACGAGCAGCTCGCGCAGACGGTCCACCCCGGCGCCTCCCGCGGCTGCGGCGTCCACGCCCTGCCACGCGGGCAGGAAGCGGGCCAGGGCGCGCTGCTCGGCCGGCTCGACCTCCCTGCGCAGCGTCGCCAGCGACGCGCGCCGCAGCCGGCGCAGGACCTCGGGGTCACACCACTCGCGATCGCTGCCTCCCGGGCGCAGCTCGCCGCGCACCAGATGGCCCGAGCGTTCGAGCTCCTTCAGCACCGGGCTTGGGTCGACCGCGTAGCGGTGTGCGAGCTGGCGGGTGGTGAAGGGGCCGTGGGTGCGCGCGTAACGGCGCACCAGCCGGGCGAAGGGATCCTCGATCTCCTCGAGGAAGGCGGCGGGCAGACCCCCGGGCGGGATGGCGCCGAAGGCGTCGCGGTAGGTGCCCGCGTCCTCGGCGGCGATGTGGCGCTCCTCGCCCCCGATGCGCATGACCACCGCCCGCCGCTCGCCGACGAGATCGCCGAGCATCCCCGTGGCCGGCACCGCTGCGAGGCAGCGCGCCTGCGCCTCCTCTGCGGTCAGGTCGCCGACCGCGCGCAGGACGTCGTGGAGCGAGTCCGCATTGGCGGCCTGGCTGCGTTCGCTGAGGCGCTGGAGGTCGTTCTCCACCTCCTCCAGGGCGTCAGCGTCGATCAGGTCGCGCAGCTCCTCCTGGCCGAGCAGCTCGCGGAGCAGGTCGCGGTCGAGCGACAGCGCCGCCGCGCGCCGCTCGGCGTTGGGCGCGTCGCCCTCGTACATGTAGGTCGCCACGTAGTCGAAGAGCAGCGACGAGGCGAACGGCGACGCGCGTTGAGTCTCGACCTCCACCAGCGACAGCTCGCGCGTGTGCAGCCCGCGCAGGAGCTCCTCCAGGCCCGGAAGATCGAGCACGTCACGCAGGCACTCGCGGTAGGTCTCGAGCACGATCGGGAACTGCCCGTAGCGCTTGGCTACCTCGAGCAAGGACTGCGCCTTCAGGCGCTGCTGCCACAGCGGCGTGCGCTTGCCCGGATACGCGCGCGGGAGCAGCAGGGCGCGGGCGGCGTTCTCGCGGAAGCGCGCCGCGTAGAGCGCGGAGGACGACAGCTCGGCCACCACCATGTCCTCCACGGCGTCGGGCTCGATCAGCACGAGCTCGGCGCCGGGCGGCTCATCGGCGTCAGGCAGGTGGACGATGATCCCGTCGTCGGACCAGATGGCGTCGGACTCGAGCCCGAACTCGTCGCGGATGCGCGCGCTCAGCGCCAGCCCCCAGGCCGCGTGCACCCGGCCGCCGAAGGGCGACAGCACGCAAAGTCGCCAGTCGCCGATCTCGTCGCGGAAGCGCTCGATCACGATCGTCCGGTCCGAAGGCACCACACGGGTGGCCTCGCGCTGGTCGCGCAGGTAGGTGAGGAGGTTGCCTGCCGCCCGCTCGTCGAGGTCGTAGTCGGCGGTCAGCTCGGCCGGCGTGCGGTCGATCTGCGTGCGCGAGAACTCGCCGATGGCGCGGCCCAGCTCCTTTGGCCGGCCGATCCCGTCGCCCCGCCAGAACGGAACGGCGCCGGGGGCGCCGGGCGCCGGGCTCACGATCACGCGGTCGCGCGTGATCTCCTCGATCCGCCAGCTCGACGCCCCCAGCAGGAACGTCTGTCCCGCCCGCGCCTCGTAGACCATCTCCTCGTCCAGCTCTCCCACCCGCCGGCCGTCGGGCAGGTGCACGCCGTAGAGGCCGCGGTCGGGGATCGTGCCGGCGTTGGTCACCGCCAGCTGCAGCGCTCCCTTGCGCGCGCGGATCGTGTCCTGCACCCGATCCCAGACGATCCGCGGGCGCAGCTCGGCGAACTCCTCGGACGGGTAACGGCCGTCGAGCATGTCGAGTACCTGGTCGAGCAGCTCGCGGGAGAGCTCGGCGTAGGGGTAGGCGCGGCGAACCAGGTCGTGGAGCTCGGGCACGCGCCAGTCCTCGCCCGTGGCCACCATCGCCACGATCTGCTGGGCCAGAACGTCGAGCGGGTTGCGTGGCACCACGGTCGCTTCGATGTCGCCGTCGCGCATGCGCCGCGCCACCACGGCGCACTCGAGCAGGTCGGCGCGGAACTTGGGAAAGATGCGGCCCTTCGAGACATCGCCCACGTTGTGGCCGGCGCGGCCGATCCGCTGCAGGCCCGCTGTCACCGACTTCGGCGACTCGACCTGAAGCACGAGGTCGACGGCGCCCATGTCGATGCCCAGCTCGAGCGAGGACGTGGCGACAAGACAGGGCAGCTCGCCCGACTTGAGCAGGTCCTCGACCACCAATCGTTCCTCGCGCGCGAGGGATCCGTGGTGGGCTCTGGCAATGACCACATCGGTGCGGTGCTCGCCGGATCGTGGATCCGGCTGCGCTCCTCCCGCAGCCGGCCTTCCCTCCTCGCCGGCCAGCTCGTTCAGGCGCATGGCCAGCCGCTCGGCCGCACGGCGGGCGTTGACGAAGATGATCGTCGAGCGGTGCTCGCGTACCAGCGCGAGCAGCTCGGGGTAGATCGCGGGCCAGATCGAGCGCCTGGTGGCCGCGTCGGAGTCTCCGGCGCCCATGCCGACCAGATCGCCGCCGCCTGCCGCCGTGCCCATCCCGCCCACGGCCGGATCGGTCACGTCGTGGTGACCGGGCTCGCGCATGTCCTCGACCGGCACGCGAATCTGCAGGTCGAGCGGTTTGCGCACACCGGTGTCGACCACGCGGCAGTCGCGGCCCGCGCCCACGAGGAAGCGCCCGACCTCCTCGAGCGGGCGCTGCGTGGCCGACAGGCCTATCCGCTGCACCTCGTGCTCCGAGGTGTGCTGCAGGCGCTCGAGGGTGAGTGCAAGGTGGGCGCCGCGCTTGGTGCGGGCCACCGCGTGGATCTCGTCGATGATCGCCCATTCGACGCCCTCGAGCATCTCGCGTGCCCGCGAGGTGAGCATCAGGTACAGCGACTCGGGCGTGGTTATCAGCACGTCCGGGGGCGTGCGCAGCATCGCCTGACGCTCCCTCTGTGGCGTGTCCCCCGTGCGGATCGCCACGGAGATGTCGCCGCCGATTCCCTTCAGGGGAGCGCGCAGGTTCTTCTCGACGTCGTACGAGAGCGCCTTCAGCGGCGAGACGTAGACCAGCCGGATGCGTTTCTCGCCCTCCGGCGTGGGGTTGGCCGCCAGCCGGTCGAGCCCCCACAGGAACGCGGCCAGCGTCTTGCCCGAGCCCGTGGGCGCGGACACGAGCACGTTCTCACCACCCGCGATAGCGGGCCAGGCCTGGGTTTGCGCCGCGGTGGGCTCGGCGAAGGAGCGCCTGAACCAGTCGCGGACCTGGGGGGTGAACGATGAAAGCGGATCGGCTGCCACGCGGCTCTTGAGCGTAACGGTAGGCGGCCGAGCGCCTAGCCTGATGGGCGTGAGAGCGGCTGGAGTCCTGCTGACAATTGTCGTGGGCGCGCTTGCCGCCTGTGGTGGTGACGATGAGCCCAGCGCCCGGAGCAACGCTGCCCACCCGCCGCCGCCCAAGCCTGCGGCGCCCGCGCGCCCTCGGCCTCCGCTACGCGCCGCATCCTGCCCGCCCGGACTCGCCAACTGTGTGACGGCCGGCGGGCGGATCGTGTTCGTCGAGCGGGCGGATCCCGACGGCGACGGAGACGCGCACTTCGTGCTGGCGAGCCGCAGCGGTGTGACCGCGCCCGGGATCACGGTGGTCGACGTGCGCCGCGATCTGCGGCCCCAGCCGCTGCCGGGTCCCGGCGACCGCCTGAGCGCCGCCGGGCCCGTCTTCACCGGCTCCTACGGCCAGAGCCAGATCGAGGCGACGGAGGTGCTCGTGCAGAGGCACTGACGCGTATCTGCGCACGGCACACCGAGCCCCGGCGGCAGTGGGTCGCCGGACGTGGGAGCCCCGCCTCCAGCCACTACGTACGACTACGAGGAGCGGCGCCCGCAGGCGCCGCTCCTCGCGTCCACTTTTCCTCCCCCCGGGGGAGGAGCCGGCCTCCTACCTACTGCTCGTCCTCGAATCCGGGCGAGGGCGTGATCGCGATCTCCTGGTCAGGCGCCGAGCCCGGCCCCGCGTGCTGGCGGTGCACGAACAGCGTCTCGGGCGTGGTCACCACGTTTCGCCGGTTGCGCCGGGAGCGGTTCGTCCGACTCGCCGAGAAGTAAATCCCGGTCGGCTCGGCCGCGCAGTCGGGCAGCGTGGCGAAGCGCTCGACCACGGCAGCCGGCTGCCGGTCGGCCCCGGGGTTCTCCCCGTCGTCGGAGCTCGGCTCGGCGATCCAGATGTCGTTGCCGCGCGTCAACGTGCCGCCTATGTCCTCGGCGATCGCCAGGTTGCCTTGGCGATCGAGGGCCAGGTTGTCCGGAGAGTCGAAGGCGGGGGTATCGAATCCCGTTTCGTTGCCCGGAGGTACGTTGCCGGCTTCGGCGCCCACGTACTGGTAGGCGAACGGCCGGGTCGCGCTCGACAGATCGACCGCGATCACCTCGTCGGTCCCCGTGATGGCGACGTACAGCGTGTTGGCGTCGTTGTTGGTGTCACGACCGGTGCTCGCGCCGGTCTCGACGTCCTCGGGGCGGAAGTAGCCGTTGCCCTCGAGACGGGTGGCCTCCGTGTCGGCGTTGATGCGTGCCGCGCGCGGGCTGAGCGTCACCCACTCGCCCACGCCGAGCTCGCCGTCGTCGCTGCGCAGTACCTGCAGCCGGCCGGCGGAGAGATCGCCGCGGCGGGTGGGAACGAAGCGGAAGATCCCGCCCCCATCGCGCTCGGAGATGCCGTAGAGGTTGCCTCGCGAGTCGAAGCGCATGCCCTCGTGGGACTTCGAGCCGAGCGCGGGACGCGCGGCGATACCGTCGCCACCGGCCCTGCTCGTGTCGAGCCTCGTCGGGTCGCTGGGGTCCAGGTAGAGCTCATAGACCAGCCCCGCCTCGGCGTTCGGGACCTGCGGGTCGCGGACGGCCGCTGCCGTGGTCTCCTCGGCGGCGAGGATCGTGCCCCACGGAGTCCAGACGATCCCGTCGAAGCGCTCCCAATCCCTGCGCTGAGCGACGACTCTGGTCTGGTTGGTGGTGAGGTCGGTCACCGACACCTGTGAGCCTTTGGTCGCGAACGCGGCGTCGCTGGTGGCCGCCCCTACCTCGTGGGTGCGGTACAGGTAGCGCCCGACCTGGCGGCCGGTCTCGTTCTGGGTGTTCATGTCCCAGAGGTCCTTGGTCGCGCCCTCGGGCTCCTGGGCGATCACCTGCTGCTCGTAGCCTTCTGGGATCTCGAACGGCGCGCTCGAGGAGAACGTGGTAGAGCACGCGGCAGAACGGTCGAACGGCTCGAACGCCACGAACGGCGTGTAATCGGCGAGGGTGTCGGCGGACTGGTCTGCCAGCGCAGCGGAGGCGCTCAGCGCGCCAACCGCGCCGACGGCACACGTTGCCAAGAGGGCCTTGGAGGGTCTCATCACTCGGGTCTCCTTCAGGGGGGACAAGGAAGGACGAACCCAACGCGATGCCGGTCACCCCATCGTTACCCGGCTGTTGCGCAGCGGTCACTTTCTTGGGCCCGGAACTATGGTCGAAGAGTGCACAGACCCTTTCTCAACCCGTCGGCTATCGCCACGGCATGCCTGCTCGTCGCCGTGCTTGCCGGGTGTGGCTCAGGGGACCCCTCGCGAGACGAGGTCCGCCTCGGTGGGCAAGAGGCCGGCGCCGGAGCTATACCCCCGAAGGCCGCGCGTACCGTCGTGGCCGCCCTCGGTGACTCCATCACCGCCGGCTCGCCGCTCTGGGATCCCGACGAGCAGGTGCTGGCCCGGATCGGCCCCGCGGCCGACCGCACGAGCCAGTACGAGTACTGGACCGAGCGGCGCTTGCCCAGGGCGCAGTTTCGCAACTGTGGCGTCTACGGCGAGCGCACCGACGAGATCGCGGCGCGGCTGGATCGCTGTGCCGAGGACGCCGACGTGCTGATCGTCCAGGGCGGGATCAACGACATCGCCCAGATGCGGCGCGTGACGAAGGCCGCGAAGAATTTGCGCGCCATGGTGGCGCGCGGTAAGGACCTGGGGCTGCGGGTGGCGCTGGTGGAAGTGCTGCCCTGGAACAACGGCGGCGCGGTGGCCGCGCCCCGGATCCGGCGCCTCAATCGGCTGATCGCGGCCATCGGAAGCGACGAGGACGTGCCGGTCTTTCCGTGGTACGGGCGGCTGGAGGATCCGGATGCGCCGGGTGAGATGAAGGCGGAGTGGACGATCGACGGTGATCATCCGTCCATCGAGGGCTACCGCCGCCTGGCGGACGTGGTCTCGCTGCCGTAGCCTCCTGAGATGGACCTCTTGCGCAGCCGACTCCCCGCCGCCCTAATCGCCGCCGTTCTCGCGCTCTCGGTGAGCGCCTGTGGCGACGACGATGGCAAGGGCGCCTCCGAGCAGATCGAGAAAGGCGTGAACAAGGGGGCCAAGAAGATCGAGAAGGAGGGGCGGGAGCTGGATGACGACGTAAAGGGTCGGGACGAGAAGAAGCAGAAGGACTAGGCGAGCCCCGCGAGCTCGCGGGCTCTCACGAAGACCGCGTCGGTCATCTCCTCGGTCAGCCGGCCCGTGAAGGTGTTCTGCTGGCTGGGGTGAAAGCAGCCGAGCAGGACACGGCCGCTCTCCTGCACGTGCTCCGCCGCGTGACCGAAACGGGGACGGGGCCGGACGGCCGACCCGGTGACCCGCAGCGCGGCGTCCCAGGCGAACCCGCCCAGGCAGAGGATGACCTTCACCTGGGCCATCAGCTCCAGCTCCTCCGCGGCGTACGGCAGGCAGTTGTCGCGCTCGGAGGGCAGCGGCTTGTTGGCCGGGGGCGCGCAGCGCACCGCCGCGGCGATGAACGCGTCGTGCAGGCGCAGGCCGTCTCCGCGGTAGAGCGACTCGGGCCGGCTGGCGAAGCCGGTGCGGTGCATGGAGCCGAACAGCCAGTCGCCGGACCGGTCGCCGGTGAAAACCCGGCCGGTGCGGTTCGCGCCGTGGGCGGCCGGCGCCAACCCGAGCACGTAGACGCGGGCGTGCGGATCTCCGAACCCTCCGACCGGGCGGCCCCAGTACTCCTGGTCGCGAAAGGCCGCGCGCTTCTCGACGGCCACCTGCTCGCGCCAACCCACGAGCCGGGGACAGCGCCGGCACGACTCGACGCGGCGCTCGAGGTCCGCGAACGCCGCGGGAGCCGACCCCAGGCTTTGGGCTCCAGTCGAGGCTACCGCCCGCCGAGCGCCGTGCCATAGTGGCGCTCGTAGTAGGCGCGGTACTCGCCCGAGCGGATCGGCTCCCACCACCACTCGTTGTCGCGGTACCAGTCGACGGTGCGCTCGAGACCCTCCGCGAAGTGCACGCGCGGTTCCCAGCCGAGCCCGCGGACGCGGTCGGAGGACAGCGAGTAGCGGCGGTCGTGGCCGGGGCGGTCGGTCACGTGCTCGATCAGTGTCTCCTCCTGGCCTGTGAGGGCGAGGATGCGGCGGATCACGTCGAGGTTCTCGCACTCGTCGGGGCCGCCGACGTTGTAGGCCTGCCCGGGCCGGCCATGCTCGAGCACGGTGTGAATGGCCGCGGCGAAATCCTCCACGTAGAGCCAGTTGCGCACCTGGCGCCCGTCGCCATAGACCGGCAGGCGGTCGCCGTGGAGGGCGTTCAGCACGCACAGCGGGATCAGCTTCTCGGGGTACTGGCGCGGCCCGTAGTTGTTCGAGCCGCGGCAGATCACGGTCTCCAGCCCGTAGGTGTGGTGATGGGCGGAGACCAGCAGGTCCCCGGCGGCCTTGGTGGCGCTGTAGGGCGAGGAGGGATCCAGCGGCGAGGACTCCGTGAAAGAGCCCGAGTCGATCGAGCCGTACACCTCGTCGGTGGAAACCTGCAGGTAGCGCGACACGCCCAGCTCCCGTACGGCGGCGAGCAGCACCCCGGTGCCGATCACGTGGGTGAGGGTGAAGGGGTCCTGCCCGGCGATCGAGCGGTCCACGTGCGACTCGGCGGCGAAGTTGACCACGGCGTCCGCGCCCTCCATCGCCTCTCGCACCACCACCGGATCCTCGATCGCACCCTCCACGAACGCCACCCCGACCCCGTCGAGGTTCTCCCGCCGGCCCGCGTAGGTGAGCTTGTCGAGCACCGTTACGTCGTGGCGCTCGGCCACAAGCCGCACATACGTCGAGCCGATGAACCCCGCGGCGCCTGTCACCAAGAGCTTCATCCGCGCTCGGCCAGGTAGTCGTCGAGGCCCTCGGTCCAGTCGGGCAGGCGGATCGCGCGGTCGTACTGGGTGTCCAGCACCGAGTACTCGGGCCGGGGGGCGGGACGGCCCAGCTCGTCGGTGGTGGTCGAGAGCACCCGGCAGTCGGACCCCGCCCGGTCGAAGATGGCCACTGCGAAGTCGTACCAGGAGCACTGTCCTCCCGCGGCCATGTGGTAGAGGCCGAAGGTGCCGGTGTCGATCAGCCGCACCACCCCTTCGGCCAGGTGCGCGGTGTAGGTGGGCGAGCCCACCTGGTCACGTACCACCACCACCTGGCTCTCGCGCTCTCCCAGATCGAGCATCGTGGCGGCGAAGTTGCGGCCCGCCGCGCCGAACAGCCAGGAGCTGCGCACGATGTAGTGCTGGGGATTGACCACGGCGGTGTCAACTTCGCCGGCGAGCTTAGAGGCCCCGTAGCTCGACAGCGGGTTGGGCTCGTCGGACTCCACGTAGGGGCCATCCTTGCGTCCATCGAAGACGTAGTCGGTCGAGATGTAGACCACCGATGCCCCCGCCGACTCGGCCGCCTCGGCCACGTTTCGCGCGCCCTCCGCGTTCACCCGCATCGCCTCCTGCGGTTCGCGTTCGGCTCCGTCGACGTCGGTGTAGGCGGCGCAGTTGATAACCGCGTCCGGACGCGCGCGGCCCACTGCCTCCTCCACCGAGGCCCGGTCGGTCACGTCGAGCTCGAGGCGCGTCGCGGCGGTGACCTCGTGATTGGTCAGCTCGGCGGCGCGCACGAGATCGCGGCCGAGCATCCCCGCGGCGCCAATTACCAGAACCCTCACCCCTCAAGGGATATCAGCACTAGAGTGGGCGAGGTGCGGCGCAGCCTGTCCCAGACGCTCGCCGTGCTGGCCCTCGCCGTGCCGAGCCCCGTACTCGCCGGCGACTGGCCCGATCCCACGGCGATCTTCGCCGACGGCGAGTACGTGGCCCTGACCACGTCCGGCGAGTGGGCTCCGAGCATGCGCGTACTGCGCTCGCCGGACCTCCAGCAGTGGCGCATCACCGGGGCGGTCTTCCCGCGGCCGCCGCGGTGGGTGCAGAGCACCTTCTGGGCGCCGGAGATCACGCGCCTGGGGAATCGGTACGCGGTCTTCTACAGCGCCCTGCCCAAGACGAGCGAGACGGCCTACTGCCTCGGAGTGGCCACCGCCCCGACCCCCGAGGGCCCCTGGAGGGACCTGGGACGACCCCTGCGTTGCGGCGAGAGCGGGTCGATCGACCCCTTCCCGGTGCGCGACGAGCAGGGCCGGCTCAACCTGCTCTGGAAGAGCAACGGCAACCGCTTCGGCCGCCCCACGCCAATCTATGCGCAGCGGTTGAGCGAGGACGCACGGCGCCTGCTCGGGCGTCCGCGAGAGTTGATCCGCAACGACCGCCCCTGGGAGCGGAAGGTGGTCGAGGCCCCGGCGGTCATACGCCGTGACGACGGGTTCTTCTACATGTTCTACTCCGGGGCCCTCTGCTGCACCCCGCCGTGCCAGTACGCCGTCGGCGTGGCCCGCTCCCGCCGGCTGCTGGGTCCCTGGCGCAAGTTCTCCGCCAACCCGATCCTCCGCGGCGGCAACGGCTGGCGCTGTCCCGGCCACGCCAGCATCGCCGACGACGGCGCCGGCAACCTGACCGCCGTCTTCCACGCCTACCAGTCGGGAGAGGGCTTCTTGGCCGGTCGCCAGTTGCTCACGGCGCCGGTCACCTTCGGCCTGGATGGATGGCCGTCGATCGGCGACGGCCGCCCGCCCGCGCCCGTCCCCGGGGCGGCCTCCACTGCGTTCTCGGACTCCTTCACCGGCCCCCTTGCCACCGAGTGGGAATGGCAGCTTCACCGGGTTCCGGGGAGGGCCACCGGCCCCGGCGGCCTGAGCCTGAGAGCCCCCGCGCGAGAGCGTGACGGCGACCCCGTGGGCGGGCGCCTGGACGGCGGCCTGCTCGCACGCAGGGTCGGCACCGTGCGCTACACCGCGACGGTCGTGATCGACCGGGGCACCCTGCGCGGCCACGAGACGGGGGGCCTCTCCTCCTTCAAGAACGATCGAGAGCTGATCGCTGTGTCGGCCGACCGCCGCCGGGTGGTGGTGTGGCAGCGCAACAAGGGCAGGAGCCGGCTGCTCGCCAGCGCCCCAGCCCCAGCGTCGGCACAGGTGCACCTGCGGATGGTGGCCCGCGGTCGGCTGTTCACCTTCGAGGTCAGCCCCGACGGGATCGCGTGGAGGCGCGTGGGCCGCACCATGCGCACCCCCGTCACCGAGACGGCGCGTCTGGCGCTCACCGCTGGCGGCGAGCGGCGGGCGAGCGTGCGGTTTGTCTCGGCCGATCTCGTTGAGTGATTCGTTCGCGGCCTCGTCGCCTGACGGCGCTGAGCCCTCAGTGGTTGCGCAGCACGTCGATCAGTTCGCCCTTATCCATGTCCGACCGGCCCTCGATGCCGATCTCGGCGGCCCGGCCCTTTAGGTCGTCGACCGTCCAGTCCTCATAGGAGTCGGCCTTGCCGCCCTTCTTGCCGGATTGCCGGCTGTCGCTGTTGGCGATGCGCGCCGCCTTCTCCTTGCTGGCTCCCTGATCTCGCAGCGCTTCGTACTGCTCATCGTTCTTGACGCTCGGTCCATGGTCCTTCGCCATCGCGGCACTCCTACAGGATCGCTATCTCTGAGTTGTCGCCCACTACGAACCGGTAGGCCTTGGGCACGGTGGGCCCACGGCCTATCTGCACGTTGCGGCCGATCAGGCTGGCCTCTACCCGGTATTCGAGATCGCGAACGGTGGATCCCTCCAACACGATCGAGTGCTCGAGCTCCGCGCGGTCGATCGTGACACCCTTGCCGATGGCGGTGTAGGGCCCGATGAACGCGTCGGTGATCCGTGCGCCGGCGCCGATCACCGCGGGCCCGCGCACCGTGGCGCGCTCGAGGCGCGCGCCGGCCTCGATCACGACGCGTCCCTCGACCTGGGAGTCGATCACGTCGCCTTCGATGCGCTCTGAGACCTCGTCGAGGATCAGCCGGTTGGCCGCGAGCATGTCCGCGACCTGACCGGTGTCCTTCCACCATCCGTGCACGATGTGCGGATCGACGCGGGCGCCCGTGTCGACCATCGCCTGGATCGCGTCGGTGATCTCCAGCTCGCCTCGCGCGGAGGGCTCGATCGCCCGGGCCGCTTCGAAGACCGCCGCGGTGAACATGTAGACCCCGACCAGGGCGAGATCGGTGGCCGGCTCGGCGGGCTTCTCCACCAGGCGCGCGACCCGCCCGTCAGAGAGCTCTGCCACCCCGTAGTTTTGCGGGTCGGGCACCGGAGTGAGCAGGATCAGCGCGTCGGGCTTGTCGGCCTTGAACGTGTCCACGAGCCGCACGATCCCGTGGCGCAGGAGGTTGTCGCCGAGGTACATCACAAACGGCTCGTCGCCGAGGAAGGCCTCCGCGGTCAGCAGCGCGTGCGCCAGGCCTAGCGGCTCGGCCTGGTCGAGGTAGGTGATCGCCACCCCGAATGCCGACCCGTCACCCGCCGCCGCGCGAATCTCGTCGCCGGTCTCCGGGGCCACGATGATCCCGACCTCCGAGATCCCCGCCGCCGCCATCGCCTCGATTCCGTAGAACAGCACCGGCTTGTTGGCCACCGGCACCAGCTGCTTGGCGCTCGTATACGTGATCGGACGCAGGCGGGTGCCCTTGCCGCCCGACAGGATCAGGCCCTTAATACGCGCCTCCAAGCTTGCGGTGATCCCAGGTGACGGTGCGCGTGGGCCGGAAATGCAGGCCTACGCGCTTGGGGGCCTGAGCGCGGAAGAGGTCCTTCATCTCCGGTGAGCCCCCGCCGTAGCGGTCCACCAGTGCCTCGCCGTAGGACTCCACCCGTTCGAGCTCGCGCTCGACCTCGACGTCGCACTCGAGCATCGCGCCGCGCAGCTCCTGGTACTCCACGCCGGTCTCCACCTGCAGGGTCGCGTGCGGGTCGCGCTCGAGGTTGCGGGCCTTCTGAGACTTGGCGAACGTCCATCCGCGCAGCTCCGCCCCGTCGGGCACGAACCAGAGGGGCATCAGGTGGGGCCGGCCGTTGGGGCCCGTGGTGGCGACGATCACGGTGAGCTGCTCCCCGAGGAACGCGTACAGCTGCGCGTCTGTCATGCGAATCTCGTCGCGGCGCGAGGCCATCTGCGCGCGGACCCTAGATGATCGACGTGCTTTTCATCCGCGGACGGTGGTCGGTAGCGCCTCGGCGGCGTGCAGCACCGCCTCGCGCGCCTCCTCGGGCTCGAGAACCGCCGCGTCGCCCGCCTCCTTGAGGATCTCCTTGGCCAGGTACTCGTGCCCCCCGAAGGGCAGCTCGACGATCACCGACCCGTCCTGCAGCTCCTCGGCCACCTCCCTGTCCTCTCGCGCCCAGCGGGCGCGCTCGGGGGATACCCACACGCGGGCCATCTCGGACGTCGGGACCTCGCCGGTGGTCGGCCAGCCCTGGACGTCGGGCTCGATGCCCTCGCGCGGCTCGAAGGACTCCTCGAGCACGCTGGCGCAGCGAATCCGGTCCAGCCGGAAGGAGCGGGTGTGGTCCTTGGCCGGCTCGAAGGAGTGCACGTACCAGCCCTCGGTGCCGTTGAGCAGCTGGTAGGGCTCGATCGTGCGCGTCGTGAACTCGTCGTCGGCCTCCTTGTAGTGCTCGATCTCGAGCAGGCGCCGCTCGGTGATCGCGCTGGAGACCACACGCGCGATCTCGGAGTCGTCGCCCTTGGCGGTGGTGATCTTCAGGCCGTCGACCGCCGGATCGCGGCCGAGGGCGTCGACGATCTTCTCCCGGGCGGAGGCCAGCGACCCCTCGGGCAGGTGCTCGCCGACCAGATCGATGGCCGCCACCAGCGCCTTCGCCTCGAGCGGCAGGAGCCGGGCCGGGCGCGCGAAGTTGTCCCCGTAGGGCTCTGGATCCACCTCGATCGTGTCGCCCTGCACCTCGGCATAGAGCACGTAGCTGCCGCCGCCGAAGTTCACGACATTGAGCACGTCGATGTCCTGGCGAAGCTCGCTCTCGGAGATCTGCAGCGTCTCGCACAGCTCGCTCACGTCGAGCTTGGACGCCCGCCGCGCGGCGTCGATCAGGATGCCGGCCAGCGTCACCAGCCGTGCGAAGCGCTCGGGGCGGATGTGGCTCTCGTTCCTGGCCTCGTCCACCGGATCCTCGCGCTGCCGGCGCTTGGCCGGCGCGGCCAGCTCTACGGGCTGGGCGTGGCGCTCGATCACCAGGCTCACGCGCTCCTCGGCCTCCTCCACCAGCTCGGGGGGATCGAGGATGCGCGCGCGCGGGCCCAGGCCCAGCACCCACGACACGAGCTGGCGTGGGTCGCCGTAGGGGGTCTCGAACACCACGCCGCCGTTCGAGTCCCCGTTCGAGTCACCTGCCCCGGCCGGCTCGAGGCTGCCCACGTCGGGACCGAGGTGGCGCCGCACCAGCCACTCGATGCGGTCCGACAGCCAGATGCGGGCCACGCCCTGCTCCTCGCCGAGCTGCCAGTCCGCGCGGGTGGCGTACGAGCGCGGATCGAAGTCCGCCGGGCGCTGGAAGTCGTGCTCGGCCTTCGAGCTGTAGCCCACCTTGCCGCGTATGCGCGACAGGCGAAACACCCGCACGGCGTCGCGCTCGTGCGCGTGGCCCACGAGGTAGAACTGGCCGCCGCGGAAGAGCAGGTGGTAGGGGTCGACCTTGCGCGGCTCCTGCGCGTCGCGACCCATCGTGTAGTAGTCGAACACGATCGTCTTGCGCCGGAAGATCGCGGTCTCGATCTTCGACAGCCGCTGGGACAGGTCGCGCCCGCCCGAGCTCGCGGTCATCGCCAGGCGTACCGACTGATGCTCCGGGGCGGACAGGGGCGAGGGCTTGCCCCACGACAGCTGCTGCAGAGCCATCCGCAGCGGCTCCGCGTAGGCGAACTCGCCGTCGAGCAGCGTGAGCGCCGTGCGCAGGCCGGCCAGCTCGGGGTCGGAGAACTCGATCGCGGGGAGGTAGAAGTTCTCGGGCGGCAGCGTGTAGGTCTCCGCCTCGTAGGAGCCCTCGCTCTGCTTCTCGATCTTCAGCTCGATGCCCAGCGACGAGAGTTCCGCGCGGTCCGCGTAGAAGCGCCGGTTGAAGGCCTCGTCGCTGGTCATCTGGGCGTAGCCCTCGACGTCCTGGCGGATCTCGAGCGCCGAGATCGGTCGGCGCTCGGCCATCAGAAACGAGATCAGCGAGAGCTGACGGATGAGCTTCTCGGTGTCCTTGGCCATGAGCCGCTCAGGGTACTCGCGGCGCGCGGCAAGGCGGGCGGTGTGCGGTCGCTATTTGCGGGTTCGACCAGCGCCTCCTGGCTCGCTACCCTCGCGCCCGTGATCGAGGTCGACCGTGATCAGGCTCGCGCCTTCCGCCTGGCGGGGCAGCACCTGCACCGGCGCACGGACCCGCTCACGGCGGTGGCTGCCTGCGGGATCCAGGAGTCACCCCCCGGCTGGTGGGGCGTAGCGCTGCACGCGCGAGCGATGGGAGAGCCCGGGCCGGAGGAGGTCCTGATGGTGAACGCCATGCGCGGCGCGCCCCACGTGGTGCCAAAGGCCGACGCGCCGGTGTTCACCACCGCGCTCGTGCCCGGCGACGATGGCGCCCTGAAGGGACTGGTGGGCAGCCTCGCGGCCAAGGAGGTGACCGGGGCCGGGCACACAGTGCGCGAGGCCGTGGACCTGGTGGTCGGGGCCGCCCGCGAGGGACTGGCGGGCGGCCCGCTGGGTCGCGACGACTTCCACCAGGCGATGCGCGAGCGCCTCCCCGACACCCTCCTGCCCTGGTGCCGGGGATGTCAGAGCCACCACGTGCGTCCCGGCCTGTGGCGCGCCCTCGGGCCGCTCGGCGTGACGGTCATGCCGGAGAAGGCCACCTACGCGCTGGCGAAGCAGCCGAGGATGGCCGTTCCTGAGGCGCGCGCTGAGCTCGTGCGCCGGTTCCTACGCTGCTTCGGGCCCGCCACCCACACCCAGCTCGCGTCATGGGCGCAGACCGCGCCGGCCCACGCCAAGACCCTGTTCGCCGCGGTGGATGACGAGCTCGAGCCCGCGAAGGTGGACGGCCGGCGCGGCTTCGTACTGGCCGAGGACGTGCCTCGTCTGGAGCACCCACCTGCCGCGAAGGGCATCCGCCTGCTGGGCGGCTTCGACTCCTACGTGAGTCAGCCCGACCGCGACGCGCTGTCGCCAGGCAAGGAGTTGCGCAAGCGGATGTTCCCCGCGGTCGGCCGCCCCGGCGTCGTCCTTTACGAGGGTGAGCTGCGCGGCCTCTGGAAGGGGCGCAAGAAGGCAGACCGGCTCGACCTCGAGGTGGAGTGGCTGGGCAAGCCGGTCGACATCGCCGACGAGGCCGAGGCGATCGCGCCGCTGCGGGGGTGCGCGACCACCCGCCTCATCGGCTGAGCCGCAACCAGAGCCCGCTCAGGCTGCTTCGCGCGCGGCGTTCTCGGACTCCCCGGCCGGCGCGAAGTAGGCCGACCCCGACAACGCCCGGTCAAAGCCCGACCAGCGCTCGCCGTCGGCCAGCCCCTTCTCGATGCGGTCGAAGCTGCCGAGCGTGCCGCCGAGGTTGTCGATCATGTGCACCAGGGTGGCCTCGCGCGTGCACGGCGTGACCGGGCTGCCGTGCTCGAGCTTGCCGTGGTGGGCGAGCACGATGTGCAGCACCGCCTGCGCAGTGGCGGCGGGGAACCCCCCGATCTCCTCGATCTCGCGCCGCACGCGGTAGTAGCCGAGCGGGATCTCTCCCAGTAGCTTGCCGGAGTCCGACAGGTCGATCGCTCCGCCGGACTGCTCGTAGGCGTCGATCTTGCCGATGTCGTGCAGCAGCGCGCCGGTGACGGCAACGTCGCGGTCGATCCCACCGAAGGTCGCCGCCATCGCGCTCACTCCCTGGGCGACCGACAGAGAGTGCTCGATCAGGCCGTGCCTGTAGGCCTGGTGGTAGACCTTGGCCGCCGGCGCCGCGCGCCAGCGCTCGGCCACCTCGCCCTCACCGAGCAGACGGCGCAGGAGCTCGCGCAGGTGGGGCTGCTGGACGGTGTCGATCAGCTCCTCCACCGCGGCCGTCATCTGATCGAGCGGCACCGGCGGGGCCTCGAGCAGGTCGGCCGGCTCGTACTCCTCGGGGCCCGCCTCGCGCACCGTGCGCACGGTGATGGAGCGGCCGTAACGCTGGTCGTGGGAGAAGCGGCCGAGTACGCGCACCGCCGTGCCGGGCACAGCCACGGCGATCACCTGCTCGACGCCGTCCCAGACCACGCCCTCGACGGCGCCCGTCACGTCGCCCAGCGCCAGCTTGAGGAAGGCCTCCCCGTTCTTCTTCTGACGGCGGGTGAGCTCGCGCACCTCGAAGACGGTGTCCACCGACTGGCCGTCCGCCAGATCGCGCACGAACTCCTTCGCGCAGATGAGGGTGGGCTGATCCATTGGCTCCACGACAGTAGGGAGGGTCGCGGACGGGATGGGGTCGCTGACACGGCCGTACTCGCCGCAGGAGGCACGGGCGCCCTGGGGGCGGCCGTGGTGAGGTCGCGCCTGAGCCACCGGGCGCGACCTCACGCGGGCCCTGCGGGGTCCTCGCCTCCGTAGTAGGCCAGTGCGCGGCGGCCCAGCTCCTTGGTGGCGCCGCCATTCTGCACGGCGCTGATGGGCGCGCCGAGGAACGGGATCAGCCGCCCGGCGTAGCGCTTGGCCACCCGCTTGCCGACGTAGCGCACGAGCTTCTCCGACAGCTTGCGCTCACCGCCCTTGCGGAGCTGCGCGTCGACCAGGGCTCGGGCCATGGGCGTGCCCATGCCGTCGAGGGCCTCGCGCGCCGCCGCCGGGTTGTCGTAGACCTCCCACAGGGCGAGCAGCTCCGCCGGGCGCATCGGATGGCCCGGGTCATAGCCGTGCGCGGCGGCGATGTAGAAGACCATCCGCGCTTGAATCCACAGCAGACCGGCGAGGTTCCCGGCGGCGGTCGCGATCCCGCCCAGCCCCAGCGCCAGACCCTCGACCCGCGATAGGCGCACGTGCTTGGTGAAGGCCACCCCGGCCAGCGACTCGGGGGTGTGGCCGGCTCCGGCGATCTGCACCCAGCGCTCGGCCGGCCCGGCGAAGCGCTCCGACGCCGCCAGCGCGATCAGCTCCGGCGCGCGCTCGGGCTCGGCGAGGATCCGCTTCCAGACGGGGTCGGGGACGCCTTCGGCCTTCTCGATTTCCGTTCCCTGGGTCACGGCGGGAACGGTAGAGGTCTGCGGTACGGGGGACGCTCGAGGGCCCGGCTACGCATCACCCCGCTGCGGCTCCGGCCCAGTGAGCTGCGAGGGAGCGACCCGAAGCATGCGCGCCGGCCAGTGCCGCAGCCACCAGTTCCAGCGGCCCATCAACGAGATCACCGCGGGCACGACCAGCGCCCGGATGACGGGTGCGTCCAGCAGCGGGTCCACGTTCGACATGGAGCTCCTCGCGATCCACCCAGAGGACGCGACCGACGTGGTCGAGCACGCCGAGTTGCGGCTCGGCGACGGCCGCCTTATGGCGGGCACACCGCGGGAGGAGGGACTCCACCAGGCGGTCGGCGGCGCGTCGATGTACTGGGTGATCGACGATGACGCTCGGATCGACGAGATCCACGCCCGCGCCGTTGCGACCGGCGCTGAGTCCGTGTTCGCGCCACATGACGCCGACTACGGCGGGCGCCACTGCTCGCTGCGTGATCCCGACGGCCACGTCTGGTCGTTCGGGACCTATCGCGGCCAGGGGTGAGGCACACGCGCGACGCGGTGGCTGGCGGTACTCCGGATCTCGTGGGATGGTCAGCTGGCAGGACCGACTGGGAGCAGTCCTCGCTCTCCGAAAACTCTCTTGGCGACGAAGATCGCGTTCAGGGCCTTGGGGAAGCCGCAGTAGACCGAGGAGTGGATGAGAGCCTCGACGATCTCGGTGGGGGCGAGCCCGACGTTCAGCGAGGCGTTGATGTGAACCTCGAGCTGCGGCTCGCATCCGCCCAGAGCGGTGAGCATCCCGAGGGTCACGAGCTGCCGCTGTTGTGGAGTCAGACCGGGACGCGAGTAGATGTCGCCGAAGCCGAAGGCGACGACGTGGTGAGCTAGGTCTGGGGCGATGTCGGCCAGCGCGCTGACGACCTTGTGGCCGCTCTCGCCATCGACGGCATTCAGCACCTCCAGACCGTACTGGTAGCGGTCGCGCTTGATTTGCGTGCTCGCCTGTGTGGGGTCGTCGGGGTGAGTCATCGTTGTCGCTCCGATCCGGCCCGCTTACGGAAGCGGGCCTGGTTAGCTGAAGGATTCCTCCCGATGAGTCAGTCCCTGAACTAATGCAGCGCAACGACCCGGGCTCGGCGGGGGACTTCGTCGACGGCGAGACGTTGATCCGGCTTGATTCTGGAGGGTTCTGGACTCGTCTTGTTGCTGAGGTCCGAATGCCATGGCGCGGTCGAGCACGTGGACGGGCATCTGAGCTTCGTCAAATGGCGAGGCCCGGAATCGAACCGGGGGCACCACGATTTCCAGATCACCCGAAAAGGGCGGATACTTCCTCGGTGCAGGCATTTCGGGAGCCTCGCTCTCCGCCAGGACAGAACCTGGCTTCGAGGCCTCCGCGAAACCCAGCGTGGCTCAACGAGCCTGAATCGGCCCGGACTGCCGTGCTGCGAACAGCGGTGATCAGCGCCCGTCTCTCCATCTGGATGGCGATCAGACTTTGCCCGTAATGCGAGCCGATAGCACCGGAAGTCAGTTCGATCGGCGTGCCCAGTCCAAAACACCGTCGGCTCCCGGTGTAGTGGTCAAACGGTCAAGCTCAGAGGTTTCGAGATTGAGGACGTAGGCATCCTCATTGTTATTGGACTCGCTGCTGAAGGCGATCTCTTGGCCGTCCGGGGAGAAGGTCGGATCCCTGCTTGAACCATCGAAGGTGAGCTGCTCGAGGTTGCTGCCGTCGGCGTTGACAACAAAGATGTCAGAGGCGCTCGTCTGCCCGCTTGAATCCGGATGCCAGGACTCGAAGACAATTCGCTTGCCGTCCGGCGACCAGTCCGGCGCGGTGTCGAGTCCGTCGGCGAATCGGTTGGCGGTCACGCGTCTTCGGTCCTTGCCGTTAGCTCGGCTCACAAATATCCCGCTGGGAGTTCCTTCATAGGAGATCCAGCGGCCGTTGGGCGAAAAGTCCGGAGAGTCGCCGAAACCCCGCAGTCGTCGCAGCTGATGGCCGTGGCGGTCGACAATCCGGATCCGATAGTCGGCGGCGTCGCCATAGGCAATCCTCTCGCCGCCCGGCGACCAGCTGAGACTTGTCAGCACCTTTGCGGCCGGCAGCAGGCGGCGGAGGTGGGTGCCATTCGCCTTAATCACCATCAGGTAGCTGTCGATCTGGGCTTGGGGGCGCGGGAAGGCACGGGCGAAGGCCAGCCAACGGCCACCAGGGGCCCAGGCCGCTGGACCGTCGAAGGCGCCAGCCAGATGCGTCAAGCGACGTTTGTCCCGGCCGTCCGGCCCCATCACCCAGAGCCCGGATCCCCGCTGGTAGACGATCTTGCCGTTCTCGCCAGGGAACACCGCCCCGGCCTGTCCGGCGTCAAGCAAGACCGGCGAAACCAGCGCGAGGACCATGGCCCCAGCCAAGACAAATACCCGCCCGAGTCCGCGGCGTATGCCCATGATCGATCTGTTTCCTCGCCGCATCTCGCCTAGCGATTTCGTGCGGTGTGGTTTATATCACCGGCGACGCTGAGTCAATACTCGAGACTCAGATGTGTCCCGGACCCGGTTCACCGGACACTTTTGTGGTGAACGTGGTGATCATGGCATGAGCGCCTGGCAGGTCAGGTGCTGGTGGGCTTCGGTGGGTGTGCGGTAGCCGTGGCGTTCGAGT
>JAABUR0100001454.1_pt1 | contig 42286 bp, 41 predicted proteins | sample 5560091 | NCBI WGS metagenome assembly JAABUR01 (sample SAMN10711879, study PRJNA513375) | rock metagenome | isolation source: Antarctica rocks | place: Antarctica: Victoria Land, University Valley sud | reverse complement strand
AACGGCGCAGGTCTTCCACCTCCGCCCGGTCACACAGCGCCTCGTGGCGCACCAAGTCACCTTCCCAATGTCCAGGCACAGCACGGTCGTCAGCCTCGGCCGGCCGCTCGGACACGTTGACCATGTTGGGGATGCGGTTCTTGCGTTGCCCGGCCTTACGGCTCGGGCGGCGTAACGCCCGTCCGGTGCGCAGACACGCAGTCAGCTCGCGGCGCAGCGCGCCGCGTGACTGCACATACAGCGACTGGTAGATCGTCTCGGTCGACACCCACATCTCCGGGTCGTCGGGGAACTCCAGGCGCAACCGGCCAACGATCTGTTCCGGCGAATACTTCTTCTCCAGATCCTTCTCGACCTTGCCACGCAGTACAAGATTCGTCACCAGCTTCGCCGGCTTCGGGCGGCCGGCCCGCTCGTATGCCAACGCGTGCGCCGCCGTCGACCGGTAGCGGCCCTGCCTATCGACGTTGCGCCCCAACTCGCGAGAAATCGTCGACGCGCTGTGCCCGAGCCGGGTAGCGATCGAACGCATCGACTCGCCAGCCGCACGTCCGAGCGCGATCTCCTCCCGCTCTGCGAACGTCAAGCATCGGCCCTTCAATCCCCGCCCGCGCCGCGGACGCACACCGCCAGCCTCGACCAGCACCCGCCGCCCGGTCCGCCGACTGGTGTCGATGACAGCAACAGCGTCGGTAATGAACCCGCCGTCGGCCATCACCTGCCAGAACCGCTGCAACAGGTCCGGACGAATGAAGATCGAATACTCAGCCACGACAACACCCAATCAGTAGGTGTTGCGATCACCGCGAGAACCCAAGGTTCGTCAACCGGGCAGGTTGCTGAGTGTTCTAGCCTGTCGAGATGGCCTACGACGCCCTGGCAGAGAGCGTCGAACTCATCGAGTCCAGACTTCTGAAACCGGTGGCGCGACTGAGTCGGCGCCGACGGTTCGCGGCAATGAGTGTTGACGTCACCGGCGACGTGGCGGTAACGACTTTCGCCCGCCGCGGCGTGGGCTGCATCTGGCATGACACGCACGTGTTCGCTCTGAAAGAGGGCAGCCGGTGGATGTGGCTGGGGGGCCACTCGAGCAACGGCCAGGACGACCTGCTCGATGACCGTCCATCTGCCCTGCCCGCCTACCTGAGTGACAACGCCGCCAGGCTGGGCGTCGACGAGCCCGGGCCGATCGTCGTCGACGGCGGCGCCGGCGGCGTTCGGGACAGCGAGTCCGGGCGCAACCCCGGCCGGTGGATCAGTATCGCCGGCATCAGAGTCAACGACCAAGTCGAGTTGATCGGCGTCGCTGACCGGATACTTGATGTGCCCTGGCATGGTCGAGTCACAGTGGTCTGGACAGGTCGACGGCCACCGCGCGTGGTGGCCCTCGACCGGCAGCGTCAGCCGCTCGCCAAGGTGTACTTGGCCAACCACCCGCGCCCGTAGGTAGAACCAACTCCTGAGGTTGACCCCGTTGGGTGGACATCCTGATCGGCCAGGTTCCGGCCTGGCGCGAGAGGATGCCTTTCATGGGTGCGAAGAGGAAGAGTTACACCCCGAAATACCGGCTGGAGGGCGCGCAGCTGGTGATCGATACCGGTCGGTCTATTGCGGAGGTCGCCCGGGAAGTCGGGGTCGGCGAGCAGCTGCTGGGTTGGTGGGTGGCGATTGAGCGGTCCCGGATGGATGACCCGCCTGCCGCGGTGGATGTGGACGAGCGGGCCGAGCTGGTCCGGTTGCGCCGTGAGGTGGCCGAGCAGCGGATGGATCGGGAGTTCCTGAAAAAGAGCAGCGGCCTTCTTCGCCACGGAGAACTCGAACCCGAGCAGGCGTTCGCGGTGATCGATGCGGAGAAGGCCACCCACAGCGTCACGCGGATGGCCCAGCTGTTGGGGGTGTCCCGGTCGGGGCATCACGCGAGGGCGGCCCGCAAAGACGCACAGCCCGGGCTGCGGGCGGTGCGGCGGGCCGACTTGGCGGTGAAGATCAAGGTTGCCCATGAAGCCTCGGATGGGGTCAACGGGGCGCCGCGGATCCTGGCGGATCTGCGGGAGGCAGGCGAGGTGGTATCCCGTAAGACCGTCGCAAAGATCATTCGTGGCAACAATATCCGGGGGATCAGCCCTCGGCCGTGGCGGCCTGTCACCACCATCGCCGGCACTACACCACACGCGATCCCTGACCTGGTCGAGCGACGTTTCGACCGCGGCGAGCTCAACACAGTCTGGACATCGGACATCGAGCGCCACGAGGCGCCTTTTGACCGTGCGGTGATGGAAGGACACCGCCGCCGGCCCGTCGCAGCGGGCCGGTTGAAGCTGAGGGCAGCCTGATCCCCGGGACGGGGGTGAGGGCGGTAAGCAGCCCTGACAACGCCGGGACGGACCAGCACTGCCAGATGGTCCGGGTCCGGCAAGCGAGACGGAGAGGTATACGTGAGGAACCAGCGGCTGAAAGCCCATCAAGAGATGTCCACCAGCTCGAATCTGGCGGATCTGGGCTGGGTAGCAGCGCGCACCCGTGACACGTTGTTGCGGGGAACTCCTGGGCTGGTTGATGTCGCCGGTCCGGAGGCCGCGGTGAACGTGGGAACCATCCCGGTGGTCCCGAACCCGGGCAGCTGCCAGCTGTTCGGTGGGACGGCCCGTCGTCGGCTGATGCTGCCGGGGTGGGGCGGAGGACCCGTAGTAGTCCGAGGTCGGGAAAGCCGGCTACATGGCGAAGGGGTCGTTCGACACGGCGGAGTTCTCCGGCGGTGAGGTGTCGTTCAACGACGCGACGTTCTCCGGCGGTGAGGTGGGGCATGGCGGAATTCTCCGCCGGCCGGGTGTCGTTCAACAAGGCTAAGTTCTTCGCCGGCCCGCCGGTGGTGACCCGAAACGGGGAACCGTTCTTTGGATGGCCAGAAGATGAAGGCCCCTCGGTGTGACTGACGGCGATAGGTGGCGGTGCTCGACGGTGCTGTCTGGCGCGCTGGAACCTGTCACCCGGCACCGACATATCCACGGCGTGGTTCAAAGGGAGTCCACCATCGGAACGCCGTGCGGTGGCGGTGCGGACCGGCTGCAGCGGTAAGGGTCAAGGACTTCGGCCGACGGCGCCTTCGGCCTCGTCCGGGTCGATGTCGTGCCGGTGGAGCAGGCGGCGCAACCGATCGACCTCTGCCCGTAAACGGTCGGTGGCGGGTGGTCCGGCACCCTCGGCGGCGAGGGCATTCGCACCTGGGTTGGCCAGCAGCTGCAGCACCTGCCGGCGCACTCGGTTCAGGTCGGCTCCTTGATGGACCAGTACCTGGGCTGCAACACCTTGGCCCTCGCGGATCAGGGCGAGCAGGATGTGCTCGGTGCCGATGTAGTTGTGGCCGAGTTGCTGCGCTTCGCGAGGGCTCAGCTCCAGGACCTTTTTGGCGCGCGGCGTCAACGGGATGTGGCTAGCCGGTGCGTGCTGACCCTGGCCGATGATTTCCTGCACTTGGGAGCGGACCTCCTGCGGCCCGATCCCCAGGGCTCCCAGCGCGGTAGCCGCGACCCCGTGGCCCTCGGCGATCAACCCGAGCAGGATATGTTCGGTGCCGATGCGGTCGTGCTCGAGCGTCCGGGCCTCTTCGTGGGCCAGGACAACAACGCGACGGGCTCGGTCGGTGAACCTCTCGAACACGGGCAACTCCTCGTGAACACGGACCTTGGCCTTCCCACCCAACGGGCGCGCTGCACACGCTACGCGGACAGCCTGGGCACGGGCGGGGTCGGCGAGACCGACCGCTGCTGACGAAGCCCAGGTCAGCGCGTCTGTGGACTTCCTTCCTGGTGGCAGCGGATACTGCTTGCAGGGTGGGGCTACCGGCATGAGGGGTGCGGATTCCAATGGCGCAGGACATGGTTCCAACGCGTCGAGGCTCGCCGCGGAAACCTGCGGTTTCAGCTGGTCAGCGGCCCGGCCTTCGGTCCCTGGCCGATGTGGTCGAGACGCTCTTCGCCGAGTTCGGTTCGACCTTGGCGTTGCCCACCGTGCTTGCCACGGTGCGCCGTTGCCGCCGCGAGCTCGACATCCTTGGCCAGCACCGACCTGAGGTCCTCGAACAGCTCGCCCGGCGCCGCCTTCGGGCTCTCGTACGCACAGGCCCCGCCAGCGGGGAAGGTTCACTACGATCACCGGCCACAAGTCATCCGCCGCCGGTCTTCCCACTGCAGGATCGTCGACCCCGACCTGCCGGCTAAGGTCTCGCTCGCGCCCGACAAACCGAATTGGGCGCCGGCTGCTGCTGCCACCAAGCCTTCCAGCAAGAAGGCCCGGCTGCTCTCATTAGGCCGCGTCGAGGAAGCCGTTCGGGTTCAGCACAAACTTCTGGGCGGCGCCCTTGTCGAAATCGGCGTAGCCGCGTGGGGCGTCGGTCAGCGCGATCGGGGTCGCCTTCACGTTGTCGGCAATGTGCACCCGATCGTGCAGGATCGCCATCATCAACCCGTGGTTGTACTTCATCACCGGGCACTGGCCGGTGGTGAACGACAGCGACTTCGCCCATCCGGTACCCAGGCTCAGCGACAGCGATCCGATCTTGGCTGCCTCGTCGATACCGCCGGGATCACCGGTCACGTACAGCCCCGGGATTCCCATGGCGCCGCCGGCCGCGGTGATGCTCATCAGCGAGTTCAGCACCGTCGCCGGCGCCTCATCGGCACCCTGGCCGTGGCCCTTGGCCTCGAAGCCGACCGCGTCGATACCGCAGTCCACCTCCGGCACACCGAGGATCTGTTCGATCTGATCCTGCGGGTCGCCCTTGGTGAGATCGGCGACCTCGCAGCCGAAGGACTTGGCCTGGGCGAGCCGGTCGGCGTTCATGTCGCCAACGATCACCGCGGACGCTCCGAGCAGCAGCGCCGAGGTGGCGGCCGCCAGGCCTACCGGCCCGGCTCCGGCGACGTACACCGTCGACCCGACACCGACTCCGGCCGTCACCGCGCCGTGAAACCCGGTGGGGAAGATGTCCGAGAGCATGGCCAGGTCGAGGATCTTGTCCATCGCCGCGTCCTTGTCCGGGAATTTCAGCAGGTTCCAGTCGGCGTAGGGCACCAGCACGTACTCGGCCTGCCCGCCGACCCAGCCACCCATGTCCACATAGCCGTAGGCGCTGCCAGGGCGGTCGGGGTTGACGTTCAGGCAGATCCCGGTCTTGCGCTCCTTGCAGTTCCGGCACCGACCGCAGGAGATGTTGAACGGCACCGATACCAGGTCGCCGACCTTGATGAACTCGACGCCGGGGCCCACCTCGACCACTTCGCCGGTGATCTCGTGCCCGAGCACCAGATCCTGCGGAGCCGTGGTGCGGCCACGGACCATGTGCTGATCCGACCCGCAAATGTTGGTCGCCACGGTCTTCAGAATGGCGCCGTGCGGCACCTTTCGACCCACGTTCGCCGGATTCACTCCCGGGCCGTCCTTCAGCTCGAACGTCGGATAGTCGATGTCGATCACTTCGACTGTCCCCGGGCCCTTGTAGGCAACGGCTCTGTTACCCGCCATGATTGTTCCTCCGGCTTATCCGTGGTCCCACCGCGGTTCGGCGATACCTGGTGACGCGCGAACGCAGCCGAGCAGCGGGACCGCTTGCAGAGCCGAGCGTTCAGGACCGAAGCCGGGCCCGTCCGCTCGACGGCGTGGGCACTACCTCGAGCCTATGCACGGCGGAGGTTTTGGCAATCCCCCGAACGGGCCCCGCGCGGGTTCGGGGCACCGCAATGGAGTACGCGGATGGTGCGGAGCCGGGCCAGCCGGGTACTACGAGCCGCAGGTAGCTCGTCCAGGAACGCCTGCATCACCTGATGATTCGTGGGTAACGCTGGCGCCTTGCCGGCAGCGCACCAATCAGTAAACAGGGCCAGTCGGCGCTCTCTCGGCCTTGTCGTGCGGTCACTCCGTCAGTGTGGGCGGCAGAGCCCGCAGTCGACGCCGGCAGGCGCGTCGTCACACGACGGACCGGGTGGTCCTGCGGCATCAAACCAGGGAGGGTATGAATCTCAGCCGGGTTCGTCCAGCGGAAAGGCGCCCCTCCGGCGAGCGGAGGGGCGGTCCGCAGAAGGTGATCTCGTCAGCGCGCGGCGTGGGCCCCGGTTGTTTGGGCGGCTGGCCTGGCCGGGCGGCGGCGATCTTGAGGGTGACCGGCGAGGTGGGCAGGCCCAGCTTCGTGTTCAGCTTCACCCGCAGCTTGGCAGCCTCGACCGTCGCGGTGCTGACCGGAATGCGGTTAGTCGCCATGGTGTGCCTCCTGTTCCTGTCCATCATCCGGCAACTGATATGGAGTGATGTTCTGTCAAGTGGCTGGGTGAGGCGCCCGTCCCCGGGGTTGGGGGCGGGCGCCTGGTTCGTTCCGTGCCTGCCGGGGTGGTGAGCGTGTCGACGGGCGACGCACGGTCAGACTGATATGCGCGGGTTGGATACCGCAGGACGGTGGTTCGGCTGGAGCGGGTCCGCTTGTCTAGGATCGAGCGTAACCACTTGCGCTGCAATGCTTGTGGCTGCTCATAGTTGTTTCGCGGGTCGCTCCACGCGCTGCCACCACCCCGGTTTGGGTAGCGGAACGAGTCTGTGGTGGGCCTATTCGTCCATGACAGCCAGCGACCAGCACCAGCCGGCCAGCTCACGGGCGATCGCGACGGTCGCCACGATGGATCGTTTCCGGCGGCCCAGAAAAGTCACCCATCGGTGGTGCAGCCTGCGGTTGCCGGCATCGCCGCGGGCCTGGGCAGCGGGCGGCGCCAGGTCCCACCGGTCCCGCATGGTCTTGCCGATGGTGTACCGAGCACGGTGGTGCCAGGCAGCCTCCACCAGCAGCCGGCGGACATGGCTGTTGCCGGTCTTCGTGATCGCTGCCTGGCTCCGTGAGGTGCCGGAGGAATACTCGGAGGGGACCAGACCGACGAACGAGCCGATGGACCGCCCGGTGAACCGCTGCCAGTCACCGACCTCGACAGCGAGTGCGAACCCGGTCAGCATGCCGACACCGCGCAGACACCCCAGCCGGCGCACAAGCGCGCAGTGAACTCCGAATCGGCAGCCATCTGTGCGATCGACTCATCCAGTCGGCCGCGCCGGGCTTGGGTGGCCAGCACAGTCTCGTAGTCGGAGTCGAACGTCAATCGGGTCGCCGGTGACCTCAACTGCCCGAGTGCCTCACCGCGCAGCCACGCATCATGTTTGCTGGTCCACGCGGCGCCGTCGTAGTAGACGATCCCGTGCCGTAGCAACAGTTCGACAACCGGTGCCGGGACCGCATCAGATCACCCCGGCAGTCCTCGCGGGCGCGAACCAGATTCCGGGCAGCTTCCTGATCAACCGACGGGATCGCCACCACAGTGACCTCGTCCAGCCGCAACAACCGCGCCAGGTGGACGGCATCCCGAGCGTCGGTCTTGACCCGGTCACCCGAGGGCCGCTGCAGCTTCGATGGGGCGACGACTTCACAGCGGATCCGCGCCTCGGTCAGATCACGGTAGAGCCCGAATCCGGTCGGGCCCGCCTCATAGGCCACCGCCACCGGACCCGGCAGCCCAGCAACCCAGGCCCGGATATGGTCGAAGGACGGAGTCAACTTTGACTGGAACAGTTCCGGTGCCGGGCAGGCCGCACCCGCGGATCGCCGGCACCTTCGCCCGGGCCCTGCGTGCCCCGGTGGGTGCCGATCCGTGGGTCGGCATCGCCGAGCGGGTGCATCGGATGACCGGCATGCCGGCGCAGCGCTACCGGATCCCGGGCGGTCGTGGAGTGCTGCAGGTCGGCGCCGTGGCCGACCTTGTCGTTTTCGATCCGGCGATGGTCACCGACCGCTCCACCTATCCCGAGCCATTGCTGCCCCCAGACGGCATCGACCACGTGCTCGTCGGCGGGGTGCACTCGGTGTCCGGGCAGCGGGTCACCGGGCGATACGCAGGTCGGGTGCTGCGAGCACGCTGATCGACCAGCATCGCACTCCCGCCCGGCGACTTTGCCGGTCGTCCACGTCGACGCGCGGCCGATCATCGCCTCAGACTCGTCCGGCCAGCCGTCCGCCCAGGTGGATCCCGGACACGGCGTCGGAGTCGTCCCGCGCGAAGTAGCCCGTCATCCCCTTGCCGGCGCCCTCGGTGACAACGAACTGGTCGCCCTCCGACCCGACCATGCCGATGGCCATCGGAGGCTCGGCGAAGTCCTCTTCCGACGCACCAATGGCCTGCAGGAACGCCGGCTTCGCCGTCGAGTCCACCAGCAGCCCGTCGGCGGACCCCCGGACCTGGAGTGACATCGCGATGGTGTCGTAGTCGCCGATGAATTCCACCAGTTCCTTTGAGTCTCGGGCGACGGGTTCCGGGTCGGCCTCGACCACGCCGACGAAGTGTGCCAACGCGTCGCGGACCAGACCGTGGTTCAGGTCGCTCCCCGCGGAGCTGGCGTTGGTCAGCACCGCGATCCCAAACTGCTTGTCCGAAACCATGACGAACGCGGACTGCTGGCCCAGCGTCGACCCGCCGTGGCTGACCAGTCGGACTCCGTCGACGTCCTTGAGCATCCAGCTGATACCGACGGCGTCGCCCAAGGCGCTGCCCGGCATGTGGACGGTGGGCTCCTTCATCTTGTCCAGGTTCTGCCTGCTCAGCAGGCGGGTCCCGTCCGCCGCTGTGCCTTCACCGAGGTGGAAGCGGATCCAGGCGACCTGGTCGCCGGCGTTGGCGGTGATCCCGCCCGCGGGTGCGCCGGAGCGGGGCAGAGCCCACGGCCGGGCGACGGTGAAGTTCCCGTCGGGATCGGAGTTGTGCCCGACGACGAACCGACGGGTCATCACGTCGTTGGCGAAGAAGAACGAGTGCTCCATGCCCAAGGGCGCGAAGATCAATTCGGCGATGGCGTCCTCAAACCGTTTGCCCGTCACCTTCTCGATGACTCGGCCGGCCAGGGACAGCGATGCGTTGTTGTAGGACGCGCCTGTGCCGAGCGGGCGCTCCTGGGGGAGTGTGGCCATGGCGGTGACGTAGCGGGCGAGGGCGTCGTCGCCCAAGTCGCTGCCGGCGCCCATGAAGTCGCCGGCCCAGCCGGCGGTGTGATTGAACAACTGCAGGACGGTGACCGTGGCGGCCGTCCGCTCGTCGGAGAGCTTGAGCTCCGGAACGTAGGTACGGACGGGGGCGTCCCAGTCGACCTTGCCTGCTTCGACCAGCCGCATCATCGCGGTCGCAGTGAACGTCTTGCCGGTGGAACCGAACTGGAACAACGTGTTCGCCTCGACCGGCAACGGGTTCTCGACGCTGGTCACGCCGTGATAGGCGTAGTACTCGTTCCCGTCGAGATAGACGCCGACGGCTGCGCCGGGCGTGCCGGTCCTGGCCGCGTGAGTGTCAAGCATCTCCTGCAGGTGGTCGCTCATGTGTTAGCTCCTCATTGCCGGTAGCGGTGTCTCATAGCGTGGGCGATCGGCGCCGACGGACCAACGTCGACGGCGAACAAGCACGGCATGCGCCATCGTGGGGTCCGCCAACAGGTTCAACCGGGCCCCCTTCATGAGCGTGCGCGGTGGCCTTACCGAGGCCGACGGGGCGTGGCTGTGTCGTCGACGTCCGGATCGGGGTGAGAAGCCGTCGCCGGTCGCGGTCAGGACCGCTGCTGCAGACGTAGCCCGGGATGGTCACCGCTTTTCGCCCGCGTACCGGTCGAGCCAGTCGACGATCCGCTGTGAATAGTCCCGGCGATGCTCGGGCCTGCCGTTGAGGATGAACAGATGTGAGGCGCCGGGGTAGAGCACCATTTCCGTGGGGATGCCGCGGGCGCGCAACGCGACGAACCACTGTTCGGCCTGGGTGGCGGGGCAGCGTTCGTCGGCGCCGCCGTGCAGGATCAGTGTCGGCGCCGTCACCGCCGCCACGGACTCGTACGGGGACTGCGCCGCGACGAGCGCGCGGTTGTCCCACGGGGTGCCGCCCAGTTCCATGGTCGTGGCGGGGAAGCCCGCGTCGGAGGCGATCATGACGGTGTCGGCGACCACTCCGGCCGTGACCGCTGCGGCGAACAGGTCGGAGTGGCCGGTGAGCCAGCAGGTCATGTACCCGCCGTAGCTGTAGCCGGTGACGGCGACCCGTTGGGGGTCGGCAGTCCCCTCGGCAATCAGTTCGCGTACCGGGTCGAGGAAATCCTCCTGGTCGCCGATGCCCCACTTGCCGACGGTAGCGGCGTAGAAGGCCTCGCCGTAGCCGTCGCTGGCCCGCGGGTTCAGCGTGAGGACGGTCCATCCGGCGGCGACGAGCAACTGCTGATAGCCGTGACCCAGGTCCGGCGAAGGGCTCCAGGCGTTGTGCGGGCCCCCGTGAATGTCCAGCAGCAGGGGGGTTGCGCCCACCGCGTCGGCGGGCCGGAGCAGGAATCCGTGCACCGTCGACCCATCGGAGATGGTGAAGGTGCGGTCGGTCGCCTCGACCAGAGCGACGTCGGGGATCGAGGTCGCCGTGTGCCGCGTCAGGGTTCGGGCATCTCCGGAGGTCGTGTCGACCACCACGACCTCGCCGTAGCCGGTGCGGTCGGCGACCACGCAAGCGGCCATCGGGGCGTCGGCGGCGACGGACAATCCGGCGACCACCCGATCCCCGGAAGCCAGCAGCGGCTCGGGGTGTGGAGCGCCGTCGAGTTCGACCCGATACAGACCGGTGCACCCTCGATCCCGGGCGCAGAACAGCAGGGTCTTCCCGTCCGCGGCCGCCTGCGGGAGGCCGCCTGGGTAACCGGGGCCGCCGGGCATCACGTTGCGGTCCAGCGGCGCGGTCAGGTCGGCGACGAGTTCCCCGTCGGGGTGGATGCGCAGCAGCCTTAGGTGGCCTACCTCGGCCGCCTGGCGCCCGATGACCAGCAGGTCAGCGCCGTCCGGCGTCCACTGGCCCAGCGCGGCCACGCCGCCGGTGAAGCCAACGGACTCCAGCGTGGTCTGTCGCTCGGCTCCGTCCGGATCGACCAGATAGGTTTCGCTGGTGCCGGCCACGTCGCCACGGTGGGCGAGCGATCCCGCCACGACGATCCGGGAGCCGGTCGGGTGCCAGGACGGCCCGCCGAGGTGCCCGTCGATGTCGGTGAGCTGGCGGCAGGCGCCGGTCGCGACATCGACGACGTGCAGCTGAGTTCGCAGCGTGCCCAGCTTGCCGGAGCCGTCGGACTTGTACTGCAGCGCGGTGCTGACCTGGGGAGCGGTTGACCGACGCTTGTCGATGGCGTCCGCGTCGTCACCGGCGGACGCGGCACGGTCGACCGGTGCGGTGAAGGCGATGCGCGCGCCGTCCGGGCTCCACACCGGGTTGCCCGCCCCGAGCGGCAGGCTCGTCAGTTTCTGCGGCTCACTCGGGCCCGTCATGTCGATCAGGTAGATCTGTCCCGGACCGGCGGTCGCCCGGACGAATGCCAGCGTGCCGCCAGACGGGGAGTACCGCGGCGAGGTATCGGAACGGCCTGTCGTCAACGGCCTCGCCTCGCGGTCGTCGGAACCTGCTGCGCCGACGATCCAGAGCCGTTGACGGTCGGCGTCCGGTAGCGTCCCGTCGGAGTCGGCAGCCTCCTGGGCAGTTGACCCGTCCTCGGCGCCACCGCGCCTGGTGCCGCTCGGCACGTGGTGACTCGGCACGTGGTCGCCGACCTCCCCGGAACCTGCAGGGGTGGCGCGGATACCTGTGCCAACCTCATCGCCCAGCGTGCAGCGCAGCGCATAGACAACTGTGCGGCCGTCCGGAGAGATCGTCGGATCCGTCGGAACCTGAACTCGGGTCAGGTCCTCGAGGGTCAGCGGGCGCTTCATGGTCGGGCGGCCTCCGCAGCGTTGGGTTGCAGTGCGATACCTGCTGCACCAGGGTGAGGGGAGCAGCCGGGGACGTGGCACGCGCCCTGGCACAGTCCCGCGATTGCGGCGGTCTGGTCGGTACCCGACAGAGCTGAGCTCACCAGGCAACGATGCAGCATCGACGTTGGCCTTGACATCGTCGGCTCGGCCCATCCAGCAGACTCGAGATGGTAGGAGCCGACGAAAGTGGCGACGATCGCGCGACTGACTGGAAGTTGCACGAGGCGTCCTGGCCTCGGTGGTGCTCGCCCGGTTTATACCCCACGGGTGTGCTTCGGTACAGAGCGAGGCGCTGCTCGATCAACATATTCCGATTGCGATTCCCGATCGCTGACCGTGCATCACCCCCGCACAAGTGATGCAGTGTCTACGGTTTGAACCAGCAAGGCCACCAATTGCCATGACCGCCTGAATACGCCGACCGTCATATGGTCGGCGGCCTACGACTCGCTTGCGGACACCGAGGCCATGTTCGATCTGTCTCGGTTCGAGAGCGGTCTCGTTCACCGATCCCTACTAGCCGGCGATTAGGAGAGGGTGAGGTTCACTGCACGGAACAGCGTCTCCCACCGATCCAGTGTCCCCTTCGAAACCGATCTCAGGAACTTGCTTCGATCGCCCATTCGCAGCAGAGCCTCTGCGGGTTTGCCGTGATGGGTAAACGGTTCGCCGAGATAGCGGCTGATGCGAGCGATGATGCGGTCGCTTCCCGACAGATCACCAACCTTGATCTGCGTGCCGAGAGCCTCGTTGTAGAGCGTCAGATACTCGCCCGGGGTGAACAAGTCCTCGATATCGCTGGGCGTGACCGAGGTATGGGCGTCGGTGGTGATCACTCGCCTCTGCGGAAGTGCGCCAGCACTGATCAGGTTCTGGAGCTTGCCGAGCGACTTGGACGTGCCATCGATCATGAGTGTGATGTCGAGCTCGTCAAACAGCGAGACGAACGCCGGCATGTTCGTTGCGCTGTGTGCTGACCACTCGCCAGCGATCGTCTAATCCTTCTCGCCCCTCAGCTCGGAGATGATCCGACATGATCCGTAGGTAGGTCTGATCGCTACCACCTTCGAGCAGCAGGTTGTCCGGACCAATGAAGAGATTCTGGGCGATGTCGTAACCGAGCGCGGCTTGCAGAGGAAACGTTGCGTCGTCTCCCACCCGATGAACGTCCTCAGTGACGGCAGCGCCCTGCTGTGGTCCAAGGTCTTCCACGATCCGGACCCGTTCCAGCCGGTTCGGCTCGATCATGAACGGGGAGTGCGTCGTATAGATGACCTGAGACTTTGCGCCCAACCGCTCGTTGATGAATCGTAGGAAGTCCGCTTGAGCTCGACCATGCAGTGACATCGCGGGCTCGTCGAGCAGCACGATCACATCGTGACCCAAGTCCTCGAACTCGGAGAATGCCGCGAAGAACGAGAAGAACCACTGGAATCCAGTCGACCGTTGCTCAAAATTCCCAGTAAAGCCATGTCGGCTGTCTTTGACTCGGACCTCTAGATACTTCACGATTGCCGTTTGGCCGTTGTACGGCCCTGACGTCACAGTTTCCTTGTCCGAGTCGATCTCGACGGACAGGTTGGGGCTCTGCGTCCAGTACTCAAAGACCTGCTGGGTTAGCTCGTTGCTCACTGCTTCGAGCTCACCCCTCCGAGAATCGAACTCGTCGGCCTTGACCGCACTCATATCAGCGCCGGCTTTGCGGTCACGCGACAGCCGCCAACGCGGGTAGTCCTCCTGGGCGCTGAACCCACCAGTCCCGTTCGCAGGGTTGAGTCGGTGCAGTGCCACCAGAAGTGACGTCTTGCCGCTCTCGTTCTTCCCAACCAAGCAGGTGACATCATCCTGGATCCGGATCGGTCCGCTGTCCACGACGTTCCGGAACATGCTCACCTGGGCCTCGACCAGTTTCATTGGTACATCATCACTCCCCAAGGCATGGCTTGGATGCAGCGGACCATCGACAGGCGCCATGTCAGGACACCCGACTTGATCAAATTAGATCGCCGATAACATAGATTATTTCCAAAAGTGGCTGCGCCACAACACTTCTCAGCGCCGGAGCATCCCCGGACCGCGCTTGTCGCGACACAGGTAACTATAAGTGGGATGCTCCCAAATCCGCGTCGTCGCGCGCCTCTGCTGGTTGATCGTCAGCTTGGTCGGTCAGGCGTTGGCGGACTAAGCGCTCCAGCAGCTCGGGCCTGGCCGCTACGGGAACAGAGTCGAGCTGATCGCGGCACTGCTGCGCCACAGCCAGAATCTGGGCGCGGGCCAGCTGCACACCGAACTCCCGGTGTAGCCGCTCGACGACATCGAACGTCGTGTCCATGTCAACAACCGAACCACAACAGCAGGTCGCCAGCCGGCCGGCGGCCCGACGATACGACTACAGAGCTGGCGCCAACCAGCCGCATTGTCGCCCAAACCGACCACAATCTAACCGCCGATAATCTATCTTATGTCGGGTATTAGACTGCGTATCGAATCAGATGAATCACCTGATGGCCTGGCGTTGCCTCCCCTCGGAGGCAACAAGGATGGTCGTGACCTGCGGTGATGGCACGTGGTGATGAGCTGATTGCGATCCGGAATGGCCGTCCGGCGCGCTGTGCGCCCTCGGTGGGTCGGCAGCTTGCATCGTTGACCTGCGCCGTTGCCAACAGATCTCATCTGATGCATCATTGATGCACTAGCTGCAACGGCTCGTAAGGGGTGATTCGGTGCGGATCGACGGCGCGGGGCGTGTGCAGTTGGTGCCATCGATGCCGATCCTGCGGCCGGATGAGCTGGTGCTTCAGCTGATGCTGGACGGCTGGCGGAACCAGCAGCTGTCCCGGAACTTGCAGTTCGCGACGATCGAACAGCGGCTCCGGTGCGTCCATCGGTTCATCGGTCATGTGAACGAAGATCCTTGGAACTGGACTCCGGCGATGGTTGAGGAGTTCTCTGCCGACCTGCGCACGGCCAAGCACGTTTCCCACTCCACTCTTCGCGGGTATCACTGTGCGTTGCGCGCTTTCACCAGTTACATCAGCAATCCCGATTACGGCTGGGATGAGATCTGCCTGAGGTACTTCGGAAGCCATCCGGCCCAGGTGTTCTTCGACTGGAACACTGCTCCGCACGTACAGGAGTTTGACGGAAGACCGACGAAACGGCCGTACACCCGGGAAGAGCTCAACGCACTGTTTGAGTACGCTGACGATCAGGTAGAACGCGTCGGGGCGTCCGAACGCAAGGGTTGGCAGGCGGCCTACCGGGACGCGGTCATGATGAAGATCGCGTACGGCTACGGCCTGCGGTTCAACGAGCTGCGCCATCTCCAGACGGTCGACTTCGCGCGTAACCCGCACGCTCAAGAGTTCGGTCGCTTCGGTGTATGCAAAGTCCGGTTCGGTAAGTCCCGTCGCTCGTCGCCGCACAAGCCCCGCAGCGTGCTAACGGTGTGGCGCTGGACGCCAGGAGTGCTTGAGGACTGGCTTGCGAATGGACGCGGTGATCCTGGCACCCTCGACCTATTCCCCAGTGAGCGCGGCGGCCTGGTTGTCGAATCGACCTTGATCCGCCGCGTCCGCCGCTATTGCCAAGAGCTGGGCTTGTCCGACGGGCTCGACCTGCACTCGTTTCGGCGCTCGTACGCTACCCATCTCCTTGAGGCCGGCTGGGATCCGCGGTTTGTCCAGGATCAAATGGGCCACGAGTACGCGTCGACGACCGGCATCTACCAGTTCGTCTCCGACGAGTTCCGCCGTTCAACCCTCCGCGAGGCGTTGAATCGGACCGTGAAGCAGGCAATGGAGCGCAATCCCGAGGGTGCAACGTCATGAAACGCAAGGTCGACTACACCTGGCGACTCGCCGAGCTGATGGCGGCCCGGGGCTGGCACAACACGACCGATCTCATCCCGCTGCTCGCCGGCCGCGACATCACGCTCTCGCGGCCGCAGGTCTACCGCTTGGTCAACCAACGCCCGGAACGGATGTCGCTCCAGGTGGTTGCGGCGCTCTGCGACATCTTCGACTGCACCCCAGCCGACCTGATCACCACGACCGCGGCCGACTCCCGCATTCGAAAGACAGGCACAACGGCACCCGCGAATGTCGTCACCCTCGACCGGCGAATCCGGCCGCGCCGCGCGAACATCCTCGACGAATAGCGAATGGTCGTGGAAACAACGATGGACTCGAAACCGGCTAGCCTCTCCCCTCGTTCCACGGCCCGCGGCCGGCCGCGCACCACCGGCGACCGGAATGACCCATGCGCACGCTGCTGCCGAAGAATTCCGCGCCTTGCCGCGACCTGGCCCGAAGGACGGCTCTGCAACATCTGCTTCAATGACGCCACACACACCTACGGCATCTGCCCTGACTGTCACGAAGATCGCCTGCTACCAGGCCCACGCGACACAGACGGCCACCCCACCTGCGCCGACTGCGCCGCACTCCCCTGCGACTTCCACTGCCAACGCTGCGGACTCGAAGCAGCCCACATCCGCGCACACCTGTGTGCCCGATGCGTCCTGCGTGACGACCTCAAAGAACTCCTCGTCGGCGAACCGACCGACGAACGACTCGTCGGCCTAATCGACGTGCTCTGCGCATCGAGCCGGCCCGAGTCGATCATGATCTGGAAACGTTCCACTAAAGTACAAGCGCTCCTCCGCAGCCTCGGCGACGGCACAATCCCGTTCTCCCACGCCGGGCTAGACGAAGTGCCCGGCAGGCCAACCGAGCACCTGCGATCGCTGTTGCAACACCACGGCCACCTCCCCGAGCGTGACCCCCACCTACCCCGCTTCGAGGCATGGATCAACACCAAACTCGAAGGGCTGCCAAATGAAGTACGCCAACCCGTACAGCACTTCGCAACCTGGCACCACCTGCGCCGGATCCGCCAGAAGTCAGCAGCTGGCGAACCGACCCGAGGACCAGTCCACTCCGCAAAGCAAGAGATCACCGAAGCCGTCAAGTTCCTCCTCTGGGCCCACGAAACCCACCATCGCACCGCCGCGACCTGCACCCAACAAGACGTCGACGAATGGCTCGCAGCCGGACCGACAACCCGCACGCTGATCAGAACGTTCCTCGTCACCGCGAAGAAGTCGCGACTCAACACCAAGATCAACACCCGACGCCGAACAGCTAAGACCAGCCCGTCACTCAGCCAAGACCAGCGACTCGCGTGGATCCACGAACTCCTGACGGGAACGAGCGAATCGCGTCCTTACCGAGTCGCCGGCCTACTCCTGCTGATCTACGCCCAGCCACTAGTCAAGATCGTCGCCCTCCCGGCCATCGCCGTCGACAACACCGACGCCGGAATGACCATCACCCTCGGCGCGCACCCGACAGACGTCCCACCCCCGTTCGACTCACTCCTGCGCGAACACCTCCACTCACGACCGAACCTCCGCACCGGCGCCGGACCAAACAACCCATGGCTGTTCCCCAGCACTCTCGCCGGCCGTCACCTCCACCCCAACACCGCCATGGACCGACTCCGCGACCTCGGCATCAACCTCCTCGGCGCCCGAAACCGAGCCATCGGCGAACTCGTCCTCGAATGCCCACCCTCACTCGTCGCAGAAGCCCTCGGCTACAGCGCGCAGATCGCCCACCTTCACGCCACCAAGGCCGCCGAACCATGGGCACGCTACGCCGGCCGACAACTCAGTCGATCGAACGCTGGTCAGACATGACGACGCATAGGAAGATCACCAAACGGTCATGACATCGACACTCGAACCAGTAGCCCCAGTACTCACATGGTCTGTTCCCGGACTGGACAGCGGCCAGACCGTGGACCTAGCCGCATGGCCGGGGCGTGCTGTTGTGCTCGTAGGAGCGAACGGTGCAGGGAAGTCCGCACTCGCCTACTGGATGAGCGTGAATCCCGCGAATACCGCCATGCCAGTGACCCGAGTGGTAGCTCACCGCCGGATCTGGCTCAGGTCATCGGGAACCGACATCACGTCGGCAGACCGCCAAAACATGGATAACAACCATCGCAGCTGGGACAGCACCGCCAGGTCGCGCGTCTACATTGAGGGCGACGAGCAGCGCGCATCGAAGCTCATATTCGACTTGCTGGCGCGAGTCAGCTTCAGGAATTCGCAGATCGCCGAGGTCGTCGACAGCGGCAATGGCGACTTCAGTTCCGTCGCCGATTCGTTGCTTCGAGTCATCGGTCGAATCTTCGCGGCGGCGCATCTAGAGATGACCTTTCAAGTCACGCAATCAGGCACGATTGACGCCGTCCGCGACGGCAGCCTGTATCCGCTCTCAGATATGTCCGATGGTGAAAAGGGTGCGTTTATCCTCGCTGCTGAGGTTCTGCTGGCGCGGCCGGGCGGCGTGCTGATTGTGGACGAACCCGAGCGGCACCTGCACCGGGCGATCTCGGCGGATTTCATCTCTGCGCTGATGGGCGAGCGGCCAGACTCTGCTTTCGTCTTCATGACACACGACCTCGATCTGATCAGTCGCCTGACCCCGTCCAAGATCACAATCGGGCTGGTTGATGCCGTCACCTGGGACTCGAATGGGCCAACCGGCTGGGATCTCAAGATCGATCCGGCAACGTCAGCCGAAGTTCCCGAAGCCGCCCGCCGTGCGATCCTCGGCGGCCGCAAGAAGATCCTCTTCGTTGAGGGTGAAAGCCGCGGCGTCGATGCCGCGCTCTTCGAGGTTCTCTACCCCGAGTGGTCCGTTGTGCCCTGCGGAGGCTGGGAAGCAGTCTGCCGGGCCACAGAAGGACTCACCAGGTCGTCGAGCTATCACTGGGTCTTGGCACACGGAATCCTCGATGGCGACGCACGTACAGATGACCAGATCACAGCCCTCGCCGACAAGGGAATCACAGTGCTACCCGTCAACGAGGTCGAAAGCCTCTACTACCTGTCCTGCGTCGTGGAGGTTGTATCGGCTGAGCAGGCAAAAGCGTTCGGGGAGGATCCAGCCGGCCTCAAGGCGAAGGCGACCGACGCTGCCCTCGATTCGCTGAAACAACAGAACGTGGACCACCTGGCTTCTGCCAACGCCGAAAAGGTCATTCGCCAAACCGCGCTCGCCCACCTTCCGACACGCGAACAGATCCGTGAGGGTGCGGTCGCCATCAACCTTTCGATGGAATCGTCGTACCCGAGTCAACGCGAGCGACTGATCAACCTCCTGTCAGCCCGCGACTACGACGCGATCGTCCGCCGCTTCTCAGTGCGTGACAGCGGGTTCCTGGGATGCGTGGCGGAGGCGCTCAAGTACCCGGACCGAACGACCTACCAGGCACGAGTCCGAGTCCTCTTGGCCGAGAACAGTGAGCTTCGACAGCAGGTGCGAAACACGGTGGGCTGGGACGGCAAGGTGCCTAGCGAGACCGCTTCGCCCTAGGAACCCGCACCGACTCGATACGGACTCTCCAGAAGTGGCCGAAAAGGCTTGTCCCCCAACGAGTTTGACACTAGTAATAGCTGTAGTGCGACGGCGAGTCATTAGTCCAGCGAGTAGTGGGGCCGAGCTTCAACCGCTCGGCCCCACTACTCGGAGCGACTGCTAAGCCGCTACTACCGGAGGTTGAACGGACGTCCGCACTTCCCGCAGCGGATCACGCCAGGGGTGTAGCCGCCGATCAGAAACCTCGCGCGGCAGTGCGGACAGGCGACGGTGAATCCACTCGATGAGCGCCTCATGCTGTTCCTTACCTCTCCGGGCCGTGACGGCCCAGTCTTCGGAACTTGGCGAAACCCCCCCGGTGGACCTCGTCTAGTCGACGACGCCTTGCTACCCTCTGCCTTCACCCTGGTAAGTGAGCGCGAGAGTCCGGATCGGCGATAAGCCCGATTGCGGGCTCTTCGTGTGTTCCGGGTCTCATCCTCCCACACCGCTCTGACGAATCACAACCTTGGGATTACCAGGTGTAGTGCTCACAGCACCCGCGTTAACTACATCTTGGGGTTTAACGACCGGCAGCGACCACACTCGCTGCGCTCGATTCGATGAGGGGGGGAATCCATGTGGCCGATCGAATCCAGTGTCTGATCTGCGGCCGGAAACTGCTGTCCGTGGGTCCACACCTGGCCCCGCGCTCACCGCATCGCGGGCGCCGACTATCTCGTCGAGCGAGGTCTGCCGGCAGACACCCGCTGATCGCCGAATCACTACGACAGCTGCTGGCGCAGCGGCGAGACAGAACATAGTCGTCCCTTTGGGCTTCGGCCCGTCCTCAGGACGATCGTCGCTCTGGCCCACCTTGTCCCGCTCAGCCCGACGAATACGACCAGTCTTGATACGCAGGGTGTCCAGTAGCGAGCGAAAAGCCTTGCGCCGCAACAGTTTTCGGGAGCAGCTCCGTCCGTTACCGCGCCGTCAGATGGCAGATGTTGTTGAGCTCGCTGATCTGGTGGTTGTGGAAGAGGTCGTCCTTGCGCAGAAGCGAGATCCCGCCAGAGTTGAACCGGAAGTTCACCAGCCCGGCCGCCTCGATGGGCATGCCGATCCAGGCCGCGAGCAGGAACGTGGCCGTGCCGTGAGGACCCGGTCCGGGTCGGCGGCGAGCCGGTCGATCGTGCGGGACACCGTCGGATCGGAAGCCACCCGGCCGAACACACCGGGCTCGGCGCGCAGGACAGCGACATCGGCCAGGCAGTCCCCGCCCAGGGCCAGGCTGATCGTCAGATCCAGCAGCACCTTCCCCGGATCGTGCACCGCCCACCGCGGCCGCCACGGCGCCAACGCCTGCGACAACGCCCGGTCCAACCCAGCCCGCCGCGCGGTTTGGGTCAAGATGACCCCGCCGGCCTGCGACACCACCCCCGCCGCGGTCCGATCGACCCACACCGCTGGGTAGAACAAGGTAGGCTTCCGCATCAGAAAGGTGCTCCTGTTCACTACCCAAATATGGTCCTCAACAAGCCATATTCTTGCAGGTCGGAGCACCTTTCTTCATGATCAAAACACCGCCGCATCACCCATGATGAAAGCGCGAGGCTAGGGTCAGGCAGTCGGTTGGGGTGGCGTCCAGTGCAACAGGTCGATGCAGCTCGAGGAAACCCAGCTGCCGATACACCGACAGGCCAAGATCACTGGCGACCAGAGTGGCCGGCACATCGGGGGTCACCAGCGCGGCGGCTGCGGTCCAGCGCTGCGCCCACGCCTCGCTGACGTTCTTCGGGGAACACCGTGACGGCACTGACCACCACACCATGGGAGTGCTGCACGGCTCAGGGCGGTTCCGATCGGGATCCACGTCTCCAGGCAAGGAACAGGGTGAGGCCGGGGAACCCGTCGCTCCCGACCAGGTTGCAGCTCACCACCGTACCGCCGGCACACCGCTGGCGCGAAACGCAGTCGCCTCGAACAACAACACATCCCGCGTCGGAGCGATAGTGACATCCGTGGACCGCCGAGGCCGCAGGAGGCCGGCTCTCTGATCATCCACGGTCAGATCCGGGCCGGGCTTCCTCCAGGTGCGCGGCGACGTTCGGCAACTTCTCGGCCAGCGTCCCAAGGACCGTACGCCCGGACCGAACGGCGAACCAGGTCAATCGACGTTGGGGCGCCGCACGATCTGCCGCGCCTGTGGGCCGTCCTCAGTTTCCGCACCCAACACTAGGACGCGGTCGCCCTCCGCCAGGTCGCTGAGCGCGATCGGCTTCGCCGGCGTGAGTCCGCGCCCGACCGGGGTGAAGAACAGCCGAACGTGGGGGTTCACCGCATAGGTCACGGTGGCGCCGTCGTCCTGGGTGACGGTGAGCGTGTCGGCGCAGACCGACGCGATGACACCCTTGCTGCTGGCGAGGGTGAATCGTGCTGCGTGCACGCCACTCGGCACGTCAGTCACCGGAATTGTCAACGGTTCGGATCCACCCAGGAAGACCTCGAAGCTCTCCTCCTTACCGATCGCCACGTCGATCATCCAGCCGAGCCAGTCCTCGCTCTCGTAGAAGGTCCGGTACTGCTCCTCCCGCTGCTCCAGGCTGTCGAAGGTGCGGACGTAAGCAAAGCTAGTCAGATCGGTCACCGAACTGAACTGGCCGACGACCATCATGCCCACCTGACGCATACGTGGGATCGCCTCAGACTCGAAGTACCGAACAAACTCGTCCCGCACGCCAGGAGCCAATGTGTACGACCGGAACTCGAGAATCACTTGGTCACCCCCCCATCTGGACAGCCGCCACCGCAGGGTAGTGCCGGGCCAACCGGCCCCGCTTGAACACCGCAGCCACATTGGCCGGATAGCCCGCGAAGTCGGTCGGGTCGCCGGCGACAATGGTCAAATCGGCGCGCAGTCCGGTCCGGACGGATCCGAGTAGCCCGGTCTTACCCATCAATGCGGCCGCCGAACTGGTCGCCGAGCGCAGTACATCGGCGTCGGATAGACCCAGCGCGCTCATCTCGCGCAACTCGATCAGGTTCCGGCCGTGGCCGAGCGCAGCGGCGTCACTGCCCATCGCGATCTTCACCCCCGCCGCGATGGCCCGACGGACGGATTCCAGGTGCGCATCCCGGCCCTGCCGAAGCTTGGCGACCACGGCGTCGGGCATCCGCGCCCCGTTCGCCACGCCCTCGAGCAACGCGCCGGCCACGCCGAGGGTGGGGACCAACCAGGTGCCCTTCTCCAGCATCAGCGCGATCGCTTCGTCGTCGAGATACGTTCCGTGCTCGATGGATCGCACTCCAGCCCGGACGGCGTTCTTGATGCCCTGCGTGCTGTGCGCGTGCGCCATCACCGGGATTCCGGCGGCCGTCGCCTCGGCCACCGCTTCATCGATCTCGTCGACCCGAAGTTGCGGGTTGCGCGGATCGCCCCTCGGCGAGATCACCCCACCGGACACGTTCAGCTTGATCACGTTCGCGCCGGCCCGGATCACCTCGCGCACCCGCAGCCGCATGGCGTCTGCGCCGTCGACCACCGACTCCGGGCGGCCGGGGTGGGTAGGCAAAAGAGGGGCGCAGGTGCCCGAAGCCATCCAGAAGTCGCTGTGGCCGCCGGTCTGTCCGAGGGCCTGAATCGAGATGTCGAGGTCCGGACCGTCGATCAGGCCGAGGGCGACCGCGGTCTGGACGCCCAGGTCGGCGCCGTTGGCGTCTCGGACGTGAGTGATACCGATGTCCAGGGTTTCGCGCAAGATCTTCTCCGCGTAGAAGAACAACAGCGAGAACGGCGTCTCCAGCAGCTTCACGGTGTCGAAATAGGGTGCCATCACGTGGACATGGGTGTCGATCAGGCCCGGCAGCACGGAAAGCCCGGTCGCGTCGAAGCTCTCGTCGCCCCTTAGGTCCGTTCCGACATCGACGATGGCCTCGTCCTCGATCACGACGTCAGCTGCGCCGAACTCGCCGCTCGTCGTGTCGAAGACCTGACCGCCGTGAATAACGGTTCGCATCGTGCTCTCCTCGTTGTCGTCAATGTTGTTGCTGATGTTGGCAGTTGAGTCAATGCCGGTTAGCCAGATCCGGCACCGCGGCCAGCAGGGCCTGGGTGTAGTCGTGCTGCGGGGCAAGTACGATGTCGTCTACGGCGCCGTGCTCGACGATCCGTCCGTGGTACATCACCGCGATCTCGTCGGCCAGGAATCGCACCGTGGCCAAATTGTGCGAAATGAACAGCATCGACAGACCCTCCCGACGCTGGATGTCCCGCAATAAGTTCAGGATCGTCGCCTGCACAGACACATCCAGCGCCGATGTGATCTCATCCGCGATGATCAGTCGTGGCCGGACCGCCAGCGCCCGCGCGATAGCGATCCGCTGACGCTGCCCACCGGAGAGCTGGCGCGGTAGCCGGCCGACGAAACCCGGCTCCAGGTTCACCAAGTCGAGCAGCCCGGCCACTTCGGCCTCGAATTCGTTCTCTGACAAGTCCCGCCGTAACCGCAGTGACTCGGCGATGATCTGTTTGACCGACAGCCGGGGGTCGAGCGATGAGTAGGGGTCCTGAAAGATCAATTGCACGTCTCTGGCCCGTTCGATGCGGGCCCGGCGGGAGTTGCCGCCGAGGGTCTTGCCGAAGACGGAGATGGTGCCGGACGCGGCCGGTACCAGGCCCATCACTGCCTTGGCCACAGTCGACTTTCCCGAACCAGACTCCCCGACCAGGCCCAGCACCTGACCCGGTTCGACCCGCAGATTGACGTCGTCGACAGCCACCGTGGCGCCACTGCCCGACCCAAAGCGGACGGTCAACCCGTCAACCTGCAGAGCGGTGTTCATCCGCGCACCCCGCCCGCAGCCTTGACGGCGGTCACCCGACCGTGCTGCGGGTGCCAGCAGGCGGCGCGGCGGCCGTCACCGAGTTCGATTAGTGGTGGGACCGTTTCGCGGCACTGGTCGGTGGCGAACGAGCACCGCGGCGCGAACGCGCAGCCGGTCGGCACGTCCGCCAGGTCCGGTGGCCGGCCGGGGATCACCGCCAGATCCGTTGCCCGGTCCGACGCCATCGTGGGCACTGCCGCGATCAGGGCCCGTGTGTAGGGGTGGGCGGAGTCGTCCAGCAGCGAATCGACGCCGATGTCCTCCACGATGCGGCCGGCGTACATCACCAGCACCCGGGTGCAGACGTTCGCGATCACCGCGATGTCGTGTGAGATCAGCAGGATTGCGGTGCCGTTGCTGGTGTTGAGCTCCTCGAGCAGATCCAGGATTTGGCGTTGCACGGTGACATCGAGGGCGGTGGTCGGTTCATCTGCGATGATCAACTTCGGTTGCGCCATGAGACCCATTCCGATGACCGCCCGCTGACGCATGCCGCCGGAGAACTCGAACGGGAACTGCCGCGCCCGCTGGGCCGGCTCGGCGATCTGCACTCGGTCGAGTTGCTCTACGGCCATCGATCTCGCCGCGCGCCTACCCTTCCCGGCATGCACTTCGGCTACCTCGGCCAGTTGCCGGCCAACCCGCAGCACCGGGTTGAGTGCCGTCATGGGGTCCTGAGACACCATGGCCAGCGAGTCGCCCAGCGCCTTGCGCTGCGCGGCGGTCGACAAGCTTCGGATGTCAGCGCCCGCGATGGTTAACGACGTCCAGTCGACCCTGCCCGGGTAGGCCACCAATTGGGCCAGGGCCAGCGAGGTGACGCTCTTCCCGCTGCCCGACTCCCCGACGATGCCGACTGACTCACCGGGTGCGATGGTCAGGTCGAGATCATCGACTGCGGTGAGGATCTCGCCGGACGGTGTCGGGAAGCGGACCGTCAGCCCCCCGGCCGACAGAACAGCGTCGGCCACCGCGCCGTTACCCGCCGACTTGTCCTCCGATCCTTGGGACCGCCCGGTGACCGCACGAGGGAGGTGACGCAGCGACGGCACCCGTCGAGAGGCACCGGCGAGCGACTCTCCCAGCAGGGCGAACGCCAGACCGCTGATCACCACGAACAAGGCAGGGCCCAAAGCGCCCATCGGATTATTATAGATGCCCTGCAGGCCCTCGCTGAGGAGACTTCCCCAGTCGTAGGCCGGAGGGCGGACCCCGAGCCCAAGGAAGCTCAGTGTGGCGATCTCGAGCAGACACCACCCCACCGACATGGTCCCGGTGAGGATCAGCGGCTCGGCCACGTTCGGCAGGATGTGTCGGAACAGCAAGGAGGTGCGGCTGGCTCCTAGCATCCGCGCCGCGGATACGTAGTCCTTGGTCGCGACCCCCGCCGACAGCGTCTGGGCCAGTCGGGCCAGGATCGGCGCGTTCGCGATGCCGATACCTAACACGGCTCCGAGAGCGCCAACGCCTATAACCGTGTTGATGAAAAGCGCCAGCAGCAGGCCCGGCAGTGCGACGCCGGCGCCGATGACGCCGGCGACCGCGCGACGGCTCCTCGAGCCCAGCACCGCCGGCAGTAGACCGAGCGGAATGCCGATGAGCATGCCTATGGCGGCAGCGGACAGGGCCAGCAGCAACGTCAGCCGGGTGGCGACAAACGTCCGGTAGAACAGGTCGCGTCCGAGCTTGTCGGTGCCGAACCAGTGCTGCGCCGAGGACGGCTTGCTGGCAGCCAGCACATTGGTGGCCTCGGCGGAGTCGGTCCAGATGATCGGCGCTACCACCGCGACAATCACCAACAGGAGCAACACGACGACGGCGGAGAGGGCAAGAGGATTGCGGCGCAATCGAAGGAGCCGGGGCATGATCGCCATGGTCAGGTCTGTCCCAGCAGCGATTGACGGTCGATGACGGCAAGGATCACGTCGACTAGTGTGTTGACCACGAGCACGGCCGCCGCCAGCACCAGCAGGATGCCCTGGACCAGGGGGTAGTCGCGGTCGGCGATCCCCTGAACGATGGCGGTTCCGAGACCGGCCCGTGCGAATACGCTCTCCACCACCACGCTGCCGGCGACTAGGACGCCTAGCAGTAGCCCGCCGATGGTCAGCGCCGCTGTTAGCAGGTTGGGTAATGCGTGCCGGAAGAAGATCAGCCGGCTCGGCAGTCGCTTGCTCCGAGCTACCCGGATGTAGTCCTCGCCGAGGACCACATCGGTCTGGGCCCGGACGATCCTGGCCAGGCCAGCCGCCGGGCCGAGCGACAGGGCGATTACCGGCAGGATCAGCGTCCGGAACCCGCTGCTACCGGCCGGCGGCAAGACTTGGAAGGTGACGGCGAAGACGTAGACCAGGGCAATCCCGATCAGGAACGACGGGATTGTGTTGATGATGCTGCTGCCGACGGTGAAGCCAAGCAGCGTGCGGGGCCGGCGGCCACCGTTGGTCAACGCGCCGAAGGCGACCCCGATCGTGACCGACAGCACCAGGGTCAGCAGGATCGCGGCCCCGACCAGAACGGCCGTATTGGCGGCGCGCTCGGCCAGCACCTGCTTGACTGGCCGGTCCGAAGCGATCGACCGGCCGAAGTTCCCGGTGAGTAGCCGGCCCCAGTAGTCGAGGAACTGGACTGGTAGAGGCTTGTCCAGACCGAGCGCGTGCCGCCTGGCCTCAACCAGTTCGACCGGGGCGTTGGGGCCGAGCGCCGCTCTGACGGGATCGCCGGGCACCAGGGCCAGCATGAAGAAGACGACGCTGCCGACAGCGAACAGTGAGACCAACAGCCGGAAGATGCGGCGGGCGGTGAACACCACCCAGGGATGGTCGGTCGCGAAGGCATCCACTCTTTGGATCGTTCTCCAGATCGGTTGGCGTGGGCTGTCGGGCCGGTCGGTGGTGGGCACGACGGCGAATCGTGCCCACCGCAGTTCGGTCAGCCGGTCATACGGATGCTGCTCGGGATGATCCGGCCCTGCATCACCTGGAAGCTAGCCTTGTTGGTGACCCAGTTGGTGATTACCCCGGCGATCGGTGCGGCGTCGGCGTTGGAGAACAGCGCTTTCTCCGCCTCGATCCACAGTTGGCAGCCCTCGGGGCCTACGGTCTGGTTGCCCTTCGTGGCGAGCGCGGTGAACTCCTTGTTGGAAACGTGGCCAGCGTTAGTGCCGTCCGGCGGGAACGGGCCGCCCAGCAGCCCGAACACCCCGGACTGGAACGGGATCGATAGCGCGAGGGTCGGCCAGACGTCGTAGTCACCGGTCGAGAACAAGGTCGGCGCAAGGGTGCCCTGGGTAAGCGGCGTCAGAACGAGCTTGACCCCGATCTGTTGCAGCTGCTGATTCATCAACTCGGCCGCCGGCTGGTTGCCGGCGTAGGTGGACAGCAGCGGCGCGACCAGTTCGAGCCGCTTGCCGTCCTTCTCGCGGAGCCCATCGAGGCGGCCGGGCTGGTGAACTTCCGGTTCAACTCTGGCGGGATCTCGCTTCTGCGCAAGGACGACCTCTTCCACAACCACCAGATCAGCGAGCTCAACAACATCTGCCATCTGACGGCGCGGTAACGGACGGAGCTGCTCCCGAAAACTGTTGCGGCGCAAGGCTTTTCGCTCGCTACCCGACATAATATTCATTATCGGCCATGCTCTGATAGGTCTCTGACCTGCGGTAACGCCCCTATTACGTCACAGTGACGTAATAGCGCTGGCGAAGAGTCAGGCGTATTCGACGGACTCAAGTTCCGGCAGATCCCGCCCAAGAATCCCGCCCTCGATATCGGGACCCTCCTGGCACTAAATCGCTTTCAAGGGCCGCAGCCACGTCAGGGTGTTGGGCGGGTCGTGGCACTGCAGGCCAGAGACGGCAGTGAGGCCGGGTCCTAGTGTCCAGCCGTCGTCCGCCGATGCGAACAAGGTCCCCGACAGCGAATAGTTCGCCGTCGCACTCGGCGGAGCCATCCGCAGCCTTGCCTGACCGACGACCCACCGATCAGCAGCAAGGCCACCCGCGCCCCGGCGGGACGCGTTGCCGGTCATGGCATCGCCGTCGGCATACGGCTGCTGGTCGCCGATCACCAGGGTTTCGAAGCGTGTGCACTTGCTCTGAGCTGCACGTGCCCCGCACGCCGGCGAGAGCGGTGGAGGTGAATTCAGCATCCACTTGAGCCGCGGGCGATGAACCGATGAGGCAGTGTGTGGTGGCACCCCCGAACAGGCCGACCGCCGGACCTGGCTCATCCTCGCCGCCTACACCCAACTGCGCCTGGCCCGCGGCCCCGCCGCAGACAACCGCCTGCCTGGCAGCGACCCCGAGCACCCGCGAAACTCACCCCCGCACGAGTGAGCCGCGGATTTCCTGCACTTCGCGCAGACATCGGCACACCGCCTGGCTGCTACCGGTTCCTCGCCGACCGCGGCGAGGCCGATCTGGCATACCAGCTACTTACTCAGCAAACGTATCCGTCATGGGGCGATCAGATCAGGCTCGGCGCCACCACCGTGTGGGACTGGAACAGCTGGCAGCCGCCAAACCAGTTCCAAGACCCATCGATGAACGCGTTCAACCACTTCTCGCTCGCCACTGTCGGCCAGTTCCTGTACCAACAAGTCGCCGGCATCAATCCGGACCCCAAAGCGCCCGGCTACCAACACACCCATTTCCGGCCACACCCCCACGAACTCCTGGGCAGCGTAGCCGCGGCACTGGACACGCCCCATGGTGTCGTCTGCAGCAGCTGGTCGATAGATGGCGCGCACTGCGAGGTCACTTCACCTCACCCGGAACAGCAACGCTCAGCTTGCCCAATGGCGCCCGTGCAAGGGTCCGACGAAGGCACCGGCGGCAGAATGTGAATTACGACGCTGGCACCTCCGCGGTGGATCCAAGTTGAGGGGGCTGCCCCAGTGACCGTGCAGATCTCCGCCGGCTCGCACCCTTTGCTCCGGAATACGTTACCAGTCTTGTGTTAATGACCAACTGCTCCTTAGTCCGCCGCCCGGAAAGCCGTTCGAGCAGGAGTCTGGCTGCAGTACGGCCCAGTTCGACTGGGTCATAGGCAACGAGAGCCACCGGGAGTTGGAATAGCACTGCGGACTCGATGTCATCGAATCCGGCGATGTCGTGGTATACACACTGCCGGCGCAATTCCGTCAGTACTCCGACGGTCATGCGGTTGTTGCAGGCGAAGAACGCAGTCGGCGGCGCGTCCATCTCCAGGAGCTCTTTCGTCGCCGCGGCGGCGTCTGCGGGAGTTACGGGCCCCAATCGGATGAGAGATTCGTCGACTCTGCCGCCAGACTCTTCGATCGCACTAGCGAAGCCTGCCAACCGCTCCTGCATCGTCCAGACCTTCGCGTTGTGACCTATTACCGCGATGCGCCGGTGCCCCCGCGCAAGTAGGTACTCAGTGGCGGCGGCGGATCCGCCGCGATTATCCAGCAGGACAGTGTCGCTGTCGACGCCGGTCGCGGGCCGGTCCAGGAACACGACTTGCAGACCTTTATCGATCTCCAACCCGATGAATCTGTGGTCCGGCGCCGCTGGAACAATGATGAGGCCGCCAACTCGGCGCTGCTGGAGATCAGTAACCAGTTCGCGCTCCCGTTCCTCGTCCTCCTCGCTGCTCGCCGTGATCAATCGCAGCTTTCGAGTTCCCAGCACCTGCTCAACTCCACGTGCCACCGCCGAGTAGAACGGGTTCGCCAAGTCTTCGATAATTAGTCCGATCATGGATGAGGAACGCCCCGCGCGCAGATTGCTGGCCATTTCGTTGCGCGTGTAGCCGATTTCGCTAACGACGCGGTCAACCTTCTCCCTTGTTCGGGAGCTGACTCCGCCCTCGCAGTTCACAACGCGGGACACTGTTTTAAGGGCAACACCCGCTAGTTGCGCTACGTCCCGCATGGTCGGCCCCGTCTGCTGCATCACATTCTCATCCCGGCTACGCTGCGCATGGCGACCTGCATCCAACCAGAAACCGAGGGAATGCTGCCTCTTGCTGGATCAGCTCCTTCGCGGAGGGCATCCACTGCCGACAATGGATCATTCCTTCGACCGAATTGAAAGGCTGGGATCGGCGACTGGCACATCGGGCGCTGGCTGGCCAACGGGAACGAGCAGAACGGTGCAAACCTGCCACGGGCCGAGCCGGACGGCTACCGTGTCACCGCTCCCCCTCCGCCTGAGGAGATGGCCCCGGTCCTCCAAAATTGTGGACGACCATACCTGGTAGTTGTCAGGTATGTCTCGGACAATGACCCGAGCCTGCTGGCCATCTGCCTCACAGATCCGGAGCACGATCGCACCCGGATCCCGACCGGTGCGCAATGTGGTTGTGGCAGACCCGGTCGGGACGTCCACCTTTGGACGCCAGAGTGGGCTGGGGTTGCGCTTGCCTCCAGTGCCCCAACGCGCTAGAAGAGGCTGATTGAATGACTGCGCCAGCTTCGGAACGCCAGCAGTTCGCCAGTTCCCCTGGTGAGGGACAAGCGAAACTCGGAATCGGTAATGGCCGCTATCGCTGCGCGGGTCGGGGGCGTACGCGGTCCGTAGCAGGGTCAGCCTGGTGCGTGAACCGAGAATGTCGTTGCCGTAGCAACTGTCGTTTAGCACGGCGACCCCGTACGCAGGGCCGCCGACGTCGGTCCAGCGCAGTGCTGGAACTTGTTGTCCATTCGGTCGGCGCGGGACAGCTCCGTAGGGAATCTCGAACCACGCCTCGGACATGTCGAGGTCGGGCATGAAAGACAGCTTCAGGTTGGGGATACCGAGCTCCGGACCGCCCATCTCGTGCCAGTCGACGTCGATCGTGAAATCGATTCGCGGATGGTCGCGGTAGAAGATGATGTCTTCGACGATCTCGGAGCTGCCGAAGGTGTGGCGGACTGTAACCTTGGCCCGAACCGGGCCTGTCTCGGTTATCGCGACATGAGCGCCGTCGATCAGGAAAGTTTCGCGGAATACCTCTTGGTATTGCCAACTCGACATCAGGTGCGGGCGCTCGTCGACGATCTGGAAGACGTTCAGGCCGAGGTCGGGTCGCGCAGTGTCGCCATAGTCGGTAGGCCGCTGCATGCCGAACGCAACAAGTTCGTGATCGGCGCGCCTGTCAAACAGTGAAGTAATGATTCCGTTATCGCACCGGATCGCGCAAGAGAAGAACTTCGTCTGGACGCGAACGTACCGTGGCTGCGCGCCCGTGCCGCCTTCGAAATCAATGCGTAGGTTGCCCGGCGTCGGGTCGGTCCCATGCTCGAGCCGATAGCTGGTCTGGCCGAAACCGTCGACGATCGCCCGGAACGCGAGGCCGTCTGTGGTCATCTGGCTAGCGCTCCGGTGCCCATTGTCGTCCACCAGGAGGGCGCCACTGACTGCGTCAGGGCAGGGCACGACAACTACCTCATCACGTCTATGCCCCAGCGGATTCGTCACCACGACGACACCGTCGGCCATCCCGGCGTTTAGGGCACTAAGGGCGATTCCAGTGATTTCGGCAGCAGCCGTCCTGACCAGCTGGTGGTCGGCGTGGGTGAGGTCATAGGCGGCAGCGACCGCCGAACCAGCGATGATGTCATGGAACTGGTGGAAGTTCACGGCGCGCCATGCCTCGGCCAGGTGCGAGTCCGCAGGTAGGCCGGCCAGCACGGAAAGGGCGTCCGCCGTCGCGAGTTCGTTCTCGGCGTGCCGATTGCCCTGCTTCACGTCCGTGTGCGTGGTGTAGCCGCCCTCGAAAATTGTCGAGGACTCCCCGCGGTGAACTGGCAGCGGAACCCCGGCAATCTGCTCGACATAAGCGCCGATGGTGGAGCACCTGGCTGACGGCAGCCCTGGCGTCTGCCCGATCCGGCGCAAGGCCTCGTAGCCGAGCCGGGTCGGGCCGCCTCCATGGTCGCCGACGCCGACGAACAGCAATGCTGCGCGATGGCCTGCGCGGATGGCATCAGTGGCGGCGCTGGCGACAGCTCCTGGGGTCAGCTCGCCGTTGTAACTCGATGTTGAGACGGCAAGGACGCGTGTGCCGTCGATCCCCTCCCACCAGTAGGCCGGCCATCGGGTCGCCTTCGACGCTCCCGGATTGCATCTCATGTGGTAATACGTGGTGGCGCCCGCCTGCCGGATCAGTTGTGGCATGTTGCCGGAATGCCCGAACGTGTCGGGCGCGAGAAGCACTCTGGGGCGCGCGCCGAGCATTTCCTCGCTGAATCGAACGCCTTCCCGAAGCTGACTGGACATGGCCTCGCCGACGACGAGATTAGAGTCGCACTCCACCCACTGCGCGGTGGCCGGCTCCCAACGGCCGCCTCTGATGTGTTCCTTTATTTGTGCGAAGAGCTCAGGCTCGGTATCGCGCAGGTACTTGTATCCAGCCGGTTGGCTGTGGGTGAAGGTGACTTCTGGGAAGTCGCGCATGATCCCGAGCATGCTACGCACATCCCTGGCGACGACCTGCTTCGCATCGTTCCACGTCCACAACCAGGCGAGATCGATGTGAGCATGGCCGATCACGTGCACGTCGATTTGCCGCACGCGGCTTCGAAACGGGGCCAACGTCTCGCCGACCGCAGCCAGCGCGGACTCCAGTGCGCCGTCGTCGGTGGTGAATAGGTCGTCCGGCACCAGGTCTGCCGCCCGCAGGATCAGCCGCGCTGTTGGCTCGTCGTCGGCGAGTTCCCCCGCCAGCAAGATTCGGGACCATGCGGTGTCCAAGAGTTCGAATCGACGTCGTAGCCTCGGCGTGGTGAAGGTCAAATCCAGCCAGTTGATCCAGACGTCACCCTCGGACTTAGGCCGGTGCACGGTCACCTGCATGGTGGGGTTCGCTTCGCCGATGGACTCCAGCACAGTCAACATCGCAGGCCCGGTTGCCACGGTCGGTAAGCGGTCCTCGAGCAGCGGCTTGTCGTCGAGGTCGAGGCGAAGCGGAAAGATGCTCCTGACCACTACTTGCAACTGATCTCCTGCCAACGCCACACCGAGCAGCTCCTTGGGGGGGTCGATGATCGTGGTCGCATATTTTGTGGACCCCGGGGAAATGTCGATGGCTGACAGTTCCGGCACATGCGATTGTCGCGATCCGTCCCAGTGATGCCAGGAGGCCGGGCGCCATCCGCGCTGTACCGTGTCCGCCGCTGTACGTAGGCGAGTAAGGACCGCGGCGACTCGTGGATCGGCCGCGAACCCTGAGGGATGCACCGTGGGATCCGCCGGCCGCAACGGTATTCCGTCGCGGGTTTTGGTTTCCGGGGAGGGCGGATTGTTGGCAGCGCAGCGATGATCGCTCACAATGCGGCCGCCGGGGCTCGGTGGCCGGCGAGGAACTTCTGGACGTCGATGACCGTCCCCGAGTGGGCGGACTCGATCGCGGCGAACAGGAAGGCGGCGCACTGCAGGTTGTCGGTGATTGTCGTCGCCGGTGCTGGCCCGCCGCATAGCCACAGGCAGAATTGTTCTGCCAGCCACGGATTCATCCAGACTTCCCGGTCTGTCCGCAGTGCCAACTCCTGGGAGTTCAACAACTGGTTCCTACCGCTCTGCAGGACGCGCAACTTGCGCCGGTCGAGTTCGACGGTGCCGTCGGCGCATTCGGCCCGTAGGTAGTCGTTGCCCCAGCCGTTTAAGGTGCTGGCGTTGGCCTTCGCTCCTTCGTACTGGACGCGGACGCCATTGGTCATCTCGGCAACAATCAGAGCCGTCGAGTCGCCAGCGTACTGTCCCCACGGCGGGTTCCAGGTCCTGGCGTAGACCGTCGCGGCGTCGGCGTCGCACAGCGCGCGCATGACATCGAAATGGTGCACCGTTCCTTCGATCAACAGAGGATCTGCGATGCGGTGCCGGAACTCTCCCCAGGAGCCGAACTCGCGACAGTTATGGGTGAAGCGGTAGACCAAGTACGCGAGCGGGCCGTAGGTGCCCGCGCGAAGAATCTGTTCAAGGGACTGCTTGTCCTGGTCGAATCGGTGGCTCATCGTGACGGCCATTTTCAGGCCCTCGGCGGTGACCTTGTCGTGGATGCGCACCGATGCCGACATGGTGTCGGCGATCGGCTTCTCGCTCAGAATGTGGATGTGCCTGGCTACCGCTGCATCGACCACGTCCTCGTGACATGCGGGCGGGACGACTACGGTAACGAAGTCCGGTCGGCAGTCATCGAGAGCGGTAGCTACTTCGGTGAAGGCGGAGCCTTCTGGCAAATTTAACAGCTGCCTGCCCACGTCGAGTCTGGTGGGGTCGGCATCCACCACACCAACTGTCTCAGCCAGTCCGAGTTGACTGATGTGCGGCAGGACTTTCCGGCACCAGTACTCGCCGAATGAGCCGACTCCGACGTGCACTGCGCGCAGTCGTCGTTGCGCAGTCATGTTGGTTCCCCTTCTGGATGCTCCTGCTCCCGATCGGTACCGGCCGGTGCGCCGGGCCAGACCTCATGCCCCCCAGCGGCGGACGGATGGCAGTGTAGGTGGCCGGAGGTCCCGCCGATGCGCAACTCATCCTCGAAGAAGAAGGCGCCGAGATCCTCGTAGACCTGAACGACATCGTGTTCTTGTCCTGCCTCGGTGCACACGATGTCGCCGGGTCCGACCAGGTACTCGATGCCCTCCGTCATCACCTTCGCCTGGCCCTGGTAGATCAGCCAGTACTCGGCGCAGTCGTGGTAGTGACGGTCAAAGCGCCCGCCGCGTGCCGGTACAGTGAATCGGCCGGCTGCGGTAACCCGGCACCACTCCGGTCGGTTTCCAGGCCCCATGAGACCCTCGGATGTCCTCACTACAGGCATCGGCCACTCCATTGTTCCGGTCGGACGGTGAACGTCGTGTGGTGTTCATTGACCCCGCCGCGCAGGTCCCGTGACAGGGCGGTGGTCATCTTCGGTTCCTCCGGCAGGTCGGGCTCCTGGCGCCAGATGCCCGGACGATCCCCCGGCCGGTGAAGATGTCCTCGTTGCTGCTGCCTGTCGAGAACTTCGAGGCGATGGCGCCCCCCACCCAGAAGAGCCAGTGCTTGTTTCGCGGTAGAGGACTGCACCCCCGCCTGGCGGTCAGGGGTGATCTCATGCCACACCGAGAAGTGCTCAGCGCGATCAGGCCAGGCACCGCAGTTGCCGCGCCCCCGACGTACGGCTGAACGTAACCACGTCTGACCGGAAAGCTTCCTCCTTGCCGGGGGGCCGTCGACCCGGGGGGTGCGGGTGCTCTTGGCACGGCTGTCGGGGGAAAATGACCTACTCCCTCTGCGCAGACCCGTTCCATGTTGATGTAAGTCAGCAGTTGCAGGCCCGTCTGCTGGTCGAGGCCTACACCGAAGTCGGTGACCCGGACGGCCACCCCGGAGTCCGTAACGGCGACTTCGGCAACGCGAAGGGTAACGGCGGCCCGTGCTTGAGCAGCGCTCCGCTTTGCCAGGGTCAGCATCGTTCCTCCTCAGCCGCTGAGCGGTCGGGCACCCTTTCTAGCGCCGACAGCTGGTGGGTCCAGTCATCGTCGGACCTGAGTGGACACAGGCTCCCGGCCACCCGAGAACCAAGGGCAAATGCCGTTCAACGGTCCTACCGACAACACAAAATGCTAGATGCAGCCGACAACGTTGTCCAGCGCTCCGTGTACCCGGGTCGGCTCCCGGGGCGTGAAGGCGACAGCCCGGCCAACGGATCCGTTGAAGATAACCCTTCCTGGAGGCCAAGTTGACCGGGACGCCAACACCGCTGGCCGCCTAGAGTCGCACGCGCCACCCGTCGCGGTGGCCAGAGAGGGAGCACGTACACGCAGCTCCAGCTACCCCAATCAGGACGAAGGATAGACAACGTTGCCAAGCTGTTCTACCCTGCTGTCACGCTCAGTGCGCTGTCTGCGCACAGGTGCGGCGGGAGGTTCGGATGTGGATCACCCCCCGGTAACCGGACAACTGACCCAAATTCCAGATTGTCGAGTTGGAGGACAAACAAATGAAGCATCATCGCAAAGCTCTCGCAGTCGTCCTTGCATCGATCGTCGCGCTCGCAGGCTGCAGTGCGGCGTCTTCCAGCTCGCCGCCTGCCGGCTCGGGCGCGTCGGCGCCCGCGTCTGTGCCGTCCGTCGTTTCAGCCGGCCCTTCGTCGTCGGCGGACTCGTCATCGTCAAGCGCACCGCCTGCATTCTCAGCAACGTTAAAGTTATATCATGACAAGACGACATGGCAGGACTATTTCGTTCAGCTCGCCGTATCGAGCAAGCAGGCCAAAGGGGTTAGCCTCGACCCGGTCCCATATTCGGACCAGGACGCGTTCAAGGCATTCATTCGACAATCATTCCAGACAAGTGCCAAGCCGGATCTGTTCACATGGTGGACCGGCGGCGCGCTTCAGGACTTGGTTAACCAAGGCCTGGTCGCGGACACCAGCTCGCTGTGGCAACAGGCGATCGCGGATGGTAACGCTACCAAGGAGCAGGCCAAGTACTTCACGATCAAGGGGCACCAGTACTGCGTTCCCCTGATCTGGAGCCCTTGGGTGATCTACTACAACACTAAGGTATTCGCGCATGCCGGATTGTCCGCCCCAACTTCGTGGGACCAGTTGATCGCTGCGGCGGCCAAGCTCAAGGCAGCGGGCATCACACCATTCCCTGACACGTCGGGTCCCTTTTCCTACGCCATGTTTCAGCTTTTGCTCAGTGGCACTGACCCGAAGCTGTATTCGGGATTAGCGGACGGCTCTATAAAGTTCACCGATCCGGGCGTCATCGCGGTGATGAACAAGTGGTCCGAAATGATCAAGGCGGGTTACTTCAGCCAACCGGGAGGTAAGGCGGACTTCGTCGGCGACCTGAAGAACGGCAAGATAGGGATGGAGTACCTAGGCACATGGTTCCGGGGGAACTTGGCCAAGGGAGGCATGACCCCGGCTGACTACTCGATGATCCTGCCCCCGAGTGTGAACGGATCGAACAAGGTGATGATTGTCGAGCCTGGCCCGCTCTGCTCCGGCACGAATTCCCCAAACTCGAAGGCGGCTAGCGCATTCCTAACCTGGATGTTCACCCCTGATGCACAGGGAAAGTGGTCCAACTTGCGCAACGACGTCTCATTCAACCCGAAGGCCAAGATCGATGCTCCCAGCCTTGCCGCTTTCAATCAGGCCGCCTCATCAGGCGGGTACACGGTGGAGAACATGTTCTACAACCAGATGCCCCTTCCGATCGCGACAGTGGCATTGTCACAGTTCGACGCCTTCATCGCCGATCCGAGCAATCCGACCGCACAACTAGACAAGATCCAGGGCGCCGCAGACAGTTATTGGTCACAGCACAAGTGAGCATGAGGCGTGACGGCCGCCGACAGGCGGGCCCGGCATTCACGTTGCCGGCCATCCTGTTGGTGGCCGTAATGCTGTATGTTCCGTTCCTGTGGACTCTGTTTTTGAGTTTCACCAGCTACAGCGGCCTGGGGAGCCCCCAGTGGATCGGTCTCGACAACTATCGCGAGATGTTCACCGATACCGATTTTCTCACGGCGTCCATCAATACCGGACTGTGGGTGGTTGGGACTATTTCGCTACCCGTTGGCCTCGGACTGATCATCGCGCTGGCCACATACAGTATGCGTTCCGGGACGTGGCTACGGCTGCCGTTTCTGATCCCCTACGCGGTCTCTGGCGTCGCGGTTGGTGTCGTGTGGAATTTTTTCCTGAGCACCGGGGGGGCACTTGGCCAGGCGTTGCAGTTCCTACATCTACCGGGCGCAGGTTCACGCTGGCTCGTTGATGCGCCGCTTGCCACCATCGTCATGATTATTGCCGCCTCCTGGCAGGCCGTTGGCGTCAACTCGCTATTGTTCACGATCGGGCTACAATCTATTCCGGCGGAAACTATCGAGGCTGCCCGGCTCGACGGTGCCTCGCACTGGAGCCTTTTCAAAGCTATCCTGTGGCCGCAGATGCGGCCACTGACTACAGTTGTCGTGGGCCTGTCGCTGGTCATCAGTTTGAAGACATTCGACATCGTTTGGGCTATGAATAGAGGGGGGCCAGGGTACAATTCGGTAACACTCGCACTCGTCATGTACAAGGACACCTTTGTCTTGTCAAACTATGGCCTCGGCGCGGCGTTCGCGGTATTCCTCTGCATCGTGACCGTCATTGGATCTGTCGGCTATATAAGGCGGCAGAGCAGAAAAACCGAGGCGCCGGGATGACGCGGTCGCTATCGGTGGGGCGCTCAGCGAAGCACGGGGTCCTTTGGCTCCTCGGGCTCGGCTGGCTCGCCCCGGTATATCTAGTCGTTGGGAACGCATCGAAGGCACCCGTCGATTTCGACTCGACCAGGGTATGGCAACCGCCCGGCACGTTCGCGCTCTTCGAAAACATGCACGAGGCCTGGACATCTGCCGGCATGGGAGCGTCGGTCTTTCCAACAGTCCTTTACAGCATCGTCGCGCCTGCGCTGTCAGTGCTAGTTGGCGCTGCGGCCGGGTTCGGGATCGTCGCATTGCGGCTCCGTGCAGGATTAGCATGGTTCATGTTCATTTTCAGCGGTATCGTCTTTCCGTTGCAGATGCTTCTGATGCCTTTGTTCGTCGGATATGCTAAGATAGGGATATTCGACACACGCTCGGGAATGATCCTTGTCTATACTGCGGTTGGCGTCCCGTTTGCTGCTCTCGTGTTGCGAAATTACTTCTCTGGTATTGCTCGTACGATTTACGAAGCGGCAGTCGTGGACGGCGCGACGAATCGCCAGATCTTTCTACGAGTGTATGTTCCGATGTCCGGTAACGCGCTGCTAACCGTTTTTCTGTTTCAGGCGACATCGGTCTGGAACGATCTGCTGCTCGGTCTCGTGCTGACTCAGTCCCCCGGCGTGCGACCGGTAATGCCTGCACTAACCGGCCTGCAGGGCCAGTACGGCGGTTCGTCACCTCCGACAATGTTGGCCGGGGCACTCCTGGTCTCTCTGCCTACAGTATTCCTGTTTCTCGGCGCTCAACGGTACTTTGTGCGCGGATTGACCTTATCACAATCGTGATGTTGATTTGACGAGCCAAGGCGACGCGACGCACGGCAATGTAAATGCGCCCGCCCAGTGGATCAGAGGAGGATCGCATGCCACATGTCGTGCTGCTAGGTACCTTGGATACCAAGGGAAGCGAATACGCATTCTTGCGGCAGTGTTTGGTGAAGGCCGGCCTCGACGTCACGCTGGTCGACGCGGGGGTCATAGGCGTCAGTCAAGTGGCGCCAGACATCGATAGGACAGAAGTTGCCCGCCGTGCCGACGCTCGGGTCGAGGACCTGGTGGCCGCTGGCGACCGCGGCGCGGCTGTCGCTGCTATGGCGGAGGGAGCAGCAGTTCTTGTCCGGGAATTGCACACCGCCGGGCAACTTGACGGGATCCTCGGTCTGGGTGGTACCGGTGGTACCGCGCTGGTCACCCGGGCGATGCGTGAGCTGCCGATCGGCGTTCCCAAACTAATGGTGTCAACCGTCGCATCCGGTGAGACCCGGCAGTATGTCGGTGCCGTCGATATCACGATGATGTACTCGGTCGTCGATATAGCCGGCATCAATAAGATCTCGCGTCGAATACTGTCTAACGCCGCGGGTGCGATGGCCGGAATGGTCCGGTTCGTGGGTGCGTCGGCTCCAGACGAGCGGCCGCTCATCGGCGCGACGATGTTCGGTGTCACCACCCCGTGTGTACAGGCTGCCCGCGCGCATCTGGAGGATCTCGGCTACGAAGTCTTGGTCTTCCATGCCACCGGGACCGGTGGAGACTCAATGGAGGCGTTGGTACGAGCTGGAATGCTCGTCGGTGTCTTGGACATCACCACGACCGAATTGGCCGATGAGCTGGTCGGCGGTGTCTTCGCCGCCGGGGCGCAGCGGCTCACGGGACCCGGTTGCGCCGGCATTCCTCATGTGGTGAGTGTCGGCGCGCTCGACATGGTCAATTTCGGCCCGCCGGAAACGGTGCCTGCCCAGTTCGCCGCGCGCACGTTCTATCAGCACAACCCAGCGGTGACGCTCATGCGTACCACGCCGCAGGAGAATGCCGAACTCGGTCGACGGCTGGCCGATCGGGTAAGCCGATCATCGGCGCCGGTGTCGGTCTTCCTGCCGCTGCGGAGTGTGTCACTGATTGATGCCGCAGGGCAGCCGTTCCATGACCCCACTGCAGATGCCGCGTTGTTCGCAGCCATCCGTTCTGGCATCGGGCCGGATGTCGAGCTCGTGGAGGTGGACGCAGATATTAACGACGAACAGTTCGCCGTGGCAATGGCGGAGGCGCTTCACCGCGCCATCGCCGCCGGGATTCAACCGAGGGAGAGCGAGAATGATGCCCACTAGAGCCGAATACCTGACAGCGATCCGAGCCGAGCTCGCTGCCGGCCGTATCGTCATCGGAGCAGGCGCCGGTACCGGCTTGTCCGCGAAATGCGCGGAAGCGGCCGACGTCGACCTAATCATCATCTACAACTCCGGTCGGTATCGGATGGCGGGGCGCGGGTCGCTGGCCGGATTGCTGCCCTACGGCGATGCTAACGCCATCGTCGTGGATATGGCCCGCGAAGTACTTTCGGTGGTCCACCACACCCCGGTGCTCGCCGGCGTCTGCGGCACCGACCCCTTCCGGCTGATGCCAGTGTTTCTGGATGAGCTATCGCGCATCGGCTTCGCCGGCGTGCAGAACTTTCCGACCGTCGGCCTGTACGACGGCAAGTTCCGGCAGAACTTGGAGGAAACCGGGATGGGTTATGGCCTCGAGGTCGACATGGTGGCGCGTGCTCACGATCGCGATATGCTCACCGGCCCGTACGTTTTCGACACCGACCAGGCCGAGCAGATGGCAGCCGCCGGAGCGGACATCGTGGTGGCACACATGGGCCTGACTACCTCGGGTACCATCGGCGCGCGGACCGCGGTGTCGATAGACGACGCCGTCCGAGCGGTGCAACGCATAAGGGACGCAGCCGTCGGGGCCCGTCACGACGTGATTGTGCTGTGCCACGGCGGCCCCATTGCAACCGTGGACGACATGGCGCATGTGTTGGCAAACACCACCGGAGTCGACGGCTTTTTCGGAGCGTCCAGCATGGAGCGGCTGCCCACCGAAACCGTGATGACAGCTGCCATGGCGAAATTCAAGGCTGTAACGGCGGGCTCGTTCCGGCAATAAGGCAGTATCGGGCGTCGCAGTGGGCGCATCTCCGGCAGGCGGTGGGGCGTGTCCGAGTGGTCAGGCCCGATTCCTACGTCGCAGCCCGGTCCTGGTGGGAGGTAGAAGTGCCTTACAAGCGTTCCGCGGTGGTCGTGGGGGGCGGCTCCGGCATCGGCGCCGCGTCCGCCGAGTTGTTGTCCGCGCGTGGCTGGCTGGTGCTGTCCGCCGATCTCGTCCATCCCGGCGAACCCGTGGACGACGGCGCGATCCTGCGGCGTCGTGCCGATACCACCAATCTTGCCGACCTCCGTGCGGTGATGGCGGAGGCGAACAGCGGGGCGCCGCTGAAGGGTCTGGTGTTCTCCGCTGGCCTGGAGCGGCACGGGAGCGTGCTGGCCGATGACGAGACGATCTGGGACGAGATGATTGACGTAAACCTCAAGGGCGCCTATCTCTCGGCCCGAGCCGCGATCCCGATGCTGGCCGCGAATTCCGGCGGGTCAGTTGTCGTGCTGTCGTCCGTGCAGGGCCTGGCAACACAGAAGGGCGTCGCGGGCTACGCCGCTGCGAAGGCTGGGGCGATGGGCCTGGTCCGCGCGATGGCGTTGGACCATGCTGCCGCCGGCGTGCGGGTGAACGCAGTGGCGCCTGGGACGGTGGAAACGCCGCTGGTCCGCCGCAACGCGGCGCAGGTCCGGCCGGACGACCCGCAGGCTGCGCTGGCCGCTTGGGGCGCGATGCACGCACTCGGCCGCATCGCGCAGCCTGCGGAGATCGCCACGGTCGTCGCCTTCCTGCTGTCCGACGAAGCGTCGTTCGTCACCGGTGCGATCTGGACCGTGGACGGCGGCCTGCTTGCGTCGTTCGCCTGACCCCGCACCGGGCAGGAACCTGTGCACCCTCCAACGACTGACCGGAGTGTTACGGATTGAAACGGCTCTTCGCAGTTGAGGGTGTAGGTGCGGGCGCGTCGGTCACGGGGTGAGGGTCGAGGTCTTCCGATGATGGAGGTTCCTACGCCGTCCACCTGGAAGACCTCGACGTGCTCAACGCTACGTTCTCGACCCCTGATCTCGAC
>JAABUR0100001453.1_pt1 | contig 42296 bp, 45 predicted proteins | sample 5560091 | NCBI WGS metagenome assembly JAABUR01 (sample SAMN10711879, study PRJNA513375) | rock metagenome | isolation source: Antarctica rocks | place: Antarctica: Victoria Land, University Valley sud | reverse complement strand
GGGGTGCTGCTCTGTGGGGTGCTGCTCTGTGGGGTGCTGCTCTGTGGGGTGCTGCTCTGTGGGGTGCTGCTCTGTGGGGTGCTGCTCTGTGGGGTGCTGCTCTGTGGGGTGCTGCTCTGCGGCGAAGGGCCAGTCGAGATGGTGGTCGCCGGGGCGAGCTGGGAGCCGGCCGTTCGGTCCAGCGCGAGTCCGCCCGGCAGCTCCTCGGGCGCGATCAGGCGGCGCTGGAACCGGTCGCCGGGCCGGGGCACGACGCGGCTGACAGCCTTGGACGACGCAGTGGCGCGGGCGGTCGGATTTGTACGGGGGATCGGCCTACTGGTGGTCGCCGGGCTGCTGGCGGTCGCCGCGCGGGACGTCGCCGGGCGGGACGTCGTCAGGTTGCTCGCGGTCGCCGCGCGGGACGTCGCCGGGCGGGACGTCGCGGCGGTCTTCGGTGGGGTGGTGGTCGCCGGCGCACCTCTACTCTTCGTCACGGTGCGGGTCGGCGGTGGCGACGACGGGCTCCGAGTCGGTCGCGCCGACGACGATGCCGGGGACGAGGGGGCGGCAGATGGGACGGTAGTTGACGAGAGGGACGACACGGTGATGGGAGGCCCGGAGGCGCTGGCCGACGACGTTCCGGCCGCTGATCCACTGCCGCCGCTGATCCCGGTTCCCGATCCGGTGGGCTGACCCGCCCCCCCGGGGGCGCCCGCGGCGCCGCAGGGCAGCAGCTGGTCGGGTAGCCGGGTCATCACCCCACGGGCGTTCTGCAGGCTGGGCCCCTCGATGCCCTGGTTGACCAGATCCCTGGCAGCCGGCATCAGCTCGTCGACCTTGATCGGTGTGCAGGGTGTCGAGACGCCGGCGCACGAGTCCTCCTGGACCGATGCCAGCGAAATGCCGAGCACCGATCCCGGCACACCGCGGAACACGACAACCCGGCCGTCGGACGCGCCGACGTAGTACTGGGATCGGGTCCAGACCAGCGAACCGGCGGCGGCCAGCGCCAGCACAACGATCGCCGACACGATCGCCGTCACCAGCGGTCGGCGGTGAGTGCGGCGCCCGGTGGCGGTGTGGCCGCCCAGGATGCGCCGGGGGACCGGCTCGTCGGCGAAGTCAGCGTCGGCGAAGTCAGCGTCAGCGTCATCGTCGTGGTCATCGAGGGGCGGGCCGGCGAATCGGCGGCCGTCCTGATGGACCGGACCGCTCGCGCCCACCGGAACGCCGTCCAGGTAGTCGGGGCGCGCCGGGACGTCCTCGGGAATCGCCGGCAGCGGTATCCGCGGCATCCGCTGGGTGGCATGGATCGGCCTGATCGGTCCGGTGGCCTCAGGATCGACCGGGCCGGCCGGTAGCGAAGTGGCGGACCTGGCACCGACGTCGATGACGTCGGCGACGATGACCGTGACGTTGTCCGGCCCGCCGGCCACCAGCGCCAGCTCGATCAACCGGTCGGCGGCCGACTCCGGGTCCGGGTCGCCGAGCGTGTCCGCGATCGCCTCAGCGCCCACCACCGACGACAGCCCGTCCGAGCAGAGCAGGAACCGGTCGCCGGTGGAGATCTCCCGGACGATGAGCATCGGCTCTGGCTCGGTTCCGTTCAGGGCCCGTAGCAACAGGTTCCGCTGGGGGTGGTGGGCAGCTTCGTCCTCCGTGATCCGGCCGTCGTCGACCAGCGACTGCACGAAGGTGTCGTCGCGGGAGAGCTGGTGCAGCACCCCGTTGCGGTACAGGTAGGCGCGGGAATCGCCGATGTGGACCATGCCCATCCGGTCGCCGTCGAACAGCATCGCCGTGGCCGTGGTGCCCATCCCCTCCAGGTCGGGATCGTCCTGCACCATCTCGGCGATGGCGTCGTTGCCGTCCAGCAGGGCCCGCTTGAGCGGGACCCGCAGATCCGCGTCCGGCGGTGCGGCATCCAGCGGGGCGAACGCGGCCACCACCACCCTGGATGCCAGGTCGCCGGCGGCGTGCCCGCCCATCCCGTCGGCGACGATCAGCAGCCGCTCACCCGCGTAGACCGAATCCTGATTGTTCGAGCGCAACAGTCCCCGGTCGCTGCGCGCTACGAATCGCAGCTGATGCGTCATGAAGGCCCGATGTCCGTTGCCGGCTCCGGCGTGCCGGCGCCGCGCGGAACGACGGGCCGCCGGCGGGCGTCGCTCATGGACGCAACTCGATCACGGTGCGGCCGATCCTGATCGGCACCCCCACGGGCACCGCGGTCGGTGACTGGATGCGCGCGCGGTCGAGGTAGGTGCCGTTGGTCGAGCCCAGATCCTCCAGGTAGTAGGCGTCGCCGTCGCGGAGCAGCCTCGCGTGCCGGGTGGAGGCGTAATCGTCGTCCACCACCAGGGTCGAGTCCTCGGCACGGCCGATCAGGATGGGCCCGTCGCCGAGCCGGAGCCGGGTGCCGGCCAGCGACCCTGCGGTGACGACCAACATCGTCGGCATCATCGGACCCATGGCGTCCGGACGGGCCCGATCCCGGTCTTCCCTGGCGATCCGGCGCGCATCGCGCCTGGACGGTGCGGCATACTTCACGGCTTTCACATCGGTGGCGGTGCGCAGATCTGCCCTGATCACCCGGATGGCAGCCCAGACGAACAGACACAGCAGGATCAGGAATCCCACCCTGGTCAGCTGGAGGATCAGCGCAGGCACGTGTGCAGTCCTTTTCAGGGATGCAGGTTGAACACGACCGTCGAATGGCCGATCCGGATCACGTCACCCTCGGCGAGTTGCCAGGTCTGCACGGACGACCCATTGACCGTCGAACCGTTGGTGGATCCGAGGTCGTGCATCACCGCGGTCTGCCCGTCGAAGTAGATGTCGATGTGCCGGCGGCTGACGCTGGTGTCGGGCAGCCGGAACGCCGCGTCCTGGCCGCGGCCGACGATGTTCGAGCCGCGCTGCAGCTGGTAGGAGCGCTGGGAGCCGTCGTCGACGGTGAGCACCGCGGTGACATCCGCAGCCGGTCCGGCGCCCGGAGCGCCGGCCCCGCCCGTCCCCTGGCCGTAGCCTCCGGGCGGGAAGTCCGCGTCCGGCCGGTAGCCCGGCTGGTAACCCGGCGGGGAGTAACCACCCTGGCCGCCGCCGTACTGCGGGTAACTCTGCTCCTGCTGGCCGTACTCCTGCCGATAACCCTGCTGGTAGCCGGCACCCGGGTCGTAGCCCTGCGGGCCGTCGCCCTGCTGGCCGTAGTCCTGCTGCCCGTACCCCTGCTGGCCGTACCCCTGCTGGCCGTACCCCTGCTGGCCGTACCCCTGCTGGTAGCCGGCACCCGGGTCGAAGCCCTGCTGGCCGTAGCCCGGCTGGCCGTACCCCTGCTGGCTGGAGCCCTGCTGGCTGGAGCCCGGCTGGCCGTACCCCTGCTGGCTGGAGCCCTGCTGGCCGTGCCCCTGCTGGCCGTACCCCTGCTGGCTGGAGCCCTGCTGCCCGTAGCTCTGGCCGTAGCCCTGCTGGGAGGAGCCCTGCTGGGAGGAGCCCTGCTGGGAGGAGCCCTGCTGGCCGTGGCTCTGCGAGTCCTGCTGCGGGCTGCCGCCCGGCTGCTGACCGTGTCCGTACTCCCGCGGTCCGTAGCTCTGCTGGCCCTGGAAGGGGGGTCCGTAGCCAGGTGCTCCATAGCTCGGGGCACCATAGCTCGGCTGCCCATGGTTCTGCGGCCCGTAGTTCTGCTCGTATCCCGGCTGCTGGTAGTCCGGTTGATCCTGCCCGGGCTGCGGGTAGCGGGCATCCGGGTCGCGGCCCTGGTCGGGCTGCTGGTAACCCGCACCCGGCTGCTGATAGCCCTGGTGGCCCTGTTGGTCGTAACCCTGCCGGTCCTGGTCCGGTGGTCCGGCCTGCGGGTCGTAGGGGTGAGCGCCCTGACCCTGCCGCCCTTGCTGATCGGCAGGGGTGGCGCCACCGCGCTGTTCTTGGCCGTCCCGGTCCTGGTAGGGCCGGCCGGAGTCCTGGTGCTGGCTCATCTGTCCCACTCCTGTACGTCGATGGCGCTGGCGGCGGTCGGTATCCGGGTCGATCACCGAACTGATGCGGAATTGGCCGGTGTGCAGGGACGACGCTTCTTCGAGTGTCACGACGACGTCGCCGAAAGTCTGCCAGCCCTGCTCCTGCAGATACTCCCCGATCATCTCGGACAATGCGCTGGAAACGCGATCCTGCTCGCCGATTCCCGAAGTGTCGGTGGGGCCCATCCGCACCAGGTAATGGTTGGGGGCGATGATGGTGGCACCTTGCCGCTGCAGGCGGTCGGACGCTTCCTGTTGCAGCGCCCCCGCGACTTCCGCTGGGTGCACCGATCCGCCGAATAGTCGCGCGAAGGTTCCGGCGACCGCACCCTGCAAACGTCGTTCGAAACTCTGGATGACGCCCATCGATCACCTCCTCCGCGCATTTGCCGTGTTTCCAGCCCTCGATCGTAGTGGGGAAGGAAGGGCGGAACTCCGGTTCTGCCCGTTCGCACCGATCGCCCAGGTGTTTCCCGGGTCTCCGGGAGCGGCGGGTTCGCCCGGCAGGAGCTGTGCGCGGGGCGCAAGTGCCCGAGTTGGGCGGTAACCGAGCCGGTCCCGCTCGGGTCAGGTCCGCAAGTGCCCGAGTTGGGCGGTAACCGAGCCGGTCCCGGTCGGGTCAGGTCCGCAAGTGCCCGAGTTGGGCGGTAACCGAGCCGGTCCCGGTCGGGTCAGGTCCGGAAGTGCCCGAGTTGGGCGGTAACCGAGCCGGTCCCGCTCGGGTCAGGTCCGCAAGTGCCCGACTTGGACGCTGACGGAGCAAGGGGCCGGGTGCTGCCGCCCGGGCTCCGAGACCGGTCGGCACGGGCCCGGGTCCCCGCAGGTATTCGAAGATGCGGTCACCCCGGTCGGTCGACGGCCGGGTCCGGACGTCGGGAGCGCGGACCTCGGATGTCCCAGCGGTTCCCAGATCCAGCGGATCTTCGGCCGCCGAGCGCTGACAGTCCTCGGTCACGCCGACGTGACGCGCCGAGGTCGACAAATCTCGAGTTCCGGCGCACCCTGGCTGGATGAGACGCCTACTCGCCGTGATCGCTTCCGCACTGTGCGTCACCAGCCTGGCAGGGGCGGACTGGCCCACGGACCACGGGGACAACCTGCGGACCGGGTTCCTTCCCTCGCAGGACAGGTACCTGAGTCTGACCGCTGCCTTCACCAGGACCCTGGACGGAGCCGTGTACGGCTCGCCCATCCTGGTCGGCGCGAACCTGGTGGTGGCCACCGAGAACAACACGGTGTATGCGCTGGACCCGACCACCGGCGCCACCCGCTGGTCGCGCCATCTGCACACGCCGATCTCCCGGTCACAGCTGCCGTGCGGGAACATCGACCCGCTCGGCATCACCGGGACTCCGGCCTATGACGCCGCCACCGGCCGGATCTTCGTGGTCACCGAGTCGGCGGATCCGACAACGGTGGCCAGACACGAAATCTTCGCCCTGGATGCCGGCACCGGTGCAACCGAGTGGACTCGGAGGGTGGAAGTTCCGGGGACCGACCCGAAGACCGAGCAGCAGCGGGCCGCGTTGGCCGTTCGCGGAGGCAACGTGTACATCGCTTTTGGGGGTCTGGCCGGCGATTGCGGTAATTACAAGGGGGCCGTCATCGCGCTGGCGACCAGCGGCGCACTCGGCGGTCGGGCGTACGTGGTACCGACGACCAGGGAAGCCGGCATCTGGGCACCGGGCGGGCCGGTGATCGACGCGGCCGGCCACATCGTCGTCGCCGTCGGCAATGGTGAGTCGACCAGCGGCGCCTACGACTACAGCGACTCGGTGACCTCCCTCAACTCGGACATGACCAGGCACGACTACTTCGCGCCCACTTCCTGGGCCAGCGACAACGCTCAGGATCTCGACCTCGGATCGCTGACACCGGCGTTCACCTCGAACGGCTTCATCCTGCAGGCCGGGAAGTCCGGCAACGGGTACGTGCTGCGGCAGTCGAACCTCGGGGGCATCGGCGGCCAGGTCTCTACCGGCCCTCTGTGCAGAGCGTTCGGGGTCTCCGCCGTCACCGGAACCACGGTCTACCTGCCATGCACCGACGGGGTCACCAGGGTGGAGGTGAACGCCAACGGGACCTTCACCAAGAAGTGGACCGCATCCGGGATTCCCGGATCGCCGGTGGCCGGTAACGGCGCGCTGTACGTGCTGGGCGGCGGAACCCTGTACGCCTACTCGGGGAACGGCCAACGGTTGGCTTCGATCTCCGTCGGCAGCACCACCCGCTTCGCCACTCCGGCTCTGGGTCAGAGTCGGGTGTACGTGGGAACCACCACCGGCGTGACGGCCGTCCACGTCAGGCCGGCCGGCGGTTGACAGCCGCGGGCGGCACCATGGCCGGCTTCGGCCCGGCACCCGGTGGCGAGCCCGGCTGGCCAGTTGCCGGAAGCGGCCGGTGCCCTGTCCACGATGGGCGCGATCTCGTCGAGGACAGCCGAACATGTCGTGCAGCACAACGCCAGCCACTCTGATCGGGTTGGTCCAGCCGGCGAGCCCGGCCACCATAGCTGAGCGTCCGCCCGGCTGTTCTCGCCGAGCCGTGCCGGCGCGAGTACGGCGGCGGCAGGGCCCGATTTCCCTGAGTCGACCCTGACCTTCCCCTGATCTCCGGCGCCGATCCTTGACGAGACGATGTTGCGATATATCGTTGACGTATCGCGACACATCAAGGAGGCAGAGAATGAATACCTGGGCAGCGAGTCCCGGCGGATCCTGGGATCTTCCGGGGGTCATGCGGAAGTTCCTGGCGGAGAGTGGATTGGGTGGCTTGGTCGGCGGACCCGGTGGGCCCGCAGCGGGCGGCCCGGCCGGGCCGCCCGGCCGAGGCGGTCCCGGAGGTCGGGGTGGTCCCGGTGGCCGGCGGGGGCCGTGGGCGGGTGGCCGTCACGGCGGGCCGTTCGGCGGTGGTTGGCCAGGGCCCTGGGGCGGAGCACCCTGGGGCGCCGGCGGCCCCTGGCAGCATCGGGCGCCACGGGCGAACCGGGGCGACGTGCGGTCGGCAATCCTGGCGTTGCTCGCCGAGGAGCCGATGCACGGATACCAGATGATCCAGGAAATCGGCCGGCGCAGCGGCGGCAGCTGGAAGCCGAGCCCCGGTTCGGTGTACCCCACCCTGCAGCAGCTGGAGGACGAGGGTCTGGTCAGGGCCGACGAGCTGGACGGCCGGCGCATATTCCGGCTGACCGACGAGGGCGAGCGGCTCGTCGCCGACCGGGCAGAGGAGTTCGCCGACCTCTGGCAGGGCGTCGCACCGAGTGAGAACGATACCCAGCTCGGCGAACTGGTCTTCCAAGTGGCGAGTGCCTTCGTCCACGTCGCGAAGACCGGATCGCCCGAGCAATTGGCAGAGGCGCGCAAGGTGCTCGGCAGGACCAAATCGGACCTGTACCGGATCCTCGGGGCCGATGTGACGGGCGACTCCGTTCCGGACGACGACACCGACGACGAGGGCGAGCAGGACGACAACGAGTACATGAAGGGTGAGCCGCGATGACCGGACCGAGGATCCGGGCCGGAGACGCCGACCGGCAATCGGCGGTCGATCGGCTTGCGCAGCACTTCACCGCCGGACGGCTCGCCACCGACGAGTACGACGAACGGGTCGGCCAGGCCTACTCGGCGGTGTACCTCGACGAGCTACCGACCCTGTTCGCGGACCTCCCGACACCGGCGGTCGGGTCCGGCCACCCCGGTCCGGGCGGCTACCGGACCGGACGTGTTGCACCGCAAGCGTTCTGGTCGGACATCGGGTCCTGGCAAGGGCGGTCGGGCATGCGCCGCACCGGTCCGTTCAACGGCCCACCACCGCGCGTGTTCCTGGCGCTCGCCGTGTTCGCCGTGCTGGGAATGATCTTCATGACGATCAGCGCGCTGGCGCACGGGTTCTTCCCCATCCCGCTGATCGTGCTGGCGGTCTTCCTGCTGGCGCGTCGCGGGCGCGGTCGCGGATACCGGCAGCGGACCCGCCGTGACGGTGCGGATCACGCCGAACACTGAGGCGCAGTGACGAACACTGCAACCCAAGACGCGGTGACGGTCCCGGAGCGAGTAACGGTCGAGTTGCCCGCTCCGGGGGGCCGGCCGGTGGCATGTCATTCGCCTGGTTCCCGCGCGTCGAAGCAGCTGGTTTCGTGCATCGAAACACAGGACGAGTGGCTCGAGCCGTGTCGGCAGATCACCACCGGCGACGGCGCTGAACTCGATGCCTGGTTCAGGCCTCACATCACCGGCGGGTCAGTCGCTGGACCCGCGCGGCGCGCAGATCGCATCGCGCCACGGGTTCACGGAATCAGTACCACGGGTTCACGGGATCAGTACCACGGGTTCACGGAATCAGTACATAGCGTCCACGGACGCCACCCTTGGCCAGCAACCGGTGCGCCTCGGCGGCGTCGGCCAGTGAGAGCGTGCCGGCGATCCGGACCGCCAGACTGCCGTCGGAGGCGAGAACCAGTAGTCGGGCCAGCCTCGCGCCGTCGTGGTGGACCTTCACCGCGGTGGCCCTGATCCCTCGCACGCCCGCCGGTACGTCGGCCGGGATCACCCCGACGTACTGGCCGCCGTCCCGGACGGCGGCCAAGGCGGCATCGACCAGTTGGGCGGCGTCCAGCACCGCGTCGAACTCCGGCTCCGCCGGCAGTTCGGTAATCAGCTCGGCGCCGGTGGACACGACGAAGTCGGAGTCTGCGGTTCTGCCCAACCCGGTCACTCGTAAGCCGCGTCGGCTGCCCAGGGCCAACGCGAAGCCACCGACCCCGCCGGCGGCTCCGGTCACCAACAGCGAAGAACCGGGGCGCAGATCCATCAGGTCCAACGCTTGATCCGCGGTGGTGGCGTTGAGCGGAACGGTCGCCGCCGCTGTCAGGTCGAGTTCTTCGGGTACTTCGGCGACGCCGGCTGCGGGCACCAGCACCTCCTCGGCGTATGTGCCCAGCGGGACGTCCAATGCGTCCAGTAGGCCGGCCACCCTGGTGCCGGTCGCCGGCCCCTCGACGTCCGGCCCCAGCGTATCGACGGTCCCGGCGACATCCCAGCCGATCCCGGTGTGTTCCGGCTGGTCGATCCAGCCGAGTGCGTGGAAGGCACCGGCCCTGGTTCCGGCGTCCACCGGATTGACCCCGGCGGCGGCCACCCGGATACGGATCTGGCCGGGGCCCGGCTCCGGTGAGGGAACTTCGATGGTCTGCAGAGCCTCCGGGCCGCCCGGCTGGCTGATCACTATGGCGCGCATGGCTTGTTTCCTCTTCGTCGGGGCCTTCCGTTCTGGGCGGCCTCATGCCATCCTGAGGAAGTTGCTTCCGAATGGGAAGTAGGCACCTAGGAGTAACCAGGTCACCCGGAGGACACGCATGGCGACGATGACCGCCACCCAGCGCAAGCTTGCAGCCAAGCAGGAGTACGACGCGTTCCTGGCGGCCTGTCCGTCACGGAACCTGCTGGATCGCATCAGCGACAAGTGGGTGACTCTGGTGCTGTCCTCGCTCGGCGACGGCGACCGCCGGTTCTCCGAACTGGCCCGGAAGCTGGCCGGCGTGAGCCAGAAGATGCTCACCCAGACCCTGCGATCCCTGGAGCGGGACGGGTTGGTTTCCCGGCGGGTGACGGCGTCGGTTCCGGTCCGCGTCGACTATTCGCTGACACCGCTGGGCGCCTCGCTGATGACGGTGATCCAAGCGGTGAAGACCTGGGCCGAGCAGAACATGCAGGCAGTGATGCTGGCCAGAGACAGCTACGACGCGGTGCAGCAAGAATCGGCGGCCGGATAGGAGTCCCCACCCTCGCCGCTGGCAATGTGGACGCCGCGCTGGAGATATTTCGCCAGCATTGGACACAGATTGCCAGCGGAGGCCCAGATCGCCAGCGGCGGCGAATGGCCGGGTGGGGGCAGATCGCCAGTGGCGGCACAGCTCGCGACGGCGCCACGGGGGCAATCAGCTGCGCCGCCGGTTCCGAACCACGGCGTGTCGGGCGTGGTTGCGCCCGACTTCGTCAGGAGGTCCGGTGGCCGGAGCATCGCGGGTGAGCCGGCGTGCCGCGCTCGGCCTGTTGGCCGGATCCGCCGGAGCGGTCGGGCTGGCGCTCACCGGCTGTGGTGGTGGCGATCCAGCCGGTATCCCGGCGACCGCGGCGGTGCAGGATCCGGCACAGCGACCAGGAACTGGCACTGAACCCGGAACCGGCACTGAACCCGGAACTGGCAATGAACCGGGAACTGGCACTGAACCCGGATCCGGCACTGAACCTGGATCCGGCACTCAAGCTGGATCCGGCACCGCACCAGGATCTGGCACCGGGACCCGCGCGACGGCGGACGCTGGACGCGATACCGAACCGCCGGCTCCGGTGAAGATCTCCTACGGCCCGGACAGCTCGCAGTACGGCGAGCTGCATCTGCCGTTTGGCACCCGCCGGCCGGGGACGGTGGTGATCCTGCACGGAGGATTCTGGCTCTCCGAGTACGGCGCCGAACTCGGCACGCCGCTGGCTGTCGATCTGGCCCGGAAGGGCTGGGTGGCCTGGAACCTGGAATACCGGCGGGTCGGCAACGGCGGCGGTTGGCCGGCGACGTTCATGGACGTGGCGGCCGGCGTCGACGAACTCACCCCGATCGCCGCCGGCAGACAGCACGGCGCGATCGACATCTCGCGGGTGGTCGCCATCGGGCATTCGGCGGGCGGCCAGCTGGCGGCATGGCTCGCGGGTCGGTTCAAACCGCAACCGCCAGATACCCAAGCCGGCGAACTCGCGACGGCTCCGACCGGACGCGGAAGAACTACTGGCGCGGTACCCGTGACCGGTGTGATATCGCAGGCCGGGGTGTTGGACCTGAGGGGTGCCGCCGACTCCGGAGTGGGCGGCAATGCCGTCGCCGATCTGGTGGGTGGGACCTTCGCGCAGGTTCCCGGCCGTTTCCGGATCGCCGACCCCACCGAACAGCTACCGATCGGCGTGCCGGTGCATTGCGTGCACGGCCGGGACGACCGCACTGTGCCCTTCCAGCAGAGCTCCACCTATGTGGACGCCGCCAAGCGGGCTGGCGACCCGGCCGCACTGCATCGGGTGGACGGCGACCACTTCACGCTCATCGACCCATCGTCAGCGGCCTGGCGGACGGTGACGGACCTGTTGTCGGATCTGTTCGCATCCTGACGGCGGCGGTGCGCTCCGATCCGGGGGTGGCACAAGGGCGCTGACGTCGAATCGTTAGCTCGAGTACAGCGGTGCACCCCTCAACAGCATCCGGCCCCAACCTTCCGGGCGGAACGCCAGGAACAGCACCGGAAATTCAGCCCGGGTGTCGACGCTGCCAGCTTTAGTACAGCGTCAGATGTGCTGCAGCGTCAGATGTACTGCGGCGTCAGATGTACTGCGGCGTCAGATGTACTGCGGCGTCAGATGTACTGCGGCGTCAGATGTGCTGCGGCGTCAGATGTGCTGCGGCGTCAGATGTGCTGCGGCGTCAGATGTGCTGCGGCGTCAGATGTGCTGCGGCGTCAGATGTGCTGCGGCGTCAGAGACCGAGCTTGTCTCCCAGACCTCCCAGGCCGCCCATCAAGTCCTTCGGGTTGACGCCGAACCTGTCCAATAATCCTTGATGCTGGTCGGTGTCGACCTGGTCAGGCAGCTCGGTGTCCGCCTGGCCGGCCTGCTCGTGACTGCCGCGGGACTTGAGAAATTCGATAATCTGATCCTTGGGAATCTGCATCCTGATCCTCTTGGTCGTTGGCTGGTTGTGCGACGGCACCGAGTCCGCTTGACCGATCGAATGCGGGGAGGCGGTCCGCCTCCCCGCAGGCTAGTACGTTCCCACGTCTTCCGCCGCACTACGCGATGATGAAGGCTGGTCGGTCAGCGCACACCGGGAGGTTCTCGGAGACGATCCCCCGGGCTGACGCCTACCGGACCCCGGCCTGCGCTGGGCCGGAAACTGGGCGGCGCGGAGCCCGATAGGAGGCCGCGATGACGATCGGCGATCTGCCCGGCTGGCTCGGTACGTGGTGCTCGGACCAGCTGGGTGCCGGGATGCGGGAGGTGTTCTTCCATCGCTCGCAGATGTCGCTGGTCCTGGGTCTGCGGCTGTTCGACGGACGAGAGGTCGCGGTCAAAGCCAGGCCCGACGAGAACGGCAGGGCCCATTCCTGTGTGGCGGCACAAGAGCAGCTCGCCGATCGCGGATACCCCTGTGCCCCACCGCTGACGCCGGTCACCACGGTCGAGGGTCTGTCCGTGCATGCCGAGCAGTGGCGTCCTGGTGGGTCGGTCATGCGCAGTGACAGACCCACAGCCGCCCGGCGGATGGCTCGGCTCTTCGGGGTGCTGATGGAGGAGCTGACGCACGTCGATGTGCCGCCGCCGTTACCGAATCCGCACTGGCTGCGGTGGGATCACCGTGACGCCGGCGTGTGGCCGGTGATGGAGTTCCTGGACCGGCGCAATCAATCGCTGATCCCTGGGTTCGTGATCCAGACGGCTCACCGTGCGGCGCAACGTCTTCGGCGGAGTGATCTGCCGAACGTCCTGGGCCACGGCGACTTCGAGGCGCAGAACATCCGCTGGCAGGGTGACGCGCCCCGGGTGGTGCACGACTGGGACAGCCTGTGTTGGCTGCCGGAGGCGGCGCTGGCCGGGGCCGCCTCGGGTGCGTTCGCCAGCACGGAGGTCCCGACCCTGGCGCCCGTCCAGAGTTCGGTGGCGTTCATCGACGAGTATCAGCTCACCCGAGGGCGCCCGTTCACCGCGAACGAGATGGCGGTTGCCTGGGCGGCCAGTCTGTGGCCGGCCGCTCACAATGCGCGGGCACAGGCTCTGTTCGGGCACCGGCCCGTCGCCGTGGAGGCGCTGAGGGCGCAAGCCGGCGAACGATTGGCCCGTGCTGGCGCTTGATCTCCGCGGCGTTCCAGGGACGACCCAGAGCCACGCCATTGGATGCCGGACACGCCCGGTCGAAGTTCCGTAGCTCGAGTCGGCGGCCCTCCAAGCAGAAGGGCTGTTGCACAGGACGATGTCGCAACCGACCGCGCCGGCCGGTTCGGAGCGGCGACGCAGTGGGGCTATGGGTCAGCCGGCGATCAGCGAGGCGATCGTGCCGACCGTCTGGAAGTCGTCGGACAGCACGTTCTTCGTCACCGCCACCGCCAGGCCGGTGGACCGATCGGCGCCGGCCCAGCTGCCACCGGCACCCGCCATCCCGAAGGTGTCCATGTTGGTCCAGTCGGCGGGGCCGCCGAGCGCGTAGCCCGGGCCCCAGGTCGAGCGGGTGCCGAACACCTCGTCCTGCCCGCAGAACGCCACATCGGTCGCCTGCCGGAGTCGATTCGGCGACACCAGGTGGACGCCCTCGATGTTGCCCAGGAGCGCGGCGTACATCTTCGCGATAGGTGTCGGCGGTGACGGCGCGACCGGTCGCCGGGTCCGCGATGCCGGCGACCGCGTCGACGATCTGGTCCCGGCCGCGATACGCCGCCACCTGGATACCGCGTACGGCACCGGACTCGACGAGCCGGTTGATGGTGTGCTGCACCCGGTCCTGGGTGGCCGGCCGCTCGGGACGCCTGTCGATGCGGGTTATCACGTCAATTCACCCCCGTGCTGCCGGCTGGAGCCTCCGTGATTGCCGTCGACGACGCAGAAGTCGTTGCCCTCCGAATCCCGCATCCAGGCATGGGCCTCGAACCGCTCCTTGACGGTCGCGCCCAGGCCGGTCAGGCGGTCGATCTCCGCCAGCCAGTCCGCGGACACGATGTCGAAATGCACGGGTGTCTTCGACCGCGGCTCGAGTTCGACCTTCTGGAAGCAGACCTCGAGGTGGGGTCCGTCGAGGATGACGCCCGGATCGGTCTCCGGCGTGTAGCCGAGCGAGGCGAGGCGGGCGATCTCCTCGTCGTCGTAGGGCCGGATGTCGAACTCGTCCAGCGCGGCCGCCCAGAACCGGGCTAGCGCGGACGGCGTCTCGCAATCGAAGACGACCTGCTTGAGACGTGCCATATAGGGCTCCTACCGTGTGTGCGGTCTCTGAACCGTCGACGGATCAGTCTTGCTCAGCCCACGCCGAATGTCGGGCTGGATCGCGGTGGCCCGTCGGCCTTCCAGCCCATCGCATCATCGGCACCGACAAGCCGCCCGAACCGGGGGCTGCGACGGGCGAGCACCTCGGCCGGCACGTTGCCGCGGTAGGCCTCCTGCGGCTTGTACCACCGGTTGCAGTACGACGCCACGAGGTTGAGCCGCAGTCCCGGATTCTTCCGGGGGAACGCCCCGTGCCAGGTGCTGCCGTGCCACAGGATCAGCGACCCGGCCGGGCACTCGACCGGCACGGCGTCGCCAACCGCCTCGCCGGCGGTCGGCTGCCGCCCGAACCGGTGGCTGCCCGGTACCACCGCGAGCATGGTCGGCCTCCTTCCACGTGATGGTCGACGGGGGAGACCCGAGGACCGACCGGAAATGATCGGCGGCGAGTCAGCCGGTCGGCCGGCCGGCGTTCGTCGGCCGGAAGGCTTCCCCCACCGGGCGGACGTCCACCCTGTTGATCGCCGCGTCCGGCAGTTTCGCGGCCCATTCGATCGCTTCGGCCTCCGAACCGCACTCGATCACCAGGAAGCCCGCGAGATGTTCCTTGGCCTCGGCGAACGGTCCGTCCGTCACCACAGGTTCGCCGGAGGTTCCGCGGCGCACCGTTCGGGTCAGGCTCTCGTCCGGAAGGCCGCCGCCGTCGAGGTGGCGTCCCAAGGCCAGCAACTGCCTGCCGACGGCCAGCGTGCCGGCGCCGAGGGTACGACGCTCCGCCTGCGTCATCGTCTCCCAACGCTCGGTCGAGCTGCGGATCATCAGCATGTAGTTCATCGAACCAGTCTCCACCAGGATCGGCGGGTGACGAGGATGTCGAAGATGGGCGCAGGTCTCCGACATACCCTCTGAGCGACGTGCTCACCCCCGCGGGGGACGTCAGGAAGAAGGAGTCAGCACATGGCCATTCGTAGTCGCACCGTCGACAGCACACCGAGTCTGGGCAGTCTGCTACTCGGCAGCCGGGACGCATCCCGGCTCCGTGACTGGTACCTGGAGGCATTCGGCGTTTCCGCGGACCAGTTCGGCTTCGTCGGTCTGGGCGGATTCGGCGTGCTGCCCGACCAGCGCGAGGACGTCGCCGCCGCGAACCCTGAGCCCGGGAGGTTCGTGCTCAATCTTGACGTGCCGGACGCCGAGGCCGCCGTCGAGCGGGTCGAGCGGGCCGGCACCACCTGGATCGCTCCGCTCGAGCAGCGGGAGGGCGGCGCCTTCGCCACCTTCACCGACCCGGACGGCAACTACCTCCAGGTGATCCAGCTGAACGAGCAGATGCGGGAGCAGATGCTGGCGGAAGCCCGGAAGGCGCCCCCCAGCGGGAAGGCGTTCAGTGGGATTGCGGTCGACGACATCGCCGCCACCAAGGAGTTCTACTCCACCATCCTTGGCCTCGACGTCACCGAGCAGAACGGCATGCTGGAGCTCTGGCTGGACGCCACCACGTCGGTACTGGCCTATCCCAAGCCGGATCATGTTCCGGCGCAGCACACCGTGCTCAACTTCCCGGTCGACGACATCGATCAGGCGGTCGAGGATCTGACCGCGGCCGGAGTGCAGATGCTCACCTACCCCGGAATGCCGCAGGACGACAAGGGGGTGATGCGGGAAGGCGGCCCGTTGATCGCCTGGTTCACCGACCCAGCCGGCAACATCCTGTCGGTGCTGCAGGAACGGTGAGAGGATCCACCAGATGCGCTACCTGATGCTGATCCACGAGAACCCGAGCGGCTGGCAGCACCCGACTGTCGCCCATCGCGACGGAACCGAACACACCGAGATCGCGATGATGCAGCGGGAGTTCGACGCGGTGTTGGCAGAGCTGGTCGAATCCGGTGAGTTCGTCAGTGGTTACCCGCTCGCCGATCCGGCGTTGACCAGATCGGTCCGGGTCCGCGACGGCCGGACGCTGGTCAGCGACGGCCCGCGCGCGGAGGCGAAGGAGCAGCTCGCCGGATACTTCGTGGTGGACTGCGAATCATGGGAGCGGGTCGAGGAAATCGCCGTCCGATTCCCGTCGGCCCGTTTCGGCGCGGTGGAGATCCGGCCGGTGATGGTGCATTCTGGCAGCGAGATGTGACACCGGAACCACTGGGCAGCAACGGTTTCGAGGCGCTCTGCCGCGACCTGACACCGCGGGTGCTCGGCGCCGTCGTCCGACGGTTCGGTCATTTCGAACTGGCCGAGGAGGCGGTGCAGGAGGCGCTGATCGCGGCGGCCACCCAATGGCGACGCGACGGACCGCCCGAGGATCCGCCAGCGTGGCTGATCTTGGTCGCTTCTCGGCGGATGACGGATCTGTTGCGCAGCGAGGGATCTCGGCGTCGTCGCGAGGAAGAAGTCTTCGCGCTCGGAGGCGCGCTCCTTGACCCACACGGCGCTCCCGCTTCGGACGGCCCGAACGGGACGGCGGGCACCGACGACACGCTGACCCTGATGTTGATGTGCTGCCACCCGGCGCTCAGCCAGGCGTCACAGGTATCGCTGACCCTGCGCGCGGTCGGCGGTCTGACCACCAGGGAGATCGCGCAAGCTTTCCTGATCCCGGAACCGACCATGGCGCAACGGATCAGTCGGGCGAAGGCGAGTATCCGGGACGCCGGCACGACGTTCGAACTCCCGCTGCCGCAGGAGCTTCCCGAACGGCTGGACGCCCTGATGAGAGTGATCTACCTGATCTTCAACGAGGGCTACACCGCGTCCTCCGGTCCGTCACTGCAACGCACCGATCTGAGCCGGGAGGCGATCAGGCTGGGCAGGCTGCTGCGGCTGGCCCGGCCGGGCGACGGCGAAGTGGCAGGGTTGCTGGCGCTGATGCTGCTCACCGATGCCCGGCGATCGGCACGGGAATCGATCGACGGCGCTCTGGTGCCGTTGGCGGACCAGGACCGGACACGGTGGGACGCCGACGCGATCGGTGAGGGCACAGCGATCATGACGCAGTCGTTGCGCCGCAACCCCATCGGCCCGTACCAGATCCAGGCGGCGATCGCGGCGCTGCACAGTGAGGTCACCGCCACCGACGCCACCGACTGGCCGCAGATCCTGGCGCTCTACGACCTGCTGAGACTGGCTCAGCCGGGTCCGATGGTCGACCTCAGCCGGGCCGTCGCGGTGGCGATGACCAACGGTCCGCGGGCCGGTCTGCGGGCACTGGACGAGATACAGGACCAGCGGGCCCGCCGGCACCACCGGTTCGCCGCCGTCCGCGCCCACCTGCTGGAGATGCACGGTGACGCTGCCGGTGCCGGAGCGGAGTACCTGCGGGCGGCGGAGCTGACGGTCAGTATCCCGGAACGGCAGTTCCTGATCGAACGGGCGGCACGCCTGAGCCCAGTCTGATCCGCCGCCTCCGTCTTCGGTCCGTGCCCCTGGGTCAATCGGCGAGCGCCGCATCAATCGGCCAGCGCCGCGTCAATCGGCGAGGGCCGCGTCGACCGCGGCCAGGGCGTGCGCCCTGGCCGAGTCGATGACCGGTATCGGGCTGTCCTTGTCGCCGATCAGCAACTCGATCTCGGTGCAGGCCAACACGATGGCCTGCGCACCATCCTCTTTCAGCTGCTGGATGACGGCGACGTAGGCGGCGCGAGAGGCGTCGTTGATCACCCCGACGGTCAGTTCGTCGAAGATCACCCGATTGATCATCTCGCGGAGGTCGGCGTCGGGAATGACCACCTCGACGTCGAAGCGGTCGCGCAACCGGTCACTGTAGAACGTCTCCTCCATTACCCAGCGCGTCCCGAGCAGACCGATCCTGCCGAAGCCGCCGGCGGCTGCCCGCGCGCCGACCGCGTCGGCGATGTGCAGGAACGGGATGTCCAGCGCCGCTTGGATTGCCGGCGCGCCCTTGTGCATCAGATTGGTGCACAGCACCACCAGATCGGCGCCCGCGCGCTGCAGCTTCAGCGCCTCGGCAGCGAGGAACTCGCCGGCCTCGTCCCACGCGTCACGACGTTGCAGATCCCGCACCTTCTCGAAATCGACGCTGATGAGCATGCACTGCGCCGACCGGTGCCCGCCGAGGCGCTTGGCCACCTCCTCATTGACCAGCCGGTAGTAGTCGGCCGAGGAGTGCCAGCTCATGCCGCCGAGCATCCCGATGGTCTTCATCGATAGACCTCCCGATCCGCTGTTCGTCAACCGTGCTGTTCAGCATTGCGCTGTTCAGCATGGCGTCGACGCGCCGATGCTGGTAGCCCGCACCGGTTGGCGCGACCACCGTTGACCGCGGCGGGTGGACGCCAGTCTGTGGCAACTGTGCGACGATCACGCCCTTGTCGACCGTTGCTTCCAGGGAACTGCGGAACCACACCGCAGAGGTGTTGCGGCAGGTGGCGCAGGGACACCGCGACCCGCTCGCGACGGCTGGCAACCCTTGATTCCGTCGGAGTGCTGGAGCCACTGCCCATCGACCCGGTCGCGGCTGCATACTGGGCGCGGCTTCAACCCGAACTGCGAAAACCCGAACGGCGAGAACCCGAAGGGGCTTCAACCCGAACTGCGAGAACCCGAACTGCGAAAATCCGAACGGTGAGAGCCCGAACGGCGAGAGCCGCCGGCCGTTCAGGAGTGGGTGAAGTTCGGGGGCCGCTTCTGCGTGAATGCGGCCATCCCTTCGCTCTGATCCGCGGTGGCGAAGCCGGCCTGGAAGACCCGCCGCTCGAATCGGATGCCCTCGGCCAGAGTGGTCTCGAAGGCGCGGTTCACCGCTTCCTTGGCCATCCAGACGGCGGGTTTGCTGTAGCCGGCAATGGTTCCGGCCACCTTCAGCGCCTCGGTGAGCAGGTCAGCCGCCGGGACGATCCGGGACACCAGACCGGCACTGTCGGCCTCGGCGACCGTCATCGTCCGGCCGGTCAGGATGAGGTCCATCGCCTTGGCCTTGCCGACGGCGCGGGTCAACCGCTGTGACCCGCCGATCCCGGGGATCACCCCGAGTGTGATCTCCGGGTTCCCGAAACTCGCGTTGTCCGCGGCGATCAGCACATCGCACAGCATGGCCAGCTCGCAGCCGCCGCCGAGGGCATACCCGGCGACGGCAGCGACCAGCGGCGTACGCACCTCGGCCAGGCGGTCCCAATCCCGGAACAGGTCCTCGACGTAGGTGCCCGGGTAGCTCTGCGGCTGCATCTCCTTGATGTCGGCACCTGCGGCGAATGCCCGCTCGGAGCCGGTGATCACGATGCAGCCGATGTTCGGGTCGGCGTCCAGCTCTCCGGCCGCCGCCACCACCTCGGTCATCAGCTGCCGGTTCAGCGCGTTCAGGGCCTTGGGCCGGTTCAGCGTGATCAGCCCAACTCGCGGTGGATCGGCCGGGCGGTCGACCAGAATGGTGTCGTACTCGGGCATCTCAGGTTCCCTCTCGAGTTCGGCTCGGGTGCCGGCGCCGATCAAGCCGCTCCGAGGGAACGGGCGATGATCACGCTCATGATCTCGTTGGTGCCTTCCAGGATCTGGTGCACGCGGAGATCGCGCACGATCTTCTCGATGCCGTACTCGGCCAGGTAACCGTATCCGCCGTGGATCTGCAGTGCGGTGTTGGCCACCTCGAACCCGGTGTCGGTGGCCAGCTTCTTGGCCATCGCGCAGAGCTGCACTGCGCGGCCGTCTTTCTCGTCCAGCGCGGCCGCCGCACGCCACAGCAGCAGCCGGGCCGCCTCCATCTTGGTGGCCATGTCGGCGACGTAGAACTGCAGCGACTGCAGGTTGGCCAGCGGCGCACCGAAGGCCTCGCGCTCGGACATGTAGCCGACGGTCTTGTCCAGCGCCGACTGTGCCCCGCCCAGTGAACTGGCGCCGATGTTCAGCCGGCCACCGTTCAATCCGCTCATGGCGATCTTGAAGCCGTCCCCTTCGGCGCCCAGCAAGTTGCCGGCCGGCACCCGGACATCTTCGAAGATCACCTGCCGGGTGGGTTGCGCGTTCCAGCCCATCTTCGCCTCGTTCGGCCCGAACGACAGGCCGGGCGTGCCCTTCTCGACCACGAAAGCCGAGATCCCCTTCGCGCCGATCGCCCCGGTGCGGGCCATCACCACATAGGTGTCGCTGGCGCCGGCACCGGAGATGAACTGCTTGACGCCGTTGAGCAGGTAACTGTCGCCGTCGCGGGCCGCCCGGGTGCTGAGCGCCGCGGCGTCCGAGCCGGCTCCTGGCTCCGTCAGGCAGTAGGAGCCGAGGTGCTCCATCGAGCACATCCGCGGCAGGTAGGTATGGCGCACCTCGTCGCTGCCGAATTCGTCGATCATCCAGGCGGCCATGTTGTGGATGGACAGATAACTGGCGATCGACGGGCATCCGGTGGCCAGCGATTCGACGATCAGCACCGCATCCAGCCGGGTCAAGACGGAGCCGCCGACATCTTCCCGCAGGTAGATGCCGCCCATCCCGAGGTCGCCGGCCTTGCGCAGGACATCGACCGGGAAGTGCTTGTCCCGATCCCACTGCACTGCCATCGGTGCCAGGAACTCGTGGGCGAACTGTCGTGCCAGTTCGCGGAGCTCGCGTTGCTCCTGAGTGAGGTCGAACATCTGGTGCCTCCACCGGGGTCCTGACCAGATCGGCATATTGATCGGTCGTCCAACTATCGGACATCCGATTACCAGGGTACAACTTCAGGGGTCAAGGTCACCCCGGCAGCCAACGGCAGACACTCCGGCATACCGACCGGCAAACCAGCCGGGGCGGAACGCCGGGAGTCAGCCCGGCGAGGCGCCGATCAGCCGGCCGACCCCGAAGGTCACCGCGACGGCCACCGCACCCAGCAACAGCTGCCTGGCTCCCGATCGCATGATGGGACGTCCGGTCAGCTTTCCGACGACCATGCCGCCGACGACCAGCGCGATGGCGGTGATCACCATCGCCGCGATCAGACTCGGCCGGCCGATCAGGTACGGCAGCAGCGGTAGCGCGGCGCCGATGGAGAAGGCGCCCAGCGACGCACCGCCGGCGAGCAGGGCAGACGGCAGGTCGCTCGGATCCAGGCCCAGCTCTTCCCTGGTGTGCACCCGCAGGGCGATGTCCGGGTTCTGGGACACCGCTGCTGCCATCTTGGCCGCGGTCTCGGCATCGGCACCGTAGCCGCGGAAGGTCTGGGCGAGTTCGGCTTGTTCGGCGGCCGGGAACTGCGCGTGCATCTCGCGTTCGATGGCGACCTCGGCGTGCACCAGTTCGTTCTGGTTGGTCACCGAGATGTACTCCCCGGTTCCCATCGAGAACGCGCCTGCCACCAGGCCGGCCAGCCCGGTGAGCACGATCGCGTGCGCCGAGCCGCCGCCGCCGCCGACCCCGGCGATCAGCGAGGCGTTGGTGACCAGGCCGTCCACCGCCCCGAAGACCGTCGGGCGCAGCCAACCTCCGGAAACGTCCCGATGCCCGTGCGACCAACCCGAGCGCAGGGCCGCCTCGGTGTCCCCATGCTCGCTGCCGTCGGCCGCCTGGCCGGGGTGCGCCTCGCTCTTGGTCACCGCCCGATTGTCCTCGGGCGCCACTCGAGCACCAAACGCCGACCCGGACCTGCCGGTCAGTAGACGTCCACCGCGTCGATCTCGGCGTAGAACGTCGCCTTGGTCAGGATGAGCGTGTTGGAGCCCTTCCGCAGGTGCACGCGGTAGTACACCGTCGACCAGTTTCCCCACGTGGTGTTGGCGAAGGTGACGGTGCCGACATGCCGGCCGTTCACCGTCACCGTGTCGGTCGCCCTCACCGGATAGCCGCTGCGATCCAGCGAGCCGTTCCCGTAGCGGATACCGAGCGTCGCCGGCCCGGCCTTCGCGGCCCGGATGGTCAGCGTCACCGAGCTGTCGGAGAAATCGAGGCCGCCGACCTTGGCCCCGCCGGACGCGCTGGGGTCGGCGACCACTCTGGCATGGGTGATCACGCCGGTCTCGGCCTCGTACCGGGTGGGAGTCGACGGGTGGGCCGGTGGCCCGATCGCCGGACGCGGCGGATGGCCGTAGTACAGGTCGACCGCGTCGATCTCGGCGTAGTACGTCGCCTTGGTGAGGGTGACGGTGTTGACCCCCTTGCGGAGTCGGACCCCGTACTCGGCGGTCGTCCAGTTGCCCCAGGCGGTGTTCGGCAGGGTGAGGGTGCCGGCACTCCGGCCGTTGACGGTGACCGTATCGGTGGCCGGAACGCCGTTGCCGGCGGCGTCCCGCGAGCCGTTCGCGTAGCGGATCCCGAGAGTGGCCGGGCCGGACCTGGGCGCGTAGATCCGCAGAGTGACGGAGCTGTCGAGGTTGTCCATCCCGCCCACCTTCGCCTCGCCGGACGCGCTGTCGTCCCCGACCACCCTGGCGTCGGTGACGACGCCGTCCTCGGCCTGGTAGCGGGTGTCGGCCGCCGCGACCGACGGGACGCCGGTCGCCGACCAGTCCAGGTCGCTGACGTACATGGCGCGGTAGCTGTACGTCGGGTCCCAGCCGTGGAAGACAATGGAGGTGGAGCCGTGGGTATTGGTGAAAACGTCCTGGCCGCCGGGCCCGATCACGGTGCCGTGGAACAGGTCCGTCGTCATCAGCTCGGTATCCGATTTGGTGTACGGGCCGGAAACGCTGCTCGCCGTCGCGTACCCGGTGCGGTAGTTGCCGCCGCCGAAATCGTTCGACGAATAGAACAGGTAGTAGGTGCCGTCGTGCTTGACCAGCGTCGGCGCTTCCACCACCGCTCCCTCGAACCGCTGATCGTTCCTGATCAGTTCGGTCGGCGGGCCGGTGAGGGTGCGCCCGTCCGCGGACAGTGGCTGGATGAAGATGATGGCGGATTGCTGGCAGCAGTTGCCGTCGGCCTTCCACAGCAGGTACAGCTGGCCGTTCTCCCGGTAGGTGGAGGCGTCGATGGCGCCGCCCAGATCGGTGGTGCCGCGCTGGCCGTCGGGGCAGACCAGCGGGTCGCTGCCGACCGGGACGAACGGCCCGTTCGGCGAGGTCGAGAAGGACATCCCGATGCACTGCCGCGGCGCCAGTTTGTCCCTCGCGGTGTAGTAGAGCGCGTAGCCGCCAGCGACCGCCGTCACCTCAGGTGCCCAGACGCAGTGGTCGGTCGCCCCACCGGGGGCGAAGCTGCACTCGCCGACCCAGTCGCCGAGCACCGGGGCCACGTCCGGTCTGGCGGTCCAATGGACCAGGTCGGTGGAGGTCCGGTGCTGGATGTTCTGGCCGCCGGAGTTGGTGGCATAGGCGTGATAGACCCGGCCCACCAGCAGGATGTCCGGGTCGGCGAAATTGGCGTCGATCACCGGTGCGATGTTCGAATGCATGCGGGCGGGCGCGCCGTGATCACTGCCGGCTCGCTGATCGGCGGCCAGCGCCGTAGTCGGACCGGCGATCAACGCCGTGCTGAGCAGCGCCACGGCGAGCAGGACTCGGCCGAGCCGTGCCCGGATGACGGAGGCGAGAGATGTCATGGTGTCCCTATCGGTGGTCGGGCTCGGCGGCATGCGATCTGGCAGTGACGTACAGCACAGCGATGATGCCCTCCACAGCTCACCACCGTCAACGGCCTGGGACAGGCACCGGATGGCCGATGAATCGGGGCGAGCCGATTCGGTGGTGCGCTGTCCGCAGCTGTACCGAGTGGTACAGTCCGGCCAAGGGACGACATCGGGAGTGACATGCGCGCGCAGGAGATCGACATCCGCATCACCAGCTCGGCCGGCCCGGCGGCCCTGTGGCGGCTGCTGGCGGACAGCTCCAGCTGGCCGTCCTGGACGCCAATCGACAGCCACCAGCCGGTGCTGCCGGCCGGCCCGGACGGGACGGGCGAGGTGCGCATCTTCCGTAACGGTCGGCACACCGTCCGCGAGCAGATCGTGCAGAGCCTGCCCGAACGGCGGTTGAGCTACACCCTGCTCGCCGGTTTGGCGCTCCGTGATTATCGGGCCGACATCGACCTGACGCCGACAGCCACCGGCGGAACGGAAATCCGCTGGCACACCACCTTCCGGCCGAAGGTGCCGGGGACCGGCCGGCTCTACCGGACGGCCCTGCACAAGGCGACCCAGCAGTTCGTCGACGGCCTGGCGAGCGCCGCGCAGCGGGCAGAGCCTGGGCCGCGCACACCCTGAGGACCGTCGGATCGCGCGCGTCATCCGGCACGTACAGCGACGGTAGGCTGCGGCGTTGTGACTCAGCTGGCCACCACCGGGCGTCAGTCTCTGCTCGATCGCGTGGTCGAACACATGCTCGCCAGCGGCACCGCCACCACCTCGTTGCGATCGCTGGCCGCCGAGATCGGCTCCAGTCACCGGATGCTGATCTATCACTTCGGCGGTCGGGAAGGTCTGGTCCTGGCGGTGGTCGAGGAGGTGGAGTCGCGGCAGCGCGCCGCCCTTGCCGAACTGGGCACCCGCTCCGACCTGTCCGCCGCCGAGGTGTCGCTGGCGTTCTGGGAGCGACTGTCCGCTCCCGACTTGCGGTCCGTCGAGCGGCTGTTCTTCCAGCTGTACATCCGGCTGCTGGAGAGGGGCGAGAACGACGCCGTCGCCCGGCTGACCAGCGCATGGTTGGAGCCCGTCACCGATCTGATGGTGGCCCGCGGGTATCCGGTGGAAGAAGCCCGGCGCCTCACCAGACTCGGCATGGCGGTCTATCGGGGCCTGCTGCTCGACCTGCTGGCAACCGGCGAGACCAGCGAGGTGGACGCGGCGCTCCACGGTTACGTGTCCGCTGTCTTCGGGCCGTGCTGATGTACTCGGAGAGCCGGACCGGGTGGGGGATCGCGTGCTGCCGAAAGCCGGCCAACAGGGCCGGCGACCGGGATCACCGATGACAGGCCCCGGCCGGGCATCGGACCGCACCGATCCTGGGTATGTGTCGTTTCCCACGCCGATCCGGCACTGGTCGGCGACCGGGCCATTTCCATTCCAAGGCGCCTGGTGTGGGGTGGGCACCGCGCTGAATGAGGGCAGGCGGTACCGAGTTCGATCAGATGGCTCCGGCAACGTCGAGTGTTGTGCCGGTGATGTAGGAGGCGTCGTCGGACAGCAGCCACAGCACCGCGGCGGCCACCTCGTCCGGACCGCCTCCGTTTCATGGGGACGATGGTGTCGATCAGGTGGTGCACGTGGTCGGTTCCGTCGGTGATCTTGGCCAGCCGCCCCCCGATAAACAGCGGTTCGCGCATCGCGGCGCCGGGAGCGCTGAACCTCGGCCAAGCTTGGCGCCGAACGGCAAATCGTGCACCCACTCTGGGTGTACATTTCGCTCGTGACCAAGTCGATCCAGGTTCGCGACGTCCCCGATGACGTCCACCAGCGCCTCACGGTCCGCGCTTCCGAGGAGCGCCGCTCGCTATCGGAGCTGATCCGCGCCGAGATCGTCGAGATGGCGCGGCGCCCCACGATGTCTGAGATGCTCGATCGTCTGGCCGGTCGGCCCGTGACGGCCGTGCCCGAATCCGCCGCGGACGCACTTGCCAGCGAACGGGTCGGCAACTGAGCCGCGGTGATAGTGATAGACGCCTCGGCGGCGGTGGACCTGCTGCTCGGCACGGAGCGCGCCGCCGGGATTGCGCAGATGCTGGGCTCGGTCACTGAAGCGCACGCACCCGAGCTGATCGATCCCGAGGTGATCGCGGTTGTCCGTCGATGGACGCTGCGAGGGTGGCTGGCGGTTGAGGCAGGCGGACGAGCCGTCGATGAGCTTGGCGAGCTCGCTATCGTCCGCCATCGCCACGTCGCGCTACGTCGTCGAGCCTGGGAGCTTCGGGACCGCTGCTCGGCCTACGATGCCTGCTACCTGGCCCTGGCCGAGGCGCTCGGCGCAGAGCTGCTGACCACGGACGCCCGACTGGGGCGGGCGGCATACGGACTGGTCGACGTCATAGCCACGTCCTGACGCTTCAATGCCTTGGACGGGCGTTCGCGCCGGGTTCACTCCTCGCCGACGTAGTCACAGTCCAGACCGTGCTATGACGACCTACTCGTAGGTCGATGGGGTAGGCGCCGGTCGCAGACCCGGCCGGTGACTGGGGTCTGGCCGTGGTCCAGGCGGACTCGCTCGAGGAAGTCCGTTCACTCGGTGATGCGGATCCGGGAGTCGTATACCCGCAACCGCATTGCCGCGACGAGTGATTCCCCGACTGGAGCCCCACACCAACCCAGGTGAGCAGAGCAACGCCTCGTCGCAAACCCTGCACCTCGTGGTCGGCGATGCCGGCGACGGCAGCGGTGACGACCACGGGGACTGGGCGATGCCGACACTGACCTGCTCAGGATGATCCCACCAGGTTCCAGATCAACGACCTGCGACCGGAGGTGCCCCGGCTGGGCTTGCCCGCGGTGCATGCAACGACTATAACTCGTTGCATGATGATCAGCCGCAGACCGGACGTCCGGCGGGATTTCCGGCGGGCCGCCGAGGGCTTCGCCGCGGTGGTCCGGGGAATCCAGCCCGGCAATTGGGAAAGGCCGGCCCTCGGGGTGTGGAACGTGCGCGATCTGGCCGGCCACACCAGCCGCGCCCTGCTCACGGTCGAGTCGTATCTGGATCCGGCCCGCACCACGGACAGGCCGGCGGTCGAGGACGCCCGCGGATACTTGCGGGCGGCGGCCGCGGCGTTGGCCGATCCGGCTGCCGTCGCCGAGCGCGGCCGGCAGGCCGGCGCAGCGCTGGGCGATGAGCCCGCCGTCGCCATCTCCTCGATCGCCGAACGCGTTCTGCAGCTCGTCGACAGCAGCCACGACGATGCGCTGGTCACCACACCCGTCGGCACCATGACGCTGATCGGTTACCTGCCGACCCGGACCTTCGAGCTGGTGGTGCACGGCCTCGACCTGGTCACCGCAACCGGCGCGGCGGCGCCGGCTGAGCTGCCGCTCGCCGCCTGCCTGCGTCTGGCCACCGAACTAACGATCGACACCGGTCACGCCCCCGAGGTCCTTCTGGCGCTCACCGGTCGCAGACCACTTGCCGACGGGTTCAGCGTCCTCTGACCAGCGGTTCGGCCCCGAGAACGATCAAGATCGCAGGCACTCGCCGGGACCGCAGAGTTCCTCGGTTTCGACGTCGCCGACCGGAAACCCAGGGGTCCGAATTGGGTAGCGCCGGGCGGCGACAGAGGTATTGACTGGTCTCCGCTGAGATGTACGCACGTCGCTGCAACCGTCGAAACCGAAATTGAGGAGCATCGATGTGACTTCGCTCGATGACCAGGGCGCTGCGGCGGTCATTGATCAGGGCCCGCCCGCCACGGTGACCGGCGAGTTGGAGACGCTGCTGGCCTTCCTCGGCTATCTCCGGGGCGGTGTCATCAAGAAGGTCACCGGCCTCACATCACGCCAACTCGACCACACCAGTGTTCAGTCTGGAACCAGCCTGCGGTGGCTGATCGCACATCTCACCGAAGTGGAGATGGGCTGGGTGCACTACGCGTTCGCTGATCTACCCGAACCCCAGATGGAAGAAGCGACCACAGCCGATGCGCTCATCCGCGACTACCGGAACATAGCGGCGACTACCGACGCGGCAGCACGCGCGGCGAGCGCCATGGACGATGTTGGGGTGCACCCATTCGGTTCAGCAGGACCGTGGAGCTTGCGATGGACGCTCACCCACCTAGTGGAAGAGACTGCGCGGCACGCAGGTCATGCCGACATCCTTCGTGAATTGATCGACGGATCAACTGGCCGTTGATCAGCTCACTCAGACCAGCTCTTCCCTTCGTCGGGACGGGTTAGACTCGTGACATGTCCACAGGGGTCAGCCAGGTCAGCGTGGTCGACGGCCTGCCGGGCTGGGAGCTGGCGTTCCGGTTCGCGTCCGGGCGTGTGTGCCTGTCCTTCTGCGCGACCGTCGGCGAACGGTGGCGGCGATCCTTCGAGCGGCTCCGCACACCAGCAGACCTGAGCCGCTGGCTGCTGGCGGCGGGGCTCGTGGACGACGAGCCGGCGGTCACCCCGGAGCTACTCCGCGCCGCCCGCACGCTGCGGGAGGCCATCTACCGGCTGGTCCGGGCGGCGATGGCCGGAGAGGTCGACGCCCGGGACGCCGACCGCGCCATCGTCAACGAGTTCGCGCGTCGCCGGCCCGTGTCGGCTCAGATCGGGCCGGATGGCACCCGCCGGCTGTGGACGGGCCGGGATGCGGCAAGTGCCGGCCTGGCCGCTGTTGCAGCGGATGCAGTGGACATGTTGACCAGCAAGGCGATCGGCCGGGTTCGGGAGTGCGACGCGCCGGACTGCGCATTGCTCTTCCTGGACACCTCCCGCCCCGGCCGGCGCCGCTGGTGCGCCGACGGGGCCTGCGGCAGCAAGGCCCGCAGTGCGGCCTACCGGGCGCGCCAGGTGACCCCGACCGCCTGACGCGCGGATCGGTCGTCGACATTCCGGCATCGACACCCGGCCCTTCCGAACGGCGCTGGATTTCCGGGCTCCGGTCCGTTGCCAGGGCCGTCCTGGCCAGCCGCCGAACGATGCCTACCGCACAGCCGTCCCGCGGCGATGGCGGACCAGCGCCATCATCCCCACCAGCGCGTAACCGACCAGGGCGAGGAACGCGATCCGGAAACCGGCGACCTCGGCAAGTGGAGCCACCAGTAGCGGTCCGAGGAGCTGCCCGACCGATGCTGCAGCGAACAGCAATGCCGGCCCGAGGCCGGCGTTGAGCACACCGAACGACGCAAGCGCGGCGAAGATGGTCCAGGTCAGCCGACCGCGGTTCTGCTGTCGCCCCATGGACATCACCGCGCCGTCACCAATGCAGCCATCCCATCACCGCGGTGACCCGACGTCCCAGATGTCCGGTCGGGCGTTGGGAACGAGTCATCCTCAGCCAAGCACCCGAGGCACCATCTGTTGCCCGCATAGCGCTGCCGGCAGCGTGAATGTGGTGCTGCCCCGCAGGCAGAACTCCGGAGCCGGCCCGAGCACCATCTGACGCTGCCACAGCGTCGCTCCTTCCACCAGGCAGTCCTCCAGGGCGAGGCGGAGCCGGCCGTAGCTCCAGCCCGGCGGCTTGGTCAACCAAGTCACCTCGGTCTGTCCCAGCGAGCCGTCGCCGTCCTGCAGGGCGTAGAGCCCACCTACGCCTCCCGCCACTTGGTGTGCGACCCGATCATGACCTGACGAGTGAGCAGATGCGACAGCGTCATGATTCAGCTCGCCCACCGCCGCCCAGCCGCGCACGAGATACCAGTCCTCATAGCACTCACCCGGCTCGGGAAGCCACGCCGCACCGCGCACCGCGGATGTCGCGGAGCGGACAAAGCCCGCCGGCGGGTGCGACTTCAGAGAAGCGTGGAACATCAACAAGTCGGCCTCGTAGGTCGACACGACCGCCGCGGCGAGCGGCCAGTGCCAGAACACGTATGCAAGCAGTGGCCCTGCCGAGGGTTTCTCGTCCACTTCTCAGTCTCCAGTCAGGCAGCTTCCTCGCCGCGGATGTCTCGATGCTGCTTGCCGTGCCGCTCCGACACGATCGCGCTGGCCGAAGTGAACCGTACGGTACAACCCTTTATGATGCCGGCATGCCGTTCGTGGTGTTCGGCGCGGGCGCGATCGGGGCAGTGGTCGGCGCCCGTCTGCACCAGGCTGGTCACAGAGTGACGCTGGTTGCCCGCGGGGCGCACCTCGCCGCGCTGCGCAGGCGCGGCCTGCGCCTGGAATCACCGGATCGCGCCGAGGTCGTCACGGTGCCGACGGTAGGCGATCCGAGTGCCGTCGACTGGAGCGAGGACCAGGTGGTGCTGCTTGCGGTCAAGAGCCAGCACACCCTGGCGGCGCTGGCAGCGCTGGCCGCGTCGGCTCCGTCCCGAACACCGATCGTGTGTCTTCAGAACGGCATCGCCAACGAACCGGCGGCGCTGCGGCTGTTCGCCAACGTGTACGGGGTGAGCGTCGCGTGCCCGACGAGTTTCGTGCAGCCGGGTGTGGCGCAGGCGTGGTCCGCCCCGGTGACCGGTCTGCTCGATGTCGGCCGGTATCCGTCGGGGACCGACCACACCTGTGAGGACGTCGCGCGGGTGTTGGCGTCGGCGACCTTCGATGCGCACTCGATCGGCGACATTCTCCGTTGGAAGCACCGCAAACTGCTGACAAACCTCGGCAACGCCATCGAGGCGGTATGCGGCCCGCACGCCCGCCAGGGCCGATTGGGTGACCTGCTCGTCGCCGAAGGCGAGGCGGTGCTATCCGTGGCCGGGCTTGAGGCAGCCACTGCCGACGAGGACCGGAACCGACGCGCCGACCTACTCCGGCTCGGGACGATCAACAAGGCGACCCGACCCGGAGGGTCGTCATGGCAAAGTGTTCACCGCCGGACCGGCAACATCGAGACCGACTACCTGAACGGCGAAATCGTGCTACTCGGCCGCACTCACGCCGTCCCCACGCCCGCGAACGAACTGATGCAGCAACTGGCCCGCGAATGCGCCACCGGCCGCCGATCCGCCTGCAGCGTGTCCGAATCCGCAATCCTCGCTCAGCTCGTCGCGCGCCAGACCTGAGTCGGCCTACGGCTTCAGGTAAACCTCGGATGGGATGGTCAGGACCGGGCGGCGGCCGCAACCCACATCAGCGATCGTGCCCGCCCCGACCAGCTCGACGAGTCCGGTCAGCAGAGCGCGGTCCAGCGGCTTTCCGTCGAGCTCGCCGCCGAACTGCCGGTCGTATGCGCGGGCCACCGCGTCGTTAGCCGCCTGGGCACCCACCGCCACCGGACTCCCAATGGCAACGTCACCCTGACACTGACACGAGGTTAGCGGCGTCCGTTGCCCGTTCCGCTGGAGCATCGTTCGGTGGTCGCCGGAGCTTGCTCAGGCCCGAGCGACGCCTTCAAGCGTCCCGGCGCATCGCTTCCGAGCCCTGCGATGGGCTTGTGCTCATCAGTCGGGCGGGCGTGGCGCATCTACCAGCAGCCGCCAACGATCTTCTCCCCACGGTCTTCCCTCGCATGTCACAGGCGGCCGGGCTGTCTCGTCTCCGGTTCAGAGACAGACTCTGGCATCAGGAAGGTGATGGTCATGCGGGTGTTCGTGGCAGGCGGGACCGGGGTCATCGGGCGGCGACTGGTGCCGCAGCTGGTGGCCCGGGGCCACCAGGTGACGGCCACGACGACGAGCGCGGCCAAGCTGGGCTTGGTGGAGCAGCTGGGCGCCGAGGCGGTGGTGATGGACGGGCTGGACGCGGCGTCGGTCGGTGAGGCGGTGGCCGCGGCCCGGCCGGACGTGATCGTGAACCAGATGACCGGACTTTCTATGACGCACGCCGGCAAGCCCGATGTGAAGCACTTCGACCTATTCTTCGCCGCCACCAATCGGCTGCGCACCGAAGGGACGGATCACCTGCTGGCCGCGGCCGAGGCGACCGGCGTGTCCACCTTCGTCGCGCAGAGCTTCGGCAGCTTCAACGGCATCCGCGAGGGCGGATGGGTCAAGACCGAGGAGGACCCGCCGGACCGGCTGACGGGGACGGTGCTGCAACCGATGGCGGAGGCGGTCCGCCACCTCGAGGACGCGGTCGTCAAGTCCGGTGGCGCGGCCCTGCGCTACGGCGCGTTCTACGGGCGGGGCGCCACTGACGAGCAGGTCGAGTTCATCCGCAAGCGGAAGTTCCCGCTCGTCGGGCGCGGCACCGGATACAGCTCGTGGGTGCATCTGGACGACGCGGCCGGCGCTACCGTCCTGGCGGTGGAGCAGCGGGCGAAGGGGGTGTTCAACATCGTCGACGACGAGCCTGCCCCGGCCGCCGAGTGGCTGCCCTATCTGGCCGCGTGCGCGGGGGCGAAGCGGCCGATGCGGGTCCCCAAGTGGCTGGCCAAGCTGCTGGCCGGGGAGGTGCCGGTGGTGATGATGACCCAGGGGCGCGGCTTCTCCAACGCCAAGGCCAAGCGGGAGCTCGGCTGGCAGCTGCGCTACCCCTCGTGGCGGCAGGGCTTCAAGGAGGGGTTGGCGTGACCCGGACGGAGGGCTTCGAGCAGCTACGGCCGCTGCTGTTCGCGATCGCCTACCGGATCCTCGGCAGCGTGGGCGACGCCGAGGACGCGGTCCAGGAGACCTGGCTGCGCTACCAGGCCTCCCCGACCCGGCCCACCTCGACCAAGGCCTTCCTGTCGGCCGTGGTGACCCGGATCTCGATCGACGTGCTGCGCTCGGCCCGCGTCCGGCGGGAGGAGTACGTCGGGCCGTGGTTCCCCGAGCCGCTGCTCACCGACCCCTACGAGGACCCGGAGCGGTCGGCGGAGCTGTCCGACTCGGTGTCGATGGCCGCCCTGTTGCTGCTCGAGCGGCTCAGCCCGCTCGAGCGGGCGATCTTCGTGCTGCGCGAGGTGTTCGGGTTCGGCTTCCCCGAGGTCGCGTCGGCGGTGGGCAGGTCGGAGGCGGCGTGCCGCCAGCTCGCGGTGCGAGCCCGCCGCCACATGGACGCGGGACGCCCTCGGTTCGAGGCCGACCGCCGGGAGCGGGATGAGCTGGCGGCACGCTTCTTCGACGCGCTCCGGGAAGGCGACGTCGACGGGCTGCGGGAACTGCTCGCCGCTGACGTTCAGCTGGTCGGCGACGGCGGCGGCAAAGCCCCGCAGTGGGCCAGGGCCGTCATCGGCGCCGACAAGGTGGCCCGGGTGCTTGCCTCGACAGTCCCCCGGTTCGTCCGGATCGACATGACGGTGGAGCAACACGCGGTGAACGGCCAGCCGGGCGCGATCTTCCGCGATCGTGCCAACAAGGTCCTCAATACCTGGACACTTGACGTACTCGACGGGCGGATCCAGACGATCCGCTCGGTGCAAAACCCCGACAAGCTCGGACACGTCGGCCCGGTGGCCGACGCCTGGGCGGTCATCCGCGAGGCGAACCAGGCTCGCCGGCCCACGGATTGACCGCATGAGCCGACTGCACTGCAAACCTCTACAAGCAGGCTCAACGGCGAGCGGCAGGGACCGGGCGTCGGACGCCGCCGACGAGCCGGATGGTCCAGTGTCAGTGGGACATGCCCCGGCCGGTCAAAGGGCTCGCGACCGTATCCGCCGACACCTCCGGGGTGGGCGCTTCATCGCGCCAGCCTGACCGGGCGCGGACGTCGTGTCGGGGTCCGCCGGCCAGACCGGCGGGTGTAGGAGAAAGTCGTGATGCCGAGCAAGAGCCCCCACAGCAGGAACCAAGGGTCCCAGAGGTACAGGTGGCCGTAGAAGCCTCGCCAGTCCATATCGGCCGAGGGGGCGATGGCGCCGGTCGTGACCAGCAGCTGCACGCCGATCTGGGCGCCGCCGTAGAGGACCAGCAAGCCGCTGCCACCCCAGCCGGCCAACAGCAGCAACCACCGAGGAAACCGGCGCCTGCCCCAAGGCTGCACCAGGGCAAGAGCCAGCAGCCCGCCGGCGACCTTGACCAGACCGACGAACCACAACGCCACCAGCATCGCCACGTTCCCCGACCGTGCGAGCTGGACCGCATCCTGCCCGACAGTGTCCAGACCGAGAGTGCCGCCCAGCCCCCAGTAGAAACTGACCGCCGCGAACAGCAACGCACACGCGCAAGCCGCGTACCCCGCCGCCCGCCCCCTCTCGACGGACGCACCGGCGCCACCTCGGCAGCCACACGCCATCCCCAGCAGTCGGCAGCGCCACCACCCACGCCGCTATTGTGCCACCCGGGCACCGTGTCCGGTCGTCCGGGGGGCCAGCAAGGCCGGATCGTTTGTCCTGGTGAGCGATCGTTCAACTAGAGCAGTTCGGTGCGGTACTGGGGCGCGAGGGACTGCGACTTGGCGATGAATGCTGCTTGCGCCGCCGGGTCGAGGGGTGGTGGCGGCTCGGTTCGGAAGGCCACCGGCTGCCCGACCAGGGTGAAGAACTCGTCCTGGCCGGCGGGCGCGCACAGGCACAGCAGACGTGACGGATTCTCGGCGGCGTTGGTGAATGCGTGCGGGGCATTGGCGGGAACGTTGATCGTCTCGCCGGCACGCACAGTCAGCGTTCCGCCGCGGAAGGTCACTTCGACCTCACCTTCGAGGACGGTGAACATTTCCTCGAAGTCGTGTCGATGCGGCGGCGGGCCGCCGCCCGGCGGCACGTGCATGTCGATGAGCGTGTACTTGCCTGCAGTGTCGTCACCGCTGACCAGGATGGTGTACGTATCACCGACCAGACCGAGATGCGGCAGCCTGCGGTCCTTGTTGGGGCGAGCAACGGTGAGCCGGCGGGACGGGTCATCCGGCGGGATTTTCGCGGGTGGCGGGATGTGACTGTCGGTCACGGTGTCTCCTTGACGAGCGGTGGGTTGTTGCTCACCCCGGCGAGTTCACCGAGGTAGCTGTCGAGCGTTCGTGGGGCGCGGCCCAGGATCGTGCGCAGGACCAGGTTCCCCGCGAACTTCCCTGTCGCCCCGATCGCCAGCACTCGCACATCGCACCCCAGACATCGATATTCGGAGGATTCCGTCCGTTTGACCAGTGTAGCGCGTCGGCGATGAAGGACCGGGGGTTGAATAAGCGAATGAGCGGCACAGGCACCCCTCACGCGTCCCCGCGGGAGTTGCGAAGTGACGCGGTGCGCAACCAGCAGGTCCTCGTCCATGCCGCGACGGCAGCAGTACATCGCGAGGGCCCGCGAGTACCCATGGGCACGATCGCCGCCGACGCCGGCGTCGGCATCGGGACTCTTTACCGACACTTTCCGACCCGCGAGCACCTGCTCAGCCACCTGGCCCACCGGTCATTCGAGCAGGTGCTCGCCAATGCTCGCCAGGCCGACGACGAAGGTACTACGCCAGCTGACAGTTTGCGTCGCTTTGTTGACGCCGCAATCAGCCAACGCAACGACCTTGTCCTGCCCCTGCACGGCGGCCCACATCTCACCTCGCGCACGACCAGGGCCATCCGCTCCGAGGTTCACCAGATTCTGCAGCGGATCATCGACCGTGGCGTTGCGGACGGAACATTGCGCCCCGGAGCCACGCCGCACGACATCGTCGTCTTCGGTGCGATGTTGGCCCAACCACGCCCCACCGATCCCCAGTGGGACGCCAGGTGCCGACGACTACTCACGACGTACATCAAAGGCCTGCACCTCGAGCCACGACCACCACCGTCCACCAACAACGCCGACTCTGGCCCTCAATTCTCATAGCGGAAACTCACCGATGGTTGTCCGAAAGCCGATCGGGTTGTGGTACCAACACGCACCCTTGGGCTCACGCGCTGGCGCGGGCATGCCCCGAGTTCGTCAAGAGGCAGGAGAGCAGGAGAGGAGGCGATCTTTCCCAGAACCCCATGCGTCCGTGCGAATGGCTCAGGCCCCAACATCTGCGAGTGCCTGGTCGAGTTTGTCCAGGGCCTGGCGCCATGCGGGCTCCGCCGCTTCGCCGAACTGCCTGGTGGGGATTTGTTCGTGCCGGATCGTCATCTCGGTCCTCTCGCCGGCCGGCTTTAGCGTGACCGTGACTCGGCTGGGTTGGTCGGGCGTGCTGTCGGCCAGCCAGGTGAAGACGAGCCGATTCGGCGGATCGACCTCGAGATACTCTCCGCGGACCTCGAACGGACCGCTATCGAAGAGCATCACCAGCCGGTAGCCGCCGCCGACCACCGGGTCGCACGACGCCTGGCCCACCACGCCGGGGTCGGGACACAGCCAGCGCCGCAGCGTGTCGGCGTCGGTCCAAGCATCGAAGACGACTTCGGGCGTGGCCCTGAGCATGCGGGTGACCTGGACCACGTCGTTCACGCTGAGTCCTCCCTGTCGGTCGCCGGTTCCCGCTCGATGAGGGTCGCAAGGGCGTCGGCACGCTCCTCCCAGAATCGTGTGTAGTCGGCCAGCCATTGGTCAGCGTGCAGCAGCGGGTCGATGGCGGGGAGCAGGTAGTGGTCACGGCCCCGGATCTCGCGGTGAACCAGTCCGGCGCGCTCCAGGACGGTGATGTGTCGCGACACCGAGGCCAACGACATCGGCAACGGCCTGGCCACGTCGGTCACTCTCGCCTCGCCGTCTCTGAGCCGGAGCATGATCGCCCGGCGGGTCGGGTCCGCCAGCGCGGCATAGGTCAAGTCAAGCGCATCGGGCGAACGCTCAGCCATCTTGCTAAATGTACTCGTGGCGGTTACGTTTAGCCAGAGTGCTAAATGTTTGACGCCTGACGAGAGAGGACGGCACGATGCGCAACACGGACGGCCTGGTCAACGAGAGCCCGGCCTACCGCAAGGCCCGCCGTGAACTGGTCGAGGCCGAGATTGCACTGCGGCACCAGACAATTGCAGTCGCCGAGCTGCGGCGCACGCTTCCCCTCGACACCGTCGTACCCGACTACGAGTTCGACGAAGGACCGGGCGACCTCACCGCGGACGAGCCCTTCCGACGGGTCAGCTTGGCTGACCTGTTCGTGCAGCCGGACAAGCCGTTGATCGTGTATCACCTGATGTACGGCGGCACCTCGACTGACCCGTGCCCCATGTGCTCGATGTGGATCGACGGCTTCAACGGTGTCGCCCGGCACGTCGAGCAGCGGGCCAACTTCGCCGTCGTCGCCCAAGCTCCCGTGGCCGAACTCCGAGCGTGGGGCCGGCATCGCGGCTGGGACGCGCTGCGGCTGCTGTCGGCCGCACCGTCGACGTTCAAGACTGACCTGGGAACGCAGACGCCCGAGGGTGATCAGCGTCCGTCGATGAGCGTCTTTTCCCGCTCACCTGACGGCATCGTCTACCACTTCTGGACCGGTGAGGCCTACCTCGACGAGGCGACCTGGGGAGGCCTGGACACCTGCTCGCCGGTCTGGCACCTGTTCGACCTCACCCCGCAGGGCCGCGGGGATTGGGTGCCTCAGCTCGAATACCCGGGCCACAATCTCCACCCTGATCCTTCATCGAGGGCGCGGCGGTGAGCGCAGCGACTGGCGACACCGGACGCGCCCACCAGGGCTGGACCCTGCTACTGGCCTCGCTGGGTGTGTTCATGTCGGCGTTGGACGCGCTGGTCGTCGCAACGGCACTTCCGGTGCTGCGTGACGACCTTGACGCAAGCCTCGCCGACCTGGAATGGACGGTCAACGGTTACAACCTGGCCTTCGCATGCATCATCCTGACCGGTGCGGCGCTCGGCGACCGCTTCGGCCGGCGCCGCCTCTACGTGATCGGCATCGGTGTGTTCACCGCGGCGTCCGCCGCGGCGGCTCTGGCCCCGACGACGTCGGTCCTCCTCGCCGCGCGGGTAGTCCAGGGTTGCGGTGCGGGGATCATGTTCCCCCTGACGCTGACCCTTATTACCGCGGCCTTCCCCCCGTACAGGCGCGGAGCCGCGATCGGCATCTGGAGCGGAATATCCGGGTCCGCCGTGGCGCTCGGCCCGGTGATCGGCGGCGCCATCATCGAGGGCATCTCGTGGGAGTGGATATTCTGGTTCAACGTACCCGTGGGCCTGGTCCTGATGCCGCTGGCCGCGAGCAAGCTGACCGAAAGCCACGGCTCCCGTACTCGGCTCGACATCATCGGGATGCTGCTGATCGCAGCTGGCCTGGCGGCCATGACCTGGGGCCTGATCAGGGCCCCGAGCGAAGGCTGGACCAGCGCCGGAGCCTTGAGCATGCTGATCCTCGGCGCGACCCTCGTGGCTGCCTTCCTGATGTGGGAGCGGCGTGCCGCTGACCCGATGCTCCCCCTCGTCTACTTCAAGCTGCGCGGGTTCACCACAGCGAACATCGCGGTCTTCTGCACGTTCGCCTCCCTGCTCGGAGCGCTGTTCGTCATGACGCAGCTGCTACAGACCGCGTTCCGGCTGTCGCCGCTCTCGGCCGGCCTGCTCATCCTTCCCTGGACCGGCGTGCCGGCCTTCGTCGCCCCGCTGGCCGGCCGGTTCGCCGACCGCATCGGCAACCGCCCGCTGATCGCCGCAGGGCTCTCGTTGCAAGCGATCGGCCTGTCCTGGGCTGCGGCGCTCATCGAGCCGGGAATGGGTTACCGCCCGCTGACCACCGCGTTGCTGGTCGCCGGAATCGGCATCGCGCTCTGCCTACCCACCGTCGCCAACGCCGTGATGACCGCGGTGCCACCGACCGACTCCGGCGTCGCCTCGGCCGCCAACGCCGCCATGCGCCAGCTCGGCGGCGTACTCGGCGTGGCGGTGGTCGCCGCCGTCTTCGCCGGCCAGGGCAGCTACGCCTCAACCGCGTCGTTCATCGACGGCTGCGTCCCGGCACTGTACGTCGCCGCTCTCCTGTCGGGCCTGGGCATTCCGGCCGCACTCCTGGTCCCGCCTCGACAACCGCCCCGGACCGCCACCGCGCACGCACCTGCACATTCTGTGCGGGACGAGTTCTCATGAACGGGCAGGTTAGGGCTCCCACCGACCAGACGGGGGATGAGCTGCATGCAATCGGCCGTCGAGCCGCGTGCAAGATGGCCGGCAGCCACGACTGGCTCCATGTCAAGCGCTCGTCTTCTGGCATCGAGCCGTGGCGTCTGGGGTCGTCGACGGCTCTGACCAGGCCCGCCACCGGCAACATGGAGCTGGACGCCAGCCACAGAGGATCCTTCACCGAGGTGACGCTGCATCCCCACGTCACCGTGCGGGCCATGGACACCGGTGGCCTTGTGCGACCCGCTGCACGGCGACGTGCGCCCGCTGCTACTTGGCCAAATTCTGTCATTTCCCGGTGCGACACACCGTGTCTGCGGCCCTGGACCCAGGACATCTCAAACGATGATCATGGACGAACACGCTGTGACGAGTCGCCACTCGCTCGGCAACAGGCAAGAACAAGGAGAAATGACATCGTGATCCGTCGCACCGGCGGGGTTAGCGTTGAATAGCGCCGAGAGCGCTAGGCAGACCGCTCGCGCGGCATCACAGAACAGCTCCGGCACCCGGCAGTACAGCGCCGCGATAGGCGGCGGTTACCTGACTGGCGATATCGCGTGAGTTCCGAGCGGATCCGTACCCAGTTCGAATGGTTCGACGACAGATTCCGTGGTTGTGACGGTGACGGGTGGATCGAGCGGCTGTTCGACGGCGGCCGGTGGACCGAGGGCCCCGCCTACTTCGCAGCCGGCCGATATCTGCTCTTCAGTGACATCCCTAACGACCGAATCATGCGATGGGACGAGACAACTGGGGCTGTGGGTGTGTTCCGCGCGCCATCCCATTTCGTCAACGCCAACTTGGCGGATCGTCATGGCAGGCTCGTCACTTGCGAACAGGGCACCCGGCGGGTGACCAGGACAGAACCGAACGGCTCCGTGACCGTGCTGGCCGACCAATGGCAGGGACACCGATTCAACAGTCCGGACGTCGTGGTCGAGCACAGCAACGGAAGCTTGTGGTTCAGCGACCCGAGCTACGGAATCGACAGCGACTACGAAGGAATACAGGATAATCGGGACTTGGATCGTTGCATGGTGTTCCGCCTCGACCCGGCGACCGCAGAGGTGACCGTTGCCGTCGAAGACCTGACGATGCCGAACGGTCTGGCATTCACCGAGGACGAATCGGCCCTGTACGTCGTCGACTGCGGCACGAATCAGATCCACCGATACAGCGTCGTCGACGCCGGCGCAAGGCTTGGCGCCGGTGAGGTGTTCGCGACCGGCGACTCCGGGCCGCTCGACAGTATCGCCCTCGACAACGGCGGTCGACTGTGGGCAGCCGCCGGTGCCGGCGTCGACTGCTTTCACCCCGACGGAACGCGGCTCGCTCGGCTACACCTGCCAGAGACCGTCGCCAACATGACGTTCGGTGGCCCCCGGGGCAACGACCTGTTCATCGCCGCGACCAGTTCCATCTACCAACTGCGGCTCAAAGTGACCGGAGCCCATTACCCCGCCGCGCATTGGCCATCCACCCATTGACCACCTCAAGATGTGCCGACGGAAACCGCAGCGCAGCGCCTGCGTCCAGGGCGGAGGGGCGCCCGGCTCGCCGCGATCGGTCACGAGAGGGCCGTCGGGAGCCAGGCGGCCCGCCGGCCGATCCGGTGAACCCGGTCCCACCGGGAATCGCCGTGCAAGGCTGACCGGCGCTCAATCGTCGTGACCAACTTCTGATACTTCGACAATGTGCTGCTCGATCGGCAAGCCGTCAAGCAACTCTCGGTGAACGGCTCGATCCGGATCATCGAGATAGGCCCGGTAGCCGTCGCGCGTCTCGAACGAGAGCACATGGATTTCGGCGGAGTCGTCGGTGGCCCGCAACCTGCGCTCCAGAATGCCTCCGTGGCGATCCAACAGAGCCAGCACACGCCGTTCGTACTCTCTGAAGGCCATCACGGTGTTTGCCGGCATCCTGGCAATCATCACCAACGTGAGGCGCGGAACGGGACCGCTCATAGTGCTGGAGTGTACCAAGGGGTACACCTGGCGAAGGCGGCCGAACGGCCGACCGTTACGGAGAACTCAATGTGACCACGCACGTGACGACCGGAAGCCGCTCACCGTGCCTGAAGGTAGTGGGGCCTACCGACAGCCGGGGATCAACTAATCGCCTGCCGATCACAATCCGCCGGGTATACCAGACCCATTCGACAGCACGGACAGGACATCATCGGCTGCCCTGTCGGTCGGATATACCGGATACAGCGCGTGCTCGATCCAGCCGTCTCGGATGATCAGCGTCACCCTTCGCAGCAGCGTCATACCGTCCACGGAAAAGGTGGGCAGTCGCAGGGCACCGGCAAGCTGGAGGCCGGCGTCGCTGAGTAACGGGTACGGCAGTTGAAGACGAGTTACCGCCTCCAACTGGTAGTCGGTCTCCTGAGTCGACAGCCCGTATACCTCAACGCCAATGGCCATGAACTGCTGGGACAGATCGCGGAATGCACAGGCTTCTGGGGTGCAACCACGTGCTCCGGGAATGGAATCCCAGCCGTTGGGTGGGTCGACTCCGGGGCGGCCGGTCCGTGGATAGGCGAAGACAACCAACCGTCTGCCGTGGCTCCGCTGGAATAAGTCGGTCGTGCCGCCATCGGTCGAGGAAAGGTTCACTGCAGGCACGGGCACATGAAGCAGATGCCTGGCGGCGCCGTCGTCAGTCGGGCGGGGTAAGGAGTCTGGCAAGACCATCGGGTCGTGGGCCATACCCCCATCGTAGAGTCAGACACCACCGAACAGCGGGGGACTGAACTGAGCCGCGCAGGACCACCCTCCGGGTGCTCGGCTGTACCCGAATGATCGATCGCACTGCTCTCTGAGCTCCTCACCAACCAGGAGTGATAACCGCTGGCCCCGCTCCGGCTCACGGGTTAAAGTCGTGACATGTTGACGACTCGCGCTCTCTGTTCCCGGACGGCCGGCCGCCGTGGGCAACCCCTCGCCACGATGCGAGGCGTGCTGCTGCTGCTGATGCTTTTCATGGCGAGCCTGGTGGCGTGCAGCGCCAGCGCTCCGACCCTCCCGACCGGCCCATCCGCGGCCGCACCGACCGCCAGTGCGACACCGCCGGCGGTCGACCCGTATCGCGGCCTGCCGAACGTGCCGCGATTCCGGGTGAGAAGCAGCGACGTTGTTGACGGCAAACCCATGCCCGTCGAACAACTCTCCGATCTGGGCGGCGTTCCTGGAGGCAAGGATAGGTCGCCGCAGCTCACCTGGACCGGCTTCCCGGCCGCCACCAAGAGCTTCGTCGTCACCGTGTACGATCCGGACGCGCCGACCGGATCCGGATTCTGGCACTGGGCGGTCATGGACATTCCGGCATCGACACACAGCCTCCCCAGTGGTGCCGGATCGCCGGACTCCGGCCTGTTGCCGGGGCCGGCCGTCCAGCTGCCGAACGATGCCGGCCTGCGGCGGTATTTCGGCGCCGCGCCTCCTCCAGGCTCCGGCGTGCATCGGTACTTCATCACCGTCACCGCGCTGGACGTCGCCTCGGCGGGTGTCGACCCCAGCTCGTCGCCGGCGCTTCTCACCGCCTCGATCGCTCCGCACACCCTCGGTCGCGGCTACCTCGTCCCCACAGCACAACGATGACGTGCGGCGCATGATGCGCGAAGTGACGGCAACGCGCGGGCGACACGACGCCGAACCGTCACCGCGCTGTGGGACCGGCTACCTCTCGGCCAGCCGACCGCGCACCCCGCCGGCGGCGCCGCACGCACTCACGACCGGTGTGATCGCCTACGACAACGGTTGCTGGAGGGGCCTTCTCGGGCGAGGCAACAGCGGCTGGCCACCCTCGACGTCGGCTCACACGGCAACGGCGTCTAGATGGTTGATTCCTTGAAGGTCAGTGGTCGTAGGCGGTCAGTGAACGTTTGGTGGTGGTTCCGGTGGCCCAGTTACGCCAGATTCCGGCGGCCATCGCCAGTAGGCGTTGAGCGACTCTGGTGA
>JAABUR0100001451.1_pt1 | contig 42307 bp, 41 predicted proteins | sample 5560091 | NCBI WGS metagenome assembly JAABUR01 (sample SAMN10711879, study PRJNA513375) | rock metagenome | isolation source: Antarctica rocks | place: Antarctica: Victoria Land, University Valley sud | reverse complement strand
CTTGCTGCTATAAGGCGGGCGAGGACGGAGCGGAGGTTACAAAGTACAAGTCAAAATGCAGGAAGGGGCAAGAAGAGAAAAAGAGGGGCAGTCGATGAAAATAAGACTGCAGAGCAGAGCCCATCTGAAGGAAATCATGAAAATAAGGAAGGGGTTCCACCGGATGTTAGAGCAGCGACCAACAAGGAATTACCGGTAGAAGACAGAGATGTTACCAAGCCGGTCACGGAGGAAGAACACTCCCTCTCGAATGGTATGGATGTTGCAATGCAGGCTGAGGCTACGGATTCTGCGAAAAGGCATCATCTCGAGCACTCTGGCAACAGGATAAAAGAGGCAGAGCGGATGGGAGATGTCCGAACGACGAACGATATACCTATGGAACCTGCCAAAATGAGGAATAGGGGGAATCCCACCAACGGGAACAGAGCTGCTGTTGAAATTCCCCCATTTCTCATTCTTGATGCTCTATCAGCAACAGGTCTCCGTGCCCTTCGCTATGCCAAGGAAATACCATCAGTAACCACTGTCACAGCTAACGATCTCTCATCATCGGCTACTGCTGCGATCAACCTCAACATTACCCATAATAAAAATTCTGATAAGATCAATACCGCCACGGGAGATGCGCGAGCACATATGTACAGTATATTGTCCCATAATGGTCAGAGACCGTACCATGTCATCGACCTTGACCCATACGGAACAGCAGCTCCTTTTCTTGACGCAGCTGTTCAAGCCGTAGTAGATGGAGGACTTTTATGTGTTACTTGTACAGATGCAGGAGTGTTCGCTTCTACAGGGTATCTAGAAAAGACGTTCTCGCAATATGGTGGTCTACCATTCAAAGGGCCACAATCCCATGAAGGAGGTCTTCGGCTGATTCTTCATGCTATTGCAACATGTGCTGCGCGGTATGGAAGGGCCATTGAACCTCTACTATCCCTATCCATTGACTTTTACGCTCGAGTCTTTGTCCGCGTTCGTAGCTCACCAGCAGAGGTCAAGTTCCTTGCGAGCAAAACCATGTTTGTGTACAATTGTGACGAAGGATGTGGAGCATGGACCACGCAGTCGCTCGCGCAAGCCCGTGGAAAGAAGAGCAAAACGGGAGAGACGATCTACAAGTTTTCACTGGCGCAAGCGCCTTTTACAAGTCAAAATTGCGAGCACTGTGGCTTCCGAACACACCTCTCGGGGCCTATGTGGGGAGGGCCCTTGCACAATCCATACTTTGTCCAATGTATGCTCGACATTCTACCTTCACTGGACGCGGAAACATACGGCACCATTCCTCGTATGGAAGGCATGCTCTCTCTCGCGTTGAGCGAGTTTCTTGACGATCCAACCCAAGACGTACCTCCGAGTGAAGAACCACTTCCAGCACCATTAGAAACACCTCAACCACCAGACTTCTCCGCACCCCAGCCCATCCCATCACTCCCCCCTTACACCCGCTCCAATCACCCCTTCTTCATCATCCCCTCCGTCCTCGCCAAAGTCCTCCACGCCGTTTCCCCCTCGGACGCCGCCTTCCGCGGCGCGCTCCTCCACCTCGGCTACCGTGCCAGCCGCTCGCACACCAAGCCCGGCAGTATCGTCACCGATGCGCCATGGAGCGTGATTTGGGAGATTATGAGAGAATGGGTCAGGCAAAAGAGTCCGGTTAAAGAGGGTGCGATCAGGAAGGGGACTGCTGGGTGGGACATTATGCGAAAAGATAGGAGTAAGATTGCGTTGATTGAGGCGACGGATGACATTCGTAGGGCACTGGATGTGGATGATCTAGAGGACTTGAGAACAGGAGTGGAAGCGGCGTTGTACAGGCTAAGCAAGACAAAACCCGCTGCAGGAGAACATAACCAACCACTTGCAACCGACCCCCGCAAGCAAACAGGCCCAGCTCCAGCAAACGGCGACGTTTCTTTACAAGACCACACAACTGAACCGACCAAACCCCGAGCCTCTCCCCTCACACTCTCCAACCCGAGCTACCTCACCATCGTCTTCGATGAGAGATTAGGCAAAGAATCCTCGAACGGCAAGCGCGTTGTTAGATACCAGATGAACCCGCGAGCGGATTGGGGGCCTATGAATCGGGCGAAGGGTGGGGGTTAGGGGAGTGATGGGCGGGGCGGGGTGAGCTGAAGGAAATGGGGGTTGGGGGGGGGGGGGGGTGCAGATGGTGAGGGGGTGGGTTTGTTGCGGGCTTTGAACAAGTATGAGGCTTTAGGAGCTTAGTGGACGGTTTGATAGAAGAGGCTGCTGTTGATTTAGGCACAACGCTCGCGATCCTCGTCATGAGTGCAGGCAGAGCTGCAGGCGGCCATTGTCACACCCACACCCACACAAACCCAAAACACAACCGGCGCCTTTCCAACCTCCACTGAACCCCGCCGCATGACTTTTCACCACGTCCACTCATCGATTTTTAGAAGTAAGGGACGATGGGTGACGGATAAGAGAATTCGTAAATTGGATGGGGGGTGTATCATAAGTACACCAGCTACCTAAGCCTTCGTAACGCCCCTAAAAACCCCCTGGCAAGCACCCAGTCACAGAAACCCCAAGCTCTTCGTTCCAGGCATCCCTCCCGCATTTGGTATCACTCCCCCCGCCCCACATCTCCCCTCCCATAGCTTCCACCAAATCAACTCTTCCTCACCCTCCCCTCCTCAACCATGCCCTCACACCCCACCGCACTCCCCACCTTCTCCTCCACAGTCCCCACGCCGGGGTTATGCGCAGGCTCTTTCTCGCTCATGGCTTTGGCGGCGCGCATTTCGTCGATGGCGGCGGATTTGGTCTTTTCCGCTGCCGAGGACCAGGAGGCCGGTTGGGAGGTGTAGGGCGCGATGGTCTCCTAAGGAAGGGAGGGGGGGAAAGGGTTAGCTTTGGGTGGTTGGTGAGCGTGTAAGATAGGCGGGAGGGGGATGAGGAGGGGGAGGGGCGGATGCGCCCGGATGGCGGCGGATGGGGACGGAATGCTGTGGACGATGGTGTACTAGGTGGATGTAGTCGAGTTGTATGGGCGGGATGAGATACCAAGCGCCTCCGCCCCATCCAAGACCTCGATGTATCCGACAACTCACGCACGTGCTCGTTGGGCGGAAGTAGAAAGAAAACACCTACCTTGGCAGCCCCGGCGACATACGCCGCATGCCCATGCAGCATGGACGGTCCCCCCCCCTTCTCGTTCCCATCCTCCGCCATGTTGTTGTTCCGAAACCTCGCGATCTGAAGGGACTGGTTGGTGGACGGCGGTAACAGTAGGTTGAGGAATGGGATGCAGGAAGTAAACATGGGCCCTCGATGTGTGTCGTCTTGGTATTTATTGGGTTCTTGGGGTTCAGTGGTCTATGCGCGCATACAAGTGGGGCTTCTCGTGGAGTCGAGAAAGTGGTGTGGTCATGGTCTTGGGGGTTGGTGGGTGTAATAGATTATTGTGGTGGTTTGTTATTGACGGGAAAGTGGCATGGGGGGGGGCGGGGGGGACGATTGGTCATTTCGGAGGCGGGCGGAAGACTCGGAGGCGAAGAGTTTCCGGGTTCCGCTTTGGTGTGACGAGTCTTTGTTGTGCGATTGCAATTCATCTCGGTCCCTATTTCTCTAATTGACATGGTCCTGAAAACGGTCATTCGACATGAAATTAACATGAAAGATTGTGGGGGAAAGAGTAGATCATATATGAAGGCTGAACTGTCGCTAACGTTCTCCTGATGTTTATCGTCTACGTGGTATCTATCCAAGACCGTTACGGGCTTTCCTTGCGAACAATCTGCGGAGTGTCCCCGTTGACTTCTCCGTTGACTTCCATTCTGTTCCGTACGATATCTCTTACCAGCCCCTACCGTAATTTGTGTCAGGCAACAATGCTGCCTTTTCCACTAATCGATACAACCTAGAGTTGAATCGTTGGTGACTAAAATGACTTTGATTTTCCTGCTCATCCGTTTTCAAATACTTAAACCACAGAAAGCAAATTTATTCTTATTTTGGACAATCAGACAAACTGCGGGTCCTCGGCCGCAAACTGGAACGGAAAGGAATAACCGATACTCTTGGCGTACGTCTTCCAGGCTTACAGGCCCCCAGGACTTTATTAGACTCTTTGTGATTCGTCTGGTTATCTTTTGGACTTGTCAAAGATGTCGTCTGTTGTAAACCAAATTAAACACCACTAAAAGCTCAGGTCATCAACCTGCGCTCTCATTTCTTCGACTTCTTCCTCCGTTGCTAGTCTCGGTAACGTTCTTTGTCTCTCCACTTTCATTTCGGCCTTCGACTTGTTCTCCATAAAGTTCATCTACCTCTCTGTCATCTGCCAACCTGGCTTCGGTCCAATTCTAGGGCCTTGTAGCTCGAAGCTTAAAGGTCGAGGTGAGCGAAAGCATCTGCGACCCTAGTCTTGGTGGCTCTGGCCATGCTGAAGTACTGGTTGTTGGAGCCAAGGTATTGTGCTGATCGAAGCAGCTTTTGGGTCTGATAGCGTCCGGCCACATAAGCCAAATGCAAACCTAGGAGGGCTGCGCTATCAGGGTGCTCCCAAATTGCCGCTCACAAACACAACTAAGACTGCCGCATATCTATATAGAAGAGATCAGTACGACATTAGATTCTTGGGTAATGAGCCGATAGCTTTGCTTACGCTGCAGTGGCACCAAAGATCTCACTCCTTTGAGCATTTGTTAACAGGCCAACCGATCCGGCAAACATCAGCGTAAATGCTCCTAAGGCTCCTAATCGTGACCCAGGCGAGCGGATAAAGTACAGAGTGACTACGGCACCAATCAATAGAAATGCTGCAACCAAGAGGCTGATGACCACTACAATTCTCGCGACAACCGCTTCACGGAAGTAGTAAACTGGGCCCCAAGATCGGGGTTGGTCATGTCGATCCTCCTATAATCAATTGATAAACAGCAATTTGCAATGTTGTAGATAGGGGAATTTGGAAGCTAACCCTGAGGAAATACCCAAGATGATTCCTGACAAATGCTGATAATCGATCTGGCTCCTGCTCCACCTGGAGTGCCACCAGGTCTTTTTCGTCTTCCAGCAAGCTCTCACCACTACCCAGCAAAGGTGCCTTGTGGCGAAACCATAATTTGAAGGTCCCAAGGGCGTTGGCGCCTGGGGCTTCGAGCGCAGCGACCTGACTTCGAAGCAATAAAGCCTCCTCTGATAACAATTAGATAACCCGAGAATGCATAATTAGGAAGAGCGTACGGTAGTCCTTCATCACTTGTCGTATCTGTAGTATTATCTTCATCTTTTTGGCTTGCCGCCCGCTCTCATCCTGAGCGTTGCGGATCATAAACTCCCAGTCTCTGGCAAAACGGTCGACCTTTATCTTCTCGCTAACATCTTGTGCGTTGATGATCTCGATCCTGTCGTCTTCGTCAAGTTGTTTGAGCTGTGCTTCCAGGACCTGCACCTCGGCTTGCAGATATAGAAGGTTCCGAGCGCCAAGGGCACTGAATTTGCGAAACAGTAGGATATCATTATCACTGGCGATGAATTCTGCTAATTCTGCGTAACCTTCAAGATATTCCTTTGGTCGTTGGCCAGACTCGACATCTGCTTGCGCCGACTCAGAGCCTTGCTCTTTGACATTCGAGCCGATACTAAGCCAAAATCCACGAGCCATTCGTGAAAGCTCAGTGTAAGAGTTGCGCGAATACTTGCGTAACTACTTGTCAAGATCTAACAATCGAGTGCGTTTCACAGACGTGATGGATAACAACAGCAAGGGAGAATGAGTCAGAGGGGCAACGGGGCTATGCCACTGCAAGCAAGTGAGGCTGTAGCTGGGTCAAGCGATTAAACTACACGTGAACCTTTCCCACTTTCCTCTGCGATAAACAACAACTCATCGCTCTGTCTGCTCAAAGTTCGGTTCTTAAAAACCCGGATCTGACTCAGCTGCCTACTCGTAGCCCCCTTGCAATATCGCGAAGAACTATCTCGGCGTACGGAGAATGAACAGAACATTATCCAGGCGTTTGAAAAATCTTCAAAATTGGTAGCTGATGTGCAAAGAAAAGAGCAGGCCGGGAGAGCAGAAAAGCAGAGACAGGAGGTGTGGGACGGATGGTATAAGACATAGATGCTAATTTTAGTCAATCGGTCTTCGTGAGAGTCCACCAACCACAGAAACGTGTGATTACTACAAAGGGCAGAAGGCTCGATTCAAGAGCTGTAGTGGAGCCATTACTAGAACCTTAGATCTCTTTCCTGTTATCGTGTCATCCGCTCGCAGGTTTTCCAGCTGATAGACGAATTGGTTCGAACGAGGCCGAGATGCATAGACGGCCGAAGGGGGTCACGAGTGGGAAGTAATGCATCATCAGTCATTGTCAAACGCAAAGCGAATAAGAAAAAACACCGTTGCGATTCCACATTTTCTAAAACGAATGATAATTGGCTGGCTGTCTTCGACTCGGGGCTTAGGATATCACAAATGGAGCGCAGCCTTCACCCGTAACCCCGCCCCAAGCATTAAAGCCATGCCTGCCAACTCCGACATTTTCTTGCAGCCTTGAATCAAACATACATCGGGATGCATGCTATGGGTTCAGTGCGTATTACAAGGTTTATGAGCGCAGGCTGTCACCGCAGCCCCGACCACAGCCTTCATGCGTGGGTAGCCTTGATGCTTTTATCGTCTTTTCACTGCTTGATTATTATTGTCGCAGCCGCATCAACGATTTCGACAACCAGACCCTTCTGCAAGTCCTATCAGGTGTACAATAACTAAAAGGAGCTGTGAACGTTCTACGCTGATTCCTTGTTGGTTGAGATCACAGGCTTCAATCCTACCCCAGCCTCGTTCGAGTATTCTGCCTACTCAAGGAAGTTGCGTTCCAGCCATGGGGTATTATGCGACAGACACTACATCCCGAGGAAAACAATACTTCCGTCCCCAGGCACATGATAATAGGAAAACACCCACCGTAGTTCATACTGCTGGTGGATTGGGGAAGCACGACTTTTGGAGAAAAACAGCGGGCAGCTGCTACTTCGAATCGGAGGCTCTCGGCGATAGTAAGCCCAATAAAAAGTGGTGGAACCCTACATCTAAGAGCCGTTCAGGAGGTTTCGCAAGCGCCCAAGGCCAAACGAGCTCGACTTCTGGTAGGCTGGCTCTCTTGACCTCTGCAGGAGACTGCTCCTAGACTGAATCCAATAGTGAAACACTCATATCGCGAAGAATTAAGTCTGCGTACGAGAAACGAAAGCGCCATTACTCAGACGTTCGAGAATTTTCCGCAGTCGCTTTTCGATGAACGAAAAAAGCATGAGGACTGGGCAGTCGAAAAGAGAAGACAGTCGGATTGGGATACGTGGTATCGAGAACAGGTGAACTCACAAGGTAGCGCCAATTGATGAATGAAACAAGGCGTGGAGGCTTGTACTTGGGCACATTCTGGGATGTGCACTACCACGCTAGGAAGCTTTACCACATCATATGCAGCTTTCAGGCACAGGCTGCAGCATTTCTTTACGGTTTACAACAAGGCTGAGTGTGCTCTTCGACGCCCTACTTTGCCTGAAACGCGTCTGTGTCGAGCCTCGCTTTCCAGTGCTTTTCCATCAAATGCCAATACAACACCCTCCTCCATCTTTTCATCTTCAACTTCCCACAAACAGACCACATTTATAATCAATGCACTACCTCCCTTCTCTGATTTCTTCTCTGATCTCTGAGCCCTCACGACCAAATTTTCCCAAGTCGTGCTAGCACAACGTTCCAATTGTCCTGTTCACAGAGAGTGATTAATCCTGGCCGTCGCCGCGCCGAACGCAAAGGCCTGGGCCAAATTCAACGCCGGACTCGCAGGGGGTTCGAAGAAAAAGAGCAGCCTCTTCGCTATATTTCTTGCCTGGTGTTGCCGCTCTTCTGCCTCGGGCGCCGAAGAACCAGCCCCAGGCGTGCACGCCAACATGAAGCCTACAGGGCAAAGATCCCGGGCCTTGTCGGGCTATACACCGCAACGATCAATGGGTGGCCAAGAAACATCAACACGATTTCCTAGGCAAGATGTCCGTTTCAAACTCGTTTTTTGGACAAGATTATTATTTTGGATGAATTATCCGCACCCGGACTACGGGCAACGACAACACAAACAACTCCACCGAAATCATGATATAGACTTATCAACCAAGCCGATCAATAACCGAAGAAACACCACAACAGCCACTCATGCCCCAAGTTCCCCAACCTCCTCCTCAGGCTTCGACATCACCTCCGTCACATCCCCTTTATTTCCACACCTTAGTCGCTTTCAGATAATAAACCTTCCAAGGGTTCCTGTTCTCAACTTCGGTTCTCACGGCCCCGAAGTCATAACGGCCCTATCCATTGAATGTCAGGGGAAGAGAAAGCATAGAAGCCCAGATCGGGCAACGTGGAAGGACAGAGATTCACCCCATTTTGCACCATCCCGTCCCTACGAGCTGCACCCGCCGCAACGTCACACTAGCGTTCGTGCTCACTTTCGCCGTCGTCGATATTTCTACGTCCTCTCCTGGCTGCGGCAGCTCGATATAAAACGCCCTACCACCATCATCTCAAACATCAGCACACCTCACAAACCCAACAATAAACCGTAAGCGAAACCTAAACCCTACTTACGTAGTAATAAGCTAACCTCCCTCAGCCCCCCAAGCTGCGCCTCCCACCTCTTCGCCAAGTCCGCGCTGGAAGATCTTCGCGGGTGCGTCGCCGAAGAGGCTCGTGAAGTCGATTGTTAGTTTGCAAGCGAAGCCGTCATGGATGAGGCTGGACCAGGATTTGAGGTCCACGTTGAGGGACTGTGGGGGGTTTCGGGGGCAAGGAGGGTGGAGGATTGGGAGAAGGGGGAAGGAGGGGAGAAGGAGATCTATCGAGGAGGTATTGGAGGGGGATGTATGGTGGGTTCAGGTGTATGTTTTGTGACAAGGTAGTTTATCTGAATCCTTGGTACGAGGAGGTTCTGCTGGGTCTCATTGGGTGAACGATTTGAAGCTGTTGTACTGAGATTTATATCCAATTACCTAGGAAGTATCCAGCCCGTACTCGGAGATAAGAACTCTCGAATTCTAGCCGGAGACAGTCAGACCAAACCCTCTGGGCTCTTTTGCCCCGTCTTTCCCCCGCAGCGGCACAAAGCTCCTCCGCTCACAGAACACCAGGTGAACCAGAAGGTGGGGCAATCTAAATCAATAAAGCTGTGACCTAGCCGAATGTGGATTCGGGATCGGGCAAATTGCACAGAGCCTCCGGATATAGCGGTGATACCGGGATTGATATATAGCAAGGAATTAGAGACGGCGAGAAATAATATCACTTACCTGTTTACAAACAGCTTGTGAAAAGGAAATCTATCGTTGGAAGCTTCGAAGCATGACGATCCTCCTCCTCGGCGGCACTGGCCGAACTTCCACACAGATCGCTGGTCTCCTCGACCGAGCCAGCATCGCCTACATCCTCGCTTCCCGCTCCTCAAAGGAGTGTAAATTCGACTGGTTGGATGAGTCAACCTATGATAATCCATTCTCGAAGAACGCCGGCATCACATCCGTCTACCTTATCGCCCCAGCCGTAACAGACATCTTCACCCCCATGAAGAAATTCATCGATCTCGCTAAGCACAACGGCGTAACCCGCTTCGTGCTCCTCAGCTCCAGTGCGCTTGAAGCCGGAGGTCCTGCTCATGGCAAGGTACATGAGTATTTGGTGGGGCTGGGGGTCGAGTATGCAGTGCTAAGGCCGACATGGTTTATGGAGAATTTTTCGGAGGAACAGCGCGCCAAGACTGTCAGGGAGGAAGGTAAGGTTTATTCTGCGGCGGGGGATGGGAGAATTCCGTGGGTTTCGGTGGAGGATATTGCGGCGGTGGGGTTTCGGGCGTTGGTGGATGAGAAGTCGATGGATAAGGATCCGGTTATTCTTGGGCCGGAGCTTTTGAGCTATGATGATGTGAGTTGATGCTAAACGTTTGCCGAGTCGTGTATTGACACTGCGTGATCATTCAAGGTCGCTGCTATTCTGAGCGCCGTCCTCGGACGTAAGATCACGCACGTCAAGCTGTCGCAGCCTGAGCTAGCTGCGAGAATGCAATCCTCAGGGATGCCGGCTGAATATGCTAATATGCTGTCTTCCATGGATACGAGGATCGCTAAGGGATCAGAGGAGAGACTGAATGATGTTGTGTTACAGCTTGCGGGGAAGCCTCCAAGGAAGTTTCAAGATTTTGCGGAGGTGAACAAGAGCTGCTGGACGTAATTCGCTTGTGGCCGTTGAAGATTTTTAGCATATACATGAAGATATCGTGCTATTGTGCGTACGAGGGTAGGTTAATCAAAGTCAGTTTTGGTGCACAAGCTTGTTGAGACCGAAGCATGTTGAACTGTAGTCTTGATGGTTGAGAGAAAAGGCTGTCTTGGCTGGTACATCAGAAACCCAGTCTAGACGCGCGCAGACCTGTCGACTGAGCTATCGTTATTATGTTTATTATGACCTTCCTCTCCGGCATACTTTCTATGATTTTTGGTATTCGTTTGACTTGGGAGGTTGGTGAAAGACTTGGGCGGCTATCGGAGAAGACTTTCGGGCCGGCGCCTACAGAGACAAACCCGATTGCACAACATCCAGCTTGCCCAGCTTGCAATGTTTCCATCTCCTATGGCTCATTTTGTTAACATGTCCCAAGGTGGCATGATGATAATCTTTGCTGTAAAAGTCTTCGGGGTAAGTGAGAGTATCATCGAAGCGTTTCGGCACCAAGACCTACATTGTTGCGGGTGCTCAAGCTTCTCCATTGCTCCTGTGCTGCGCATAACGCTATACCATATGCTTCCTTATTAAATCTATCAGCCTGTTTTTCTTTTGAATTCCCTTGGATCTCTTGAGTAGCCACCCGGATTATGCTGAATGAGAAGAAGTTGGCGCGGATCGTCGAACACGCTATGAGCTATGTTTTAACTAGGAGAGGTAGGAAAGAGGAACATTGAAAAAGGTAAGCGTGTCGGTTCCCTAGGACATTGGAAGCGATATTGACACGAGGTTGCAGGAAGAGGACTAATGCTGTGGCGGTGGCGATGGTGAGGCAATATCGTGGGATGCAGTTCGAAAAGATATGTGCCTCGACGTGTCACATTTATGTACATGGTAATACTATGAGTGGGTAAGACGATATTGGAGAGTTGCGAAGCCTGAGTGAGGTAAAGCGGATGAAGTGATTGGGATAAACGAGGAGAGAGGAGGGTATGGTAAGTGTTGATGCTCGAGGCTAGATTGTGGTCTCTGCTGAACGATCCTACCCAAAATGTCAGAACAAAAAACAAAAGCATCGACTTCTGCTGGATTCGAACTTGGAGCTTCGAATGTCAAAAAAAAAGTTGCTCAGTGACAGCCCTGTCCTATCAACACAATAAAAGCCCCCAACACCCACCCCAAGGTAAGTTTGTGTGCAATACATACGCCAAGGGGCAAGCTCGAGACCAGTGGCTTAAAGACAAATGATCTTTTCGCATCCGTAGACTTGGGATCCTGCTCCGGGACACAAACGTGCCCCACTCACCCCCCCGAACAGTGAGGCTACTCTAGGAGAACGCGTAGACTTAACCGCGAATCCAAAACCAGGTGAAACCTGAATCACCTCAGTGAGCGGGCGGGCTGACCACGGGCGGGACCAAGTATTCCACATACGCCACTGAGCCGGGTATAATAAAGTTCTTATCCTGCAATATAAAGGGTCTTGGATAGGGCATGACTTAACACGGGATAAATTTTCTTTATATCCGGCCAACGCCCCTATTATTTGGAACTCCTACACAGGGTCGAAGCCATGCATCTATTCGATATCACCTTAATCTATTCAGACTTGCCGAACTCACCAGCTTCCTCTCCACAATGATTATCACCCACTCGCCTCCCATCTTCAGACTCTACCTACCTTGGTAAGAAACAGATAATACACCCTCCTCCTCCATACGCTTATATTGCCACTTCCTCGACGCTTTGATATAGGCCATAGAGCTCCGTCCTCGGATGTTTATACTTTCTTGCGTACGGCCGCCCTTACTATACTGATAGACTTCGCCATGGAGCACGAAACAAAGACTGGAGTGCCCCAACAGAATCGATCGCACTCCATCGTCATGCTTCATTGACGAATACAAGCAGCTTTTTACGCTAGGTGTAAAATGGTGGGCAATGAACAGTTCCAGGACCATGTTATCTACTCGGAATTCCTTAGACGAGGTCATCGCCGTTTGCCGTTGATTTCGTGATTATTCTTCTCTCAATCCTCGGCTGCGTGGAGACTATTCCACCTTTATTTCCTAAGTCTCCAGGCATCATTCAACCAAGAGCTAGTTCAAACAAGAGAGGCCATGTAGAGAAACGAGTATTCAAAACTGTCTATGACTTTTACGTTCGAGTTTCGGCCGGCCTCGGGTTCATAAGGAGCGTATTGTGGATATAGCCTAACACAACAAACCTTCCCCCTTCCCAACTCATCATGGCGAATGCCTTTTTCTGTCCAACAACACCTCTCCTTCAACAGCGACGCCCGCCAGCGCACACCAAAATGCCAAGCGTAACCTCACACGTCGAACTGCTGCTCGTAACCCCTACCACAAGCTAAACTTGACTCTCAATCATTTCATCCACCTTCTACCAGCCAGCCCCGATTACTCGCCGAGCAACTCACAGACCCACCAGACTTCCAGCTCTGGCCCAGTAGATCTCCTGCGCGAGCCCCTTATCGGACAGCTCGACCCTTTGCGCATTGGGCATTTGGTTGCCGTTGCTCTATTTCTGGGCAGTGGTGCAAGAGACGGAGAGGGAGCCGGAGGCGGACGTTCCCGTGGCGTAGATACCATAGGAGATGGATTGGGAGCTGCCTCCGTAGCTGGTTGTGGTGCAGGTGCCACCGCGGAGGCGAGGGAGGTGCAGAGGGGGCGGAGTGGGTGAGGTGAAGAGGGTGGCGATGGCGATGGCGAGGGGTTGCAATTACATGGCGATATGAGTCGGTGAGCTTGGAAGTCTTTCATGAAATAGTGAATGTGCTTGCCGTTGAAGACACTTATCGAACATCCGACTTCCTCGAAAGATTTATCCCGCAACCCAACCTCTCCAACCTCTCCAACTCCTCACCCACCACCCTCAAGACCTCAAAACCCTCTACCACGCCACCTATCCCATCCCATACCATACTTCTACCCTTCCCTTCCCTTCCCTTCCATGCTCACTCATCGTTCTCATCCTCCATGCTACCAAAAATCTCCACCGCATCCTGCTCGAGCTACAGTACCCCGCACTAAGTCTTCGGCTAGATCACGAAAACACGTAAAATCGCGTACCTTCAAAACAATCCACCTTCTTCAACTGCATCCACAATGCTCAGAAGGGCTCCGTTAACTCCAATTTCTGGTAACAAGACTTCTAGAAAGGAGCTTTCTTTGCTCACCAAAGGTAAAATATCAGGACAAGCTAAATTAGGCCTAAAACCCACCCAAATAGGACGGAATTTGAACATTCCCCGAACCATCGTTCAGAGCGTTTTGGGGAGGCTTCAAACAACATTCTTCGAAGACAATGAACCCAGATCAGGAAGGTCCATATCAATTACCCCCCGAGCAGCTAGGGTACTGTTACGTCAGTTACGATCGGAGCCTAAAATCACCTGGAGACAGCTGAAAACGAACACCGGGATCGATTTGAACGCGAGAACTCTCAACGCAACACTACGAGCCCACGGAATTTCTCACTGGCTAGCTCTTCGGCGACCGAAATTAACACCTGAAGTTGCTCTGCTTCGGTTAAAATGGGCTAAAAAGCATAAGGATTGAACTGTGGATCAATGGGGCAATGTCATCTGGTCGGATGAAGCATCCGTGGCTCGGGGATCAGGTAAAACACCAGAATGGGTGTTTGGAATTCTCAAACAGAAATGGGATAGAGATAAAGTGATGGAAATTCCCAGTGGAAAGCCCTTTTCCATTATGATTTGGGGAGCTTTCTGGGGTTCTGGAAGATCGGATTTATACCTGCTCGATCGGGACTTCGAATCCAAAAAACACGGCTATTCAGCAGTCTCCTACATTCAGATTCTGGATCACAATTTGGCTGGCATATGGCAGTCAGGACTAGTGTTCATGCAGGATAATGCTCCGATACATAGGGCCAGAAAATCGAAGCTTTGGTTTCAGGAAAATGGTATAGAGGTCATGGAGTGGCCTCCGTACAGCCCCGATTTGAACCCAATCGAAAATCTCTGGGCTCTACTAAAGAAGGAGGCCTATAAAGTTTATCCGGATCTGGATTCGCTGAAGGGTAAAGGGGATAAAGCTGAAACTCAGTTGTTCTAGATTTTACAGAAGGCCTGGACAAATCTACGAGAGAAGGTAATGGAGGGGCTAATATCCAGTATGCCACGCAGATGTGCAGCTGTCATTAAAGCGGAGGGCTGGCATACCAAATGTTGATTGGGGAATCATAGATCATATACTACTAAATAATTAGCCCAAATATTGAAGTTCCCCAGCTGAATTTGATGGTTCAATGGTTGATGCAGGTGAGGTGGTGATTTGGTTGGGGAGCGCAGCCGAAGACTTAGTGCGGGGTACTGTAGTCCCATTCTGATTCCTGTCTTGTCATTTCCGCATTAAGCTCTTACCGAACTATGCTAATTTACAGGATCCCATCCCGCCTCCTGTGCTCCACCGCCTACCCACGCCTTATCGTCCGTAAACACGAAATGAGCATCCGTTTCAGCATTGCTCAAGCCAGCTTCCAGTGGGTAGCGCCGTGGTTTGAGGGTTTTTGATGGGAGTAGAATGTGTGTTGTGTGGAGGGGAGCAGTAGGGTGGGCCATGCGAAGGGGATGTAGGTTCTTTTTGGTGGTTTATTGTTGAGGTGGATTTCGGTGAACCTGTTTTGCACTATCTTTTATCCACTCCAAAACAGGTTATGACCGCGGAAGGTAGAGCCAAAGCTATTGAAGATGGCCGCTTTCTCATATGAAAAGCCGAGTATTTCATATGTGTATTTTGAATATTATATACTTTGCTTATATACAATAGACCTTTTGAGTAGGTACAAGCTGCTTTCTGTACTCCTTAACGCTGATGGAAACTCCTCGGTTATATGATCTATTCAGATCGCTCAATACTCCTCTATATTTACCCTTTTCGTCTATTGATCATTAAATACCCAGGTATCTCGTAGCCGGTGATTTTCCAGCCGGCAAGGCCTCAGTAATATGCCCAAGTATTTTCCATATCGTACAAGCCCATTCACGGCCTAATGTTGTTGCCGTGCGGTTCACAAATATCTCAGGGCTTCTGCAATTGCTCCTGCGAAAATCATCAGTAATGAGTTCGTGCTATAAGAATGGAGAGGACATACCTTTCTGAAAAACTTGAAAAACCCAACGCAAATACTCAACTGCATCACCAGCGCAATCCAGAACCACGCATTGCTCAACCCCCGCGAGCTAAGCGCAAGATTCGGAAACACAGACCCTGGCCCCTCGGCATCCGGTGCGCAGGCTCTGGCGACAATCGTCGCAATGCTACCGAGCACCTGCGCCGAAACCAGCGTGAAGACAATGTGGAACCTCGTTAGCGTTTGGAGCAGGATCATGCCGAACCCAACGCCTTGGATGGCATCCAGAACGCCGAGCCAAAGCCACAGCGTGCGTCCGACCATGGCACCCGCGAGCGGCGATCCAGCCCAAGGAACCCAGAGACCCATGCCCGACGTAGCCCACAGCATCTGGCACCATCGTGGTGCGCCGAGGCCGACAGCAAACATGGGGAGGATCCAAGAGTGGTACTTTGAAAGAGCTCCGAAGGCCCAGAGGAAGGCGGCCCAGACGCCTACGAAGAAGCCGAGGACTAGGAGGGCGATGGCCCAGGCGGGGGCGTGTTGGCTGGACCAAAGATATTTCCAGTCACGGCCGTAAGGGGCGGACAGGAAGAAGTTTTGGATTAGGACGGTGACGAAGAACCACTGAGGGCTGTTAGTATGTTTGGTGCGAGATGTAGTAGAAGACTTATAAACTTACCATGATAATCTTCCTGCGGACGACAGATCTGTAGAAAGAGGGAACTTGGCCAGGCGCTTGTCGATAGTAGTCGGGGAGCCCGAAGAACAGTGTAGCACCGATGGCCCACATGATGAGTGCGATAGGGATTGTGATACCCGTAAGCCCTGGACCATAAGCCACCAAAGTTGACGCAGCGACTCCGTTAATCTCTTGCGCTATCAAGCGTGATCCCCAGAACCAGAGCGCGACAATGTATATCTGCTGGGTTCCTTGGATCACACAAGCTCGGAAACTCCACGTTGCGACTGGGACGCTACCTGTAGGATCATTAATAGGGCATTTGATGGTTCGGGTTAATTGAAAACATACCTTCGCTGCCGAAATTCAGTGAAAAGTAAAAGGCTCCGCTTGAAGAGGCTGCGGCATAGAAAGCAGTGGCGATGTTTTGTACCCAGCCTCTACCGAAAGCGGTTTTGGCGTATGGTGCAAGACCCAGGAAGAAGAATGCAAGTCCATAGAATCCAAAGGGCACGGCGAGAACGTATAGTGACTTAAAGGTGCGAAACACAAGCCACCAGCATATCGAAGCGATAAGGTAGATACTAGCCACCACATAGAGCTTCTGGGCTGATTGTCCAACCTCACCAGTAAGCAGAGTAATCTGGTAAGAGTTGGCAGCTATAATTTGCCCCTGTCACCGACATTAGCGATTGCGTACAATTTTAGGATAGGAAGGCTTACGAATGCAAGCAGTATGGAGTACAACGGCCAGTCCCCGATTCTTCGAAGTAGAAACTTTTTCAGACCTGTCGGGGGATGATAGTCTTCTTGTAGAAGGAACTGATCCGCATCATTATCCAGTCCACCGTCACTCGCCTGGGAGTCGCTGATGACAGAGCCAGCCGGGCTATCTCTTCTCATCCGGAAGACAGATGATGCAGGGGTTGAGGCCGCTGATTTTCCCATCTTGACACTGCGGAACCTATTGAACCAGTCTTTCTCGCTCTTCACTAGGTACTCTTCCACGCAAAGAGGACCTTCCGAAGTTTTGCCGTTTAAGTTGCTGAGTTTCTGTTCGAATGCATGGTAATATAGACCTGTGGGGTCTGTGAAGAACGGATCGACGCTCTGGAGCTTGTAATCTTTCTTTCCTTGCAGCACGGTGCCAAGACTCAGAGTTGGATCAGCGGGTGGATCAGAGGGACTACCAAAAGTCAGGCCGCTGGTGGGCGGCTGGACTGGGACCGGAGGCGGAAGTGATCTACCTCCAGCTGCAATATCGTCGGACATTGAGCGTCTAGATATAGGAGAGCCGGTTCCAGTGTGATACGATGGAAGTAGCAGGTCGCGAGCCATAGGCGTGCCGGGCAATGAAGGAGTTGGTGGTACTGGGATCCCGGACGGGGCAAACGGTGGTAGAGTAGCACCGCTTGACTCGTCAGCTTCCGTCCTGGCTTCCAAAGCCAAGCGAAGGGTAGCCAATTTAGCCTTCTTCTTGCTGGCTTCTGCCTGCTCCGGTGTGAGGATATACTCTTCCGCGACATCTTCATCCCCATTGTCTTCTTCGGCAGTAATTTCCGCGGTTTCCTCGGCCATGCTGTCATAGTCAATACCACCTTCGGGGTTGCGGTGTATGTCTTCGTCGGCGACTTCGCTGATGCGAGACACTCTGTTGCCACGTACCTGTCCTGGTAGCGGAGGAACGGCTGTGGACCCAACGACGGTACCAATAGCGCTTGCTGGGATAGGGTTCGAGATTCTAGGTCTGCTGCGACTTGAGCGTCGACCTCTATGGGAGCTCTCAGGAGCTTGAGAGTCTACCGAGGTGTCTCTGGATGGATTCTGTTTACTCAGGCGGTTACGCTTCCTGCCTGCACGTTCTGGGTCATGACCAGGTCCTGTTTTCCTGCCAAGTGACAGAGCGACAGCGGGCGCGGAAGGACTTGGCGCGCGAGTAGAAAGTCCACTCTGAGGCCTACTGGTCGGTGCGGTAGTTGGTACACTCCATCGTCCATTCCAAAAACGCGGGGGGCTGGGCATGCCGGCTGTAGGCGTTGATGTGCCTGAAGCACGAGGGGTCTTGAAGGCATGTTTCAACGTTTGCTTTTGGTTCAGCTTAATTGCTGTGTCCTGCAATATGGCCAGGTCTTCTTTCCATTGAACTACTGGAAATCTCTGTTTTGCGGATCGTGCACGCATCATTGCCCGTACCTTGGTCTTTGAAGCTAGCGCAGCTTCAATGGCCATCTTGAATTGACTGATAAGATGTTTTGTACTTGTGCTCTCAATGGTATACCACCCTAAGAGCATTTTAGTGGGATTCGGGAAACAGCTTGATAGTCCTGAACTTACAACCGGGCATGTTCCCTAATCCTCCGACTCTTGCACCTACACCAAGTGCTCCCTTGCGACCAAATTCGACCGCAACAAGACCGAAAGGCTCGTCGCGTGATGGAATTAGAACGAACTCTCCACCGCTGAAGATATATGGCGGCAGAGCAGTGAATTCAGGCTTGGAATATACTCTGCCTGGATATATTTCCATCATTTTGTCTAGTTTCAGCGCGGCGAAACGGCCATGTAGATCGATAACAGGCCCGACACAAATAAGTTGCGAGTTCGAGTGTGCCTCAAGAATGGCTGGAAACACATCTGCTATGAGATCAATACCTTTTTGCTCCGACCAGCGGCCGACAAATACAAAAAGCTCGGCATCCGGATTGACGTCTAGACCAGCCCACTCTTGAGCTTGACGCCTTAGATCGCCTCGACTAGCCTCAAAGTCTGCATCCACGTTAATGTCTTTTAAGTTTGGGAGCTGCTTGTCCCAGTCATCTGTATCAGTAGGATCCGGATTCGGGAGGCTACCGATCTTGCTAAGGCCCCAGAAAATGGGATAACGCGCGAATGATCTTTTTCCGTACTTGGTAGAAACCCCTGTGTTGTGGGTTAGAACAATTGTAACGGATATACACAGAGATGCTACAAGGGCGAGTCGAGTGATGAAGGATCAAAGCTCACCTGCGGCGCCAAAACCCTTTTGCCATACACGAAGGTAGCTCGCCCCGGCATGAAGGAGGTTAAAAACTTCACCAAATTGGACATATTGCTTGACGACGTCCGGGTCCAAGTTGTAAATTCGACACACCTCGTCCATCTCTACTGGTGTTCGCATTGGCCACAAACCCTGAAACTCCGCATTGTGCAACGAGAGACAGCAAGGTATGACCCTTGGTAACAGGTGCAAGGGAGCTACGGCTCCATGATAGTCATTAATATGGTATCTATAAGTGCAATGTAAGCGTACCGAACCGTATGTTGTTATAGGGATCTTCTTACAGGTCGATGGGGAAGCGCCGGAGAGTTTCGGCAATGCAAGAATTCCTAAAGCCATAGGTTAGAACAATAGATCCATCAACAACCGGAATTAACCAGCCGTCTCACGGAATTGGAGAGAACATACCAAGCTGAATAGAAAATAGCGCTATCAATGTCATCCATGCGCCGAGGATAGGGTTCTGCCTTAGAATTCTGCCTGAAGACAGGCGCATCCAGAAGAACATAGGTAATGTTGCGAACGTGGTGATACTGGACTTGGACTGTATAGTCAACACCAAGGATTGTAACAACCATTGGCTTCGCGCGTTGATCGACAGGATATTCGATGCCTCCCACACAAGGCACCACCCAGACAAGGTCTTGGTGTTGAAGGTTCTGGCTCATAAGCTGGGCCATGACACCTAGACCACCAATTTTGATCTTAATGTCCCAGTCCTCTATATGATATTCCATTGTCGCTATAAGAACGGTGCGACGTTGTGATACTGCTAGAGCATTCGATCGAGTCCCAAGTGTGTTCATAGAAGTTTCGGGTGTAGTTGTGCGCTTGAACTTCCTCAGAGTCCCCAAAGCAGTCTCAGGGATTAGTCGGTCGAGATGAAAGTCTCGTTTCACGGCCATGGGAAGAAGACCACCTTTTTCGGCTATGCCAACGCTGTTGAACTTAACAGAATAGAAGGTATGTAGGTAAGCCCATGTTGCGGCGATACTTGTGATGATGGGAATTACCACTAGCAATGCATAGATGAGCGCTTGCTTCCAGCTTGATCCGACAGGCGTCAAGTAGTATCGTAGGTCAGCGTCGTTGACCGCGATACGGTATGCTAAGGAATGAGCTGGCGGGTATGAAGAGTTCGGAATGGTGACGACATTCTTGAGTAGAGACACCGGAGACAGAAGATCGAGTACACCGTCGCTATCGACGTCGCCAAACGCTCGAGTAAGATCAGGTTTGCCGTCATTATCCACACCCCATACGTTCACCTGGAATTCGGAAGGCCACTCGTTCATAAAGTCATACTCCCAGATACCTGAGCCGTTTTGCTCCATAGTATTAGCGATACCCGAGTCGTATCCGTACTCATTAAAGGAGCCATGGACAAAGATGTGGGGGTACCGCCGAGGCGTAGTGTTCGCTTCGAGGTCTCCCTGCTGAAGGTGATTACTACTACCTGTGATTTGGCTCCAGTACTGCACCATAATGTGATTCCCAGTCCATCGTTGCAATTTAGTTCCCGACCAGTCTTGCGGCGAAATGGTCACGTTACCACCTTCATAATGTTGCCAGTCGGTCCAGCTCGATCCCCAATTACTGGAGTAACGGTATTTGTCAGCACCAGAAGCCTTGTGCGATATGAACAATGAGCCGTTATTATACTGTTTGATGATGGTGTCCGAGTAATTGGCGGCTCTAACAAATACCATGGGGTTGTCGATCTTGCCGATGCGAAACATGAAGTGATTGATAGCATTAGTAGAAGCGTTACCTACTTGCGTCGAGACATTGCCAACTGTCACCGAATGCACTCCATCAGAGACGTTTACCAAATTTGCATGAAGGACCCAAGTGCCTGGTATCTGACCAGTAATTGGCCCACTATACTTCGAAACAATCGCCGTAGTATCGTTGGTGGCTTGACATGCGACGCTACTGTTGTCGATCGACGGGGTAGTACCATCGACAGTTGCGGAGTTGAAGGAAATTGCAGACTGCACTTGTTTGCAGTTCATCTCATCTGAAAAGTAGAATGCGATTGGCACCGTTACTTGTTCGCCTGGATCAGCATTAGACAGAATTCGCGCATCGTGCCCTGGCTCAAATTTGGTTATGACAGGCGATGGTTTTAGCCACTTTTCGACAGGAACGTAAGCCATATAACCCCAGGGAGAGAATGTCAAATGATCTAAGCAGCCATTGTGTTTGGTGGAATTCTCCAATTCTGTGATTAAAGTCAATAATAAGATCGACTGTCTCCCAACAATACTACCTACTTAGCGTTTGAGGGGATGTGCCAAGAGTGAACTCGTCATATGGGTAGAGTAGATTCTTGACTGTGGTACCCTCATCGAAGGGAGCTATCAAAGCTGAGTCGTTGTTGGTGCAGTCGAAGTTATAAGTCTGAACGAATCCCTCGTTGTGGTAAAGAAGCCATACGCTCTGGTTTCCTTGACCTTGACCGGAAAAATCCTGGATACCTGTAGTTCTGAGTGTTAGCGTAATGTACAGTTACACTTGTTTGAAATCTACATGCCTTCCCAGCGGCTACGTATGACACTCCACATCCCTGTTTCGGTGGCTGTTCCTATGGAACCAGGCAAGTAAATGGGGTGCGTTTGCTTCGAGAGCGTCTTAACATAAAACCCATCGTTGAGGACAGGATACCGTTCGCGCATCTCAAACATGTTTCTCATGATATTTCGTATGGGATGAGATGGATCGCGGTGATCAATGCTGTTCCAATCGTCCATGCAACCAAATCCAGCGCTTTCTTGGGGCCAGGTAGAGAATTTGGCGTTGCCAACAGTATAGCACCCGTGATCTTGCCAGGCTGTAGAAGTTGACATGGGTTGACGACCGAAGACGTAGTTATCCGCTGTGTTGTCCAGAACGTAATAGGCTTGTTCTTCGCCCCACTCGAGCATTGGGATTCCAGGCATTAGCATCGTAATGATGAAGGTACCAAGATTCTGTTTGTACGTTCCATTGACTATGGTAGGCCATCTGAATACGTCCTGGTTTTGAGCGCCATACATGTGCCTCGGGTCAAATACCCCAGTGTTCGCATTGATCAGGTCGTTGGTCTTGATGAAGTCATTCCAAGTTTCGACCTTTACGGTGTTAGGTTGAGCAGCAGAACAGGTGGTACTTACGACTTACGAAGTCGACAGGGGTATCACCCTCGGCCGACAAGTGGCCGTCCATCCTGAGTCAAATCATTAGCAAACCGGATTGACAAGACATTTCAAGGGACATACCCTAAAAATCTGGTAAGACTTCGGTATATGCTATAATGAAAGCATGCAGAATCAAATGCATTCTTGCCAACATCTCGAATGAATCCCGAGGATTGGGAGTTGTTGGTCGTCATCAGAACAGCTTTCGTAGTGTCGTTGACCATCATATCCGGTGTTTTCCCGCGGCCCAAGTAGTCTGCACCAAACGCGTTGCCAGAAACGATTTCGCCGGGAATGAAGAAGTTGTTCTTCCCAAAGGATTTGGCGCACTGCCTTATGTGATCGGCGAATTCGCCTTGCGCATCAACCGTGATTTGCTGCCCTTTGTCCATGCGAAAGCCATCAATATCAAGCATAGCAATTTGAATGCAGGAGAAATGCTCGATCCTTTCGCGCACAGATGGCTTCCACTCTCGTAAGCGATCCTGTACTGAAGCGAACTTGCTGATTTGCCGTTGCCACTAACCGTCGATTAGTATCTGAGCCAACGATGATCACGGCGAGACATACTTCAGGATAGATGTTGAAAGCTGCAATGTCGCCATATTGATCGAAATCGCTGTCGCGACAACCAACAAAGTACTCGGTGTTATTTCCAACAACCTCGTAACCGGAATCGTCGTAAAATCTGGGGTAATCGCATTTGGGGAGCATTTCGTTGCTGAATTCAAAATCGTGGTACTGGCGCGATGTCTTGTACATCGCGTTGTGCTCTGTGAAACTTAGAGGCGCAGAGACGTTCAAGTAACCCTCGAACCCGATCAGATCTCCTAGTGTCGCCATCGTATTGTCGAGAACGACGTACATCCCGCGAGAATGCATCTCAGCGATACACTCGCGCCAAGCATCGATTGTAGCAAAGTGTGGGTCCAAGAGCGTAAAGTCCAAAGGACTGAACCCATCGGACCCCCAGGGGAAATTGATCATCGGGCTACCGGCAAGATAAATACCCTTGATGCCCATGCCTCCGAGATAGTCCAACGTGTCTTGAAGTCCTTTTATGTCACCCCCATGCCTCAACTGGGTACCTGTCAGATCGTGTTCCCAAGCAGTGCCATTAGCATCATCGTTTGTAGGGTCGCCATTGACAAATCGGTCAAGCATGAGGGTATAAAAAGGGAAGCGCCAGTTGTCTGGCGAAGGGTTGAAAGCTGCGAGTGGTGAGTCCTAGACCGACCTCAAAGCGCTACTAGATTTGGACTTACAATGATTTTGCCATTCTCCCCAGTAGTCAAGCCCCGAGGTAGCAGTTTGATTTTGGTTCAAGTTCCAAAGAACTTGATCTGGATCATACTTCAGGGCCGACGTAAGGAAGGCGTGGACCGCCAAAGCAGTAACTGTCCTTATGCAGAACATTATTTGTCCTATCTTCAAATAACCAGCAATGAAAAAAGAAGATGCGCCGGGCGAAAAAAGATGTTGAAAGAAGATGCGTTCCAGATAATAAACGAATAGCTTGACATCGATATACAATGTCAACAGAATGTCAAGCAAACAAGAACAAAGACGCAGTTGATTATTAACAGCAGATATTCCAGCCGTTAAAGAAGAAGAGATATTAGTATTATAGACACCAGGAGATTTAGGGACCCTTGATATCCTTGATGCCTTTAACCCTATTAACCCAGTGGCAAGCATTCTCGGAAACTAGCGGTACAGTTCGTCGCCGGGGACAGGTCCGATGAAGTGTACAGCTTCAGTGTAGATCCACTGATGCTACGTTTGGATATGAAAGGACCTGTGTCCTGAGCGCATCGCACATAGTGTAGAGGAGTACCCTAGCGATAGCGTACGATGCAGTGGAAGGCTATTCCTCGAGCCCTTGCCTTGCTCACCAGATTTCGCGCTACGGTACCAGGGGCAAGAAGAAAAGATATTGACGTTTCTGTGGTACGGAAAGTCGGAGAATACAAACCGGGTAGCCCAACTGGGCGGTTTTATCAGACAACATATGGCAGGATGCAGTGTGGAGACAAGCTAATTTGTCTCCGTGTGCCGGTTGACGAACAGCATTGTCCAAGCTACACCGCATGTTGGGGTAGGGCGAGATGCCAAAAAGGGATTCAAGGACCAACTCAATGGCCAGAATATCAGAGCGGCAAAAACGAGGCCACTCGTGTCCTGGAATACTCTCAAAAATCATTGGGCCTGAGACTTGGAATAGTACAGAGGTGGTGGTGCATTTCTCGGAACAGAAGCTAATGTTGCAACGGTTAATGGCGTGCAGACCAAAAAGGGTTGTGATAGGTCACACAGAGTTTGACTGCATGTCTCAAAGAAGAATACTGTGGTTTGCGAGAATGACCGAATCGAGGAAGAGTCAACCAAACGGAAAAAGGTTGAAACGTTGGCCTGAACGTTTATGTGGGTGGAGACACCCAAAGTTAGAAAAAGCGACTAGGATAGGGGCTAGTGATTTCCACGCACGTCCAGCTCACATCCAGTCCTTTGGATCGCCCATGCAGTCGATTTAAGCTTTGGGCAATATCATTGGCAGATGGCTGCCGCCGCCAGATAAGATCTTCGATGTTCTGTTTTTGACCAGCACAACTGTTTAGCGCACGTAAATCTCTTTATTTTTAAGTACATGCCTTCCAGCCTTCGGAAAGCAATGGATTGATGATATTCAGAGAACCGCGCGAGTTAAATTGGCAATTCTGAGAACACGTCTTGAGCGCAACTGCTAGATCGTAGTATGGGTCGGCGACTCGGCTGTTAATAGCTTGTTGCCATCAATCCAACTTCTTATCCTCTGAAGTAGCTTTCCGTAGATACGAGCATTGCATCATGCCCTGTCATGCCCGGCAGCTGCACGCCGCTTGCGGCAACCCACAAGGAACCCTGCATTCAACAACCTTGCGAGATGTCATAGAGCGCGTCGCTGGGAAATAAAGGGTACATTCAGCAGCAATGTAAGGAAGGAAAAGGCAATCGGTGTCGGAAACAGACCTCCCTTTTGCACCCGAACATCTCAACGCATGCACTACCTACGAGTAGAACCACTTAGCTTCTTTGACCGGAGTCTGGTACCTCCGTCTGAGCGAATAAGGAGGTGACCTTAATCTTCTGTCGGTTTGAGAGGATATTTTCCAAGCTTCCGACGTCATGATATTAGATATCATTGAAAAAACCGGTGAGTGAGATAGGTAAGTAAAGTAAGTGCCCTACTCCGTAAGGGTAATGTTGTTGTTATTAGGGACCGTGTTTTATTACCGGTACTGTATGATGTATTAATTTGACGTTAAATTCGAAAAGGTAATAATAAGGTAAGTACCTAGGTGGGGGCGACTGCGCCGGCACTCGTAAGCCTTCCGAAATGCAGTAGTACTGTACCGAGGCAGATCATCACTGCAGATCTCCTTTTTGAATTTTCAATACCGACGTCATCTTTCAACCGAAAATAGGTTATAACGAAAAAGTCGGAATTAGTTAGACTTCCCCTATTTTATCTTATCATCATGTGGTCGCTCATCGCTTGTCCTAAAATATTACTGCTGGATTTCTGCCACCCTTCATTATCTACCGCGCTGCCATGCCATTGTCTCAAGCTTGTCGATTAACAACACATGGGTTGCTCAGTCTTTCGTAGCTTCATCCTTGTCCTTGCAAATCGGTCAAGCATGTTGGCTACTTGGCCGAGTCGCAGAACCCTATCAAAAAATGGATCGTCGGGGGTCACGTCTCGGGACTGGCTGCTTGCTTTTCTGTGAGAGACAAGGATAGCTTGGTAGCAAGGATGATTGGACTGGACCGAGATCTGGGGAGTTGGATCTACGATAGCCCACTCTTGGTACCAATAGATCTGCCAATCGGGGGCATAGTGCGTTTACGAGTGTTGGCAGAGATGTTCTGCCTCCGCTGATAGACATAGGGCCGATCAAGATCTCAGAAAGTTTTGGGTAGGCGCTTGCCTTTTGAAGTAACAACACGTTCTGTTGTTGGCTTCGATTGAATGGATTTTGTGGTACCCAATACTTGAGCCTTGGAGTCAGCGCAAACCCTGTTGGGTCAGCCTGCAATGCAAGTTTGACCATGCTGATCCTCTTTCAGCATTTCTATCTCTGTCCACTAGCATTCGGTTTGGAAACACTTCAAAGCACTGATTCCATTCGAGGTTGGAGGCGGGAATACTACACGATCCAGATCTTGGATAATCTGGAGTGATAGTGGCTAGTACAGTGGCCAATCCTTCGCTCTGATTTCATTATGGCTTAACGATAGAGCAACCCAGACTTCGGCAAGGGCACAATTCGCTCGGATCAGCAGAAAGAGAGAAACCCTTGTCACACGGAACGTTGCGCGATTCTGATTTTACCCACAGTCATGACTGGCTTAATGATTCTGCCGGAAGGATAATAGCATTTTCTGTTCCCATTGCTGGAATAGGAAAGAGTGCAGCATGCCGATACATCTGCATATGTCAGGTTATGACAGACAAACACAGCGCTATCATTCAGCCCTCGGACTAATCCGAGATGATCTCATCAAATCCTGTGGGGAAGTGCAGCGTACATAGACCACACTACAGCAGTGGCCGTCAATGCTCATCTGTTTTTATGATCGACAAATGTCATCAAAAAATCATTCAACATCAATTCAATCTCCCTATAGCATCCGATGAACCCTACTGTTTTCTGAAATTACGCGTTAAATGGGAGGTCCGTGATTGGATATGCTCATTTCGAAAGCGATTCGTGAACCCAGTTAAAGCAAGCTGCATATATTGAGGATTTCTGCAAACACCTTGATGCACTTTGCGAGCAAATCATATTCTCTCTCTCATCTGTCTGCATTTGCATTTGATTGAGTTGTAAGCGAAACCTTTGATTCCCCAAGACCAGGAACAGCATATATCTTGCGTACCTGCATACCCCACAGATCTCGGATACTTGCATGCGTCCGAGTGTTTGCGGACGTCTTCCGAGAGATGGCTGCACGCGGTCCAACCCGTTGTCCAGCCGTACACCTCCATATACGTGCTCGACTTTTGAGATCGCAGCGTAGTTATCGATGCGTTTGAAGGAAGCCAACTACATCTGCAGACAACATAAAGTACCTTAAGCTTGCAAATGCATCTCGATTAGTCGCCATGAACCAATCTCCGTTCCTACAATCTACCGGACGTTGCTAACCTATTCAGCATGACCAGACATAAACGTGACGTCATTGCTCCAAGTCCACGATATCTAAAGTATGCGCTGCTGTCTTGAATATTCAATTCAGGTCAAAGCTGCTGTATGTCGGCACAGTGTGATGTGACATTCTTGGATTGGAACTAGGTCACCTCCAGCAAACCTCCAGCAGCTCCAACCAGCAATCGTACAATTCAAGTCCCCCCGTGAAATCCAAAACCTGGATAGAAACAAAAAGGGCCATTATGGCGCGCGGTTCACATGATATACCACTACTCTTCAGATTCACTGCTTACGATTGCATAGGTCTCGTGTAAAGCCATTACATAAGTGGTAGTATATGTCTTCTGTAGGACCTTTTCTCGACAGAAATTCTATCCTAGCCTGAATTGAAACCTTCAACGAAGACTTTACTGCTTGCTTCGGATAACCAGCAAAGACCAGCGAAGCCACGGCCTTTTAGCCTTAGCTTTCTATGCGCCTAGCCATTAAGACCTGATATGGAATGACTTTCTACAACCACTAATTTCCGACAGTATGCCATATCAACTTTCCATAGTTGGGCATAGCCGATTTTCAATATCAGTCTGCAATGGCCATTTTGTCGTTCGGCTTGTCAGCACATTCATCCCTCTGTCGCGCATCAGAGTGATGTTGGAAATAGCTTGCTTATCACCTGCAGTAGGGATAACTGTCCTGCTCAAAGATCACGAGCGGCGATAATGGCTTACGTCCCACGGGCTGAAGCAAATATGTCGTCGGAGTTTTTCATGACAGCTGTTTGCTCATCGCTTGTGCTAAGTCTAGCTGACCGATAAACACGTATTGGAATCATGTGGGTTTGTTGGAAGCCTCTTTACAGGGTCCATCACAGAAAAAGCTTGAGGCTGGGAATAACCTCCATTCCCTCCTATTCCTAGGAGGAACACCGAGTCAAACCCCAAATGCATTCAATAAGTGCAAAATTAAGCAAATGCACTCTAAGCAACTCGGAAACAGATTAGACACCGCTTTCCTACTCTTCATGAGCCTAGGTATTCGGTCAAACTATTAGTACCATTGAATGCGTTCACACATAGTTTTGCGACTTTGTTAATACTTAGCGCTATTAGACTCCTTTCCATGAGGAAGAAATATAGCATGCATCGCTTTGGTTGCCGACCAAAACGTGTGTATCCAACATACGACTGAAGAAAAGAGAAACAAAACTCGGGCTCAGGTGATGGCACCCAATCGCCACCAGAGACTTTGATGATTATCGAAAGACTTTGGGCAAAGATTGGTGCATTGTCGACGTCATCGTAGTCCATAAGAATAAGGCAATTCGACCAAGAGCGAGAGTTACCTCTCATGGAATATATTCGCATGACCGGCGAGTCGTCGCAGGAAGTTGAGGTGTCTATCGTCAACAGCGATGCGTCACCAGATGCTGGATCAACCGCCGAAATCCGTGAAATTGTACTGGGAGTCTAAGAAAGATACCATCTACCATATATGGGCGAAATTGAGAGACCATGACAAGCAAGAGCCATCTGGTCAGTCTGGGTTGGAAATTTTGTGCCAAGACAGGAGCGGATCTGAACGGCACTTCCGGATGGCCCTTCCAGCGTTCCATTTCAAGTCACGAAAACGAAAGGTCAAAGTACAAGGTCGACAACCAGAAAATGGTGAAGAGATAACCTTGATACCTCTTGAGGGCTAATTGTAAGAGCGGTTGACGCAAAACTTGATATTCGAGGTCGGTCGTCCGTCGTCCTTCTAAAGGAGTCCACTATTCGACTGGCCGGGCACGAATTTCAAACCCGCCTACTTGTACCCTTAGGGGGTGAGTTGGCCGAGTGGTAGTAGGCCTCCATAGAAGACTGCAGTAATACTCAAGCGCTAGGGGAAGGCGGCCCCCGTTGAGGAACGCTAAGGTCGTGGGTTCGATTCCCACCGCTCTCGACGGTGCTACCAAGGAGGAGGGTTATTAAGGATTTGATTCTAGCTGTGAAAGTATCAGGTTTTTTCAGGTTTTGAGATAGGTTTCCCGAAGAGGCGGCAGGGGTGGAGGGCGATTCGGTGCAAATCCGACTTGGAAGTGATTTTACGTCTCGAGTATTCTATTCTATCTGCCGTGGTGAATGCGACCGAGAGAAAATCTACTTAGAATAATGGTTGATGTCTTAGGCCCACATAAGGACAATAAACTTCATACCACACACACACACTTGTACCCTAGGTATCAAGGCTGGAACTCGCTATTTGTCATCTTGATATTCCATGCATAAAATTCTGATGAAGGCTTGTGGCCTTGGGCGAAGAATGTTCGCCAGTGGTTCTGCGTGGATTTAAGAAGATGACAGACGCACGCGCATTCGAGTCGAAGGCTTATGGTGCGGGAAGAGTGGCACCCTGGATATTTGAAATCACACACGTGGTAAAAGCCGTAGCTGTTATATCGATGCATGATGATGGGTTCTTCCTCTCTTGTGAAGAGCTTGACGACAACGGCATTGAGAGAAACGTGCCGAAAGTTCCTTGCCTCTCCGCTGCTTGTTCGGAACCTCCCGGCTCATTGCTTCATTGACCAACTCGGGAAACTGACATGGGGTGAAGATATGTCATACACACTTGGAGAGGCCTAGGCCCAGGCCAAGTGTCTTCACATGGCCCACTGGTTAACAAACTGCGCGAACCGTTGTATTATAATTAACAATCAGGAGGTGATCAATACTCTCTGGTATGGCAGGCGTGTGCGGCTCTACTCTCTATGATTGTGAAAGAAGACATGCCGGTGGCCGAAGATATCTCCATGATGCACATCCGTATCCAAGAGTGAAACGGGCAGGGAGCTTTGGCGGATACCCTTCTACTGAGCCTGGCCTCAAGGCGGCGACCTGGGACAGTCATCCTTGTGGGGTTCCAAATTGCCTTGACCTTCTTGCCCTGGCTGGAAGGCTCAGATTGGGTTCATGGGGGATAATTTTGGAGTTTTGCCATATAGCATTGATAGAGTACATACTCCGTGATAAAGGTCGCCACCTACCCTATCTCCAGAAGAACGGACTTAGCAGTACGGAACTACCTTACCTACGGCCGTTACCTACGGCCGTTATGGTGTGCGGCAAGTCTAATGGGACCGAGACTTTCTAGTCGATCCCACCTGTTATTTCGGTTTTCTATTTTGTAGAGCCGCTGTCAAGGTTATCTAGTTAGGACTTCGTTAATTAATTAATTGGTGGATCATGTGAATCTCTCACAATCAATCTCGCAGTCCAACGTGAGGATCAACGATCACCACAATGCTCATTGGTATACTCGTACGGAGTACTGTACTGGTTTCCCACTAATCCGTCATCACATTGCATCCATAGGCTATTGCTCATCGATGTTGCCTATAGATATCTCCCTCGGCACAATCTATCGCTCCGTACTCCGTTCGTCGTGCGGATGTCTCGGTGGAACAGAAGGAATGATGAGATGGATCACGGACAGGGCGTTCCGACAGACCGATATTGGATCCTTTGGATGCCGCAAGTGTCTTGACTGGGACGGGAGATGCCGGAGGATCTGATTGGTCATCAGTAGCGAAGTTTCGAAATGGGTGAAGGAGAAATGAAGGAGAAAGAGTAGGGACGGTGTACGCGTAACAGGATCACGGCGTAGCAATCGTCAATTCATGCTGCTGCCTGCACTCCACCAGCGTCCACTAGAATACTGCCCACATTCAGAAACACCCACAACATCCAATGGTTGTCGTGCTTACCCCACCGCCTGGAGGAGGAAAGAGAAGATCCTTCCGCGATTAGGATCCTGAGAGATTAAGGTATTGTTTATATAGAGTAAGGTACGTCTGATGGAAGAAGAAGCCTTGCAGAAAGCCCGCCATGTCCAAATCGAGAAATTGTCGCGGTAGTACGAGTTGTAGAATACTGAGCCGCTTGAATTTCTTATCCCCTGCGATTCGAACAACGGTCTGCTTTATCTTGCTTGAAGTGTAGTTCTATGTACTGTACCACCGTCCCTGAATCATCGCCATGCATGATGCAGCCCCCGTGTTCTCCACATCCCAGTGCCGTGGGTTCGGTTTCGACACGATGGTTTCCTGGGAGAGCGCAGAATGGATTCCCTTTCGAGAGCACTGCGGATTATCATCGACGTTTACCTCGGAAACAATGCCAGACGTAGAGATGTAGTAGTAGCCACGCAAGCGATCGTCCTCGTGTCCAGAGCTGCATGCCCTTTACGACTTGCGACAGCCAGCATCGAGGATATGCATTGTCATCTGAACGATGGATGATTAACTCATCCTTTCTCTTAGAATATCCTCTCGTGAAAGCTCGACTGCTGCTTGCTGCATAATCACGCACGTTAGTACGGCTGAAAAAGGTGGGATGAAAAGGCGGTGGGACGTTCATGGCTGCACGTCTCCCACGTTTCTCATTTTGCTTGTGTCGAATCATACAGGGCATCACCCCCTCATCGCCAATCGCATCCCTCAAAGCACCTCCTGGCCACCGGATTAGGAACGACTTGGTGGAGACTGAGCCGTGGGATACCTTGGTAGCCACGTGTGCCCGACGCATGCTTTCCTCGCACCGAAACTGTCAAGGGGTACGGGCAAGCACCGTCATTCGCCAGAGATATAAGCTTCAAGGCCTCCCTTCGATACCGATTTCACTCTAGTCTCTAATCCAGGGCCCCTCTTGCGTCGTTTCGTCTTTCCGTCTTCAGCCCTGAGCTGGGGACGAAAGAGGCGCAGCCATGTTGAATGTTCAATTACTGACAAGCCTTTGTTATATAACAATGAGGGGCATGCCGGAGTTGGAAGGCGAGTCGCGAGAAAATGGGTAATTCCACGAAACAAGCATCGATGCAATCGACATCAAAGGATGATGACTGGACCAAGGTCGAGGACCGTGCTGCCAGGAGGAAGATACAGAATCGCCGAGCACAGCGTAGACATAGTATAGTTCCTCCCCATCATTCTTGGATAAATATCGAGCTTACTGTTTGCTAGGAGAGAAGATACGAGAGCACATTGCCCAACTCCAAGCCCAAGTCGCCTCTGCTTCCAGAGACTCGACCCCAACAGACCACGCGTCTGAACCATACGACCGTTATCCATATAAGTCGTCTAGCTCTCGACCCCAGTCCACCGCTCTTAAACAAGACCATCCGTCGCCTTCCGAAGCCATGCGAATACAACGTCAAGAACACGATTCATCACACGTGCAAGAAGACACGCAAAACGTCTTCACCGAGCCATGGAACAGCACCTGGCCCTACTTCTCCAACAACGACATCTTCGACAACGTCTACCCCCCCACCCCACCGCAAGAACTCTCCACCTCCCCCATCATCTGTTCCGCCCTCCCCCACCCCTCCCACCAACGCTTCCCCCAACCTCAAACTCCCGCGTCCCGCTCGCCTCGACCTCCACCGGTCCGCTCAATGACATCTCCTCAGCTCCCCGTGGCCGACAGAAGAAATCGCACCCGGCCTCAAGCGAATAAACCCACACCCAATTACCACGGCGCCCTCTCCATCAAGTGGGATGAACCCTCCTCCGCCTCCGTAAATTACAGAGGCCAAGACCCAAGCATGCCCCAGCTGAGCTACCCGCAGCAAATCCCGCAAGGTCAGTGCTTCGGGTGGCCTCTCGCTGCTCCCGAGATCCATAGGTACTAAGACCAAAAAACCGGGGTTGACATGAGCGCTTTATAGCCCCGATACGCGATTCGCTTTCTTCGAGTGATGCAGCGAATCACTCGAATACCATTTGCGCGAACTGCGCGCAGCAGATTGATCTGGAGGGTTACGGGGGCGGGGTCAGGTATATTGCTATTCCGGCGGATCCAAATGATGCGTGAGAGTACCTGGGTCTCGCACATTGGCATCGGTATGGGCTTGGGTAAATGGTCACGGGGATAGGGATAAGGACATCGCATGGCATGGTGGAAACATCTTCACTCGGTACGGTATCTGCATAGTGTCTTCTCGATTTCAGAACACATTTGGGCATTGGCATGGAAATGGAGATCGGGATAGGCAAGGCATGGCATTAAGGCAGGGCAGGGCAGGATGGGATAGCCAAACAGGCACAGCATAACCTCTTTGTACAACAAACACTACAGCAGCCACCATGAATCTTCATGACCGCCAAGAAACCTTTCTTTTCCAAAACATCGTTCCCATGAAACCAACCAACAAACAAGCCCCACCGCCTCAGCTGAAAACTAGCGTGTGCGCGCCCCTTCTTCCCCAACCAAACACCCATCAATATCATCATCAACTGCCTGCCCGCCCTAATTTATTCAGGTACGTAGGTACGCTTGGGACGCTAGTCTAGCCCACGGCGTCCGATGGTACATCCGTAATCGCCGAACGAATACCCTAAAACCCGAGAATATAGGTATATTAAGGTATCACCGGGTTCCCGCCTTACACTACTACATAGTACTGTTCACCCAATCCAATCCACTATGGTGATAACGTCGACTAGGTTGGTGCTAGGGGGTGGTTTGGCGTGTGGTGGGATGTGGGTGAGATTTTAGAGGGGAGGTGGTGCGTTGGTTAGGGGGGGTGATGGTGGGATGAATGGTTGGGTGGTTGGGAGGGTGTGCTGGGCGGTGGTGACTTTGAGGGGGTGGGAGGGAGCGGGGATGGGGATGGGTTGGACTGAGATGGTTTGGATTCGAGTGAAATGATTTGGATTCGTTTGATTTGACTTGATTTGGTTCGGATTGTACCAGCTTGTTTTTTATTTCGTTTCAATCAAACAAAGTAAACCCTACAAAGCAATCTAGACCCTCAATCCCTCAAATCACTACCGTCACCACTACCCCGCTCCCCCTTCCTACAAACCCATCAAACCTTCCCTTTCACAAATACTTAAAACCTCCACGCGCCTACAACCAGTACGTACGTACCTACGCATTCGATCAGCCAAGCTTCGGCTCGTAAGTTAGCGATATTGAGTCGTCTAGAAGGGGGAGATGTAGTAGAATGAACGGAAGTAGATTAAAAAGGTAAGGAGGATCGAGTACGGGATCGGATGTTCTGGGGTAAAGGGTGAAGGGTGAAGGGCGAAGGGTGAATGCTGAAGGGTAAAGGGAGGTTGGGAAAGGGTGGGGGAAGAGGTCGGAGGAGGGGCTTGCGGGGGGGCAGAAGTTGTGCTGGTTGAACGGGGTTGGGCGAGATTGAATTGAACATGGTACGGATAGAATGGAGGATAAAAGAAACGCGAGAGAAAAAGAGAGGGAGTACGCAACTTCCAAATAGCGAAAATACAGAACATCGCCATACTAGCAAAAAGGAATCAAAATTTGACACAAGCACAACGCTCAACCTCCAACCCTCATAATTGGAGCTAATTAATACACCTCGTGAACAAAACTTTTCTGAGCTGCGATTCGATCAGAAGCAGGATAGTGGAGGGGGAAATGCGGGAGGTGAGGGTAAGGATATAAAGGTATCTGCGATTGACATGTGAGGATTTAAGTGGAGGGGGAGATATGAAGAGATGGGAGGTGAGGGGACTGGACGAGGCGTTCGAGGTGGGGACGGAAGAGGAGGGTGGGGAGATGGGGGTAGGGAAGTGAGGGAAGATGGTGATGGGAGGAGAGGAGAAGAACGACGATAACGGCAACGACGACGAAAAGGATGTCATAATTAACCATAAGATAACAAGATGGATACTATTCTCAAGCACCTACCCTATAACTGATTTAACTCATAGGCAATTTCGCTTTGGATAGCGACTACTAGCTAGTGGACCAGAGGGAACATGGGAGCCGGGATAGAGGTGGAGGTCGCTCTGAACAGTGTTGAAGAGAAGGGAGGAGTGGGAAGGAGGAGGATGGGGGGAAGGAAACAGGGGACGAGAGGGGCGTGAACATTGCCCTCGAGCTCCTGGTTTATAACCAAGAGTAGCTCGTGAACAGTTTTTCCGTAGATAGAGTAGCGAACATGAGGGAATTCGGGAGCGGGCGTGATCGCTGTGATCAGGATTGCAGAGGAGGACGAGGACGAGGACGAGGAGGACGAGGTTATGGTGCTGCTAGGATAGACGTTGCCCTCGAGCGGTCTGTATATATCCAAGGTAGCTCGTGAGCAGGTGACTTTGGAACAAGGGCCGGTCAGAATCATTAAGGTGGGGGTTCTTTCTGTGGCGAAGGAAATAGGATGTAGACGGTGCTGGAAGACAAGGAAACAGGGATCGCGAGGGGAGTGAAGGTTTTGCGGGCTTGTGGGTAGCTTCTTTAGAGGGAACATTCGCGAACATTCGTGGCGTCGCAGCATGGAGTCTGGAGTCGGAACTGACGGTACCGTGTGCACACTGGCAGAGTGATTTGCCTATACGTTCGCTTCTTTGTTTGAAAAGCAGCTACCAGTAGCATCACGGTGTGTCCATTGTCGATAAAGCTACCAGTGCGCTATGGTAGTATTTGTATTTGTATATTGGTTTGGATACCTAATGTCGCCGTTACATTGGTGTAGTGATACCTTGCCTGTTCTGATAATGTCGCTAGCACAGATTGGGTTTGTCGCATTTCGCTGTCGGGGTTCGGATGTTCTTGGTTTGATGCTTGGGATGAGGGGAGTTGAGGCTGTGTTGGGACAGGCCATTTGAGGGCGAGAGGTCGTGGTCGTGGTCGTGGATTGTGTGTGTTTGTAGTACTTGTTACTAGTAGGTTCGATTCCTTTCGCCGCTGATACAACGATGTAGTGGTACTTTCGCATCTTTCGGATATGATTCATAATGCTTCTGGTGCTCTAGGGAGAATGTTGTATCAGCAGAACTGTCCCATCACTATCAAGCATTCGTAATGAACCCGCTCTGCTAGTCGGTAGGCGCCGTAGCTTCATGGAAGACGACTTAGCCAATTCTATGAGAGTATCTCGATGGACTCGTAGAATTGTTTGCTAAATTTCGCCAGCCTTGAAAGGCCTTGGGTTTCTGGGTTGTAGCCAGACCAATACTACGACAAGGCTTCCCATTCACTGCAGTACAGCCTCCTTTGTGGGCCATAGCCTTGTTTGTAACTCGGGCATTGTGGTTTTCAAGCTCTTTATTGTCCGCTGCTGCGAGCGTTGTCTCCTCTTCGTAGGAGTTCATATATGGCAACGAGTGTGATGCATCTGGCTGCACGCCCGTTGCAGGTCTCCATATAGTAATCGGGTGCTTAGGCTGTCCAGACTCAGCCAACTGCTAATATTTCTGAGAGGGTTATAGACTGATTTGTGCCGTACTTCCCGTGTGTAGGTGAGCGAGATCGCGGTGGTGGACCGGATTGACTGGATAGGGTTGTAACACATTGCTGCATGCTGGCGAACGTAGGCGCAGTAATTGTGCTGGCATAGCGATGTGCGAATCAATATCGATTTATCTTAATAGAAACCGTGAGAGGCGAAGAGTCTCGGAGAAGGTATGTTCTGCATGATGCTTGTTCCCATACTGTCCGGCCTGCAACAACACCTGGAACTCTGCATGGGCGTCTCAAAGAGGCAGAAATTCCCAAGTATCAACTGCTTGCCCTCTAAATTGATGGCTGACTACATGAGCGATGTCGATGGCGCTGGGCGGATTTTCAGGCTCTAGCAGTTGTGACTGAACGATTGGTTGAGGTAAGGCGTGGCTTGCGGCTGCGGTGGCGGAGCATGCTTCGATAAGGGCATGTTTGCGTCCAATGCAGGTGAGAACAGAGGAAAGGAGGGACAGCAAAAGAAAGCCTTGGAATGAGACTTGAGAAGGGGGATGACTATAAGACTCGAGAATATTTCCTGCGACGTCGACAACGATAGCGACGAGGCAAACAAGTCCTGGAAAGAATTTTACCTTAATAAGCGGGCCGCTTTACCTACTACCTAAGGTAGAATAAGGTATGCATGACATTGCCGTCATTGCTCACCTCAGCCCTGTGACGTTGTCAGATGATACCTTGGAGATCTAAGTTCTTCAAAGTACTTCTACTTTCCCAAATTTCGCAAAGAAATCCATCTCTCGCTCCATCGTCTCACTCTATCCTTGATGGCTTCCCAAGACTACTACAAGGGTGGGGAGAATTTCCCTCCACCACCGCCATCAGTCGCGACATTCGGTTCAGCACCACCGCCATACCAAGAGCATGTGCACCCTCCGCAAGAGCAAGCACGTCCGCCACACCTCGCCCAGCACCATGATAGAGAATTCTATCCACCACCACCACCACCATCAAACTCTGTGCCATGGCTGAATGCTCCAAACAACCAGTACACACCCAGCGAGCATTACTACCAGCCTCACTCTCAGCAACCTTATGCGCCTCCTGTTCGTTCTCCTCGTACCTCATATCCCAGCGGTTGGCGACAAGGTTATACTGATATTTTACAGGGTCAGCCATACAAGCAACAATACCCACCTCAAAGCAACGGCTATCATCCACAAAACACTCCATATCCTCCACAGTTTCCTTATACCCCACCAAATAGCAACTACCGTCCACCTCGAGCACATTCTCAACAACCACGACCCCATCCACATTCTCCGCGTCCTCATTCCCATCACCGTCATCGAAGACACAGTGAGCGCAGAGATAGCAAAAGCAATGAAACCAAACTGAGCTTTCTCGGTGCCGGCGCGGGTGGCCTTATCGGGGATCTCCTACTCGGCCCAGGAGTGGGTACGCTGGGTGGAGCGATTATTGGCGCTCTAAGTGGGAAGAACGCCGCAAAAAAACATGACAGAGATTAAAAGCACGTGGAACCAAGTTTGTTATTCCCCGTCGAAAAATTGGTAGAACCAAAGACCCATGAAGGATGTTTGATAGGACAACGACTTGAATGAGATACGAGATATGCAGCAGACTGATATGATACCTGATGGTGTGGGGACGAAGCGCAGGGTCGGGATTCTCTAAGCAGATCCGCAAGCGGCGCGAACACAAACCTTGTATATGGATCGGAGGCAAGGTCATCTTTAGAGTACCACATCCCCGGTCTTGGAGCGCAACAGTCGGGACAGATCAAGAGTGGTCCAATCTCGGCGGTACGTGGAAGGGATTCAAGACATACGCCAGATCGATCTTGTGGACCAGTTTCGTTAGTGTCACAATGACAAACCTCATGCGGACGATTCGACTAGGCTATTGAGCAGCGAAACGAGGAATAGTACGGCAGAGACTGCGTTTACTAAGGGACAAACGTTCAACCATTCCGTTGAGAATTCTATCGAGATATACTTCGAATACTGTAATGGAGTGCTTTGTTGTTCTTTCTGCTTCTTGTTTCTCCGTAAACTGTATAGTATCCTCATCTTGTAACCCTTGCCTGTACTCTTGTCACCTCGCCGTTGCAAATGCTTTGGTAACTGTATAAAATATCTCGCAAATGGTTTTCAGGAGGCTGTGGTATTGTCTGAGGTCTGAAGCCCTAGCTGAAAGCCTATCAGAGAGATTCTGATTTAGCGCGTTTTCCCAACCTTTTTGTGTTCTGCAATTCGAATTTCTTTCCAATCTTCGCAAGCCTTAAGCTCAAGAAATATATAGAGAGACATTTAGCTGTGCTTGAACATTGGCAGATCTTTGCAGATATGCATTGCAGATACCTCTGACTAGTGAAATATCAGAAGGCTTAATCCACATTGGCAAGCGTCTCATGTTAGGTCTTACAGAAGCCAGTATCATGTGATAGGCGTTATTTGCCGCGTGTAGTATGTTTATCGTGTCTATGGTTTACAATGATGTCTGGTTATAGATGGCCGGTATGTTCGAGATCTTGCGTGTAGTGATGCTTCGGTTTCATGAGCATCTGTCATCTGCAAATTTTCTTTAATGGTGTGTGTAACCGAAGTTGGATTATATTCAGGGCCATCATCGTGAGACATGTCGATGTCGTTATTGAGTTTCTTCACCATTGGCAAAGCGCTGTTGCAGACAAACCTCAAGTAGGGGCCCCAGACGCGGATTATCGGTGCTGCATGAGCGCCGCGCTCTAGCGAGTAAGTGGAGTGAAGAAGCGAGATGGGGCCGAGATCCAAAGCGTAAAGACCAAGCTTCCAGGCAAGGTTGGCCGTATTCAGGAGCCGTTGAGGGCGAAGGCACACCTTACACTATGCACGTGGGCTGCGTCGCCAACTAGATGAACGCCGAGATCATGCAAGGAGAATGAGCGGGCGACGCGTTTGGAAATTTTCCAGACGGCGAACCGGGACAAGAGAGTCGCGAACTTGAGGGTGTAAGGGGCGAAGATCTTGTTGGCTTGGACGAAGACTCCATCGGTGGTGATGGAGTCGGTCACCACTTGCTTGGCGAGCCGGGAAAATTTCTCTGGTGCTATGATGTCGAGCTTGATGTGAAATCTGGGTTTAACATTAGTATCTGTAGTCAAAGATAATGTGAAAAAATACCTAGTGTATTCATCATCTTTACTGATGATCACACAGCCTCCGCGCCTAGAGGACACAACTAATATATGCGCTGATTGGTATACAAATCAACATGGGGTGAATGTGAATGCTTGTTGTTCACCCAATCACCCAGATGTAAGGATAACCGCTTTTAAAGACAGACACAATTTATGATTTCCAACTAGATATCGGTTGCTAATCCATGAAACGGTATAGGTAGCAACTTTCGAGCGTCACTAGCAGCGTCATCACTATCAACAAAAAGCTTCGCCCTTACTGTCTCTTTCATCGCTTCTCTCGTTGCGAATCATTGCCTATATAGAATGTGATGTTTTGTCCTTTTTCTCAACGGAACGACTCGAGATGCTGGTACTCTGTTCAACAAACACCTGACGTCACAGCAAACTTCGAAGTTATATACTCTTCAACAGTTCTTGCGTGATAATATGAAGGCTGTGATATCTGAAGGCCGATTGATGATAAAGGTGAACCACAGTTTTTTTCCATCTTTGTAAATGGCTGTGCATTCTCTTAGTGAACTTTCTTGAACTTGTTACGCTAGAACCCAAGTGTGAAAGATCTTGAGGGAGCAAGGCCGGACATTAGGGACTTGAGTCCTTTGTATTTCAGTCAATTATAAAAATCAGTAGCTGAAGGTTGAACAGGGTAGAGTTGCCGATGATTCGAAAGAAGAGGCCCCGTCTAATAAGACTTACTGCCATTTGTAGACCACTTAGGCTAGGTGTGTGAGCTGAAGTTATTACCTTCTGGGATGAATGGTAACTGTAATGTAGGTCTTCATCAAGATCTTCACCATTGCGTTGTACAGCCGCTCAAGGTATAAAACTATTCTTTTAATTAGAAACTTCGACTGACTGGACCATCATTCTTCTTCTTCTCATGGTGTTGGCTGAAATCATCGTCGATTGTTCTCTTTCTGCTTCGGGGTTAAAGATTGACCGATGAAAACAGCAACGTGCAAGGCAAGCGGGTCATCACAATGATACAGAAGCTCATAGGAAAATTTGAATATTTAGGTGACTTCAACAGGCCACCACACAATGCCAGAAAATGCCCTTACTGTAACGCTGAACAATCCTCGGTAACTGACCGCGTAATCGCGTAAAGATCATTGGGCATCACTGAGAGAGATTGCTCTGCACATGCCAATCCAAGAATCTAGACATCAAGCTTAGCGTGAGAATTCCAGAATAGGGAGCTCACACTCGATAAGGAATTGTTATAAAGTTTAGCACCAGCCGATCTATGCTCGGATGATACATCTCTGCTTGCTGCGTATTCAACACCCATTCACCGTTTGCAATTATTGCTCAGGGAAGTTTGCCAGGGCTAAGATACAACGTTCTAGCCATGGCTGAAACGCAATTTGGATGAAATCTTAGAGCCCAAGCTACCATGATATCATAGTGCACACACCAGACCATGGCTGTCTAACAGAATATTCACGATTATAGATGAGCTTGCGAGAACCGGGAACCAACAACATCTCTAGTAACGCTTTAGAACGCGGTCGATAGAGAGCCATGATAGGCACTAATATTTGTCAGTGATTGGAGGATCAAAACATGAAGACGTTGGGACTTGATATATTACTAGTAATCAGTTGAATTACCCCCCGTAGATCTGAAACTTACCCAAGAAGTTGAGAAGCTTTTACTAGAGCCGGCAAGTGCTCATCTGCATTGCAGTGGCCAGTCTTTTCCAAGCGGGGAATCTGCCCACTTCGCACAATAAAGGATGGGATGTCATATCAATGGTATGGTAACGCAGCCGCGATAAATTTGCCTCACGCCCAATATTCCTCTGCATAATTCATAGGTACCGTGACAGATGAATCACTCAGTAGATTCGAGTACCCTGGTCTTTCCGTGAATGAAGGGACACCGCCCAACAGCAGCGGTCGGAGACGCGAATAGCACTTCGTAGTATAATATCTGGGGCCGAGCTTGATGGTTTGCAATTGCAAGCTTCACAAGACTGCTCAAGGCTCTGATGTGCGGATCGGAAGACTGCAACTTGCGGCGAAAGTCCATAAGCCAAGCCGGTGAAGTATGTACGTTACTTGCGAGATTAAACGCCGATAATCATGCATATTCAAGCCCAACCCGTCTGCTTCAGCATCCTAAGGGAGTAAAAACCTCTAGCCAGGCCGCAGTTGTAAGGGAGCCATGTTGACTTTTACCTGGCGTGTCTGAAACGCAGAGTCAGTGGAGTCAGATTTATCAGGTCGAATCAGGCAGATGATCCGAAGTACAGATGGCTCCAGGTATAGTTTTTCGAGAACTTGCGTACTGAGATTTCCGGTTGATCCTGTTTGGGGAACTATGTTCTTGTCGATCTAAAGCTTCAAAACCAAGTGCTCCATAGGAGCTGTCCGGCTAGATACGTTGCGACTACTCGGACCCACAAGGCTTCGGATTGCTATGAACATTAGGGACACGTATGGA
>JAABUR0100001450.1_pt1 | contig 42332 bp, 39 predicted proteins | sample 5560091 | NCBI WGS metagenome assembly JAABUR01 (sample SAMN10711879, study PRJNA513375) | rock metagenome | isolation source: Antarctica rocks | place: Antarctica: Victoria Land, University Valley sud | reverse complement strand
CAGCACGTAGGGCTGGCCCCTCCGCCCGATCCGGCCGACCGCCCTGCACCTCCCGGCCTCTTCGGCTGAGATCGGCAGAGCGGCCGTATCTGCCGCCAGTCCTGCCTCGTGACCACATTGGATGCTAACGTGACTACATGACCGAGATAGGGGTTCGTGCGCTCAAGGCCCGATTGTCGGAGTTCCTGTCCCAGGCTGCGGACGGGGAGGACATCGTGGTGACCGACCGCGGCCGACCGATCGTGCGACTGGTCGCGTTTCGCGGCCACTCGGCGGTTGACCGGGGCATCGAGGAGGGGTGGATCGAACCGGCCCGCCGATCCTCGCTGCCGCCAGTCGAGCGAGTCAGGTCCAGCCTTTCGACGCTCCAAGTGCTGGACGAGGACCGCGGTTGACGCTCTACGTCGACTCCAGCGCGCTGCTCAAACGCTACGTCGACGAACACGACTCGCAGGCTTCGGCGCAGCTCATGGCGAGCGACCCCGTGTTGGTCACGTCGCGGCTCACCGAGATGGAGGTGCGCCGCAACCTGACCCGCCTGCTCTCCGGCGACGACCTGCTGGCCAAGCGCCGAGAGTTCACCGTCGACCTCGACGCCTTCGCCCTCGTCGCGCTCGATGCCACCACTTGCAGCGAGGCGGCCCGCATCGCCGAGCAGACCCTGTGCCGCTCGCTCGATGCGATCCACCTGGCGGCGGCTTACCGGGCGGGGCCGGCAACCACCATGCTCACCTTCGACCACCGGCAGGCACAGGCTGCCCGGGAGATCGGGTTCGCCGTTGTGGGCTCCTGAGCTTTGAGCCGAAGGCGCAGCTGGTCGCCTATCCGCGGCAGCTCCATGACTGAGATCGTTCGACCAGGATCGGAGCGGTCGCAGCGACGAAGGTTGCGTTTATGGGTGATGTCGTCTCTGGCGGGCCAGCGCGGGCGGCTCAGTAACCTCGCTGGGTGCCCATCGTGTTCAACAGTTCGGACGGGCCGAGCGTGGGCGTCGAGATGGAGCTCGAGCTGGTGGACCGGGGGACAGGCGAGCTGGTGAGCGCCGCCAGCGAGATCCTTGAGCAGATCGGGGTCAGCCACCCGGGCGCGGTACACCCCCGGGCCAAGCACGAATTGTTCGAGTGCACCATCGAGATCATCACCGACGTGTGCCATTCGGCGGGAGAGGCTCGCGCCGACCTGACCCGCACCCTCGACGAGGTGCAGGCCGCCGCCGCCGAGCGCGGCTTGGCAGCCATGTGCTCGGGCAGCCACCCCTTCTCCCACCCGAACGCCCAGGTGGTCAGCCCCGATCCCCGGTACGAGAAGCTGGTGGGGGAGATGCAGTGGATGGCGCGCCGGTTGCAGATCTTCGGCGTGCACGTCCACGTGGGAGTCCGTTCGGCCGAGAAGGTCATTCCCATCGCCAACGCGTTGGCCGGGTACATCCCCCACCTGCTGGCCCTGTCGGCTTCGAGCCCGTACTGGGAGGGTGAGGACACCGGCTTGGCGTCGTGCCGGGCCAAGGTGTTCGAGGGCCTGCCCACCGCCGGCCTGCCACCCACCCTGGACGACTGGTCGGAGTTCGAGCAGTTCGTGGACACCCTGGTCACCTCGCAGGCCATCAGCACCATCCGAGATGTGTGGTGGGACATCCGCCCCCACCCCGACTTCGGCACCGTCGAACTGCGCATGTGCGACGGGCTGCCCACCCTGACCGAAGTGGCGGCGGTGACCGCGTTGAGCCAGTCGCTGGTGACGTGGCTCGACCACCTGCTCGACAAGGGCTACCGCCTGCCCCGGCACCGTGACTGGATCCTGCAGCAGAACAAGTGGCGGGCCGGTCGCCACGGCATCGAAGCGTCGCTGATCGTCGACGACCAGGGCGCGCAGCAGCCGTTGCGTGACGCAGTGGTCGAAACGTTGGAAGAGCTGGAGCCAATCGCCAACCGCCTGGGCTGCGCCGCCGAGTTGGGCGGGGTCCATGACATCCTGCGGGTAGGTCCCAGCTACGCCCGCCAGCGGGCGGCGGCCACCGAGGCAGGAGCGGACGGAAAGCCAGACCTGAAGGCGGTGGTTGACCAGCTGGTGCAGGAACTGGCCACCGGCCAACCGCAGGAGGTGTGCCGGTGAGCGCCGAACATCGGTCGATCGGCGCCATCGATTCCGCCGTGGCAGACCTAGCCGACGACCTGGTCGAGTTCCGCCGGGACCTGCACCGCTATCCGGAGCTGAGCTGGCACGAGGAGCGGACCACCGCCCAGATCATCGACCGCCTGCGGGCTGCAGGACTCGACCCACACCCTGCGCCCACGGGCACCGGAGTGATCTGCGACCTGCCTTCGGAGCCGGCGCGCCGGGCCGGTGACGACCGGCTGGTCGTGCTGCGAGCCGACATCGACGCCCTGCCGCTGACCGACCGGAAGGACGTGGCCTATCGATCACATGTCAACGGCGTCTGCCACGGTTGCGGCCACGACGTTCACACCGCCGCCGTGGTCGGCGCCGGCTTGGCCCTTCATGCCACCGGCGAACCGAGGCAAGGCCGGGTGCGGCTGCTGTTCCAACCGGCCGAGGAGACGCTGCCCAGCGGGGCCCGCGCCCTGCAGGAGGCGGGTTGCACCGCAGAAGCCGCCGCCATCCTTGCCGTGCACTGCGCGCCGGCGCTTGAGGTCGGGACCGTCGGGCTTAGCCCCGGGCCAATCACCTCGGCCGCCGACCTGTTCCGCATGACCCTTCATGGCCCCGGCGGGCACACCGGCCGCCCGCACCGCACCGCGGACCTGGTCCACATCGCCAGCCGGGTGGTGGTCGATCTGCCGGCGGATCTGCACCGCCTCACCGACAGTCGCCACGGCATCAACGTCACCTTCGGCTCGCTGAACACTGGCCACGCCCCCAACGTGATCCCGACCGAAGCGGTGCTCGAAGGCACCATGCGCACGCTGGGGCACGAGACATGGGAGCGGGCCCCGACACTGTTCGCCGAGCTGCTCCGCGCCATCGTCGAGCCGCTGGGCGCCAAGTTCGAGCTCGACTACCGCGTCGGCTCGCCGCCGGTGGAGAACGACCCGGCCCTCACCGGGATGGTCGGGCGGGTCGCCGCCGATCTGCTCGGCGACGATGCGGTCCTGGCCACCGAGCAGAGCGGTGGAGGCGAGGACTTCTCGTGGTACCAGCAAGACGGCCCGTGCTGCTATGTGCGGTTGGGCGTGCGGTCGCCGGGAGGTGCGTTCGTCGACATCCACCACGACACCTTCGACGTCGACGAGTCCAGCATCGCCATCGGTGCCCGGCTACTCGCAGGCGCCGCTGTAGCGGTGCTCGACCGGCGCTGATGGAGTCGGCCGACCTCTACTACGACCTTCCGGATAGAGCCATCGCCCAGGTCCCGGCCGAGCCACGGGACAGCGCCCGCCTGCTCGACGCCACGGCATCGACGACGCAGCCGGTGCACCGCCGCATGTGGGAGCTGGCCGATCGGGTCAGGCCGGGTGATGTGATCGTGGTCAACGACACCCGCGTCCTGCCGGCCCGCCTGCGCTTGAAGAAGGCGACCGGCGGGGCCGTCGAGGTCCTGTTGCTGGTCCCTAGGCAGGGAAGGCCCGGGGAGTGGGAGGCGCTGGTTGGTTCGGCCCACCGCGTGGCGCCCGGCACCGAGCTGGCTGCCGTCGGCATGACCGTGACGGTCGGCGCCGAGTTGGGCGACGGGCGGCGGGCGGTCGTGCTGGATCACCCCTCCCACATCGACGAGATGGACGCCATCCAGGCCAACGGCGAGGTGCCGCTGCCGCCCTACATCCACCGGCCCCTCGCCGACCCCGATCGCTACCAGACCGTCTACGCCCAGCCACCGCTGCAAGCCCGCTCGGTGGCCGCGCCCACCGCCGGGCTGCACCTCACCCCCGGGCTGTTCCAGCGCTGCGTGGACCAGGGCGCCACCATCCACGCCGTCGAGCTCGAGGTCGGCCTGGGCACGTTCAAGCCGATCAGCACCAGTCGGGTCGAGGACCACCACATGCACGCCGAGCGCTACCGGGTGACGTCCGAGGCGATGGATGCTTGCCAGGCCGCCGGACGGGTCTGGGCGGTGGGTACGACCGTCGTCCGGGCGTTGGAGAGCGCGGCAGGCCGCGGCGAGCTCGAAGGCAGCACCGATCTGTTCATCCGGCCGGGGTTCGAGTTCAAGGTGGTCGATCGGCTGCTCACCAACTTCCACCTGCCTCGCTCGTCGTTGCTGGCCCTGGTGGAGGCGTTCATGGGACCGACCTGGCGCCAGCTGTACCGCACCGCTCTGGCCGAGGGCTACCGCTTCCTCTCCTTCGGCGACGCCATGCTCATCGACCGCCGCAGGTCCTCGTGAACGACACCAGCCGTCGCACAATGCAGGTCGGCGCAACTGATGGTGCCGCCCGGGCCGGTGTCATGGTCACATCCCGCACCAGCGTGAAGACCCCGTGCTTCATGCCGGTCGGCACAAGGGGGGTGGTTCGCAGCCTGGCCACCGAAGACTTGGAGGCGCTGGGCGCACCGGTGGTGCTGGCGAACACTTATCACCTGATGTTGAGGCCCGGTGCCGATGTCGTGCGAGCCCTGGGTGGGGTGCACCGGTTCATGGCTTGGGACGGCGTGGTGATCACCGACTCGGGCGGGTACCAGGTGTTCTCACTGGCGCCGAAGCTGGACGACGGCGGCGTCACCTTCCGGTCGACCTACGACGGCAGTACCCACCGTCTGACCCCCGAGTATGCCGTCGACCTCCAGCAGCGGTTGGGCGCCGACATCCAGATGGTGCTCGACGTGTGCCCGCCGCTGCCGGCCACCGATGCGGTGCTGCGTTCGGCGGTGGATCGCACCGCCGCCTGGGCGCAACGGGCGCGGCTCGCCTTTGCCGACAACGCCGCCGTCGAGCAACGGGAGGGCTGGGGTCTGGTCCAGTCACAGTTCGGGATCGTGCAGGGCGGCACGGATCGGACCTTGCGCCGGCAGAGCGCCGAGCGGACCGTCGACATCGGCTTCGACGGCTACGCAGTGGGCGGCCTGTCGGTGGGCGAGTCCCGCCAAGAGCTGCTGGTCGGGTTGGAGGCGGCCGTCGAGCTGCTCCCGGCCGACCAGCCCCGCTACCTGATGGGCGTGGGTGACCCGGCCAGCATGGTCGAAGCGGTGGCGCTGGGCATCGACCTGTTCGACTGCGTGCTGCCGACCCGCCACGCCCGCCACGGCACCATCCTCACCTCGACCGGCCGCCTCAACCTGCCCGGGCTGCGCTACGCCACCGATGCCGCCCCGCTCGACGAGTCGTGCTCGTGCCCGGTCTGCGGCCGCTACTCCCGCGGCTACTTGCGGCACCTCCTACAGGTCGGCGAGAACACCGCCCGCCGGCTACTCACCATCCACAACGTGCACTGGATCCTGGCCTTCACCGAGTCGATGCGCTCAGCCATCGAAGCCGGCACGTTCGACCAGCTCCGCCGCCGGACTCTCGAAGTGTGGGGCTGACATCGGCGCCCCGCCCGCCGAGACGCCGCCCCAGCCGAACTTGTCGCAGTTGTGCACCTCAGGAGAGCGCAACTGCGACAAGTTGCTATGTGAGGGGCACGTGGCGAGGGCAGCGCCAGCGACGAGCCATCAGCGACTGCCGCCGGTGGTCGCCAGCAGCACGAGTAGGGTCGCTGCGCTCATGCAAGCCGCTCCGCTTCTGCTCGTCGTGGTCGTATTCGGCCTCATGTGGGTCTTGGTCATCCGCCCGCAGCAGCAGCGCGTCAGGGCCCACGAGGCGCTGATCGCCGGCCTGCAGGTCGGTGACGAGGTCGTTACAACGGGCGGCATCTTGGGGTCTCTCGTCGAGGTCGACGCGGAGATCGTCTTGATCGACGTTGGCGGCGGGGTTCGTCTCAAGGTCGCTCGTCAGGCCATCGGCGCCCTGGTCGGGGACCAGGAGGTCGCTGAGCCGTGAAGCGCAAGACCGGCGTCCGCTCCATGATCGCATTCCTGCTCGTGGTCGTGATCAGCCTCGGTTACACGCTGGCCGCTGGCAACACACCGCTGCTCGGCCTCGACCTTCAGGGTGGCCTCTCTGTGACCCTCCAGGCCAAGGGCAAGGCCAGCTCCGATGCGGTTGAGCAGGCCAAGGAGATCATCCGCAACCGAGTCGACGGGCTGGGCGTGGCCGAGCCCGACATCGTCCGCCAGGGCAAGACCGTGGTCATCCAGCTTCCGGGCATCAAAGACCCGGACCGGGCCCGGGCACTGATCGGTGACACGGCCAAGCTCGAGTTCCGACCGGTGCTGGCCAACCTGTCCACCAAGCTCGCAACCAACGGCACCAGCACCACGACCGCCCCGGGTGCCACGACCACCGCGCCAGCGGGGGTCACCACCACCGCCCCGGTCACCGACCCCGCCGCCACCACCACCGCCCCGCCGGCCGCTCCCACCACCGCCGCCGCCCCGGCCGGCACCCCCAACGACGGCACCAGCAACAGCCTGGGCCGGCCGACCGACGGACCGAACGCGGCCGGCGCCCAAGCCGGCCCCACCACGCCCGTCCCGCCTGATTCCAACACCACCACCGCTCCCGCCGCTGATCCGTCGGCCACCACCGCTCCCGCCGCCGGCCAGACCCCTACCACGGTGCCGGCTTCGCCGGGCACCACGGCCGCGACGGCACCGGCTGGAGCCGCCCCCAGCCCGGCGTGCACCAACCAGACCAAGACCACCGACCCCTGCTCGGCCAACAACGCCGACGGCCCCGGCGCCCTAAGCCTCGGCCCGGTGGGGACCGGCACGGGGTCAGCGTTCAAGACCACCCCGGGCCAGGCCGTCGCTTCGGCACAAGGGGTACTCGACCAGCAGACCAGCCAGTGGCAGGTCTCCATCTCCATCAGGGGCCGCTACAAGACGGCCATCAACGGGCTCTTCAACGCCTGTTTCGCCGGCGGCGCCGAATGCCCGCCCACCGGCCAGTCCAACCAGGGCGGCTCCGGAGGCCGGGTCGCCATCGTGCTCGACGGCCGGGTGCTGTCCGCCCCGGTGGTCAACAGCCAGAACCTGGCCAATTCCAGCTTCCGGATCGAAGGTTCCTTCACCAAAGGCCAAGCCAACGACCTGGCCCTCAAGCTCAAGTACGGCGCCCTGCCGGTGGAGTTCACCGTCGGCCAGTTCAGCGATGTCTCGGCCACCCTCGGCAAGGACTACCTGCACGCCGGGCTGATCTCCGGCTTCGTCGGCCTGGTCCTGGTCGCCCTCTACATGCTCGTCTACTACCGCCTGCTCGGGGCGGTGGCCATCGCCAGCCTGGCCTCCGGCGCCGCCTTGCTCTGGGTGGTGATCTCCTACCTCGGCGAGACGCGCGGCTTGGCCCTCACCTTGGCCGGCATCACCGGCATCATCGTGTCCATCGGCGTGGCCGTGGACTCCAACGTGGTGTTCTACGAGCACCTTCGAGAAGACATCGCCGCCGGCCGCACGTTGCGGTCGGCGGTCGGGACCTCGTTCGACGTGGCCTGGCGGACCATCGTGTCAGCCGACCTGGTCTCGCTGATCGGCGCCGGCCTCCTGTACTGGCTGACCGTCGGCGCGGTGCGGGGGTTCGCCTTCTATCTGGGCCTCTCCACCATCCTCGACCTGCTGGCTTCCTACTTCTTCATGCGTCCCGTGGTCCTCTGGATCGGTCGCAGCGAACGCTTCCAGGACCGGCTGAAGACCGTCGGCGTGCGGGCGGAGCCGCTCACCGCCGCGGCCGACGTCCGGGAGCCGCTGCGCCGGCCCAAGCGGTCACCGAAGGGGGCTGTGTCATGACCGACGTCATCGAGTCCGCTCCTCCCAAACCGGCCGTCGGCGACTCCCGCCAGGGCAAGAGCTTCCGCCGCAAGCTGCTCTCCTTCGACGACGACCTCGATTTCCGCAAGGGCTGGCGGATCGCCATCGCCATCTCATTGATCGTGCTGCTGGTCAGCGCCGTTTCGTTGCTGACCCGCGGGTTGGAACTGGGCATCGACTTCAAGGGCGGCGTCGCCTACGACGTGCCGAAGACGGCCCCCACCAGCCAGGTGCGCGACGTGCTCAAGCCCTTCGGGGAGGGTGACGCGAAGATCCAGGTGGTCGGCACCACCAACCTCCGGGTCGAGACCGGCCGCAGCAACCCCGCCACCCAAGACAAGATTCGCGCCACGCTGGCTGACCTGGTCAAGACGCCGGCCGCTTCGATCAGCCGATCCGACGTCGGCGCCTCTTGGGGGAACGAGGTCTCTCAGAAGGCGCTGCGCGCCCTGATCTTCTTCCTGATCGCCATCGCCCTGTACATCTCGGTGCGGCTCGAATGGCGCATGGCCGTCGGTGCCCTGGTGGCGGTGTTGCACGACATCCTGATCAGCGTCGGCGTGTACTCGATCTTCCAGTTCGAGGTCACGCCCGGCACGGTCATCGCCTTTCTGACCATCCTCGGCTTCTCCCTCTACGACACGATCGTCGTCTACGACAAGGTCGCTGACAACACCCGCCGGCTCACCAGCAGCGGCAAGCACACCTACGGCGAGATGATGAACCTGTCGCTCAACCAGGTCATCATGCGTTCGCTCAACACGACCGTCACCGCCCTGCTGCCGGTCGTGTCGATCCTGGTCATCGGCGCTTACGCGCTCGGGGCGGTCGCGCTCGAGGAGTTCGGCCTGGCCCTGCTGATCGGTCTCTTCGTAGGTGCTTACTCCTCGGTGTTCGTGGCCGCGCCCATCGTCTGCGCTCTGAAGGAACGCGAGCCGCGGTACCGGCAACTTCGGACCAAGCTCGAAGAGCGCCGGGCCCGGGAGTCCTTGTCCCGCTCCGGCTTGGCCGGCGCCGCCGTGCCCGCCGACTCGGTCGTGGCACCGGACCGCACCGCGGCCGCCTCGACGTCCAGCACCGAGCGCCCCGGCGGCTCGGGCCTCTACTCCTCCAACCATCCGCCTCGACCCCGCAAGAAGGGCAAGAAGCGCTGAGCCATGGGCGTCACCAGCGAGGCCCTGACCGGCCTCATCCGCGACATCCCAGATTTCCCCAAGCCGGGTGTGGTGTTCAAAGACATCACCCCGCTGCTCGCCGACGACGAGGCGTTCGCCACCGCCATCGAGGGCCTGTCCGAACCCTTTGCCGACCGCGGGATCGACCGGGTCCTGGGCATCGAAGCCCGAGGCTTCATCGTGGCCGCGCCGGTCGCCTACCGCTTCGGCGCCGGCTTCGTTCCCGTGCGCAAGGCCGGCAAGCTGCCGTGGAAGATCGAGCGTGAGGAATACGAGCTCGAGTACGGCACCGACCTGCTGGAGGTCCACCGCGACGCGGTCAAGCCTGGCGAAGCGGTCCTGATCGTCGATGACGTCATGGCCACCGGCGGGACCGCCGCCGCCACCGTCCGCCTGGTCGAGAAGCTTGGCGGCCAGGTCGCCGGCCTTGCCTTTCTCATCGAGCTGGACTTCCTGCACGGCCGCGACCAGCTCGACGGTCATGACGTCGTCTCGCTGCTCCACTATTAGCTAGCCCGGGCGGGGCCGTGTTCTCTGCCCGGGCGGGGCCCCGACCCCGCCCTCCTCCGCTCGGGCGGCGCATGAATTGCGCCACCCCGCGGCCGTGTTTCCGACCCGCACGCGGCTGTGCTTTGTGGCCGGGGGGCCCGACCCGACTCGTCGCTGCCTGAGCGGCAGGTCCCCCGTAGCCTGAGGTTGTGCCCACCGTTGATCGAGTCCTGCCGTGGAGGCGGAACAGCGCGCCGACGTCGGTGGAGTTGGCGCCGCTCTTGACCGCCTTCCGGGCGGTGCACCCCAAGGCGTCAACCGGGCTCATCATCAAGGCCTACGACCGGGCCAAGGCCGCCCACCGCGGCCAGGTCCGAAAGTCCGGCGAGGCTTACATCCACCACCCGCTCGAGGTGGCCACCGTGGTGGCCGTCATGGCCCTCGATGACCAGGCCGTGGCGGCCGCCCTGCTCCACGACGCCGTCGAGGACACCGGCGTCACCCTCGAAGACGTCGCCGTCGAGTTCGGGCCGGACGTGGCCGGGCTGGTCGACGGCGTCACCAAGCTGGACCGGGTCGAGTTCGCCTCACGGGAGGAGCAGCAGGCCGCTTCGGTGCGCAAGATGCTCGTGGCCATGGCCGGCGACATGCGCATCCTGCTCATCAAGCTGGCCGACCGCCTGCACAACATGCGCACCATCGCCGGGCTGAGCCAGGCCAAGCAGTTCCGCATCGCCCAGGAGACCCTCGACATCTACGCCCCGCTGGCCTACCGCTTGGGAATGCAGGACATCCGCAACCAGCTCGAAGACCTCTCCTTCGCCACCCTCTACCCGGCCCGGTACGCCGAGCTCGAGCACATGGTCGCCATCCGCGCCCCCGAGCGGGACCTCTACCTGTTCCAGGTGTTGGAGGAGGTGCGGGAGCGGCTGAGCGAGCTGGGAATCGTCGCCGAGGTGTCCGGCCGCCCCAAGCACCTGTGGAGCATCTACGAGAAGATGGTGATCAAAGGACGGGCCTTTGAGGACATCCACGACCTGATCGGCATCAGGGTGGTGGTCGACTCGGTCAAGGACACATGGGCGGCGCTCGGTTCGATCCACGCCACTTGGGCGCCGGTGCAGGGGCGGTTCAAGGACTACGTGTCCATGCCCAAGTTCAACCTGTACCAGTCCCTGCACACCACCGTGATCGGACCGCAGGGCAAGCCGCTGGAGGTCCAGCTCCGCACCCGCGAGATGCACCTGCGGGCCGAGCAGGGCGTCGCTGCCCACTGGGCCTACAAGGACAACGGCAAAGACAAGGGGAGCGGCTCGGGCAAGGGCGGGGAGCTGCCGTGGCTCGACCGCATCCTCGACCGCGAGCAGGACAGCTCGGACCCCGAGGCGTTCATGGCGTCGCTCAAGGTCGACCTGGTGAGCGACGAGGTCTACGTCTTCACCCCCAAGGGCCGGGTCATAACGCTGGCCCGGAACTCCACTCCTATTGACTTCGCCTACGCCGTGCACACCGAGGTCGGCCATGCCTGCCACGGGGCTCGGGTCAACGGGCGGATGGTGCCGTTGCGCCACCGACTTCAGTCAGGCGACACCGTCGAGATCCTGACCCACTCCGGCGGCCGCCCTTCCCAGGACTGGCTCAAGATCGTGGCGACCCCGCGGGCCGCCAACAAGATCCGCCAGTGGTTCTCCCGGGAGCGGCGTGAGGACGCGCTGGCCACCGGAAGGGAGGAGCTGACCAGAGAGCTGCGGCGCCAGAACCTGCCGACCCAGAAGCTGCCGCCTGCAGTGCTGGCGGAGGCGGCCAGTGCCCTGAACATCGCCGACGTCGACGCCCTTCACACCGCAATCGGCGAGAACCACGTCTCGGCCGAGTCGGTGGTGCTGCGAATCGGCCGCCTGTTGTCCGCCGGTTCACCCTCCGCCGACCAGCTCCCGGCCGAGGTGCGCAGCCGGCTCGGCCCCGGGCGCAGCCGACAGGGCCGGGACCGCTCCGGCTCGAACGGCTCCGGCGGCGTCCACGTCGAGGGTCTCGACGATGTCCTGGTCCGCCTTTCCTTGTGCTGCAAACCGTTGCCCGGTGACGAGATCATCGGTTTCGTCACCAAAGGCCGTGGGGTCTCGGTGCACCGGGCCGACTGCGCCAACGCCGACGCCCTAAACGCCCAGGGCGACCGGCTCATCGACGTCGAGTGGGATGCCGCCCACCAGGGCGCCTTCACCGCCGCCATCCAGGTCGAAGCGCTCGACCGGCCGAGCTTGCTCATGGAGGTCTCCAAGGCGCTGGCCGATCAGCAGGTCAACATCGTGCGGGCCAGCATGGCCGCCGGCGAGGACCGGGTGGCCACCATGCACTTCGAGTTCGAGTTGGGTGACTCCGCCCAGCTGCAAGCCATCCTCAACACCCTCAAGCGCATCGACGGCGTCTACAGCGCCTCGCGGCGCATGGAAGGCGCTCCAGTCGGCGCATCCTCCCGCTGAAGCCGAGCGGTGATATGGCGTCGCCGCACGCCGGTCCGTACCATCGATGCATGAGCATGGAAGCAGGGCGGCAGCCGATCACCTCCAACGGGAGCGCCACGTCGCCGGCAGCGGTGGTCGAAGCCTTCCTGAAGGCGATGCAGGAAGAGGACATCGAGGCGGCCATGGCCCTCGTCGATGACGACATCGCCTACACCAACGTCTCCTTGCCGACGCTGCACGGCAAGGGCCGAATGGAGAAGTTCCTCGCCGGTCTCGACCGGCCGCAGCTCGGCTTCGAGGTGTACATCCACGCTATGTCGACCGAAGGCTCGACCGTGCTCACCGAACGTACCGACGTGCTGATCTTCGGCTCGGTGCGGGTCCAGCTGTGGGTGTGCGGCCGCTTCGATGTTCACGATGGACGGATCACGATCTGGCGCGACTACTTCGACTGGTTCGCCCTGACCAAGGGGGTGCTGCGCGGTCTGGTCGGCGCAGTGGTCCCAGCCCTAGGACCGAAGCCGCCCCGCTCCTGAACCCCCTCTCGGGTGGTTCGTAGGCTGACGCCGTGCGCACCCTCCCGGCGACCGACTACCACGACCTGAGCGTTCACGAGGCCGAACGGCGGACGATCTTCGGGCGGGAATGGCTGCCGCTCGGGCTGGCGGCCGGGGTTGCCGAGCCCGGCACGTTCGTGGCCGAGACCGTCGCCGGCTGGCCGCTGGTGGTGGTGCGCGACCGGGAAGGGACGTTGCGCGCCTTCCACAACGTGTGCCGCCACCGGGCCGGACCGCTGGTGACCGACGCCGCCGGCAGCCGGCCGTCGCTGGTCTGCCGCTATCACGGGTGGTCCTACGGGCTCGACGGTTCGTTGCTGGCCGCCCGCGACAGCGGGCTGGGAGGCGACGACCTGTGCGGGCTCGACCTGTTGGCGGTACGTGTCGAGGTGTGGCGGGGTTTGCTGTTCGCCTGCCTCGACCCGTCGGCGCGACCGCTGACCGAGTGGTTGGACGGGTTCGCCGACGCCTGCTCCGGATACCCGATGGAGCAATGGACGCCGGGGCCAAGACGCACCCACGCCATCGGCGCCAACTGGAAGGCCTACGGCGACAACTACCTCGAGGGTTACCACGTGCCCCTGGTTCACCCCGGCCTCAACCGGGCCATCGACTCGTCGACCTACCGGGTCGACGTGTTCGACGGTTGGGCCCGCCACCACGCTGAGCCCCGCGACGGCTCCCGCTCGACCGGAACCTGGCTTTGGCATTGGCCCAACCTGGCGCTGAACCTGTACGAGGGCGGCATGAGCGTGGAGCGCTGGCACCCGACCTCGCCGACCTCATGCGAGCTGGTCCTGGACCACGCCTACAACGCGTCAGACCCGGGAGGCGCCGAGCAGTGCCGGCAGGACGTCGCCGCCTCCGATGTCATCTGCGCCGAGGACAAAGCCATCTGTGAAGCCGTCCAGCACAACCTGTCCGCCGGTGCCTACGACACCGGCCTGCTGTCTCCCCGCCACGAGCAGGGCGTCGCCGACTTCCAACGGCGGGTCCTGACCGCCCGGGCCGACTCGAACCTCGCGAAGAGGTGAATGGATAGACCGGTGGCTACAAATGCCGAGGAGATGATGCCGCACGACGACCGCCGTCACGCCGACTCTTTCGGTGAGGACGCCGAGCAGTACGACCGGGCACGGCCCAGCTATCCCGCGTCGCTGGTCGACGACCTCGCAACCGCCACCTCGCGCCGGGTGCTGGACGTCGGCTGCGGGACCGGCATCGCTGCCCGGTTGTTCGCGGACCGAGGCTGCGAAGTGCTGGGCGTCGAATCGGACGCTCGGATGGCCGCTGTCGCCCGACGACACGGCATCGACGTAACGGTTGCAATGTTCGAGGCGTGGGACCCTCCACCGGAACCGTTCGACCTGCTGATCTCCGCCCAGGCTTGGCACTGGATCGATCCGGTGGCCGGCGCAGCCAAGGCTGGCGCAGTGTTGTCGCCGGGAGGGCGGTTTGCCGCGTTCTGGAACAGCCACCTCCATGCCCGCGAAGTGAAGGATGCCCTCGACCCGATCTACCAGCGCCACCGCCCGGAGCCAGTGGCCGGCGCGGGTTCGAACATCGAGGCGGTGGCAAGGATGCATGACACAGTTGCGGACGCGCTGGACGCCATAGGCCAGTTCGAGCCGGTCGAGGTGCGCCGGTACCCGTGGCACGCCACCTACACCCGGGACCAGTGGTTGGACCAGTTGCCGACCCACAGCGACCACCGCAACATGGCGCCCGAAGCGCTCGCCGCTCTGCTGGCCGAAGTCGGGGAGGTGATCGACGGGTTCGGAGGCCAGATCACCCTCGACCACACCACCAAGGTCATCACCACCACCCGCAAGTCCGGCTGACCGACTCCGAAGGTCAGCGGTCGCCCGGATCGGCCCCCGCTAGCCTCGCCGGTCTTGCCCGAGCCGCCCGCCGCCGCCACCAAGCGCGAGGTGTTCAAGGCGCCCAAGGGCACCCATGACGTGCTGCCACCAGAGTCGGCGCGTTGGCAGCGGCTCGTATCCAACTTCGCCGGGCACGCTGAACGGGCCGGGTACGGGCTGGTGCAGCAGCCCATGTTCGAAGAGGTCGGCGTGTTCCAGCGCCTCGGTGAGGGCACCGACGTGGTTCGCAAGGAGATGTACGACTTCGAGGACAAAGGCGGCCGGCGCATCGCCCTTCGCCCCGAAGGCACGGCGCCGGTGGTACGAGCCTTTGTAGAGCACCACCCGCCAACCCCGTGGAAGGTCTGGTACGCCAGCCCCAGCTTCCGCTACGAGCGGGCCCAGGCCGGCCGCTACCGCCAACACCACCAAGTCGGGGTCGAGGCGATCGGCTCGGCCGACCCGGACTTGGACGTCGAGGTGATCACCTTGGGTTGGGACTACTTGCGTTCGCTGGGACTCGGCCGCCTGGTGCTGCTGCTCAACTCGATGGGTTCGCTCGGAGACCGCGGCCGGTACCTGGAGACCTTGCGGGCCTGGCTCGACCAGCACCGCCACGACTTGGCCGAAGACGACCGCGACAAGCTGGCCGAGCACCCCATGCGGGTACTGGACTCCAAGCGCAAAGCCACCCAGGAGACGGTGCGCGACGCCCCCAGCATCATCGATTCGCTGTGCGACGAGGCCGCCGACCGCTTCGAACGGGTCAAGGCCGGGCTGGCCGCCATGGGCGTGCCCTTCGTGCTCGAGCCGCGCCTGGTCCGGGGGCTCGACTACTACGTCCACACCACCTTCGAGTTCCAGAGCTCGGCGCTGGAGTCGGCCCAGAGCACGGTGCTGGGCGGCGGTCGCTACGACGGGCTGGTCGAGGAAATGGGCGGCCCCCCGACCCCCGGCATCGGCTTCGGCTCGGGCATCGAACGGGTGCTCCTGGCGTGCGACGCCGAAGGCACCTTCGCCGCCCCCGAGCGGGCGCTCGACGTGTTCGTCATAGACGTCACCGGTGGGACCGCCGCCCGGGACCTGGTCGCCCAACTGCGACGAGCCGGGCTGCGCGCCGACCGGGCCTATGACCAGAAGGCCATGCGGGCTCAGATGAAAGCGGCCGGACGCTCCGGCGCGCCGCTCGCCGTGATCGTGGGGGAGCAGGAGCAGGCCGACGGCACGGTGACGTTGCGGGATCTTGCCGGCGAGGACCGGGCGCAACGTACCGTCACCCGATCCGAAGCGGTCGACGCCGTGAAGAAGGAACTGCCGTGAAGGATCAAATGTCGTCCTCGGCCTCGGCCCCCGCTGTGGGCCTGCGCTCGCACTACGGCGGGGAGCTCCGAGCCGGAGACGTGGGGACCGAGGTGGCGCTGTGCGGGTGGGTGGACCGCCGCCGCGAGCACGGCGAGCACCTGGCTTTCGTCGACCTCCGTGACCGCAGCGGTGTTGTCCAGTGCGTGGTAGACGGCGCCGCCGACCTGCGCAGCGAGTACGTGGTCCGCATCACCGGCACCGTCCGGGGCCGGCCCGAGGGGACCGTGAACCCGAACCTGGCGACCGGTGAGATCGAAGTCGGCAACTGCACGGTCAAGGTGCTCAACCGGGCCGAGCCGCCGCCGTTCCCGCTCGACGACCGGCGCGACACCGACGAGGTCCTGCGCCTGAAGCACCGCTACGTCGACCTGCGCCGTTACCGCATGCAGCGCAACCTGTCCGTGCGGGCCACGGTCAACAGCGCCTTGCGCCGTTCGTTCGAGGAGCAGGGCTTCCTCGAGATCGAGACGCCCATGCTCATCGCCTCGACCCCCGAAGGCGCCCGCGACTTCGTGGTGCCGTCGCGCCAGAGCCCGGGCCGCTTCTACGCCCTGCCCCAGAGCCCGCAACTGTTCAAGCAGCTGTGCATGGTCGGCGGGCTGGACCGCTACTACCAGATCGCCCGCTGCCTCCGCGACGAGGACCTGCGCGCTGACCGACAGTTCGAGTTCATGCAACTCGACATGGAGGCCAGCTTTGTGGGCCAGGAGGAGGTGCTGGCCTTTGTAACCGAAGCGGTGGCCGCCGCCACCGAGGCGGTAACCGGTGCTCGGCCGCTCCCGTTCGAGCGCATGACCTGGCACGACGCCATGGACCGCTTCGGCAGCGACAAGCCCGACCTGCGCTTCGGCATGGAGCTGGTCGAGCTGAGCTCGGTGTTCGCCGACACCGGCTTCAACGCCTTCAAAGCCGCGTCGGTCAAGGGCCTGCGGGTGGCCGCCGGCGCCGAGCGGACCCGCAAGCAGCTCGACGAGCTGACCGACCAGGCCAAGCAGTGGGGCGCCAAGGGCCTGGTGTGGATGAAAGTCGAGGCGGACGGGGCGCTGACCTCACCGGTCGCCAAGTTCCTCTCCGGGGCCGAGCAGGCGGCGTTGACCAAGGCGCTCGAGTCCGAACCGGGTGACCTGCTGCTGCTGGTGGCCGACACGTGGGGGGTCACCTGCCACGTGCTGGGCCTCCTGCGCTTGCTCCTGGGGCGCCCCCCCATGGGGGAGGGGGACCTGCGGTACCTGTGGGTGGTCGACTTCCCGCTGTTCGAAGAGGAGCTGGGCGACAGCAGCCGGCCGGTGTCGATGCACCACCCCTTCACCATGCCGCTGGAGGAAGACTGGCCCCTGCTCGATGCCGCCGATCCGGCCGAGCTCACCAAGGTCCGGTCCAACGCCTACGACCTGGTGTTGAACGGCTGGGAGCTGGGATCGGGCAGCGTGCGGATCCACCGTTCCGACCTGCAGCAGCGGATCTTCGCCCTACTGGGCATCAGCGAGCAGGAGGCGGCCACCAAGTTCGGCTTCCTGCTGGAGGCCTTCCGCTATGGGGCACCGCCCCACGCCGGCTTCGCCTTTGGGATCGATCGCTTGGCTGCCTTGCTGGCCGGCGAGGAGAACATCCGCGAGGTGATCGCCTTTCCGAAGACCCAGTCCGGCGCCGACCCGCTCACCGGCTCACCGACCGCAATCGACCCGGCCCACCTCACCGAACTGGGCCTTCGAGTCCTCCCGCCAAAGGCCTGACCGGTTGTGACGGACCTGTTCGCTGCCTCCGCCCGCGAGCAGCTCGAAGCGCAGGCGCCGCTGGCGGCCCGCCTGCGGCCGTCGACGGTCGAGGAGGTGATCGGCCAGGAGCACCTGCTCGGCGCCGGCAAACCGCTGCGAGCCCTGATCGAAGCCGACCGGCTGTCTTCGGTGATCTTCTGGGGACCGCCCGGGGTCGGCAAGACCACCTTGGCCGAGGTCATCGCCCGCTCCACCGCCAAGGCGTTCGAGCGGCTGTCGGCGGTGTCGGCCAGCGTCAAGGACGTACGGGAGATCATCGCCGGCGCCCAGGCCCGGCTCGGCGAACACGGGCGGCGCACCATCCTCTTCCTCGACGAGGTCCACCGGTTCAACAAGGCGCAACAGGACGCGCTCCTGCCGTCGGTGGAGAGCGGCCTGCTGGTCCTCATCGGGGCCACCACCGAGAACCCGTACTTCGAGGTCAACCCGCCTCTGCTGAGCCGCTCGACCTTGTTCCGGCTGGAGCCGTTGAGCACCGAAGCCATCGGCCGGGTGCTGGCCCGGGGACTGGAGGCCGAAGGCGCCACCGCCGACGGTGAAGCGCTGGACCACCTGGCCGACCGGGCCGGCGGCGATGCCCGCCACGCCCTGACCAGCCTGGAGGTGGCGGTGGCACTGGCCGCCGCACGGGACAAGCCGCCCCACATGGCGTTGGCCGACGCCGAAGCGGCGCTGGGCATGAAGGCCATGCGCTACGGGCGCGACGACCACTACGACGTGATCTCGGCGTTCATCAAGAGCATCCGCGGCAGCGACGCCGACGCCGGTCTGTACTGGCTCGGGGTGATGCTCGAAGCGGGGGAGGACGCCAGATTCATCGCCCGCCGCCTGGTGATACTGGCGTCTGAAGACGTGGGCATGGCCGACCCCCAGTCGCTGCTGGTCGCCGACGCCGCCGCCCGGGCAGTGGAGTTCGTCGGTCTGCCCGAAGCGCAGCTCAACTTGGCCCAAGCGGTGGTCCACCTGGCCACCGCCCCCAAGTCGAACCGGGTCACCGTCGGCATCGGCCGGGCCCGGTCCGACGTGCGCGATCGCCCGGCCGGTGAGGTTCCGGTGCACCTCCGCGACGCCCACTACCAGGGTGCCGCCTCGCTCGGTCACGGCGATGGCTACGAGTACCCTCACGACGACCCCCGCGGCTGGCTGCCCCAGCAGTACCGGCCCCCGGAGGTGGCTGACCGCCGCTACTACGAGCCTTCGGCCCACGGCTTCGAGCAGGAGATCGCCGACCGCATGGCTGACCGTGATCGACAGGACCCCACGCCGTGAGTGGCAATGATCTGGCGGCGATCGCCGTCACCGTCCTCTCGTTGGTGGCGTCGGGGGCGCTGGTGGTTGCCCTGGTGCTGGTGGTCGCCGCCCTGCGGCGGTTGCGGGCGACGCTGGTGGCGTTGCAGCAAGAGACGCTGCCCATGGTCGAGGAACTGCGCCGCACCGTCACCGACGCCACCGGTGAGGTCGAGCGGGTCAGCGATCTGGTGGGCACCGTCGAGGCCATCTCTACCAGGGTCGACGGCGCCTCGCGGCTGGCCACCGCCGCCCTGTCCAAACCGGTGATCAAGACCGTGGCCGTGGCCAGCGGCACCGGCCGCGCCGCCCGCCGGCTACGCCACGGGAGCTAGGACCCCAGCGGTGTTGAAGCGCACGTTCTGGTTCACGGTCGGGTCCGCCGCCGGCTTGGGCTCGTCCTACTGGGTCCAGCGTCGGGTTAAGCAGGCGGCCGCCCGCTTCACGCCGGAAGGGCTGCAGCGGGAGGTCACCGGTGCCGCCAGGTCCATGTCGGCCAACGTCAGGGCGGCGGTGGCCGAAGGTCGCGAAGCCGCCCGCGACCGCGAGGCCGAACTGACCGAGAAGCTCAACGGACCCTCCGCCGGGGGAGCGGAGCGACCAAGCAGCCCGTAACTAGACTGCAACGTGTGGAGGCCCAGGAGCTGCGGCGCGTCTGGCGCCGATTTTTCGAAGAGAAGCAGCACACGTTCGTAGCGTCGGCCGGCCTGATCCCGCATCACCCCACCGCTCCGATGTTCACCAACTCGGGGATGATGCAGTTCGTCCCGTACTTCCTAGGCGAGGAGACACCGCCGTTCCACCCCCGGCGGGCGGCGTCGGTGCAGAAGTGCATGCGGGCCGGCGGCAAGCACAACGACCTGGACGCCATCGGCCGCTCGCCCCGCCACCTCAGCTTCTTCGAGATGCTCGGCAACTTCAGCTTCGGCGACTACTTCAAGACTGAGACCATCTCCTGGGCGTGGGAGTTCGTCACCGAGACCCTGGGCCTCGACGGCGACCGGGTCTGGGTGACCTGCCACGTGTCGGACGACGACGCCGCCGCCGTTTGGGCCGACGTGGTGGGCCTGCCCCCCGAGCGGATCCAGCGGCTGGACAAGGACAACTTCTGGGAGATGGGCGAGACCGGCCCGTGCGGCCCATCCAGCGAGCTGTTCTGGGACTTCGGGCCCGAACACGGACCGGACGGCGGCCCGGCCAACCCCGAGGCCGAGCACCGGTTCGTGGAGTTCTGGAACCTGGTCTTCACCGATCAGTTCCGCAACGCCGACGGCTCGCTCACGCCCCTGGAGAACCGCAACGTCGATACCGGCGCCGGCTTCGAACGGATCCTCGGTCTGCTGGCCGGCAGCCCCTCCCTGTACGCCGCCGACTCGATCAGCCGCGTGGTGGACGCCGCCGAGTCCGTCACCGGTCACCGGCTCGGTGAGTCCGAGCAGTCCGACATCGCCCTGAGGTTGCTGGCCGATCACGCCCGCTCGATGACCTTCTTGATCGCCGACGGGGTCATTCCCAGCAACGAGGGCAGCGGCTACGTGCTGCGCCGCATCATCCGCCGGGCCATCCGCTTCGCCTACCTGTTGGGTGTCGAGCAGGCGGTCACCCCGCCCCTGGCCGAGGCCACCATCGAGGTCATGGGCAGCGCCTACGGCGAACTCGAAGCCAACCGCGACCTGATCGAAGGGGTGCTCAGCCGGGAGGAGGACCAGTTCCGTCGCACCTTGCGCACCGGGCTCGGCATCCTGGACGCCGAACTGGCCCAACTGCCCGAGGGCGGCACGGTGGCGGGGTCGGTCGCCTTCCAACTCCACGACACCTACGGCTTCCCGCTGGAGGTGACCGCCGAGATCGCCCAGGATCGTGGCTATGGCCTGGACAGCGCCGGGTTCGAGGCGGCCATGGCCGAGCAGCGGGACCGGGCGCGCCGGGCCGGTCGCAAGGCCGGAGGCGCCGACGCCACCACCGACCTCGTGGCTCTCGACCTGGCCCAGACCGAGTTCACCGGTCGCAGCGAGAACGAGTCCAAGGCCAAGGTCCTGGCCGTGCTCCCCAGCGCCGGCGGTGGAGAAGGAGAGGTCAGCATCGTGCTCGACCGCACTCCCTTCTACGCCGAGTCCGGTGGCCAGGTCGGCGACACCGGGACCATCATCACCGACACCGGCCGAGCCGAGGTGCTCGACACCGTTTCGCCGGTCGGCGGCCTCCACCAGCACGTCGCCAAGATCACCGAGGGCAGCATCGAGCCCGGCCAGGAAGCGCTGGCCACCATCGACGCCGAGCGGCGCGATGCCATCCGGCGCAACCACACCGGCACCCACGTCCTCCACTGGTCGCTGCGCCAGGTGCTCGGCGAGCACGTCAAGCAGCAGGGTTCGCACGTCGATCCCGACCGCCTGCGCTTCGACTTCAGCCACTTCGAGCCGGTGAGCTCTGAGCAGCTTCGCCGGATCGAGGACCTGGCCAACCACGAGATCCTGGACAACGCGCCGGTGCACCACTACGAGACCACCAAGGAGCAGGCCGTCGAGCTCGGCGCCATCGCCTTTTTCGGTGACAAGTACGGCGACATCGTCCGCGTGCTCGAGGCCGGGCGCCACTCGATCGAGCTGTGCGGCGGCACCCACGTCAAAGCGCTCGGCGACATCGGCCCGCTCAAAGTCGTCTCCGAGACCTCCGTCGGGTCGAACCTCCGCCGCATCGAGGCCATAACCGGGACCGGCCCCATCGAACGCATCCGCTCCGAAGAATCCCAGCTGGCCGAAGCGGCCGAATTGGTCGGCGTTCCCGTCGGTGAGCTCACCGACGGCATCCGCAAGCGGCTGGCCGACCTCAAGGCGCTGCGCGAGCAGGTTGGGCTCCTCAAGCGGCAACTTGCCTCCGGGGCGGCCGGAGACCTGGCCGAGGCGGCGATCGACGGTGTGGTGGTGGCCCGGGTCGACGGGCTCGACCGCAACGCCACCCGCGACCTGGCCGTCGCCCTGCGCGACAAGCCCGGCATCCGGGCCGTCATCCTCGGCAGCGCACCCGAGAGCGGCGGCGTCGCCCTGGTGGCGGCGGTCACGCCCGACAGCGGGTTGGACGCCGCCACCCTCATCGCCGATGCCGCCAAGACGGTCAAGGGCGGCGGCGGCAAAGATCCCCTGCTGGCCGCCGCCGGCGGCAAGGACCCGTCCCAGCTCGACGCCGCCCTCGACCAGGTCCGGGTGGCGGCCGGGATCGGCGCATCATGAGCCGCGTCGTCGGCCTGGACCCCGGCTCCAAGCGGATAGGCGTCGCGGTGAGCGACAGTGAGCGGAGCACCGCCGTCCCGGTGGCGGTGGTCGAGGTCACCCGCGAACGCCCGGCGACGCTGCGGCAGCTGGCCACCCTCATCCGCGCGTACGAGGCCACCGAGGTGGTCGTCGGCCTGCCGACTTCGCTTGACGGCGTCGAGCGCGCCGCCGCCGCGCAGGCCCGCACGCTCGGCCGCCAGCTGGCCGAGCTCACCGGCCTGCCGGTGGGCCACCACGACGAGCGGCTCACCACCGTCACCGCCGACCGCCTACTGGCGGAGGCCGGTCACGACAGCCGCTCACGGCGCAAGGTCGTCGACCAGGTGGCGGCGGCGGTCATGCTGCAGTCGTGGCTCGATCGGCACCGGTCCGATCTGCCTGACCCGGCCGACGCCCGGCCCTCGGTGAGCCGGTGACCGACCAGCGCGAGTACGGCCTGGACCTGCACCGGGCCGGGACCGATGAACCGCCGGCGAAAACGCACTACGTCGACGAGAACGGTTATCTGGTAGACGAGCAGGGCCGCTTCATCGACGACGAGGGTTACCTGCTCGAACCCGGCTTTGCGGTGCCCGCCCTTCCTCCATCCGAGCCGGACGGCGACGCCGCCGAAGACTCCACCGTGCCGGCAGGAGCCGAAGCGCCGTCGACCTCCACGGAACCTGCCTTCAACCGGCTGGAGCACGAGGGGCCGGAGAAGCCGCCCATCTCCCGTAGCCGCCACCTGCGCCGCCACGCCGACCAGGCCGGCCCCAAGTTGCAGAGCCTGGTCGAGAGCGTCCGGCGGCCCAAGGTCGGCCCCGACTTCGTCGAGGTGCCGGGCCCCCGTCGCAACGGCCGCAAGCTGGGGATAGCCGTGCTGGTGGTCATGAGCCTGCTCACGGCGCTGGTCGTCGGCGGCTACGTCTGGTACCAGCGCCAGGTCGATCCGCCCGGACCGCCGGGGCCGGCGGTGGTGGTCGAGATCCCGCAAGGCACCTCCACCGGTGGCATCGGTTCGATCCTGGAGAAGCACGGCGTCATCACCAACTCCACCGTGTTCGAGTTCTGGGTGTCGCGGCACAAGCCAGGGCCCCTGCAGGCCGGCAAGCTCACCTTCCGCAAGAACTCCTCCTTCAACGACGCCGTCAAGGTGCTCTCGACCAAGCCGAAGGTCATCTCGGTAGCCACCAAGGTGACCATCCCCGAAGGTTTCACCCTCGCCCAGATCACGGAGCGCTTAGCCGCCAGCCTCCCTGGCACCAGCACGGCCGACATCGACGCCCTGCTAGCCAGCGGCAAGATCAACGCCCCGCTGCTGCCGCCGGGGCAGACCTCGCTCGAAGGTCTCCTGTTCCCCGCCACCTACGACATCACCCAGGGCGAGGGCGCCCAGCAGGTGCTCCAGCAGATGTCGGACACGTTCCAGCAGGCGGCGGCGGCGGTCGGCCTGCCCCAAGCGGTGGCTCCTCTGAGCGTCATCGCTGGGAGACCGATCACCCCCTATGAAGCGGTGGTGGTGGCGTCGCTCATCCAGTCCGAGGCGGGAAGCGTTGCCGAGATGCCGAAGATCGCCACGGTCATCTACAACCGGCTGCGTTCGGGCATCCCGCTGGGAATCGACGCCACCACGCGGTACGAAGCCACCAAGAACGGCACCAAGGTCAACTTCGAGAGCCGGTCGCCTTACAACACGCGCCGCGTGCCGGGCATCCCCCCGACGCCCATCTCGGCCCCCGGCAAGCCGGCCCTGGAAGCGGCACTGCACCCCGCCGACGGGACGTGGACCTACTACGTGCTCGAAGCCCCCGGCCGGCACTTCTTCACCGACAACGTCGCCGAGTTCAACCAGGCGGTCGCCCGTTGCCGTGCCAACAAGCTCGGGTGCTGAGCCCGACCGGCGCCACCCGCCTGGCGGCGGTCATCGGCTTCCCGGTCCGCCACTCGCTGTCTCCGGTCATCCACAACGCCGCCTTCGCCGCCGCCGGGCTCGACTGGGTGTACGTCGCCCTGGAGGTTCCGCCGGGCCAAGCGGGCGCCGCTGTAGCCGCGCTGCGGGGTTTGGACATCGCCGGGTTGTCGGTGACCATGCCCCACAAGGACGACGCCGCCCGCGCCGTCGACCGGTGCACGGCGGTGGCCAGCCGACTCGAAGCGGTCAACTGCGTGTACCGGGACGGCGGCCTGCTGGTGGGTGACAACACCGACGGAGCCGGGTTCGTGGACGGGCTCCGCCTCGACCACCACGTGGACCCGAGCGGGATGCGTTGCGTGGTGCTGGGTGCCGGCGGCGGCGCCCGCTCGGTGGTCCAAGCCTTGGGTGAGGCGGGTACCGCCGACGTGGCCGTGCTCAACCGGACGAGGTCCAAAGCCGAGGTGGCTGCGGCGCTGGCCGGTCCGGTCGGGCGGGTGGGTGACATGGCAGACGTGGCCGCAGCCGAACTGGTGGTCAACGCCACCCCGATCGGGATGGGCGGCACGGCGGCCCCGGCCAGTCTCCCGTTCCCTGCGACATCGCTGCGGACCGGCCAGATCGTGGCCGACCTGGTGGTCCACCCTGTGCGCACCGCCCTGCTCATCGAGGCCGAAGCTCGCGGTGCGGTGCCGGTGGACGGCCTGTCGATGCTGGTGCACCAGGCTGCTCACGGGTTCCGCCGCTGGACAGACCAGGAGCCTCCTCTCGACGCCATGCGAGCCGCCGTCGCCCACCTGCGCTCCACCTGACACGAGTCACCGAAAGGTTGGGGCCCCGGCCGGGAAGACGACACAGCCACGAGCGCGGCATTGCATGCCGCGTTCAGGTGGAGGAGGCCGGGGTTGGGGCCCCGGCCGGGAAGACGACACGGCCACGAGCGCGGCAATTCATGCCGCGCTCAAGTGGAGGAGGCCGGGGTTGGGGCCCCGGCCGGGAAGACGACACAGTGGACACCTCTAGTCTCCCGGAGTGTTCGCCATGTTCATCGCCGGCGCGGTGGCGCTGGGGCTGCTCACCGGCCTGTTCGTCAACGTGGTGATCGTGCGGATTCCTGCCGGCGAGGCGGTGTTGTGCCCGCTCTCGAAGTGCCCGCTGTGCCACGCCGCCATCGGGGCCACGGACAGCGTCCCGATCATCTCGTGGTTCCGGCTGCGAGCAAGGTGCCGCCACTGCGACCAACCGATCCACTGGGGCTACCCGGTGGTCGAGGCGCTGAACGGGCTGCTCTGGGGTCTGGCGGCGTGGAGGTTCGGGCCTCACCTGCTGCTGGTGCCGTACCTGTTCTGCTTCTCGGTGCTGCTGGCGCTGTCGGCCATCGACATCCAGATCTACCGGTTGCCCGACAAGATCACCTTCACCGCCGGCGCCATCTCGCTGGTCATGTTGACCGTGGTGGCGCTGGTGGAAGGCGAGCCGATGTGGATCGGGGCGGCGCTCGTCTCCGGCATCGCCTACTTCTTGTTCCTGCTGCTCCCGGCCATCGTGTACCCCCGCGGCATGGGGTTCGGTGACGTGAAGCTGGTCGGGCTGCTGGGGCTGTACCTCGGTTTCCTCACCCCGACCTACATCCCGGTGCTGGCCGTGCTGTCGGTGGTGATCTCAAGCCTCATCGGCCTGGTCGTCGGGTTGGGCGTTCTCGTCGCCCGCGGCGGCAAGAGCCAGCCCTACCCGTTCGGCCCGTGGCTGGCGTTGGGCTGCATCGTGTCCATCGTGTTCAGTCCCCAGCTCCTGGGTCTTTATGGCCTCTAGGGCCGCCCCTTGCGGCAGTAGCGTCGCGGTGTGCTGCGCTTCCTGACCGCCGGTGAATCGCACGGGCGGGCGCTGGTGGTGGTGGTCGAAGGGCTGCCGGCGGGACTTCAAGTCGAGGTCACCGACCTGCAGGCCGAGCTGGCCCGGAGGCGACTGGGGTACGGGCGGGGTCCGCGCATGAAGTTCGAGCAGGACGAGATCACCATCGTGGGCGGCGTTCGCCACGGCCGAACGCTGGGCTCACCGGTGGCCATCGAGATCGGCAACTCTGAGTGGCAACGCTCGGACAAGTGGCACCAGGAGATGGCGGTCGAACCGGGGGAGACGGAGGCCGAACTGACCCAGGTGCGGCCCGGTCACGCCGACCTGGCCGGCATGCAGAAGTACGGCTTCACCGACGCCCGCAACGTGCTCGAACGGGCTTCGGCGCGCGAGACCGCGGCCCGGGTCGCCGCCGGCACCCTGGCCAAGCTGCTGCTTCGCCAACTCGGGATCGAGATCGTCAGCCACGTGATCCAGATGGGCTCCGCCCGTTCTAAGGCCGCCACCCGGCCGGCGCCGGCCGACTTGGCGGCGGTGGACGAGTCACCGGTGCGCTGCTACGACACAGCGGCCGAGGACGCCATGGTCGAACAGATCAAGGCGGTGGCCAAAGAGGGTGACTCGCTGGGCGGCATCGTCGAGGTCTTGGCCTACGGCGTACCGGTCGGGCTTGGTAGCCATGTCCACTGGGACCGCAAGCTCGACTCGTTGCTGGCCGCCGCCTTGATGAGCATCCAGGCGGTCAAGGGCGTCGAGATCGGCGACGGGTTCGAGGTGGCCGGCCGGCCCGGGAGCCAGGCCCACGACGCCATCACCTGGTCCGAAGGCGGTTACCGGCGAGAAGGGTCGCTGGCCGGCGGGTTGGAAGGGGGCATGTCCACCGGCGAGCTGATCGTGGTGCGGGCGGCCATGAAGCCGCTGGCCACCCTGAACCGGCCGACCCTCAAGACCGTGGACACCGCCTCCAAGGAGGAAGCGGTGTCTTTCAAGGAGCGCACCGACGTGACCGCGGTGCCGGCCATGGGCGTGGTGGCCGAGACCATGGTGGCGCTGGTCCTGGCCAACGAGGCCACCCGCAAGTTCGGCGGCGACTCGGTCACCGAGTTGGTCCGCAACCGCGACGGTTTCCTGGCGTCCTTGCGGGACGGGCCCGTCGGCCCCAATGCCTGAGCCGGCCGGCTGACCGTGGCTGCCAAGGGGTCACCGCATGTGGTGCTGGTGGGGATGATGGGGGTGGGCAAGACCACGGTGGGGCGCAAGGTGGCGGCCGCACTGAACCGGAGCTTCGTCGACGGCGACCACGAGCTGGTAGGGCGCAGCGGGCGGTCGGTGGCCGAATGGTTCGCCGTGGAGGGCGAGGCCGCCTTCCGCGACGCCGAAGCCGAAGTGCTGGCCTCGCTGCTGGACCGGCCGGCGCCTTCGGTCATCGCCACTGGGGGCGGGGTCGTCGGGCTCGAAGACAACCGGCTCCGGTTGTCCGCCGGCGACACGGTCGTCGTGTGGCTCAGCGCTCCGCCCGACTTCCTGCTGCACCGGGCCAAGCAGAAACCGGGCCGGCCGCTGCTGGCCGGTGACGACCCCCTGAGGATCATCATCCGCCTGGCCGAGCAGCGCGAGCCCTGGTATCGGGAGATCGCCGACATCACCATCGACGTCGCCCCCATATACCGGCAGGAGGCCAAGCCCAAGCGCACGCTGGCCGAACTGGTCCTGGAGCGGCTGGCGCCGTACGGCATCCTGGTGCCATGACCGACGCTGCCATGAGCTACGCCGCACCGTGATCGAGCTCGAGGTCTCGTTGGGGGACCGCTCCTACCCGGTGCTGGTGGGCAGCGGTGCCCGCCACCGCCTGCTCGAGGTGTTGCCAGTAGGCGCCAACCGGGCGGCGGTCGTGACCCAGGCCGGCATCGGCGTGAGCGTGGACCCCGGCGTTGAGCACCGGGTGTTCACCATCCCCGACGGCGAGGACAGCAAGCACCTGGGAACCGTCGAAGACCTCTGCCGCGACTTCGCCCAGTGGGGCCTTACCCGCGGCGACGTGGTGGTGGCGGTGGGCGGCGGGCTGGTAACCGACTTGGGCGGCTTCACCGCCGCCAGCTTCCACCGGGGTGTGGCCGTGGTCCACGTGGCCACCACCCTGCTGGCCCAGGTGGACGCCGCCATCGGCGGCAAGACCGGCGTCAACCTGCCCGAAGGCAAGAACCTGGTGGGTGCCTACTGGCAGCCTTCGGCGGTCCTCTGTGACACCGAGACCCTTCAGACCCTGCCGCCACGGGAGTACCGCAACGGGTTGGGGGAGATGGCCAAGTACGCCTTCTTGGGCGTCGACGGGCTGCGGGACCTACCCCTGGACGACGCCGTCGCCGCCTGTGTGCGGTGCAAGGCCGAGGTGGTCGGCGCTGACGAGCGGGAGTCCGGTCGGCGGGCCATCCTCAACTACGGCCACACGTTGGGCCACGCCCTGGAAACGGCTTCGGGCTACGACCTCCGCCATGGTGAAGCCGTCGCCATCGGTCTGGTCTACGCCGCCGAGGTGGCGCAGCGGCTCGGCCGGATCGACGACGACCGGGTGGCCGAGCACCGGACGGTGGTCGCCGCCTACGACCTGCCGCTCACGGTTCCGGGCGGGCTCGACCACGGCGAGCTCGTTGACCTGTTCTCCCGCGACAAGAAGGCGATCGACGGCGTGACCCTCGTGCTCGACGGCCCGCGCGGCGTGGAACCAGTGCGGGTCGAAGGCCGGAGCCTGCTGCTCGACGCACTGGAGGCGGTGTCGTGAGCCGCCTGATACTTCTGCTGTCAGGCCCCAACCTGAACCTGCTGGGCGAGCGGGAGCCGGAGATCTACGGCACCGGCACCCTCGACGACCACGTCGCCCTGGCCCGCCGCACCGCCGAGGCCCACGGCCTGGAGCTGAAGCACGTGCAGTCCAACCACGAAGGGGCTCTGGTCGATGCCATCCACGCCGCCCGCAGTTGGGCCGGCGCCATCGTCATCAACGCCGCCGCCCTGACCCACTACGGCCGCTCCTTGCAAGACGCTCTGGCCATGGCCGACGTGCCGATCGTCGAGCTCCACATCTCCAACCCCCACAGCCGCGAGGAGTGGCGGCACCTCTCGGTCGTCGCCCCCGTCGCCACCGGCGTGATCGCCGGTTTCGGCGCCGATGGCTACCGCCTAGCCATCGAGGCTGTGGCCACCCTCCTTAACGCCGGCTGACGGCGGCCGGCACGCATCATCGTGCACCAGGTGGCGGAATCCGAGACCTGGTGCACACTGTTGTGGTCAGGCGGCGAGCCGGTAGGCCCCTGCGGCGCGGATGAGCGCCACCGTCTCGTGGCGCCCGGCGGTGAGCTGCGCCCACGTGAAGCGCATGACCAGGTAGCCGTGAGCCGCAGCCTCCTGATCGCGGCGCCGGTCCCGCTCCATGTCCTGCATGCGGGAGTGCCACCGCCGGCCGTCGGCCTCGAAGATGATCCGCCACGCTCGGGAAAGAGCGTCGAAGCGGCGGCGGTCGCCAGGTCGCCAGGGCGGGTTGGCCTGGAAGACCAGGTCCGGAACGCCGGCCAGCTTGAGAGCCCGCGTGAGGTAGCGCTCGAGCTCGCTCTCTGGGACGACGAACCCCTCGCCCCGCTCTGCCACCAACCGGCGCAGCTTGGCAATGCCGGAAAGGTGAGCGCCTTCATAGGCGGCGAGTCGTTCCTCGAAGCGGGCGACCGAGGCGCGCCGATCGAGAAGGGCCCGGTCGATGATCCGCTCCAATTCCGCCAGGGTTGCGCCGACGGCGATGTCGAAGATGGCCTGTTCGGCGGTGGCCACCCGAAAGCCCTCGGCGCGCATGGTCACAGCCAGGTCTCCGCGGTGGAGCACGGCGATGGTCGAACGAGCAGGGCCGCCCGCCGGCACGATCAGGTGGGGGAGCGAACGGCTGGAACCCGGGAGATCGTGCACTTGCAGAGCTGAGCGGCCTGACAGGGCCGAGCCGGGAACACTCAGCTCGGCCACCTTGAAGCACCGGCGCCACGTCGGTGCGCTGGCCCTCAGCACGTAGACCGACGGCGCCGGCTTCTGCCACAGATCCGACCGGACCCGGCGGGCCGCCAGGTGCTTGTCGGCGCCGCACTCCTGCGCCTGCCACCACGCAAACGCGCCGTGCTGTTCGTCAGCCAGTCGCTGCACCCTTTCGTCGACGTCTCGACGTGCCATGCGTCCATGATGGCGATGGCCTGTGACATCCTCGCCGGAGCCAACGGTCAGCGGGTTCAATGTGCACCAAGTGGCGGAATCCAAGACCTGGTGCACACTGTTCGGCTCAGGCGGGGTTCCGGCAGCGCCGGTCGGCGGTCCGCGGTCCGCGGTATCGGCGGGCGGCGCCACCACGGTGGCGGCGGTCCCCGCTCGCTCAGCCGACCCGTACCATGACCGTCAACCATGAACCCATCATCACCGGCCCACCTCACCGCCCTGCCTGACTTGGACGCTTTGATGCCCATGGCGGTGGCCGATCGCATGGACCGTCTGCGCAGCCACCTGGACGAAGCCGGATGCCAGGCGCTGCTCGTCACCGAGCTGGCCAACATCCGCTACCTGACCGGGTTCACGGGGTCGGCCGCCCTGCTGCTGGTGCTACCGGATGAGGCGCTGTTCGTCTCCGACGGTCGCTACGGCGAGCAGGCCGCAGCACAGCTCAAGGCCTCAGGCGTGGACACCCGCATCGAGATCGGCGCCGCCCAAGCCCAGCGCGACGCAGTGGTGGGCGCGGTGCAAGAGGCCAAGCCGGCCCTCGACCGGCTCGGGCTCGAAGCCGCCTCGGTGACCTGGGCCGACCAGCGCCGTTGGTCGGTCGACCGGTTTGCCGGCTACGAGCTGGTCCCCACCGAGGGCGTGGTCGAGCAGCTGCGGCTGGTCAAGGACGACGGTGAGGTCGCCCGCATCGCCGCCGCCTCCGCCATCGCCGATGCCGCCCTGGCCTCGGTCCGCCACCGCCTGCTCGAACAGCCCACCGAATCGGAGTTCGCCCTCGAGCTGGACACCGAGATGCGTCGCCTCGGCGCCGACGCGGTCAGCTTCGAGACCATCGTCGCCTCTGGGCCGAACGGGGCCAGGCCCCACCACAGCCCGGGGCCGCGGACCATCACCGAAGGCGATCTGGTGGTCATCGACTTCGGGGCGATGGTCGACGGCTACCACTCGGACATGACCCGAACCTCGATGGTCGGCGAGCCCACCGAGACCCAGCAGCGCATGCTCGACGTGGTGGCCGAATCCCAGCAGGCGGGGGTCGACCTGGTGGCCGCCGGGGTGGACGCCAAAGCGGTCGACGACGTCTGCCGCGAGATCATCGATGCCGCCGGCTGGGGTGACGCCTTCAGCCACGGCACGGGTCATGGCGTGGGCCTTGACATCCACGAGGAGCCCCGGGTGGGTCAGACCGCCACTGCTACCCTCGCCACCGGCTGCGTCGTCACCGTCGAGCCGGGCGTGTACCTCCCGGACCACGGCGGCGTGCGCATCGAGGACACCGTGGTGGTCACCGACACCGGCTGCCGCACCGTGACCCTCGCCCCCAAAGACCCCGCCGTCCGCCTGCCCTGATCGGCGCCGGGCGGCCCGCACCTGTCAGCGCACCGAGGACACCAATGGCCATAACCACCAACGACCTCAAGAACGGCATGACCCTCAACCTCTCCGAGGGCCTCTACCAGGTCGTCGAGTTCCAGCACGTCAAGCCGGGCAAGGGCGGTGCCTTTGTGCGGACCACCTTGCGCAACGTCCGCAACGGTGGCCAGCTTGACAAGACCTTTCGAGCCGGCGAGAAGGTCGAGCAGGCCATGATCGACAAGCGCGAGATGCAATACCTGTACTACGACGGCACCGATTACGTGTTCATGGACAACGCCTCCTACGAGCAACTGCCCGTGCCGGAGAAGACCTTGGGTCAAGCTGCCGGTTACCTGATCGAGGGCTCCACCGCCATCCTGCAGATGTACGGCGACGAGATCGTGGGAACCGAACTACCGGCCTCGGTCGAGCTGTCGGTCTCGGACACCGAGCCGGGCTTGCAAGGCGACCGCGTCTCCGGCGCCCGCAAGCCGGCGACCCTGGAGACCGGCAAGGTCATCCAGGTGCCGCTGTTCGTGAACGTGGGTGACAAGCTCAAGGTCGACACCCGGTCAGGCGACTACATCACCCGTGCCTGACCCGTCCCCGGGTGGCGTCCCCGATCCGGTCGTCGGCGTCGGTAGCCGCCGGGAGGAGCGCGAACGAGCGCTGGCCCTCCTGTACGAAGCCGAAGCGAAGGGCATCAGCCCCGCCGAGGCGGTCGCCGCCCAACCGGTACCTCTCGACGGCTACGCCCTGGACGTCGTACTGGGGGTCGGCGAACAGCGGGCCGATCTCGACGCCCGCATCTCCCGACTGGCCCACAACTGGACCCTGGAGCGCATGCCCACCCTGGACAAGGTGGTGCTGCGCATGGCCGGCTTCGAGCTGGGCCAGCGTCCCGACGTACCCACCGGGGTGATCCTGAACGAAGCGGTCGAGTTGGCCAAGCGGTACAGCACCGACGACTCCGGCCGCTTCGTCAACGGCCTGCTGGCCAAGCTGGTGGGGGAGCTGCGCGACCCTGCCTGACCCCGGTCCCCGGTCGGCACAGCCGATCGGGCTGCCCGATCCACCGCTGGCCGACCCCTCCATCGGGATCGGGTTGCGGCCGTGGGGGCTTCCCGGCGACGCCGATGCCTTGGCCGCGGCCTGGGCCGACCCCGAGGTGGCTCGCTGGGCCGCCGTCCCAGCAGACCGGTCGGTAGCTGCCGCCGAACGTTGGGTCGCAGGCGAAGCCCGCCGCCGGGCGGCCGGTCTGGCCGTCGACCTGGTCATCTGCCGGCTCGGTGCCGAACCGGATGTGCTGGGCGAAGTCGGTCTCGTCATGGTCGGGCGGGCGCGCCGTTGGGCTGAGGCGGGTTGGTGGCTCACGTCGGGCGCCCGGGGTGCCGGCCGGGCGGCGGCAGCCCTGCGGCTGATGACCCTGTGGTCACAGGACGCGTTGGTCCTCGAGCGCCTGTTCGCCCGCACCGACCCGGCCAACCCGGCGGGAGGCCGGGTAGCCGAACGAGCCGGGTGGGGCCCAGCCGGGATCACCAGCGATGGCCGCCTGCTGTGGGTGCCCCAGCGCCGCTGATGCGGCTAGGAGCCGAGCCGGTAGGCGAGGCGACCAGGCAAGCACGTGCCCGTTCGACAGGCGCAGCCTGGCGAAGAACGGTGCGACGCGACCGGGGCAACCCATCCGCGCAGATCCTGCGGAGCCGAGCCGGTAGGCGAGGCGACCAGACAAGCACGTGCCCGTTCGACAGGCGCAGCCTGGCGAAAAACGGTGCGACGCGACCGGGGCGATCCATCCGCGATGCTAAGGCTCGTACCCTGCCGTCGTGATCGTCACCATCTACGGCGTCTGCGCCGTGACCTTCATGATGACCATGTACGCCCTTGAGCAACGAGGCCGGCTGTTCGTCCTGCTGTTCGGAGTGGGTTGCCTGCTCTCGAGCGCCTATGGGTTCCTGTCGGGCGCGTGGCCGTTCGGTGTGGTCGAGGCGATCTGGTCCACCATCGCCTTCCGCCGTTACTCGACCGACCACGATCGCAGAACGTGAGGTGGCTATGAGAGACACCACCGCGATCGGCGGCACGGGCCGCGGGTCAAGAGCCGTGGGTCAAGAAGCGGTGGCGTGGCGATCAGAAGCCGACGGGCTGCCACGTGGCCCCGGCGTCGTGGCTCAGGTACATGACACGGCCGTAGTTGACGACGAATCCCTGATCGGGCGTCGTGTAACCAAGATCGGCCCACGGGTTGCCCTGGGCCTGTCGGTCTTCCAGAACCGAGGCGAAGTTGGAACCGTCGTCGGTCGTGCGTGCCACCCGTGAGATGATCGACGCCTCGGCCGCCAGCAGACCGCCCTTGGTGTTGTCGGCGATCAAGGCGATGTGGGGTGCCGTGAAGTGGGGGCCGGACGCTGAGAAGGTGTGACCGCCGTCGGTCGACCCGCGCAGTTGCTGGGTCCCCCTGCCCATGTGGGCGTCTCCCTCGTCACACATCACGTCGAGGTGGTTGCTGTCGGCCGCAGCCAAGGCCGACGGCTGGGCGTAGGGGAAGCCGGGATCGGTGCACGGTTGGGACAGTGGACCGAAGGCCTGGTCTGAGGTTCGCCCGAAGACGACACTTCCAGCGAGCACGAAGTAGGAGCCGCCCCGGAGTACGAGCTGCGCGTACTCACCTTCGCGGCTCCCGCGGGCATCGACGCGCTGTGGCGGTCCCACTTGCTGCCAATCGTCGGAGCCGACAGGTGTCTGGTAGAGCACCACGCTGTTACATCCGGGGCTCGGATCCGGAGCGCACCCTGTGGCGACCACTGCGTACGTCGAGCCGCTGGACGACTCGAGGGCGACGGTCCGGTCGACGGCTTGAGCGATGGACTGCTGCTTCCACGATGCGCCGCCGTCGTGGGTGGACCAGAGCGCGGTCCCGAACGCCCAGCCGTTGGACTCGTCGCCGAACCGGATGGATGAGACCTGTCCCGCGTTCGGTTGCCCGACGCCCTCGTGGCGGGCTGTGTCGCTGGACGCGATGGCTGTTCTCGGCGCCGGGATGCCGTGCCAGCTGTGTCCTCCGTCGCGGGTGCGAAGTACGGAGGTGCACGGCGGGGTGCCGCACGGTGCGTCGCCGAGAACCCACCCATGGTCAGGGCTATCGAACGTCGCTGACATCGGCACGAATCTCGCTGGCACCGGTCCGTCCGGCGGACCGGCGGCGGAGGGCTCCGTCGATGTCGGCGCCGGGGGCGTCGGAGCCGAGGCGGTCGGGTTCACGCGAGGGGCGGTGGGAGGGGTCGGCGTCGAGCTCGAAGCGCTCGGGCTTGGCGTGCGGACGGCCCGAGTGGAGGTCAGGTGCTTCGCCGTTGGAGCTGGGTCCGATGTGCACGATGCGACGAGCGCAAGGGCACAGACCATGCCGATGGTCGCAATCCCCCTCATCGGGGCAGTGCGCGTGGCCGCCGGTCGGGATGCCTATGTCATGACAAGCTCCCTCTGACCGTCGAGTGGGTCGGAGTCCTTCGGCAACCGGAGTTCCAAGTGTCGAGGCGCAGACTACGACGGCTTCAGGGACTCCTCCCGCCGCAGGTTCCGGCTGGCACCGCTCCCGCCGGCCGGTCTCCACGGCCGGAGGCGGGCGAGTGGTAGCTTCTCCTTCTGACCGTGAAGCGGGCCCGGTGAGGCCCGCACGGACAGAAAGGTTGTCGCTTGGCTGAACGGGAGCGCCGCATCACGCCGCCATATGGCGGCGTTTTTCATGCCCGGTCCCGGGTGCTCGAACGTGATGATCTCCAGCGGGCGGTCTGGCGGATGGCCCATGAGGTCGTCGAGCGCAACCACGGTCTCGACCATGTGGTGCTCATCGGCCTGCAGACCGGCGGGGTGGCGGTGGCCGACTGGCTGGCCGACGCCCTCGAGGCCATAGAGCAGGAGCGGCCGCCGGTCGGCAGCCTCGACGTGGCGTTCTACCGCGACGACCTCAACTTGCGGCCGGTGCTGCCCGAGGCGGTCACCGACATCCCCTTCGAGATCGACGGCGCCTTGGTCGTGCTGGTCGACGACGTGCTGTTCACCGGCCGCACCATCCGCGCCGCCCTCAACGCCCTCAACGACTACGGCCGGCCCCGTTCGGTGCAGCTGGCCGTGGTGATCGACCGCGGCCATCGGGAGCTGCCGATACGCCCCGACTACGTCGGGAAGAACCTGCCGACCCGCCGTGACGAGGTGGTCAACGTCAACATCGACGGCGTCGACCTGGGCGAGATGCGCAAGTGATGGCCGGCACCGGATCCTTCCGGGAGCTCGGGACACCCCGGCAGTTGCTCTCGGTTGCCGATCTGGGCGGCCCTGACGGCATCGAGCAAGTGCTGCGGCTCACCGACTCCTTCGTCGAGGTCAGCAACCGTCCCATCCCCAAAGTGCCGGCGCTTCGGGGCAAGACCGTCGCCTGGCTCTTCTACGAGGACTCGACCCGGACCAGGCTCAGCTTCGAGACCGCCGCCCGCCGCCTGTCGGCCGACACCATGAACTTCAGCGTCAGCACGTCGTCGGTCAAGAAGGGCGAGTCGCTGCGGGACACGGCCCTGACCATCGAAGCCATGGGCGTGGACGCCATCGTCGTCCGCCACCGAGCCGCCGGGGCGCCGCACCGCATCTCGCAGTGGGTGAGCGCAGCGGTGGTCAACGCCGGCGACGGCTGGCACGAGCACCCGACGCAGGCCCTGCTCGACTGCTTCACCATCCGCCAGCACCTCGGATCGCTCGCAGGCCGCCACATCGCCATCATCGGCGACGTCAAGCACAGCCGGGTGGCCCGCTCCGACGTGCTGGCCTTCACCGCCCTCGGCGCCGAAGTCACCCTGGTGGCGCCCCAGACGCTGCTCCCCCCGAGCCTGGAAGGGTGGCCGGTCACCATCAGCCACGACCTCGACGCCGTGCTTCGGACCGTCGACGTCGCCTACCTGCTGCGCATGCAGCAGGAGCGCCAGACCGAGGCCCTGCTGCCGTCGCTGCGTGAATACACCGCCACCTACGGGCTCACCCAACGGCGGGCCGAGCTGCTGGACGAGAAGGCGCTGGTCATGCACCCCGGCCCCATGAACCGCGGGGTGGAGATCGCCGCCGAGGTGGCCGACCTGCCCAACGCGGTGATCGTCGACCAGGTACGCAACGGCGTGGCCGTGCGCATGGCGGTGCTGTACCTGCTGCTCGGCTCGGCCAACGTCCCCGTCGAGGAGCTGGCCTCCTGATGCTTACGCTGGACCTGTTCATCCGAGGCGGCACGGTGATCGACCCCGACGGCGAACGCCGGGCCGACGTCCTGATCCGTGACGGACTCATCGACGCGGTGGGCGAAGGCCTTGACCCGCCCGCGGGCGCCACCGTGCTCGACGCCGGCGGTTGCATCGTGGGCCCTGGCCTGGTCGACCTGCACAGCCACCTGCGCCAGCCCGGTCAGGAGGAAGCCGAGACCATCGAGACCGGCAGCCGTGGCGCCGCCCTGGGCGGCTACACCGCGGTGGTGGCCATGCCCAACACGATCCCTGCCCTCGACTCGGCCGGCGTCGTCCGCGAGGTGCAGGAACTGGCGACCAAGGCACTGTGCGACGTGCAACCGTCGGGCGCCATCACCGTCGGCCGCCAAGGGCAGACACTGGCACCCATGGCCGAGCTGGCTGATCTGGGCGTGCGGCTGTTCACCGACGACGGTGCCGGCGTGCAGGACAACCGGCTCATGCGCCGGGCCATGGAGTACGCCTCCGGGCTGCGGGCGGCGGGCATCGGGGTGGTGCTGGCCCAGCACTGCGAGGACGATGCCCTCTGCGGCGGCGGCCACATGCACGAGGGTGAGTGGTCGAGCCGCCTGGGCATCCCGGGCCAACCGGCCGAGGCCGAGGAGTTGATGGTCATGCGTGATCTGGCCCTGGCCCGCCTGACCGGCGCCCGCATCCACCTCCAGCACCTTTCCACCGCCGGGTCGATGCAGCTGGTGGCTGCCGCCAAGGCGGACGGGCTGGCGGTGACGGCCGAGGCGACCACCCACCACTTCACCCTCACCCACGCCGAGTGCGCGTCCTACGACCCAGTGTTCAAGGTGAACCCACCGCTGCGGACCGAACCCGACGTGGCCGCGGTGCGCCGGGGCCTGGCCGACGGCGTGCTCGACGCCATCGCCACCGACCACGCCCCCCACACCCAGGAGGCCAAGGAGCAGCCCTTCGAGGAGGCGCCCCCCGGCATGCTTGGACTGGAGACAGCGCTGGCCCTGGCCCACAGCGAGCTGGTGCTCGGCGACAAGTCGCTGGACCTGCGCCAGCTCTTCGGGCTGATGTCCTGGCAGCCCGCCAGCGTGGTTGGCCTTGGCGCCGACCACGGTTCGCTCATCGCCGGGCGAGCCGCCAACGTGGTGGTGTTCGACCCTACCGAGCGATGGACCGTCGACCCCGCCTCCTTTGCCAGTCGCAGCCGGAACAGCCCCTACGCCGGCCGCCGCCTCACCGGCAAGGTCCGCCACACGGTGTTCCGGGGTGAACCTGTCGTCCGCGACGGCGAGGCCCTTCGATGAGCAAGCCTGAAAGGCGAGCGAACAAGGAAGACAGGTTCTTCGACGCAGAGCGGCGAACGCTCATCGGTGGCAGGCCCGCGCGTTGTCATCGGAGTGACCCGAAGAGCTGGCTGGAGCAGCGATGAGTGAGCCTGGAAGGCGAGCGAACAAGGAATACAGGTTCTTCGACGCAGAGCGGCGAACGCTCATCGGTGGCAGGCCCGCGCGTTGCCATCGGAGTGAGCCGAAGAGCTGGCTGGAGCAGCGATGAGTGAGCCTGGAAGGCGAGCGAACAAGGAATACAGGTTCTTCGACGCAGAGCGGCGAACGCTCATCGGTGGCAGGCCCGCGCGTTGCCATCGGAGTGACCCGAAGAGCTGGCTGGAGCAGCGATGAGCGGGATCGTCGAGGCGAACCTGGTGCTGGCCGACGGCACCACCTTTGAAGGCGAGGCCATTGGGGCCGAACCGCCGGGCGGGGTGGCCACCGGCGAGGTCGTGTTCAACACCGTTCTCACCGGCTACCAAGAGGTCCTGACCGACCCCAGCTACGCCGGCCAGATCATCGCCTTCACCTATCCCCACATCGGCAACTACGGCGTCAACCCCCAAGACGACGAAGCCCGGCGGCCGTTCTGCCGGGGCGTGGTCGTACGGGAGCTGGCCCGGCGGCGCAGCAACTGGCGGGCCACCGGCGACCTCGACGGCTTCTTGCGCGGCCACGGCGTTCCGGGCATCGCCGGGGTAGACACCCGCCGGCTGACCCGGCACATCCGCGACGCCGGTTCCATGCCCGCCGCCTTTGGGACCGCTGACGAGACGACCCTGAAGCAGGCCGCCGCCGACGAGCCGGGGACCGAAGGCATCGATCTGGTGGCCCAGGTCACCACTGCCGAGCCGTACTCGCTCGGGGGGCAGGAGCCGTTCCACGTGGTCGCCTACGACTTCGGTATCAAAGCCACGATCCTCCGGCACCTGGCGGGCTTCGCCCGGGTTGACGTGGTCCCTGCGGCCACGCCGGCCGCCGAGGTGTTGGACCGCCGGCCGCACGGCGTCTTCCTGTCCAACGGGCCGGGCGACCCCCAAACGGTTCCGTATGTGGTCGAAGCCATCCGAGGACTGCTCGGTGAGGTCCCGGTGTTCGGCATCTGCCTGGGCCACCAGCTGCTGGGAGCGGCGCTAGGCGCCGAGACGGTGAAGCTGCCCTTCGGCCACCACGGCGGCAACCACCCGGTGCGCAACCTGGCCACCGGCCAGGTCGAGATCACCAGCCAGAACCACAACTACGCGGTCGCCGGGGGTTCCCTGTCGGGCGTGGAAGTGACCCACGTGAACCTGAACGACGGGGTCATCGAGGGCATCCGCTCAACCGGAGCGCGTGCCTTCTCCGTACAGCACCACCCCGAAGCCGGCCCCGGCCCCCACGACGCCAGTTACCTCTTCGCCCAGTTCGCCGCGCTGATGGGCGAGGACCAGTGACGCTGCGCAGCCGCCAGGCGGAGCAGCTGGGACGGTGGAACCCGGATGCCGAAGGCAGCGGCGGCGAAGAGCCGTCGCCAGCAACGCGGCGCAGCCGCCAGGCGGAGCAGCTGGGACGGTGGAACCCGGATGCCGAAGGCAGCGGCGGCGAAGAGCCGTCGCCAGCAACGCGGCGCAGCCGCCAGGCGGAGCAGCTGGGACAGTGGAACCCGGATGCCGAAGGCAGCGGCGGCGAAGAGCCGTCGCCAGCAACGCTGCCCGGTGAGGCCCAGCCGAGCGGGACCAACAAATAGTGCCGCGTCGAGACGACATCCAATCGATCCTGCTGATCGGGTCGGGGCCGATCGTGATCGGCCAGGCGTGCGAGTTCGACTACTCGGGGACGCAAGCCTGCCGGGTGCTGCGGGAGGAGGGCTACCGGGTGATCTTGGCCAACTCCAACCCGGCCACGATCATGACCGACCCCGACTTCGCCGACGCCACCTATGTGGAGCCGCTGGACGTCGACATCCTGGCCCAGATCATCGAGCGGGAGCGGCCCGACGCGGTGCTTCCGACCCTCGGTGGTCAGACGGCGCTGAACCTGGCCATGGAGCTGGTGCAGAAGGGCGTGCTGGACCGCTACGGGGTCGAGTTGATCGGCGCCGACGCCGAGGCCATCGCCACCGCCGAGGACCGCGAGCGGTTCAAGCAGGCCATGACCGAGATCGGGCTGGACGTGCCGTCCTCCGGCGTGGCTCACGACATGGACGAGGCCCAGGAGGTCATCGGTCGCATCGGCCTGCCGGTGGTGATCCGCCCCGCCTACATCCTGGGCGGCAAGGGCACGGGAATCGCCGCCACCGCCGAGCAGTTCGACCGCATGGCCCGCTTCGGCCTCGAATCCAGTCCCATAAACGAGATCCTGATCGAGAGCTCCATCGCCGGGTGGAAGGAGTTCGAGCTGGAGGTCATGCGCGACCAGGCCGACAACTGCGTGATCGTCTGCTCGATCGAGAACCTCGATCCCATGGGCGTGCACACGGGCGACTCGATCACCGTCGCCCCGGCCCAGACCCTCAGCGACGTCGAGTACCAGCGCATGCGCGACGCCGCCTTTGCCTGCATCCGCCGCGTCGGCGTGGAGACCGGCGGCTCGAACGTGCAGTTCGCCCTCGACCCCACCAACGGCGACATGGTCATCATCGAGATGAACCCGCGGGTCAGCCGTTCCAGTGCTCTGGCCAGCAAGGCCACCGGTTTCCCTATCGCCAAGATCGCCGCCCGGTTGGCGGTCGGCTACACGCTCGACGAGATCCCCAACGACATCACCGCCAAGACCCCGGCCAGCTTCGAACCGGTCATCGACTACGTGGTGACCAAGGTGCCCCGCTGGGCGTTCGAGAAGTTCCCCGGCCAGAACCCGGTGTTGGGGACCCAGATGCAGTCGGTGGGCGAGGCCATGGCCATCGGCCGCACCTTCCCAGAGTCGTTGCAGAAAGCGCTGCGCTCCCTGGAGCAGGGCCGCCTGGGGCTCAACTGCGACCCGGGCGAGGCCGCTTACGACGAGCTCTCCGACGGCGAGCTGGTGGCCGCCGCCGCCGTCGGCACGCCGGACCGGCCGTTCCAGCTCGAAGCGGCGCTGCGCCGGCCGGACATGACCGTCGACCGGGTTGCCGAGGTGACCAAGGTCGATCCCTGGTTCCTGGACCAGATGCTGGCGGTCACCGAGGAACGGGCCCATCTGGCCACCGTCGGTCTGGACGCCATGACACGAGCAGGTTGGCGGCGGGCCAAGCGGCTGGGCTTTGCCGACGCCCAGCTGGCCTACCTGTGGGACGCCGACGAAGCCGCCGTGCGCGCCGCCCGGATCGCCGCCGGTGTGGTCCCCACTTACAAGACGGTCGACACCTGTGCCGCCGAGTTCGAGGCCGCCACCCCTTACCACTACTCCACCTACGAGGACACCGACGAGGTCCAACCCGGCGACCGCCCCAAGGTGCTGATCCTGGGATCGGGCCCCAACCGGATCGGCCAGGGCATCGAGTTCGACTACTGCTGCGTCCACGCCAGCTTCGCCCTGCGCGACGCCGGCTACGAGACGATCATGCTCAACTGCAACCCCGAGACGGTGTCCACCGACTACGACACCTCCGACCGGCTGTACTTCGAGCCGCTCACCCATGAGGATGTGCTCAACGTCATCGATGCCGAACAGCGGGCCGGTGCCGACGGGGGAGGGCCGGGGCTGGCCGGCATCGTGGTCTCACTGGGAGGCCAGACACCGCTGAAGCTGGCCGGCCTGCTGCCGCCCGAGCTGGTGGCCGGCACCAGCGCCGCCTCCATCGACCTGGCCGAAGACCGCGACCGCTGGAACGCTCTGTGCGCCCGACTGGAGATCCCCCAGCCGGCCGGGGGCACGGCCACGACCATCGAGGCGGCGCTCACCATCACCGAGCGCATCGGCTACCCGGCGCTGGTGCGGCCCAGCTACGTGCTGGGCGGGCGGGCCATGGAGATCGTGTACGACGACGAGCAGCTCAGCCGGGCCATGAAGGAGCTGGCCGGGTTCGGCAGCTTGGGCAAGGAAGGCGGCCTTAGCGCCAGCCGACCTGTGCTGGTCGACCGCTTTCTGGAGGACGCCACCGAGGTCGACGTGGACGCCATCCGCGACCACACGGGTGACATCGTGATCGGCGGGATCATGGAGCACGTCGAGGAAGCCGGCGTGCACTCCGGTGACTCGGCTTGCGCCATCCCGCCGTACTCGCTCTCGGCCGAGACCCTGGCCGTCATCGAAGGCCACACCCGGGCGCTGGCCGAAGCCCTCGACGTGCGGGGCCTGATCAACGTCCAGTTCGCAGTGAAGAAGGTGAGCGACACGGCCGTGGCCCGGCCGGGGTTGGGGTTGGGGCCCCGCCCGGGCGAAGGCAGCACGGCCGTGGCCGGCGCAATTCAT